>Ga0302325_10010395_pt1 | contig 20188 bp, 18 predicted proteins | sample Palsa_T0_2_FD_201948 | JGI IMG/M metagenome (GOLD analysis project Ga0302325, IMG submission 201948) | Peat permafrost microbial communities from Stordalen Mire near Abisko, Sweden - Palsa_T0_2 | ecosystem: Environmental > Terrestrial > Soil > Palsa > Peat permafrost | place: Sweden: Abisko...
TTATACTCGACGCCGTTGGTCGAACCCATGTCGACCATGAAATAGACGCCGTTCTGGAACTCCACCATGGCGTGCTGGCGCGACACGTTGGGGTCCTTCAGCGTCAGATCGCTCGACTGCTTGCCGCGGCCGATGACGAAGCGGTCCTTCGTCACCGCCTGGCGCTCGCCCTGATAGACGAGCGCCAGCGTCGACGCATGCGCCGCCGGGGCTGGAAAGCCGTTGGCTGCGGCGGCGGGCGGCGCAGGCAGCGGCGTCGGCGCTCGCGGCAGCGGCGGTGGAACGGTGCGCCCCTGGGCAGCAGCGGGAGAAGCCGAGCGAGCCACCGGCGGAGCCTGCGCCACGGCCAGGGCGGGAGCGCCGCGGCCGAGCGGCGGCGGGGCAGGGAGCGTGGCGCCACGCGGCGGGGGAGCCGGAAGAGGCGCAGGACGACCCGGCGGAACCAGCGAACGACCCGCGGGAGGAGCGGGAAGCCCGCCGGCGGCGCGTGTCGGCGGAGGGAGCGGCGCGGCGGCGGCGGCGGTGGCCCCGGCGTACGCCTGATCGCTCGACGGCGGCTCCGGGGCGCGCCCCGGTGCAGGGTAAGGCGTGCGCGCGGCGCCGAGGCTTCGCTGCCGCGCGTATTGTTTCATCGCCTCGTTGATGAGGTAATCGACGCTGCACTCCAGCTCGCGCGCCATCTGGTCGAACGTCTCCCACAGGACGTCGCGGCACTGGAACGTTCGTGCGCTCTTCTTGTTCGGATCCGCGCTCATCTCGGCGTGGGCTTTCGCTCACCCTTCACACTACCGGACGCGGCGTGAGATGCACAGTCTTCCCCGCCTTCAAGAACGCGAAACGATCACTGGAGGGACGGCTCGATACACCAGCGGACGAACTCGCCCACCGTGGTCGGCACCTTCGTCTCCTTGTCGAAAAAGCATTCCCAGCCGCAGTTGTCGGCCGGATCACACTTCGGCAAGGCGCTCTTGTCCCCCTCCAGGGCCGTGACCGGAGAGGCCTCGGCCTTCCGCGTCGAATAGTACGAGCCGGCCGCGGTCAGCTTGGGCCCGAGCTCGGCCGATGCCAGGAACTGGTTGAGGACGTCCCGCGGCTTGGGGCCCCCCTTGGATTCCATGGCCATGATGATGGTGCCGTAGGCGATCGGCTCGCTCAGGCCGATCTTGGTCTTGGCGTCGGCGGGGAGGTGCCGCATGAAGTCGGGCACGTCCTTGACGGTGATGGTGCGCAGGATGAGCTTTGCCGCGTCCAGGCGAACCTGCCACTTCTTGTCGTCGAAGAGCGAGTAGAGCCTGGAGACGATCATCTCCTTGGGCAGCTCGCCGAGGCGCGACATGGCCACGCCGCGGACGCTGTCGGGGTTGGAGCTGTCCCGGAGGATCTCGAAGACGGTCTGGAAGTCCCCCGGGACGTTCTTGTCCATGCGGTTTTCCATGGCCGCCAGAGCATCGGCGCGCATCTTCTCGCTCTTGCTCTTGTCCTTCGCGTAGGCGAGGCAATACTCGACCACCGGCCGGCCGCCGACACGCTTCATGTCCACGAAGACTCGCTCGAGCTCCTGCTCCTGGTACTGCTTGAGCTGATCGGACACCTGCTGCGCGGTCACCGTGACGTGGGTCTTGGCGTTGGCCTCGTTCACCAGGGCGCGCTGCTTGTCCATCCACGCCGGGGAGTCGATGAGCTTCGCCAGGAGGACCAGCGCCTGGCCCGCGCGCATCCGGGTCTCGTCGTCGCCGATGTCGGCCACGAGCTGGGTGGCCTTGTCGTTCTTGGTCGACCCCTCGGAGATGATCCCGGGCAGCATCTTCACGCTGGGGGCGCCGAGAAAGCGCATGATCTGCTCCACCCCGAACTGCTGCGAGCTGTTGTCGACCCGGCCCTCGAAGTCGGTCTGCACCCACTGCGTCAACGCCGCGGTCAGGTCGCCCTTGGCCTTGTCGTCGCTGGCCAGCGGGGGCTCGTGCGACAGGAGGCCGAAGGCGGCGTCCTTGTAGGGAATGCTCGGGTCGGGCTGCAGGGGGCTGCCGTCCGCCGGGGTGGGGGGCGGCGGCTGCTGCATCATGTCCACCAGCTTGGGGGTGAGGTCGTCGACGATGTGCTTTCGCGCGTCCTCGGTCAGCACCGAGAGAGCCCCCTGCACCTTGCCGAGCGGCGTGTCGTAGCCCAGCACCAGAAATTCCAGGCCGATGCGCTTCCCGTTGCGCGGGCGCATGTGGATGAGCGAGAGCGCGGCCTCCTCTCGGAGGGGCCACGAGAACTTGTCGTGGGTCACGATGGCGTAGAGCTTTTCCGGGCCGCTCTCGGTCGTCTCCCAGCGGCGCACGTCCGACTCGCTCACCGCGCACGCGCCGGTGCTGGCACCGAACGCACCCATCACCATCATCAGGGCCGTGGCGCTCGCGAGGTGCCGGGCCTCTCCCGTGCTCCCCGCACGCCGGCGCTGGCCAACCATCCTCGGGGCTCGCATCCCGGGGGATGGTACGACAGCATGACGCGCGAGCGGAATTGTTTCGGGAAGTTGACCCCCCTCGTGGCGCCAGCGTAGCGTCCCCTGTAGGACAACGTAGGCGATGGCGATCCCCGTCTTTGGACCCCCCCCCAGGGCGCCCTCCAACACCCGGAGTCCTACCGTCCTCGGTCGTGGGGCGGCGGCCTATGGGCGCACCCGCGAGGTGGCCGCCCTGGTGCTGTGGACGCTGGCGATGTTCCTCGGGCTGGCCCTGGCGTCGTACCCGGAGCCCAACTGGGTGGGGGCGGTGGGAGAGGTCTTTGCCGGCTGGCTGGCCTCGCTGGTGGGGCTCGTGTCCTGGGCGCTTCCCCTGGAGCTTTTTCTCCTGGGCATTCCGCTGGTCCGCGGCAAGGAGAGCGCAGCCACGCCCGGTCGCATCGCGGGGGACTTGCTCATGGCGGTCGTGGCCGCCGCGCTCGTGCAGGTGGGCAGCCCGGGCCGGACCGCGTTCGGCGCCAACCCGGCGGGTGGGCTCATCGGCGAGCTCTTCGGGGAGCTGGCGCGATCCCTCTTCTCCACCGCGGGGTCCTTCCTGGTCGGCTTCGCCTGCCTCGGGCTCATCCTCATCGGGCGCGCGACCTTTTCCTTCATCGCCCTGGCGCGCCTGGTCGCACGCCTGGCCACGCGTCTGGGAACGTGGACCGCCGGCGCCAGCGCTGCGCTGCGAGACGCCTGGCGGGAGGCTCGAGCCATCGATCGCGAGCGCAAGGAGATCGCGCGGCTGGCCAGGGAGCCACGCATCGACACCTCGCCGCGGGACGCCGCCATCGTCGCCGTGCTCCCGCTGGATCTCGACGAGGGGACGGACATCCTCGCCGAGCCCGATCCGGAGCCGGAGGTGCCCGAGGTGGAGGTGGCCCCGAAGCGCCGGAGGAAGAAGGTCGACCCCTCGGAGCCGCCCGCGGCGGCCGCCATGGAGCCGACGGCGCCCCTTGCCAAGCCCCTCGCCGAGCCCCTCGCCGAGATGCCGGCGGCCGACCCCGGCGCAGACCCCCTCGGCCTGTCCGCCGACCCGTCCCTCAAGGCCCGGCGCCCCCGAAAGCCGGCGCCGACCATCGTCGACACCTCCTCGGCGCTCGAGAAGGAAGAAGCCCCGCGCGAGGAGCGTCGCACGCCGCACGCGGCCTCCGCCTTCGAGCTGCCGAGCATGGACTTTCTCGTGGCCGAGAAGGTCGACCCCTCGCTGGCCATCGACCGCGACAAGCTCCTGGCGAACGCCGCCACGCTGGTGGAGACGCTGGCGCACTACGGCGTGGAGGGAAAGGTCGAGGACATCCTGCCCGGCCCGACGGTCACCACCTACGAGGTCTCTCCCGCCGCCGGGACCAAGGTCTCCAAGGTCGCCGGGCTGGCCGACGATCTGGCGCTCGCCCTGGCGCGCAAGGTGCGCATCGTGGCGCCCATCCCCGGCAAGAACCGCATCGGCTTCGAGCTCCCCAACGACAAGCGCGTGAAGGTGGTGCTGCGCGATCTCATCGAGGACCGGCGCTTTCAGACGCTCGACGTGCCGCTCCCGGTGGTGCTCGGCCGCGACATCCTCGGCAACCCCGTCTACGCCGATCTGGCGAGCATGCCGCACGTCATCGTCGCCGGGGCGACCGGGGCGGGCAAGAGCGTCGGGCTCAACGTGATCCTCCTCTCGCTCCTCTACCGGCGGTCTCCCGATCAGCTCCGGCTCCTGATGGTCGACCCCAAGGTGGTCGAGCTCGCGCCCTTCGATCGCATCCCGCACATGCTCCTGCCGGTGGTCACCGACATGAAGCAGGCGGCCACCGCGCTGAAGTGGGCGGTCGACGAGATGGAGCGCCGCTACCAGATGTTCGCCGACGCCGGGACCAAGAACATCGCCACCTACAACGGGTGGGTCGAGCGCGTGGGCCGAGGCGAGGCCAGGAACCCGAACGCGCGCGTGGTGATGGCGCGCGACCACAACGGGCTGCCGGAGGCCATCCCCCCCGAGCGCGGCACCGACGAGGGGAAAGCGCCGCTCCCCGAGAAGATGCCGTGGATCGTCATCGTGGTCGACGAGTTCGCCGACCTCATGATGCAGCAGGGGAAGGAGGTGGAGGCCGCGGTGGCCCGCCTGGCGCAGAAGGCGCGCGCCGCCGGGATGCACGTGGTGCTGGCCACGCAGCGTCCCAGCGTCGACGTCATCACCGGCATCATCAAGGCGAACTTCCCGACGCGCATCGCCTACCGCGTCGCGCAGAAGGTCGACTCGCGCACCATCCTCGACGAGCAGGGGGCCGAGCACCTGCTGGGCATGGGCGACATGCTCATCAAGATCAACGGCACCGGCGAGACCAAGCGCGTGCAGTGCCCGTGGGTCAGCGAGGAAGAAGTGCAGCGCGTGACGGACTTTCTGCGCAAGCAGGGGGAGCCGGTTTACGACGACAACATCCTTCGCCCCCGCGACGACGACGAGGCCGCGGCAGAAGACGACGCCGAGCAGGACCCCCTCTACGACGACGCCGTCCGCCTGGTCGCCGACACCCGCCGCTGCTCCACCTCGTGGCTCCAGCGGAAGCTCGGCCTGGGGTACAACCGCGCCGCGCGCATCGTCGAGATGATGGAAAAGCGAGGCCTGGTGGGCCCCGCGAACGGCGCCAAGGACCGCGAAGTCCTGGTCGATCCGCTATGAGCCGCCCGGGGGTCGTGGGCTTGCAAAAGGGCTTGCAGAAGGGCTTGCAGAAGCATGCAGCGTTGTTCGCGAGCGACGCCCCCCATCCGGCTGGGGAGTTCGAGCGGAGCGGCTGCGCGCCCCTCGAACGAGACCATCGCTCCTAGCCGGATGAGCAGGGTTGCAAGCAAATTCGACGGAGCGCGCGGGATTGCTATGCTTGCTCCCCACGTGTCCCGGACGGACGACAAAGTCTCCTCTCGTGGGGAAGCGACCGAGGGGGGAACCGACGACGCAGCGGAGCCGACAGTGGATGGCCATGGCGAGCGCACGTCGGCGGTCCAGGCCGTGGCCGGGTCCGCGGTGGCCGACGAGAGCGAGCGCGCGCGCTTGATCGCCGACATCATGCGTCTCATTCGCGAGCCGGCCATGCCCGAGACCACGCGCCTCGCCGGGATCAACCTCATCGGATGGCTCGCGCGCCGTCGCGTCGACGAGGCACCGCACGCCATCGGCGTCGACGAGGCGCGCGAGTCCGAGCGGCGCTTCAAGGCCGCGCGAGCCAAGACCCGCTGAGTGCCGGGCGCACGGGCGACGCGACCGAGCGGGGCGGCGCGTATGACGGGGATCCCGCGGGTCGTCGTCACGGTGCTCGTGGCCATGGTGGTGACCGCCGCCGGCCTCGAGTGGCACGGGCGCCGCGTCCGCTCCACGGCAGCCTCGATCGAGCGCGCGCCTGCGGTGGGGTCTGCCGCGATGCCCGACCCGCCCCTGGGCGACGCCGGCCCAGCGGTCACCGCCGCACCAGACCCGCCGCCGCCCCTCGGCGACTTCCCGCGCGGGGTCCGCATGCTCCACGGGGACGCCCGGCACACCGGCCGCGCGCCGGGGCGTGCCCCGCGCAGGAAGCCGCAGGTGATGTGGTCGCATGACGTCGGCGGCCCGATCGAGGCGCAGATCGTCACCTCGCCCGACGAGCAGACGCTTTACGTGGCCTCGCTGGGCGGCACGCTCACCGCGCTGGCCCGTTCCGACGGCGTGCCGAAGTGGACCGTGGACCTCGGGGATCGCGCCTACGCCACGCCGTGCGTCGCCGACGACGGAACGATCTACGCCGGGAGCGACGCGAAGAAGCTCGTTGCCGTCACGCCGGAAGGAAAGACGCGCTGGCTGCTGGACACCGACGACGAGGCCGACACCGGGCCGGTTCTCGCCCGGGACGGCAGCGTGGTCTTCGCCGCGGGACGCCGTGTGTACGACGTCACGCCGCTCGGCTTCGTGAAGTGGCGCTTCGCCGCCAGGCGCAAGGTGTACAGCTCGCCGGCCATCGCTTCCGACGGCCGCATCTTCTTCGGCTCGCAGGACCATCACGTCTACGCGCTCACCGCGCTGGGCGCCCTGGCGTGGAGCGTCGACCTGGGCGCGGACGTGGACGGCGCCCCGGTGCTGAGTGACGACGGCGCGCTCTACGTGGGCACCGACGGCGACCAGGTGGTGCGCCTCGATGCGGACGACGGACGCGTGCGCTGGCGCGCCGAGGCCGGCGGGTACGTGCGCGGGACGCTCTCCCTGACGCGCGCGGGAGGCGTGCTCGCCGGGGTGTATGGCCCGGCCCCACGTCAGCTCCTCCTCGCGGCGCCCGACGGCGCGGTGCGGCTGAAGTTCTCCATCCAGGGCACCGGTGCCCGCGAGTTCGGCGTCCACGGCGGCGCGATCGAGGACGACGCCGGCGTCTTGCTCTTTGGCGCGCAAGACGACGCGTTCTACGCCGTCGCTCCCGGAGGCGAGCTCCTCTGGAGCTTCTCGACCGGCGGCGACGTCGACAGCCCGATCACCTTGCTGATGGACGGCAGCGTCGTCGTCGGATCGGACGACGGCAAGGTCTACCTGCTTCGCGGCAATTGACCGTGGTACGTATGGCTCTGGCCATGGTCGGCATACCGCCGGTGCACGAGTCCGACGCCGAGGACGTGGCCTGGGCGCTCCAGACGGCGGAGGCGCTGTGGAAGCGCAACGAGCGCGTCGACGCCATCGTGTGGCTTCGTCGGGCCGCGCAAGCTGCCGGGGAAGCAGAGGACGACGACCGCGCGCTGGTTCTCGCACGTGGCGCCGCCGAGCTGGCGGAGTGGCTCGCCCAGAACCCGCCGCCCCTCGCGCTGCCTTCGACTCCGCCCGCCGGTCCCCACTCCTTCGCGCCGGCGATCGCGGCGGCCATCGACGATCTGCTCCGCACGTCGCAGACCGACGACGTGCCCATCTCCGTGGAGGAGGACGTCCGCGTCTCCCTGCCCCCCGCGTCGATTGCGTTCCAGTCGATGCACGGCGACGATCTGCCCGCCTCGAGGCCGCCGTCACGTCCACCCCCGTCACGACCGCCTTTGTCGCGCCCGCCGCCCTCGCGGCCGCCGCTGACACGGCCGCTGCCCCCTCCGCGCCCTCCGCCGGCGCGTTCCCTCCGCCGCTCCTCCCCGCGTCCTGCGCCGCTGGCCGGGTCCACCTCCTCGCCGCTTCCCCCGCCGCTGCCGGCCTCGGTTTCTTCGCCGCTCCCCCCTCCTCTGGCAGGCGCCGTGTCCTCGTCGCTCCCGCCGCAGCGCTTTCCCCTGGAGACGCTGTCCGACGACCCGCCGACGGACGAGCGGCCCTCGGCCGTCCCCACGGCCGCCGAGAAGCACGCCGGGATGCTGGATCCCTGGGCCGACCAGGAGGCGCCGACGAAGGGGCGCGACGCCGATCAGGGGGGGGCCTTCGCCGTGTCTTCGCCCGCGTTCGACCCCGACGAAGTGGTGACCAGCGCGCCGCCGGTGGCCACGCCCGCGCCGACGCGTCCCACGCGCTCCCGCTCCGTGCCCGCGCCCGCGCCCGCGCCTGCGCCTGCGCCTGCGCCCGCGCCTGCGCTCGACCTCTCTGGCGTGGAGGCGTTCGCCGACCTCCCGGACGACGCGCGCGTGGCCTTTGCCGGCGCCGCGGTGCTCACCGAGCTGGCGCGCGACGAGGAGGTCACCGGCTTTGCCCTGGCGTTCGTGCGGGAGGGGACCGTGGACGTCGCCGCCACCATCGTCGACGCCCCGGCGCGACGCCTGGCGGCCGGCGCCGTGATGCGCGCGCGAGGGACCATCGAGCACGTGGAGCCCATGCGCCTCATCGGGGCATCGAGCGTCGCGCGCATCGCCACCTGGGACGACGCCGCCGTGGAGCAGGCGTTTCGATCCTGCCCCTGGGTCGAGGACGATCTGCGCGCATCGGGCAATCGCTTCCAGGCGGAGGTCGGCATCACCCTGGGCCCCCTCGGCGAACGCCTCGACCTGGCGCTGCGCACCAGCGTCCTCGGCAAGCTCTCCCTGCGCGCGCTCGCCGAGCGCGAGGTGTTCGTCGTGCGCGGCGCCTCCATCCCGGGTCTGCTGGTGGTGGGCGCCGGCGAGCTGGAGCTCCTGGGCGAGGGGGACCCGCCCGCGGTGGAGACGCTCCGCTCGGGGGACTTCCTCTTTCCCGGCGAGGTGCTTCGCGCGGCCCCGGCGCCGGCCACGGTGCGCGCCGCCCGGGGGGGCGCGCTCATTCTCTTCGCCGAGCGCGGCGTCGCGCAGGAGCTCCTGGTCTCCTGCCCGCCGCTGCTCGAGATCTTCGCCAGCGGGTGAGACGAGCGAGAGAGCGGCCCCTCTCCCTTTCGCTGAAAGACGCCACAGCCTGGTTGTAGACTCACCACCGGAGGTCCGCCGTGAGCTACCAGTACAATCCCTACGCCGCTCCTCAGGCTCCTCCTCCGCCCACCGTGGGCAGCGCCATGCCGCCGGGCACGCCGCAGCCCTGGACCGTGAGCGAGGTGGTCTCGCTGGGCTGGCAGCGCTTCAAGCAGAGCTGGGCGATCCTCGTCTTTTCCTACCTGCTCGTCTTCGTCATCCTGCAGGGGGTCTCGCGCCTGACGGTGATCGCCGTCGGATCGACCACCGACTACCGATCCGCCCTCTACTGGACCGGCCTCGGCGCGTCGACGGTCACCGGCCAAGTCGTCAACGCCTACCTTCAGCCGGGATTGCTGCGCATCTGGCTGGCCGTCGCGCGCGGGGAGTCGCCGAGCTTCGGGGTCCTCTTCTCGGGGTACGACTGCTTCTTGCCGATGCTGGCGCTGACCTTTCTCATGGGGCTGGCGTCCGGGATCGGTCTCCTTCTCCTCCTCGTCCCGGGCATCCTCGCGTTCCTGGGCTTCTACCTCGCGCCTTACTATCTGGTCGACGCCAGGCTGGGACCCATCGACGCCATGAAGGCCAGCTGGGAAGCGACCCGCGGTCAGAAGGGCGACGTCTTCTTGCTCGTCCTCGCGGGTGCGGGCCTGGGCGTTCTCGGTGCGCTCATGTGCGTCATCGGCATGTTCGCCGCGGTACCCATCTGGGCCGTCGCGTCGGCGGCAGCGTACACACGGATGTCCGGCAACGGCGTGGCCACCCTGTTCGCCGGCGGCGCGCCCCCCGGTCCGCCGCAGGGCTACTACCCGCCGCTGCCAGGCGCCTACGGTCCACCTCCCGGCTACGGTCCGCCTCCCGGCTATGGACCGCCGCCGGGTTGAGCGGGGCCGAGGGCGGCGCGTTGCTCCTGCAGCGGCTCGAGGTCCCAGTGCAGCTCTTCGTTTCCCTCCGCCCCGGCGAAGCGCAGGCCGAACCACCGCGCGCTCGGGGAGATGCTCGGGCGCCCGTCGCCCATGTGCCGCGGAAAGCGGATGCGGAAGGCGTGCCGCCAGACCGTGGTGTACGGGAAATAGCGGCGCTCCAGCGGGCCCGGCTTCACGATGGGTTCGATCTTGCTGGGAGCCGTCTCGCTGCCCTCCTCGTCGATGAGGCGCACGATCCACGCGCTGGTAGGGCGGCTGAGATCCGTCCAGCGCCAGTTCGTGCCGTAGAGGGCCACGTAAAACTCGTGGTCGTCCTCCGTCTCGTGGAGCGTGCGCTCCATGAGGGCGCGCCGCTGCTCGACGGTGAGGCGGTAGTCGGCGGCGTAACGAACGACGTACGCCCAGCGGAAGTCCCACGACTCGAAGGTGGCGGTCACGGTCAGCTTGTCATCGAGCTCGCTCAGCTGGATGAGGCTCTTGTCCCGCGTCCAGAGCTTGAGCACCTCCTGGTAGTCGGTGGGAACGTACTCGCGCGCTCCGGTGGCCAGGGACACCTTGGGCTCGGCGCAGCCGCCGAGCGCCAGCAGCGACGCGAGAAGGACCGACCAGGCCCCGGGAGCGAGTGAGCGCGGGCGCATCGTCCGACGACACAGTAGCGGATGTCGGCGCGGCGTGCGATCGCCGCTCGCCAGCCTTGATTGGGAGGGCTGGAGCTCCCGGCTTCCCACGTACCTGGGGAGCCGGGAGCCGAGCCTTTCTACGTGAGCCGCGCGACGACTACTTCGTCGCGCCCGTCGCCGGAGCCGCCGCAGGCGCGGTCCCCGGAGACGGAGCCGGCGCAGTCACCGGCGCGCTGGTCCCTTGCGGGGTCGCTCCGGTGATCTTCGCCTTCTGCTGAGACCCCATGGTGTGACGGGCCTCTCGCGTCGCCTTGCCCTTGGCGACGCTGGCGGCCTTCTGCTGCGGGGTGCGCGTTGCCGCCACCTTTCGCGGCTTCAGGCCGAAGGTCGCCAGCATCTCGATCTGACCGGCGAACATCAGCTGGATGGCCTGCTTGGCACCGGAGACGAGCGCTTGCGACTTCGTGCGCTCGTCGTGGTCCGCTTGCACCAGGGCCTGGTACGTGGCCTTGGCCGGTGCCGTGACAGAGCGAGCGGTGATGCGTGCTTGCAGGGTCGAGATGACGGTCGTCGTCGGGACCGAAGTGCCGGCGATCATCAAGGAAGGAATGGTGGATACGTGCTTCTGAAAGCCGTCCATCAGAGACTGATCGGCGGCCTGCTGGTCCGTTGCATTGGTTCTGGGTCGGGTGGTCATGGTCGTGTCCTTTCGTTGAGGAGACGGCACCGCGCAGCGCCATTGCTGCGAAGCGCCGCCCCTGTAGTGGTTAACCGCTTCGAGCGAGCCTCTTTCGCGAAAGAAAGTCGACGAATTTGCAAGTCGTCGATATGCCTCGGTGATTCCTGTCCTTCGCCTCCTGCCCCATGGCAGGACCAGGTCTCATCGCGCATCGCGCGCCTTCTCATCGCCGACATCCCGGGTGCTGATCGCGCACACCATGCCTTCGGATCGCCAGCAGCGCGCGTGCTGATCGGTGCCCCAACCGGTTCCGATCGCCGACAGCACACCTGTCGATGGCGCGCAGAACGCGCCTGGACCCTGGGCAAGGCGGCTTCTGATCGAACATGAGACCGGGGCTGATCGGACGCAGAACCCCTGCCGTGCCGGGTCAGCACGCCCCCGGTGTCCCGCTCGGAACCGCGGGCGGCGTCGTCGGATCCCTTCGAATCGTCGGCCAGACCAGCGGACGCGGCGATATCCTCGCTCCGCCGTGTTCGACAGGGACGCCCCTTCCAGCCGGAAAGTCTTCGACGAGCTGGCCAAGGACACCGTCCGCAAGAAGCTCCACCGCTACGCCGTATGGCGAACCGGGGACGACGATGACGCCAAGGACCTCGTCGCCGACGCGCTGATGCTGGTGTGCGACCCCGAGGAGAAGAAGACCTGGGACCCGGCGGAGAAGTCCTTCTTCGCGCACATGCGGCGCGTGCTCGACGACCTCGCCGTCATCCGCAAGCGCATCGGGTCACGCCGCTTCGAGATCCGCGAGAGGGATCTCATCCGCAAGACCCCGGACCCTCACGCCTTGCCCGATCCCGCCGACCAGCGCGCTCCGCCCGACCTGGAGCTCGGGGGGCACTTCGAGCGGGCGTGGCTGCGCGGCCTGGCGGAGCGGCTCCTCCAGCGCCTGCGAGGCCGGGACGAGCGCGCCGTGGAGGTCTACGAAGCCGCGTGCATCGAGGCGGAGCCCGCTGACCAGGCCAGGCAGCTCGGCATCCCCGTCGAAGAGGTGTACGAAGCCCACAGGCGGCTCCGCTATCACGGGGCCATCGTCAAGACCGAGTGGGAGAGGGCCGAGGCCGCGCGCATGTCCGAGCTCCAGCGCGCGAAGGACGAGACGGAGGATCCGTCGTGACTCTCCCCGGCAAGCCCGACGCGTCCCGCGGCGCGCGGTTCATGCGCGTGCTTCTCGAGAGCGACCCCGCGCCCCTCGACGTCGCCAGCGACCAGGAGATCGAGCGCCAGATGGACGCGGCGGGCATCCAGGTGAGCCGCGTGCCCACCGCGGAGGAGCTGATCGCGCGGGTCGAGGAGTGCGCACGGGAGTCCGCGCCGGCGGTCGCTCAGCCCATGCTTCCGGCGCCGCCGGTGAAGGCCGCCGTGACGGTCCTGCGACGCCCACGCCGGGTGAGTGGCGTGTCCATCGCCGCGGCGGTGGCCCTCGCGGCGGTCGTGGTGGTGGGGCTGACGAAACGCGCGGTCATCGTGGCGCACCTGACGGGTGAGCCCATCGGACCCGATCCGGCCTGGTCGCCCGCCAGCGCTCCGCCCACGCCGCTGCAGCGCGCCGCCTCGATCCGGACCGCGGCGTTCGCCGCCTGCAACGACCAACGATGGGGCGAGTGCGCGCAGAAGCTCGACGAAGCGGCGGCGCTCGATCCGGCGGGGACGGGCGATCCGCGCGTGCTGTCGGCGCGACGGGCCGTCGCCGAGGCCGCGCGCGCGAAGATGGAAGAAGGGAAGGAGATGCACGGCAAGCCATAGTGCCCCGATTCCATCGAGTTGAGTGGCGGCCTCCGGGTCCTCGACTCCATGGAGGCTAGACCCCCCGCTTCTCCCTCCAGGCCTGGTCGAAGTAGGTCGACAGGTAGTTTCGGCCGGTGTCCGCGACGATGGTCACCACCCGCTTGCCTGCGCCGAGCTCTCGCGCCACGCGGATGGCCGCGCACACCGCGACGCCGGCGGAGCCCCCCGCGAGAATGGCCTCCTCGCGCGCGAGGCGCAGCGTCATCTCCACCGCCTCGCGATCCGGGATGGAGACCAGGTCGTCGGGGCTGGCATCGGGCTGCGCGCAGTCGCCCAGATCGTCGATGACCCCCTCCACCAGCGTACCTCCGTAGTCCCCCGCGCACGCGCTGCGCTCGGGCATGGCGCCGACCACGCGGACGTGGGGCAAGCGATCGCGGAGGTAGCGCGCCGTCCCCCCCAGCGTGCCGCCGCTGCCGACGCAGGCCACGAAGGCGTCGAGCCGCCCCTCGCAGTCGGCCAGGAGCTCGGGCCCCGTCGACGCGTAATGCGCGGCCGGATTGGCCGGGTTCTCGAACTGGTCCGGCTGGTAGGCGCCCATCTCGCGCGCCAGCGTCTCGGCGCGCCCGATGTAGCCTTCGGCATGGGTGGCCTCGACGTCGGCCCGCGCGTGCACGACCTCGGCGCCCAGCGCGCGCAGCACGGCCTGCTTCTCGCGCGAGGTGTTCTCGGGGAGGACGATGACGCAGCGGTAGCCGCGCACCGCGCACACCACCGCCAGCCCCACGCCGGTGTTGCCCGCGCTGGCCTCGACGACGGTGCCCCCCGCCTTCAACGCGCCGGACCGCTCGGCCGCGCCGATCATGGCCAGCGCCGCGCGGTCCTTGACGCTCCCGCCCGGCGCGAAGAACTCCAGCTTGGCCAGCACCTCGGCGCACCCCGTCCCGGGGACCACGCGGTGCAGGCGCACGAGCGGCGTGTGGCCGATCGCGCTGAGCACGTCATCGTGGATCAAGGGGACCGGAAGGAGGGTACATCAGCGGCCCGGCAAAGCGGCGAAACAGCCCGCGGCGTGGAGGGGTGGAGCGCTCGGCAAGCTGTCGCGCAGGCAGTGGTTCTCTGGCATAGTCGCGCTGCCCCATGCCCTTCGACATCCAGGTCCGCGTCGCGCAACCGAACGATCTCGCGGCCGACGTCCTCGTCGTCGGCGTCCTGCAGATCGTCGGAAAATCGCCGTCCCTGCCGCCGTCCCTCAAGCCGCTCGACGTCGCCCTGGGGGGAGCCCTGGCCAAGGCCGCCGCCAAAGAGGAGTTCACCGGCAAGCGCGATCAGACCTTGTCCATCACCACGCTCGGGCGCTTTCCCGCGGAGAGAATCGTGCTCCTCGGCCTCGGCGACCGTCGCTCGCTGGCCGCGCCGGGGGTGCGTACGTTCGCCGCCAAGGCCGCCCGCACGGCCAACGTCGAGAAGGCCAAGTCGCTCGCCCTGTCGCTCCCCGCCGGCCTCGAGGGGGAGCTTCGCGCCGTCGCCGAGGGGCTGGAGCTCGGCGCCTACCGCTTCACCAAGTACTTCACCGGCGACCGCAAGCCCAAGGCCGAGCTGACCAGCGTCGTGGTCGGGGTGGGCGCCAGGCTCAAGTCCAACGCCAGGGCCCTCATCACGCTGGGTCAGAAGATCGGCGCCGCGGTGAACCTGTCGCGCGACCTCAGCAACGAGCCGGGAAACGTCATGTACCCGGAGACGCTGGCCGCCGCGGCGCAGGCCGTGGCCAAGGAGAACGGGTTGAAGATCGAGGTCTTCGACTTCAAGGAGATCCGCCGTCGCGGGATGAAGCTCATCGACGCAGTGGGCCGCGGCAGTCGTCGCGAGCCGCGCTTCGTGCACCTTTCTTTCATGCCCCGAGGGGCCAAGCGCAAGCTGGTCTTCGTGGGCAAGGGCATCACCTTCGACAGCGGCGGTATCAGCATCAAGCCGGCCGCCAACATGGGCGAGATGAAGCACGACATGAGCGGGGCGGCGAACGTCATCGCGCTGATGGCGGCGGTGGCGGCGCTCAAGCCCAAGGTCGAAGTGCACGCCGTCGCCGCCTGCGCGGAGAACATGCCCGACGGCGACGCCTATCGCCCCGGCGACATCTGGGGGTCGCTCGACGGCAAGACCGTGGAGATCGTCAACACCGACGCCGAGGGCCGCCTGGTCCTCGCCGACGCGCTGGCCTACGCGCGCGCCCTCACGCCGGACCTCATGGTCGACAACGCCACGCTGACGGGAGCCTGCGTGGTCGCCCTGGGGACCACCTGCTCTGCCTGGTACACGGCCGACGCCGGCGTGGCGCGCGAGTTCGAGCACGCGGTGGCGGCCTCCGGTGAGCTCATGTGGCGCATGCCTCTCCTCGAGGATCTGCGCGATCAGGTCAAGAGCGACGTGGCCGACCTCAAGCAGGCCGGCGATCGCTGGGGAGGCTCCATCACCGCGGCGCACTTCCTGCGCGAGTTCGTGGCGGACACCAAGTGGGTGCACTGCGACATCGCCGGCCCGGCCTCCATCGATCGCCCGACGTCGTGGATGCAGGCCAAAGGCGCGACCGGCCACGCCATGCTCACCTTCCTCGCGCTCGTCGAGCGCGCCTCGCCGTAAGCCGGACGCGACGCATGGAAGCTCTCGAGCGGCGCCTCGGCCGCGCCATGGCCCGCGCCATCGCCGACTTCGAGCTCCTCGCCGAGGGCGATCGCGTGCTCGTCGCGGTGAGCGGAGGAAAGGACAGCTACACCATGCTGCACCTCTTGCGGCAGCTGCAGCGGCGGGCGCCGGTGGGCTTCACCCTGCGCGTGGTGAACGTCGACCAGGGGCACCCCGGATACCCGGGGCACCTGCTCCGCGAGTACATGGCGCGCGAGGCCTACGATTTCACCATGGTCGAGGAGGACACGTACTCCATCGTCACCGAGAAGATCCCCGCCGGGAAGACGTACTGCTCGCTGTGCTCGCGCCTTCGCCGGGGCATCCTCTACCGCGTGGCCAAGGAGCTCGGCTGCAACAAGATCGCCCTGGGTCACCATCGCGACGACGTGCTGCAGACGCTGCTGCTCAATCTCCTCTTCGCCGGGCAGCTCGCCGCCATGCCGCCCAAGCTGCTGGGCGACGGCGGTGCGCACGTGGTCATCCGCCCGCTGCTCTACTGCGCCGAGGAGGACATTCGCGCCTTCTCCGAGGCCATGGCCTTCCCCATCCTGCCCTGCGATCTGTGCGGCTCGCAGGAGAACCTCCAGCGCAAGCGCGTCGGTCGCATGATCGACGAGCTGGAGGCCGGACGCCCGGGCACCAAGGCGGTCATGCTCGCTGCGCTCCAGAACGTACGCCCCAGCCAGCTCCTCGACCGGCGGCTCTGGAGCACCCTCGGCGTGCACGCGGCGCACGAGGACGAGGAGGCGGGCGAGAGCGGACCGCAGGAGGTCGTGGCCGAGCAGCGGCTGGTCCGCGGCTGAGCGCCGGTTCGATGCGCTCCGGGGCGATGTTCGAGCGGCTGTCGAGGATGGGCGCCGCAGCGCAGGCCACCGTCCCGGGGCTCTACGCCTGGGGGGTCACCGTGGCGCCGGCGGCGTGGGCGCGGGGAGCACCGGCGCTGGCCAAGATCGCGGCGGGGGTCGCGGTGCTGGCCTTGATCGGCGGGGTGGTGGGCGAGCGCCTGGGGACGGATCGCGCGCGCACGCCGAGCCTCTGGGCCTTCGTTCTGGCCAGCGCCCTGACCTGGTCGGCCTCACCGGCGTCGCTCGGCCCCCTGCGCATCGACGCGCCGCGCGGCATCGCCGGGATGATCGGCTGGGCCCTCTTTGCCTTCGCCACGGCCGCCCCCGCGCTGCGCGGCCGGCGGGTCGAGGAGCGCCTGGTCGAGGGCGAGGATCTCGCGCCACGCAAGGGACTGGCGCGCGGCGACGCCGCCTACGTGACGGGCGGGGCGCTGGTGGCAGGCGCGCTCCAGCTCATCGGGTGGCGGGCGCCCACCGCCGAGAGGGCGCTCCTCGTCCGCTTCGTGGCCCTCGCGGCGGGGCTGGCCGTCCTCGGCGTGGCGGCCCAGATTGCCCTGGCCCGGCATGCTCCCCGCGTCCAGCGCTCGCCTGCCCGGAAGCTGCGGCGCGCCATGGGCGGCCTCGTCGTTCTGGCCTTGCTCGGGCTCACCGGCGTGCTGTTCCTGCTGCGAGGCTGATACCCTCGCGTCGATGCAGCTCGTCGACCTGCTGGCCATCCTCCTGGCGGCCGCCGCGGGAGCCGCGTTCCTGGTCGGCGAGAGCGCGCTCGCGCGGGCCGAGGACCTGACGGCACTCTACTGGCTGGCGGTCGGCGTGGTGTCGCTCCGCGCCGCCGTGCAGATCGCCCAGCCGGGGGCCAGGACGTGATCTGCGCGGGTCGGCGGCCGGTCGTCGTCGTCCTGGTGCTTTCCGCCGCCACGGGGGCCGGCGGCTGCGGCACGCGGTCCGGCCCCCAGCCGACGTACAGCGCGCCCAGCGGGGAGGTCGCTCGCGTCGGCGACGATCGGGTCGGCGCGGCCCTCATCGCCGAGGTGGCGCGCGCGCGCGGCGTGACGCCCTCCGTCGCCATGGCCGCCCTGGTGGAGGACGCGCTGGCCGCACAGGGCGCCCGCGCGCAGGGCCTCGATCGCTCGCCCGAGGTCCAGTGGGAGTCCACCGCGGCGCTGGGACGCCAGACCCCGCAGCTCCTCCTCGCGCAGGCGCGGGCCAAGGGATCCCCCACCGACGACGAGCTGGCGCGCCTCGAGGTGGTCCACGCCGTCGTGCTCCGCTCGCCCAGCCTGTCCGAGGGGAGCGCGCTCTTCACGGTGCACGCCATCGCGGACGCGGTGGCCAAAGCTCGGTCGACCGAGGACTTCATGGCGCGCGCCAAGACCGCGTCCGGCGAGGCGCGGACCAGCATCGAGGCCTTGCGCGCGTTCGACGCCTCGGGACGCATGGAAGACGGCCAGGTGCTGGACCCGGACTTCGTGGCGGCCGCGTTCGCCTTGCATCGACCCGGCGAGACCAGCCCCATCGTGGAGACATCCTTCGGCTGGCACGTCCTCCGCCTGGTGTCGCGGCGAGTCCCCGCCGGCGCCGCCCTCGAAGCCAGCCGGAGCGAGCTGGCCGAGTCCGTCGTCGCCTTGCGCGCTCGCGGGGCCCTCGCCGAGGTCCTTCGCGCGCGTCGCCAGCGCACGCGCATCGACGTGTCCGCCGGGGCCGGCGAGCTCATGGCGCAGGTCCCGCCCATGCCATGACCGTCCCCCGCCGGCGGAGGCCTCGACCGCGCACCCCGCCGCTCCTCCCTCGCGATCAGAGAGAGACCGCCTTCACGTCGATCCTGGCCGCCCTGGTCGCACGCGTCCCGGGGGCACGCGCCGCCGCTCTGGTCGACCGGGACGGCGAGACGGTGGACTACTCGGGGGAGATGGACTCGTACGACGTGCGCCTGGCGGCCGCGCACTGGCGCCTGGTGCTGGACGAGCTCCGGCGGCAGGAGGCGCTCCGGTCGGTGCGCTGGGTCATCCTGCGCGGCGGTCGCACGAGCTACCTCGTCCACGAGCTCCCCGAGGAGTACGCGCTGGTGGTGGTGCTGGCGCGCGCGGCGGGCTTCTTCGGCTGGCGGCGGGCCGTGGCGGCCTGCGCCTGGGCGCTGGGCGACGAGGCGGGCTGGACCTGGGCCGGCGTTCGCTGGTTCCCGGCGCAGGTGACGGCGGACGCGCGGCGGCGCCCATCGCTGCTCCGCATCGGGGGACATCTCGGTCCCGTCGAGATCCTGGGGACCATGGCAGGCGGCCTGGGCCGAAGGGAGCACGGCTGGCGGGTTCGCCTCCACACAGGGGTCGAAGCGACTCTCGTGCGCGAGCCCGGCGGAGTGTGGTACTCGGACGAGCCCCTCGAGAACACGCATCCCGAAGCGGCCACCCCACGGGCACGGAAAAAAAGCCGTTGACAGTCCCCCGCCGCTGACTACTGTGCGCCGCCCGGCCGACGGAGGTGGTGTTCCACCCCCTCGGACAACTGGAGGAGTTACGCGACCTTCCGTGAGGGAAAGTTGTGGACAACTCCAGCGGATGCCGCCCCCTCTCAACGGGCCCATCCGGCCATCCCGGTCGCGCGCCCGCCAGGGAGCGAGTCCGAGGTGGCGCGGCTCTCGTCCCCGTGGGAGTATGTCTTCCCCCGGAAAACCACGCCGGCTCGAAGGGCTGACCTCGAAGGGCTGACGCGGTGGCGGGAAACCGGGGCACGAAGCGCCCGCGCCTCCTCTCGAGAGGGGCAAGAAAAAGGTTCGGGCGCGCTTGACGGAGACCAAGGCCTCACCTAGTATCTCGCCCCCGACTCAGGAGCCAGCCGGCTCCCTCGGTCCTTGAAAACTGAATCGTACGCTCGCTTTAGCGCCTCGCACCCATGCGGCTCGTCCGCATGAGCTCGAGGCGACGACAAGTGGGTCCCTGGAGAGCGCGAGGTCCGCGTCCGCCTACTCGGCGGCGCGACTGACCGAAGTGACTCTCCATTTTCAAAGCCAAGAGCCCGAGCCCTGTCGCTTCGGCGGCAACTCGGGAGCTCGCCAGATTCAACTGGAGAGTTTGATCCTGGCTCAGAACGAACGTTAGCGGCGCGCCTAACACATGCAAGTCGCACGAGAAAGGGCTTCGGCCCCGGTACAGTGGCGCACGGGTGAGTAACACGTGGGTAATGTTCCCTCAGGCAGGGGATAACCTTCCGAAAGGAGGGCTAATACCGTGTAAGACCACGGCCTCGAAAGAGGCTGAGGTAAAAGCAGGCCTCTTCATGAAAGCTTGCGCCAGAGGATCAGCCCGCGGCCCATCAGCTAGTTGGCAGGGTAATGGCCTACCAAGGCTAAGACGGGTAGCTGGTCTGAGAGGATGATCAGCCACACTGGAACTGAGACACGGTCCAGACTCCTACGGGAGGCAGCAGTGGGGAATCTTGCGCAATGGACGAAAGTCTGACGCAGCGACGCCGCGTGGGTGATGAAGGCCTTCGGGTTGTAAAGCCCTGTGGGGAGAGACGAATAAGTCGGAGCCAATAACTCCGATGATGACGGTATCTCCTTAGCAAGCACCGGCTAACTCTGTGCCAGCAGCCGCGGTAAGACAGAGGGTGCAAACGTTGTTCGGAATTACTGGGCGTAAAGCGTGTGTAGGCGGCTGCGCAAGTCGGATGTGAAATCCCCGGGCTCAACCCGGGAAGTGCACCCGATACTGCGCGGCTTGAGTACCGGAGAGGTTGGTGGAATTCTCGGTGTAGAGGTGAAATTCGTAGATATCGAGAGGAACACCGGTGGCGAAGGCGGCCAACTGGACGAGTACTGACGCTGAGACACGAAAGCGTGGGGAGCA
>Ga0302325_10010396_pt1 | contig 20183 bp, 19 predicted proteins | sample Palsa_T0_2_FD_201948 | JGI IMG/M metagenome (GOLD analysis project Ga0302325, IMG submission 201948) | Peat permafrost microbial communities from Stordalen Mire near Abisko, Sweden - Palsa_T0_2 | ecosystem: Environmental > Terrestrial > Soil > Palsa > Peat permafrost | place: Sweden: Abisko...
TGCAGTTCGCGACGGTTAAGCTCATGAAACCACAGGCTTCACGCTCTCGCAGCCCTGAGCTGTATCTGCTGGCGAAGGCCTTTGTGATGGTGTAGGTTCGAATGCAAGTTGCAGTGGACGTGGACGTGCTGCGCGCGAGGTTGGGCCCTTGAACGATTTGACGAAAAATATCCTGCTTTGGGTGGTGATCGTGCTGGTGCTGTTGGCGGTGTTCAGCCGCTATATGCCCCCGGTCGGCCAGCCCGAGGAGGTGCGCTACTCGAGCTTCCTGAACGACGTTAAGTCGAGCCGCGTCGAGTCGGTGGTCCTGCAGGGCGAGATGATCTATGGGGTCAGAAAGGACAAGACCCAATTCAAGACTTACAACCCCGAGACCGACTTCACGGCCCTGATCGGTGCCCTGTCGAAGGCGGACGTCGCCATCGAGGGCCGTCCGCCCAAGCAGCCGAATTTCGTGGCCCAGCTTCTGCTTCAGCTCGCGCCGGCGCTTCTCCTCATCATGGTCTTCGTCTACATGCTCAGGCAGATGCAGGGCGCATCCGGAGGGCGGGGGGCCATGTCCTTCGGCAAGAGCCGCGCGCGCCTCCTGGGCGAGGATCAGGTGAATGTGACCTTCGCCGACGTCGCCGGAGTTGAAGAGGCGAAGCAGGAAGTCTCCGAGATCGTCGATTTTCTTAAAGACCCGGGCAAGTTCCAGAAACTCGGCGGCAAGATCCCGAAGGGCGTCCTCATGGTCGGCTCGCCCGGCACCGGCAAGACGCTGCTGGCGCGCGCCATCGCAGGCGAGGCGAAAGTGCCCTTCTTCACCATCTCCGGATCCGACTTCGTGGAAATGTTCGTCGGCGTCGGCGCCTCGCGCGTGCGCGACATGTTCGAGCAGGCGAAGAAGCACGCGCCGTGCATCATTTTTATTGACGAGATCGATGCCGTCGGGCGCCATCGTGGCGCGGGCCTCGGCGGCGGTCACGACGAGCGCGAGCAGACGCTGAATCAGCTGCTCGTCGAGATGGACGGCTTCGAGGGCAATGAGGGCATCATCGTCATTGCCGCCACCAATCGCCCCGACGTGCTCGATCCGGCGCTGCTGCGTCCCGGTCGATTTGACCGCCAGGTGGTCGTGCCACTGCCGGATGTGCGCGGGCGCGAGCAGATCCTGCGCGTGCATATGCGCCGCGTGCCGCTGGCCGATGATGTCAAGCCCGCGCTCATCGCGCGCGGCACCCCGGGATTCTCCGGCGCGGATCTGGCGAACCTCGTCAACGAGGCGGCGCTCTTTGCCGCGCGCGCCAACAAACGCACCGTGAGCATGGATGAGTTTGAGCGCGCCAAGGACAAGATCATGATGGGCGCCGAGCGGCGTTCCATGGTGATGACGGAAGACGAGAAGCGCATGACGGCCTATCACGAATCGGGCCACGCGATCGTCGGCATGAGCGTTCCCGAGCACGATCCGGTCTACAAGGTGACGATCATTCCGCGCGGCCGCGCGCTCGGCGTGACGCAATTCCTGCCCGAGCAGGACCGTTACAGCCTCTCCAAGCGCCGCATCGACAGCGCCATCACGACGCTCTTCGGTGGACGGGTCGCCGAGGAGATCATCTTTGGCCCCGAGCAGGTGACGACGGGCGCATCGAACGACATCGAGCGCGCGACCGAGCTTGCACGCAACATGGTCACGAAGTGGGGCCTGTCCGACAAATTAGGACCGCTCACCTACACCGAGGAGACGGGCGAAGTGTTTCTCGGCCGCAGCGTCACGCAGCACAAGCAGGTGTCCGACGGCACGGCCCACGCCATCGATGAAGAAGTGCGGCGCGTCATCGAAATCAACTACACGCGCGCCAAGGAGATTCTCGACAGCAATCTCGACAAGCTGCACGCCATGGCCGCGGCGCTGGTCAAATACGAGACCATCGACGAGCATCAGCTGAAGGACATCATGGAAGGCCGGCCGCCGAAGCCGCCCAGTGATTGGGACGATAGCCTCTCCAACACGCCGCCGAAGGCGCCTCTGGAAGGCGGCCAGCCCGGCAGCGTCGTCGGCTCGCCCGCCTAAGCCGAGCCATAAAGGCGCGAGGGGTTTGTCCCCGTACCTGCAGTGCGGGGCGAAGAAGCTCGATCTGTCGCGCGCCGTTGTCATGGGCGTGCTCAACGTCACCCCGGATTCCTTCTCCGATGGCGGGCGCTATCTCGAACCTGCCGCGGCCTGCGAGCATGCGCGGCGCATGATCGCCGCGGGCGCTGCCATCATCGACATTGGCGGAGAATCGACGCGACCGGGCGCGGAGCCCGTGCCCGTGCAGGAGGAGCTGCGCCGCGTGCTGCCCGTGATCGAAGCGCTCGCCGACTCCCCCGTCGTCCTCTCGATCGACACCATGAAGCCCGAGGTCATGCGCGCCGCGCTGCGTGCAGGCGCGGGCCTCATCAATGATGTGCGCGCTCTGCAAGAGCCCGGCGCTCTCGCGGCCGCACTCGAGGGCGACTGCGCCGTGTGTCTCATGCACATGCAGGGCGAGCCGCGCTCCATGCAGAAGGCCCCGCACTACGTCGACGTCGTGAAGGAGGTCAAGGCATTCCTTCACGCACGCGCGCATGCTTGCGAGGAGGCAGGGATTGCAAGGCAGCGCATCCTCATCGACCCGGGCTTCGGCTTTGGCAAGACGCAGGCGCACAATCTGGAGCTCCTGCGGCACCTTGATGAGCTTGCGCAAGAGCCCTGGCCGCTAGCCGTGGGCCTGTCGAGGAAGTCCATGCTGGGAAGCATCCTCGGGCGGCGCGATGGCGATCGGTTGGCTGCGAGCGTCGCGCTTGCGGTGATGGCGGTTTTACGCGACGCGCGCATCATCCGGGCGCACGATGTGGCCGCGACGGTGGATGCGTTGCAGGCGGTGGCGGCGGTCGCAGGCGGCGCTCACCCACAAAGGACGGAGGCACAGGAAATTGGGACGTAAATACTTCGGTACTGACGGCGTGCGCGGCCGCGTGGGCGAGCATCCGATGACCGTCGACTTCGCCTTGAATCTGGCGAGCGCCGCTGCGCGCGTGCTCGCCCCTGACGGCGGCACGGTGCTCATCGGCAAGGACACGCGCCTCTCGGGCTACATGTTTGAGTCTGCGCTGGAGGCGGGATTCTGCGCCGCAGGCGTCAATGCAATGCTCATTGGTCCGCTACCCACACCCGGAGTCGCCTACATGACGCGCCGCTTCGAGTGTGATTTCGGTGCGGTGATCAGCGCCTCGCACAACCTCTATGACGACAACGGCATCAAATTCTTCGATGCCACCGGAGCGAAGCTGTCCGATGACGTGGAAGAGCGCATCGAGGTTGAGATCGAACAGGGCCCGGTGACCCGCGCCTCGCGCAACCTCGGGCGTGCGACGCGCGTCGACCGCTCGCGCACTTATTATCAGGAGTTCTGCACCTCGACCATGCCGCCCGGCATGGATCTGTCGGGGCTCAAGATCGTCATCGATTGTGCCAACGGCGCCGCCTACAAGGTCGGCCCGCGGATGCTCGCGGACCTGGGCGCGGAAATCGTGCCCGTCGGCTGCTCGCCCAACGGCCGCAACATCAACGATGGCTGCGGCTCCACTCTGCCCGACCTCTTGCAGATGACGGTGCCGGGCGTGCGGGCCAACGTGGGACTTGCGCTCGACGGCGATGGCGACCGCCTCGTCATGGTCGATCACCTGGGCCGCATCGTCGATGGCGACCAGCTCCTCTACATCATCGCGCGGGCGCGCAAGCTGGACGGCACATTGCAGGGTCCCGTGGTCGGCACCGTCATGAGTAACTTCGGCCTCGAGCTTGCCATGCGTGCGGCCGGAGTTGATTTTCGCCGCGCGCAGGTCGGGGACCGCAATGTGCTCGGCATGCTGAAAGAGGTGGGCGGCCTCCTGGGCGGGGAAACCTCAGGCCACATCCTGTGTCTGGATAAGACCACGACCGGCGATGGGCTCGTAAGCGCACTGCAGGTGCTCGCCGTCATGAAGCAGACCGGCCATTCGCTCGCCGAACTCGCCGCCGGCATGCAGCGCTTTCCGCAGGTGCTTTTGAACGTCAAAGTGGCGCGTGGTGTTGACCCGACGGGCATCGCGGTGGTGCAGGCGGCGGTTGCGCGCATCGAGAAACGCTTGGCGGGTGAGGGCCGTGTCGTGCTGCGTCCTTCCGGGACGGAGCCTGTGATTCGCGTGATGGTCGAGGGCCGTGACGAGCAGGTGACGCGGGCACTTGCGAGCGAGCTCGCAGAGGTCGTGCGCCTGGCCGCGGCCTAAGCTATGATCCCGCGCCCCCGCGCGGGTGCCTCATTCACAAGATCGCGCCATGCGTCAGCCCCTGGTCGTCGGAAACTGGAAAATGCACGGCTCGCGCGTCGAGAACGCGCGCCTCATCGAGGACATGATCGGGAGGTTCCCGGCGGCTCCGGCGGCGCTGTGTGTGGTGTGCCCGCCGCTCGTGTATCTGCAGGATGTGGCGCGGCTGCTGCGCGGCTCGGCGATCGAGCTTGGTGCGCAGACGCTGTGCGCGGATACCCAGGGCGCGTTCACGGGGGAAGTTTCCGCCGCCATGCTGAAGGATGTCGGCTGCTCCTATGTCATCGTGGGCCACTCGGAGCGACGCCTGCTGTACCGCGAGAGCGATCAGACCGTGGCGCGCAAGTTTGTCGCCGCGCAGTCTAAGGGACTGGTGCCGATCCTGTGCGTCGGCGAGCAGCTCGCCGAGCGCGAGGCCGATCGCACCCACGAGGTGGTCGCGCGGCAGCTCGAGGCGGTGCTGAAGCTTGCCAGCGTCGACTCGCTCGGAAGCGCCGTGCTCGCCTACGAGCCCGTGTGGGCGATTGGCACGGGTCGCAATGCAACCCCGGAGCAGGCGCAGGACGTTCACGCCTTCATCCGTGCGCAGCTCGCGGCCCGGGATGCTAAAATCGCCCCGCTGACTCGTATTCTTTACGGCGGCAGCGTAAAGGCGGTCAACGCGGCGGAGCTTTTCGCGATGCCGGATATCGACGGCGGACTGATCGGCGGCGCGTCGTTGAAGGCGGACGAGTTTATCGCGATCTTAAGCGCTGCGCGTGCGCACTAAAGTGGAAGTTCGATGTTGCACATGATTTTGACGGTCGTGCAGGTGTTCACATCGGTGGCGATTATTGCCCTGGTGCTCCTGCAGCGTGGCAAAGGGGCCGATGCCGGCGCCGGTTTTGGCGCGGGCGCCTCGGGCACGGTGTTCGGTGCGCGCGGCGCGCGCACGGCGCTGTCGCGAGCGACCGCGGTATTCGCGGCCATTTTCATGCTCAATAGCCTTGCGCTCGCGTACATGGGACGGCAAGCCGTGGCGGAGCCGAAGTCGATTCTGGATGAGGCGGCGCAAACAGCGCCGCAGCCTGCGAAGCGCCCGCCCGCGTCACCGCCGCCTGCGACGCCCGGCACGGGCTCGCACTGATCTCAAGCCGACGTGGTGAAACTGGTAGACACACTAGCTTGAGGGGCTAGCGGCGCAAGCTGTGCCGGTTCGAATCCGGCCGTCGGCACCAAACTTGTTGGTCGATTGGTTACAATGACAGCCTTCGAACTTTAGGGCAGATCGCATCTACGCACCATGCTTGCGAATTATCTGCCCGTTCTAATCTTTCTCGTCATCGCGGCGCTCCTCGCCGGGGTCCTGCTTGGCCTCGGCAGTGGTCTGGGCCATTACCTGTCGCGCGCGCCGCAAGATGCGGCCAAGCGTGCGCCCTATGAGTGCGGCTTCGATGCCTTTGAAGACACGCGCATGAAGTTCGACGTGCGCTACTACCTGGTCGCCATCCTCTTCATCGTCTTTGACCTGGAGATCGCGTTCCTGTTTCCCTGGGCGGTGGCGCTCGCAAAAATCGGCCTCTTCGGTCTCCTCGCCATGGGGATTTTTCTCGCGATCCTCGTGGTCGGATTCATCTATGAATGGAAAAAAGGCGCTCTAGAATGGGACTAGCAGAGTCCTCGGCCGACGTCTTTGCGCAGCGCGGCTTCGTCACGACGCAGCTCGACAGTCTCGTCAATTGGGCGCGCACGGGATCCCTGTGGCCAATGACCTTCGGGCTTGCCTGCTGTGCGGTGGAAATGATGCACGCGGGCGCCTCGCGCTATGACCTGGATCGCTTCGGCGTCGTCTTCCGCCCAAGCCCGCGCCAGTCGGACGTCATGATCGTCGCCGGCACCCTCGTCAACAAAATGGCGCCCGCGCTGCGCCGCGTCTACGATCAGATGGCCGAGCCGCGCTGGGTCATTTCGATGGGGTCATGCGCGAATGGCGGCGGCTATTACCACTATTCTTATTCCGTCGTGCGCGGCTGCGATCGCATCGTTCCTGTGGATGTCTACGTCCCCGGCTGTCCGCCGACGGCCGAGGCGCTGGTCTACGGCATCCTGCAGCTGCAGAAGAAGATCGCGCGCACGAGCACGATCGCCCGATGAGGTTCAGCCGGTGAGCGAGCAAATGGAAGCCCTCGCGCGCAGCATCGAGGAGCACGTGGACGGACGCGCGCGGCGCATTTCCTCGCTCCCCGATGAGCTCGCCTATGAAGTCGGCGCGGAGCACTTGCAAAGCGTGTGCTGGCTCCTGCGCGACACCCCGGATCTTGATTTTCAGATGCTGATGGATGTGACCGCGGTCGACTATCTGCAGTTCGGCCGCGACGAATGGCAGACGATCTCCGCCACACACTCCGGATTCAGTCGCGGTCGCGTCACCCGGCCGAGTCCTCACGTGCCCGCGGGGGAAGCGCGCTTCGCCGTGGTCTATCAGCTGCTCTCGATCAGCCACAACCAGCGCCTGCGCGTGCGGGTGCCGTGCGCCACGAATGACGAGCCGGTGGTCGATTCGGTCATCGACGTATGGGCCTCGGCCAACTGGTTCGAGCGCGAGGTCTTCGACCTCTTCGGGATCCTGTTTCGTGGCCACCCGGATCTGCGGCGGATCCTGACCGATTACGGCTTCATCGGCCATCCCTTCCGCAAGGACTTCCCCTTGAGCGGCAATGTCGAAGTGCGCTACGACGCCGACAAGAAGCGCGTCATCTATCAGCCCGTCACCATCGAGCCGCGGGTGCTCGTGCCCAAGGTCATCCGTGATGACCATCGCTATGAGCCTGCGTTGAAGGACGCGAAGTAGCATGCGCGAGATCCGCAACTACACCATGAACTTCGGCCCCCAGCATCCGGCGGCCCACGGCGTGCTGCGGCTGGTGCTGGAAATGGACGGCGAGACCATCCAGAAGGCGGATCCGCATATCGGGCTCCTGCATCGCGCGACGGAAAAGCTCGCCGAGTCGAAGCCCTTCAATCAGTCGATCGGCTACATGGACCGCCTCGACTACATCTCGATGATGTGCAACGAGCACGCCTACGTGCTTGCGATCGAGCGGCTGCTCGGCGTCACGCCGCCCGAGCGCGCGCAATACATCCGCGTGATGTTCGATGAGATCACGCGCATCCTGAACCATCTGTTGTGGCTGGGCACCCATGGCCTCGACATCGGCGCCATGACCGTGTTTCTCCTGTGCTTCCGCGAGCGCGAGGACCTCATGGACGTCTATGAGGCGGTGTCGGGCACGCGCATGCACGCGACCTACTACCGTCCGGGGGGCGTGTATCGGGATCTGCCCGCGTCGATGCCGCAATACAAGCATTCCAAGTGGCGCTCGAAGAAGGATGTGGATCGCAGGAACGAAGCGCGTTCGGGGTCGCTACTCGACTTCATCGAGGAATTCACCGCGCGCTTCCCCATGGCCGTCGATGACTACGAGACCCTCCTCACCGACAACCGCATCTGGAAGCAGCGCACGGTGAACATCGGCGTCGTCTCCCCGGAGCGCGCACTGCAGCTCGGGTTCTCAGGCCCCATGCTGCGCGGCTCGGGCGTCGAATGGGATCTGCGCAAGAAGCAGCCGTACGAGGTCTATGACCGCATGGACTTCGATGTGCCGGTGGGCTTAAGCGGCGATTGCTACGACCGCTACCTCGTGCGCGTCGAGGAGATGCGCCAGGCGAACCGCATCGTGCGCCAGTGCATCGACTGGCTCAAGGCCAATCCCGGTCCCGTCATGATCGAGGATCGGAAGATCCGCGCCCCCTCGCGCGAACACATGAAGGAGGACATGGAATCTCTTATCCACCACTTCAAGTTCTTCACTGAAGGCTACTGCGTGCCCGCCGGCGATACCTATGCGGCGGTCGAAGCACCGAAGGGCGAATTCGGCGTGTATCTCGTCTCGGACGGCGCCAACAAGCCCTATCGCGTCAAATGCCGCGCGCCGGGCTTTGCACACCTGGCGGCGCTCGATGAAATGGTGCGCGGACATATGCTCGCGGATGTGGTCGCGATGATCGGCACAACGGACATCGTGTTCGGGGAAATCGACCGTTGAGCGCGCAGGCTAAAGCGCCGCTCAATGAGCACACGCGCGCTGAAATTGACCAGTGGGTCGCGAAGTTTCCGCCCGGCCGGCAGCGCTCGGCGACCATCGCGGCGCTGCGTGCGGCCCAGGAGCAGAATCATGGCCACCTCACCAGCGAGCTGATGAATGCGGTCGCGGAGTATCTGCACCTGCCGCCCATTCAGGTCTACGAGGTCGCAAGCTTCTACTCGATGTTTGAGATTGCGCCCTGCGGGCGCCACCACGTGAGCATCTGCACCAATATCTCCTGCATGCTGCGCGGCGGCGAGGATCTGGTGGCGCATGCCGAGAGAAAACTCGGCATTCGACTGGGAGAGTCCACACCCGACGGACGCATCTTGCTTAAGAGGGAAGAGGAGTGCCTCGCCGCCTGCACCGGGGCGCCGATGATGATGGTCGATCACGTCTTCCACGAGCATCTCACGCCCGAGAAAGTCGACCGCATCCTGGACGAGCTCAAGTGAGCGACTACCAGGACAAGATGAATCTCGTCGTCTTCGAGGTCTTGAAGCACGAGGCGCCGTGGAAGATCGACACCTACCGCAAGATCGGCGGCTATGCGGCGTGGGAGAAGATCCTGAAGGAGAAGCCGCCGCGCGAGCAGATCATCGATACCGTCAAGGCCTCGGGCCTGCGCGGTCGCGGCGGTGCAGGCTTTCCGACCGGCACCAAGTGGAGCTTCATGCCGCGCAATTCGCCCGTGCAGAAGTATCTGGTGTGCAACTCCGATGAGAGCGAGCCTGGCACCTGCCACGACCGTGACATCCTGCGCTACAACCCGCACGCGCTCATTGAGGGCCTGGCGATCGCGGGCTACGCCACGAACACCACGGTCGCCTACAACTACATTCGCGGCGAGTTTCTGGGCGAACCCGTGCCGCGCTTCGAGGCGGCGCTCGCCGAGGCCTATGCCGCGGGACTTCTCGGCCAGAACATCCAAGGCTCCGAAGTGACCTTCGACATCCACACTTTCATCGGCGCGGGCGCCTATATCTGCGGCGAGGAAACGGCGCTCCTCGATTCTCTCGAAGGCAAGCCCGGCAAGCCGCGTTTCAAGCCGCCCTTTCCCGCAAACTTCGGCCTCTACGGCGCGCCCACCACCATCAACAACACTCAAAGTTTCGCCTCAGTGCCGACCATCCTGAGGAAGGGTGCCGCCTGGTTCGCAAGCCTGGGGCCGGCGAACTCGGGCGGCACGGTCATCTTCTCCGTCTCAGGCCATGTGCAGAAGGCCGGCAACTTCGAAGTCCCGCTGGGCATTCCCTTCAAGGACCTGCTCGCGCTCGCAGGCGGTATGCTCGGCGGTCGCAAGCTGAAAGCGGTGATACCCGGCGGTTCCTCGGTGCCCGTGGTACCCGGGGACACCATGATGAAAATCAACATGGACTATGACTCATTGAAGGCCGCCGGCTCCGCCATCGGCTCCGCGGCAGTCATCGTGATGGACGAGACTACCTGCATGGTGCGCGTTCTCGAGCGGATCTCGCGCTTCTATATGTCGGAGTCGTGCGGACAGTGCACACCCTGCCGCGAAGGCACGGGCTGGATGAACCGTCTGCTGCTGCGTGTTCTGGGCGGCACTGCCCGGCGCGAGGATTTGAATCTCCTCGTCGACGTGGCCAACCGTATCGAAGGCCACACGATATGCGCCCTGGGGGATGCGGCGGCGTGGCCGGTGCAGAGCTTCATGAAACACTACCGGCACGAATTCGAATACATGATTGACCACGGTGGCCGCAGCATCGTCGCCGCCGCGGATGCTCCTGACCTGGCGCGAGTGAGCTATGGCTGACGAGTTCGTCAACATTGAGGTGAACGGCGTCGCCGTGAAGGCGCGCAAGGGCGAGATGATCATCCGCGTCACGGATGCACACGGCGCCTACGTGCCGCGCTTCTGCTACCACGACAAGCTCACGATCGCGGCCAACTGCCGCATGTGTCTCGTCGAGGTGGAAAAGGCGCCGAAGCCGCTGCCGGCGTGCGCAACGCCGGTCGCCGAAGGTATGAAGATTTTCACCGGCTCGCCGCGCGCCATCGGCGCGCAGCGCGCCACCATGGAGTTCCTGCTAATCAATCATCCGCTCGACTGCCCGATCTGCGATCAAGGCGGCGAGTGCGAGCTGCAGGATCTGGCGGTCGGCTTCGGGCGCGACGTATCGCGCTTCCATGAGCGCAAGCGCGTTGTGCAGGATGAGAATCTGGGGCCCCTCATCGCGACCGACATGACGCGCTGCATCCAGTGCACGCGCTGCGTACGTTTCACCGAGGAGATTGCGGGCATTCAGGAGCTGGGGATGATCGGCCGCGGCGAGGGCATGAAGGTGCGCGTCGCCATTGAGCAGACGGTTCATCACGAGCTCTCCGGCAACATCATTGACCTCTGCCCGGTGGGGGCGCTTGTCTCGAAGCCCTATCGCTTCACGGCGCGCGCCTGGGAGATGAGCTCGCAGCCCCTGGTGTCGCCGCATGACGGCGTGGGCACGAATCTCTTCGGTCACGTGTTGCGCGGCAAGCTGATGCGCGTCGTGCCGCGCGAGAACGAAGAGATCAATGAAACCTGGATCCCCGACCGCGATCGCTTCAGCTACGAGGGCGTCTACAGTGACGATCGGCTGCTGACGCCCATGCTCAGGAGCGGCTGTGACTGGAGCGCGACGGATTGGGAGACGGCGCTCACTCAAGTGGCGACCGATCTGCGGGCACAGCCTTCGAGCCTTGGGGCGCTCGCAAGCGCTTCCAGCACTCTTGAGGAACTCTATCTTCTTAACCGGATCATGCGCGGCATGGGCTCGGACAATATCGATCACCGTCTGCGCCAGCACGCCAATCGCGATCAGAGCGCGGACCCGGCATATCCGAACCTCGGGATGTCCATCGCAGGAGTGGAGCACCTCGATGCGCTCCTCATGATCGGCTGCAACCTGCGGGCCGAGGTGCCGATGCTCGCGCATCGAGTGAGGAAAGCGGCGCTGCGCGGCGCGAAAATCGCCTTCGTCAACCCAACTCGTTTTGACTATCAGTTTCCGGTGGCAACCTATCTTGAAGCCTCGGCGGCCATGCTGGTGAGTGAGCTTGCGGCCATCCTTGCAGGCTGCCTCGCAGAGGCGCAGGCGCCGCCGGCCCACTTGGCAGCGCTCGTACGCGCGGCCAAGATCGAGGAGCGGCACCGCGCCATCGCAACTGCCCTTATGAGCGGCGAGCGGCGCGCGGTGTGGCTCGGCGCGCTTGCGTTGCGGCACGCCGCGTTCGCCGATCTGCGTGCGCTCGCTGCAGCTTTGGCGCGGATCACCGGGAGCACGTTCGGGGTACTGGCCGAGGGCGGCAATGCCGCCGGTGCCTATCTGGCAGGCGCCGTGCCGCACCGCATCGCGGGCGGCCGTGCGAGCTCAAAAACCGGGCTTTCGGCCGCGCAGATGCTTAAGACTCCGCTTTCCACCTACGTACTCTTCGGTGTTGAGCCCTGGGAGGATGCGCTTGATCCGGAGTGCATGCGCACACTCGCCGCCGCACAGCGCGTGATCGCGATCACGCCGTTCGCAAGCGCTCTGCTGCGCGACGTGGCACACGTGCTACTGCCCATGGGGACCTTTGCGGAGACCTACGGGACCTTTGTCAATTTCGAGGGCCGCTGGCAGAGCTTTGCGGGCGCTGCGACAACCCTCGGCGATGCTCGTCCGGGCTGGAAGATCCTGCGTGTGCTCGGCAACGCCCTCGCGCTGCCCACATTCGAGTACCAAAGCGCGGAGGAAGTGCGCGATGAGGTACATCGCGCATGCGCCGAGCCACTGGCAACCGCCTACACGGGCAGCCTTGAGCCTGCCGGAGCAAAGCACCCTGCCGCAGTCATCGACGTTCCCATGTATCACATCGATGCGCTCGTGCGACGCGCGCCGTCGCTGCAGCGTACGCGTCAGGGCCGCGCGGCGCCTGCGATCTACGAATAGTGTTTTGGAGCTGAAGCGTGCTCGCAAGCGTGTCAACACTGTGGTCGGCTCTTCCCGCTTATGCGCAGTCCACCGCGTGGATAGTGCTCATCACGGTTTCGCTCATCATCAGCGTTGCACTCCTGACGCTCTGGGAGCGCAAGGTCATTGGCTGGATACAGCTGCGCCGCGGACCCAATCGCGTGCGTGTCTTTGGCCTCTTGCCGGGCGTCGGACAGCCCTTTGCCGATGTGGTGAAGCTCCTCCTGAAGGAAGTCATCATCCCGGTGCGCGCCAACAAGGTGCTTTTCGTGCTGGCGCCGGCGCTCGCGCTGATTCCGGCTTTTGCCACCTGGGCGGTGATCCCGCTCTCACCCGACCTTGTGGTTGCGGACATCAACGCGGGTCTTCTCTATGTCCTGTCGCTGACGTCGGTGGGCGTCTACGGCATCATCCTCGCGGGCTGGGCGGCCAACTCGAAGTATGCATTTTTAGGCGCCATGCGCTCTGCTGCACAGATGGTCGCCTATGAGATCGCGATGGGCTTTGCGCTCGTCGGCGTGCTCATGGTGTCGAACAGCTTGAATCTCGGCACCATCGTGCGCGCGCAGCACGGCGGGCCACTCGCGTGGAATTGGTTCTGGCTCTTTCCGCTTCTTGTCGTGTATTTCATCTCCGGTCTCGCCGAGACCAATCGCGCGCCCTTTGACGTTGCGGAAGGCGAGTCCGAGATCGTCGCGGGGTTTCATGTCGAGTACTCCGGCATCGCTTTCGCGCTCTTCTTTCTCGCCGAATACGCGAACATGATCCTGATCTCGGCCTTGACATCCGTTTTTTTCTTCGGCGGCTGGTTGAGCCCACTCGATGGCTATCTGCCCAAGGGCAGCGCCGCTGCTGATTTGCTCATGGCGCCGAGCTTCTTCTGGCTCGGCCTTAAGATCTTCGCCTTCCTGTTCCTGTTCCTGTGGGTGCGCGCCACGTTCCCGCGCTATCGCTACGATCAGATCATGCGCCTCGGCTGGAAGGTGCTGATTCCCATCACGCTAATCTGGATCACCGTCGAAGGTTTCATGTTGTATTTCCACGTCGGCCCCTGGGCCGCCTGAGCGCGCGCAATGGCCTTCAATTTTTTCAAGACATTTCTCCTCCCGGAGCTTGCGAAGGGGCTATGGCTGACGCGCCGCACGCTCTTCAGCCGCAAGTTCACCCTCAACTATCCGGAGGAGAAGACCCCGCAGTCGCCGCGCTTTCGTGGTCTGCATGCGCTCAGGCGTTATCCGAACGGCGAGGAGCGCTGCATCGCCTGCAAGCTTTGCGAGGCGGTGTGCCCCGCCGTGTGTATTACGATAGATTCGGATGTGGCGCCGAATGGCACGCGGCGTACGACGCGCTACGACATCGATCTTTTCAAATGCATCTACTGCGGCTTCTGCGAGGAGGCCTGCCCGGTCGATGCCATCGTGCTGACGCGCATTCACGAGTACCACATGGAGAATCGCGGCGAGAACATCATGAACAAGGACAAGCTTCTGGCGGTCGGTGACCGCTACGAGGCCATGATCGCGGTCGACAAGGCGGCGGACGCGCCGTACCGCTGACACGACGGCAAGATAAGGAGACGCACGGCATGCTGGTCGAGGTTCTGTTCTACGTCTTTGGGACGATCCTGATCGCCGCGGCGCTCGCCATGATCATTTCCAAAAACCCCGTGCATGCGGCGCTCTTTCTGGTTCTGAGCTTCATCACGAGTGCGGCAATCTGGCTGCTTCTCGAGGCTGAGTTTCTGGCCATAGTTCTCGTGCTCGTCTACGTGGGTGCCGTCATGGTGCTCTTCTTGTTTGTCGTCATGATGCTCGACATCAAGGTCGAGGAGCACCGCCGCGGCTTCACGCGCTATGCCTGGCTCGGCTGGATCACTGCCGCCGTCGTGATCGTGGAGATTGTGGGTGTGGTCACCGCGCGACGTTTCGGCGTTGACATCACGCGGGGCGCCGCGCCGTTGCCTGCTTCCTACAGCAACACCCAGCAGCTCGGGCGCGTTCTGTACACCCAATACGCGTACCCTTTCGAGCTTGCCGCCGTCGTGCTGCTGGTCGCCATCGTGGCTGCGATCGCGCTCACCAGCCGCGTGCGGCGCGGTGTTAAGCATCAGGATATTAGTCGCCAGGTCAATGTGAAGAGCACGGATCGCGTGCGCATCGTCAAAGCGATGGGCACCAAGTCACCATGATCACTCTGGCACAACTGCTGACGCTCTCCGGGATCCTGTTTGCGCTAGCGGTCGCCGGCGTATTCATCAACCGCAAGAATGTCATTCTGCTCGTGATGTGCGTCGAGCTCCTGTTGCTCGCGGCCAACTTCAATTTCATCGCTTTCGCGCGCTATCTGGGCGATATCGGCGGCCAGGTCTTCGTGTTCTTTGTGCTCACCGTCGCCGCTGCAGAATCGGCCATTGGCCTTGCGATCCTGGTCGTGCTGTTCCGCGAGCGCCGCACCATCAATGTCGAAGACCTCGATACTCTGAAGGGATGAAGCGCGCCGCATGAACCCGCACGTTCTCATCGCCATCGTGCTGCTGCCGCTCGTGGCAGCCATCATCGCGGGCCTTCTCGGGCGCCGCATCGGACCCGTTGGCGCGCACAGCGTGGCGATAGCCGGTGTCGCGCTGTCCTGCGTCCTAAGCCTGCATGTCCTGTGGCAGATCTATCGGCAGGGCGTTCCCGCGTTTGATGCTCCCGTCTACACCTGGCTCGTCAGCGACAGCGTGCCCATGCAGGTTGGATTCCTCATCGATCGCTTAAGCGCGCTCATGATGGCAGTCGTCACTTTTGTATCGCTGTGTGTGCACGTCTATACGGTCGGCTACATGCGCGGTGACCCGGGCTATCAGAGGTTCTTCAGCTACATCGCGCTCTTCACCTTCGCCATGCTGATGCTGGTGATGGCGAACAACTTCATGCAGCTCTTCTTCGGCTGGGAAGCGGTGGGCGTCGTCTCGTACCTCTTGATCGGATTCTGGTACACGCGCCCGAGCGCGATCGCCGCGAGTCTCAAGGCGTTCCTCGTCAACCGCGTGGGCGATTTCGGTTTCGTGCTCGGCATCGCCGGAGTGCTCTATTACACCGGCTCGCTGCACTACAGCGAGGCCTTCAGCGCCGCGCCGCGCATGGCGACGCAGCTTCTGCCGCTGTCGGCGGCCACGAGCGTGCCCGCGCTGACACTCATCTGTATCTGCCTCTTCATCGGCGCCATGGGAAAGTCTGCACAAGTGCCGCTGCACGTTTGGCTGCCCGACTCCATGGAAGGCCCGACTCCCATTTCCGCGCTGATCCACGCCGCGACCATGGTGACCGCCGGTATTTTCATGGTCGCTCGCATGTCGCCTCTGTTTGAGTATTCCGACACGGCGTTGTCGTTCGTGCTGGTCATCGGAGCAACCACGGCATTCTTCATGGGCGCCCTCGGAGTCGTCAGCAACGACATCAAGCGTGTCATCGCCTATTCGACGCTGTCGCAGCTGGGCTATATGACCGTCGCACTGGGTGCGTCCGCCTACAGTGCAGCGATCTTTCACTTGATGACTCATGCCTTCTTCAAGGCGCTGCTGTTCCTCGCCGCAGGCTCGGTGATCATTGGCATGCACCACGAGCAGGACATGAGGAAGATGGGCGGACTTGCGAAGTACATGCCCATTACCGCGGTCACTGCTTGGATCGGAGCGTTGGCGCTCATTGGCACGCCATTCTTTTCCGGCTTCTATTCGAAGGACACCATTATCGAGGCGGTCGGCGCCTCGCATCGCTGGGGAGCTCACTACGCGTACTACTGCGTTCTTGCGGGCGTATTCATCACGGCTCTCTACACCTTTCGCATGCTCTTCATGACGTTCCACGGACCGGAGCGCTTCCGCGCGGCTGCGCATCACGACGGTGAACACGCAGATGCGCCGGGGCACGGCGATGAACATCACGACGCCGCGGTCCATGGCGACCCCCATGAGAGCCCCCCGGTCATCACGGTGCCGCTCATCGCGCTTGCGATTCCTTCCGCTGTCATCGGCTTCATGACCGTCGGTACGATTCTCTATGGGGATTATTTCGGCGACTCGATCCGCGTCCTCGAGAAAAATGCGGTCATGGGAGAGCTTGCGCGCGAGTACCACGGCCCGGTCGAGTTCGCACTACACGCGTTGTTGCAGCCCACTTTCTGGGTGGCGTTCGCCGGCGTACTGACTGCGTGGCTCTTTTTCCTGAGGCGTCCGCAGCTTGCCGACGCGGCGGCACGTCGCTGGAGTCTCCTGCGCTCGCTCCTCGTGAACAAATATTACTTCGACGAGTTCAACGAAAAGTTCATCGTGGGCGGCGCGCTGCTGCTCGGGCGGGGTCTGTGGCATGGCGGAGACCAGACAGTGATTGACGGCGGATTCGTTGACGGCACTGCAGCGACGATCGGCAGAGCAGGGCGCCTGCTGCGGCGCGTGCAGAGCGGCTACCTCTACGCCTACGCCTTCTGGATGATCATCGGACTGGCGGTGCTTCTGGGCTGGTTCTTGAACAAGTCCAGGTGAGCGCTGCAATGCACGGTATTGCCCTGTCGGTTCTCGTGTGGTTGCCCATCGGTACGGGCGTTATCTTGCTTATTCTCGGCGATCAGCGCATCGGCCTTGCGCGCTGGGTTGCGCTCGGCGCTGCCGTCGTGACCCTCGTTCTCACGCTGCCGCTCATTGCCGCCTTCGACACCGGCACCGCGGCCTTCCAGTTCATCGAACACGCCCCGTGGATCCGGCGCTTCGATGCCTACTATGCCTTGGGTGTGGACGGCATCTCGCTGCCACTCGTGGTGCTAACCGCCTTCATGACGGTGCCGGTCGTCATCGCCGGCTGGAGCGTCATTCAAACCCGCCCCGCGCAGTACTTCGCCGCTTTCCTCATCATGGAAGGCCTCATGATCGGGGTGTTCTCGAGCTTAGATGCGCTTCTCTTCTACTTCTTCTGGGAGGCGATGCTCATCCCCATGTTCCTCATCATCGGAATCTGGGGCGGGCCGCGGCGTGTGTACGCCACGATCAAGTTTTTTCTGTACACGTTTCTAGGCTCGGTGCTCATGCTGGTGGCGCTCATCTATTTGTATGTGAAATCCGGCCACTACGCGATCGCGGCGTTCCAGGCGCTGCCGCTGTCGCTCCTCGAGCAACGCTGGATTTTTCTGGCGTTCTTTGCTGCCTTCGCCGTGAAGGTGCCGATGTGGCCCGTGCATACCTGGTTGCCCGATGCGCATGTCGAGGCACCCACCGGAGGATCCGTCATTCTCGCCGCCATCATGCTGAAGATGGGCGGCTACGGTTTCCTGCGCTTCAGTCTGCCAATCACACCGGACGCCAGCCGCGAACTCGACTGGCTCATCATTGCGCTGTCGCTTGTCGCCGTGGTCTACATCGGCTTCGTCGCGCTCGTGCAGACGGACATGAAGAAGCTGATCGCTTACTCCTCGATCGCCCACATGGGATTCGTGACTTTGGGCGCGTTCATCGCCTACGACATCGTCACCAACACCGGCAGCCTGCAGGGTGCGGCCATGGGACTCGACGGCGCCATGGTGCAGATGATCTCCCACGGACTCGTCTCCGGCGCGCTCTTTCTGTGCGTGGGAGTGATGTATGACCGCCTGCACAGTCGTGACATCGCCGCCTACGGCGGTGTCATCAATACCATGCCGCGGTTCGCAGGATTCATGGTGCTATTTTGCCTCGCGAATTCGGGGCTGCCCGGCACGTCGGGCTTCGTCGGTGAATTCCTCGTCATCCTCGCAAGCTTCAAGGCGAGTTTCTGGTACGCACTGCTCGCCGGCACGACGCTGGTTTTGGGAGCCGCCTACACGCTGTGGCTCGTGAAGAGAGTCATCTTCGGCCCCATCGCGAATGCGGGGGTCGCCTCTCTGCAGGATCTTGGCAGCCGAGAATTTCTGGTGCTCGTGATGCTGGCACTGAGTGTGTTGGCTCTGGGCGTGTGGCCGGCGCCGCTCCTTGACATGATGCGAGCGTCCATCCATCACCTCGTGGACCAAGCCGTCGCGAGCAAGCTGCCCCTATGACCCCGACCATCCCGGAACCGTCACTCACCTGGGCCGGCGTTGCGCCGGCCACTCCTGAGATTTACCTTGCGGCGGCGCTGTGTGCGGTTCTGCTGGTGGAGGCATTCGCGGGCGAAAAGCGCCGCGGCCTTGCCGACACTTTGACACTGATTGTGCTCCTGGGCGGTGCGCTGCTGACGGCAGCATGTGCACACGTGACTCAGCGCACGACCCTCTTCCACGGTCTGTACGTTGCGGACGAGTTGAGCTACGTGCTGAAACTCGCAGGGTTCCTCATCGTCGCCGTCACGCTCGTCTACTCCCGCGCCTATCTCAATCAGCGCGACATTCTGCGCGGCGAGTACGGCGTCTTGTGCTTGACCGCGCTTCTCGGCATATTCGTGCTGGTGTCGGCAAATAGCCTGATCACGGTTTACATCGGCGTCGAGCTGCTCGCCTTATCCGTGTACGCGCTCATCGCTTTTGATCGCGATTCGGGCGTCGCAGCGGAGGCCGCGATGAAGTACTTCGTGCTGAGCGCGATTGCCTCCGGTGCGCTGCTCTACGGGATGTCGATCATTTACGGAATGACGGGTTCGCTGGACCTGGACGTCATTGCTTCGCGCGTCAGTGCGGGCCACGCAAGTCTTGGGGTCATTTTCGGCCTCGTCTTCATCGTGGTCGCCGTCGCCTTCAAACTCGGCGCCGTGCCGTTTCACATGTGGCTACCCGACGTCTATCAGGGCGCTCCCACCAGTGTGACTCTCTTTATCAGCACGGTTCCGCAGCTGGCCTATTTCTCTCTCACCTTTCGTCTGCTGGCACATGGCCTTGCTTCGGTGACGGCCGAATGGACCCAGATGCTTGCGCCGCTCGCGGTCCTGACTCTCATCGTCGGCAACTTTGTTGCCATCGCCCAGAGCAACTTGAAGAGGATGCTCGCCTATTCGACGATTGCGAACGTCGGATTCATTCTGCTCGGCTTTGTCGCCGGCACGCCCGCCGGCTACAGCGCTGCCCTCTACTACACGCTGGTCTATATATTGGTGGTGCTTGGCTCATTCGGCGTCATCCTGTTGGCGAGTCGTCACGGGTTCGAGGCGGACTCGCTTGATGACTATAAGGGCCTGTACGCGCGCGACCCGTTGCTCGCCATCATCATGATGGCGCTCATGTTCTCAACCGCCGGGGTCCCTCCCTTCATCGGCTTCTGGGCGAAGCTGCGCATCATCCAGGAGCTTTGGGCCACGCAGCACACCGTGCTGGTGATCATCGTTGCAGTGGCATCCGTGGTCGGCGCGTTCTATTACCTTCGAATTGTTAAGCTCATGTACTTTGATGCGCCCGCCAATGAAGTGCCAAGGCCCATACGCCATTCCGGGGCGCGCGTGCTTCTGGGCTTAAATGCGGCAGCCGTTCTTGTCCTTGGCCTCCTGCCGGGAGTGCTCTTGGATCTTTGCGCGCGCATTATTCATTAATTACAACGGGTTCCGACAACCGAGCAAAGGGCTCATTGCTTCTGAATTCGCGCCGCCTGTAGAATGCGCGGCGCTTTCCGGTGCGGGGTGGAGCAGTCTGGCAGCTCGTCGGGCTCATAACCCGAAGGTCGTAGGTTCAAATCCTACCCCCGCTACCATACGACATTGGTTCATTCCGGGTAGATAGGTAACAGATTATTCCGGACACATAGGTAACACCCTAGCATCGAATGGGTTCGGAGCGCATTCGATGCGACCGCTCTGGTGATCAAAGAAGCCCAAGT
>Ga0302325_10010397_pt1 | contig 20181 bp, 16 predicted proteins | sample Palsa_T0_2_FD_201948 | JGI IMG/M metagenome (GOLD analysis project Ga0302325, IMG submission 201948) | Peat permafrost microbial communities from Stordalen Mire near Abisko, Sweden - Palsa_T0_2 | ecosystem: Environmental > Terrestrial > Soil > Palsa > Peat permafrost | place: Sweden: Abisko...
GGTCGAGCATCGGGCCGGGTGGGACGCGACCTTTTCCGCCCCGAAATCCGTCTCGTTGACCGCACTTGTCGGCGGCGATGAGCGGGTAGGGAAAGCCCATCGCGAAGCAGTCACGGCGGCTCTCACCGAGCTTGAGCGGTATACCCAGGCGCGGATCGGCGGGAACAACCCAGCCGAGACCACCGGCAGATTCATTGCCGCCAAGTTCGAGCATGACACCGCCCGCCCGGTCGATGGCTACGCTGCGCCCCAACTCCATACCCACGCCGTCATCTTCAACGTGACGGAACGAGAGGACGGTTCAACCCGCGCTCTCCAGGAGCGCGGCTTCTTCGAGTCCCAGAACTTCGCCACAGCGGTCTACCAGTCTGCATTGACCTATCGGCTCCGTAATCTCGGGTATGAGATCGAGGCGGGCAAGAGTGGCGCTCCCGAGATCAAAGGATATTCTCAGGAATACCTTGACGCTTCAAGTCCTCGTTCGCAACAAATCAAAGACCATCTCGAAAGGACAGGTCACAGCGGTGCCGAGGCTGCTCAAATCGCCGCCCACGCCACACGCGACAGGAAGCAGATCTTGACCCCCGAGCAGGTACTCGCCGCCCACAAAGAAATTGCGGAATCCTTCGGGAACGAGGCCGCTACGGTCGTTGCACAGGCGAGAGAACGTGCCCAAAGCCAAGTCCAAAATCGTGAATCCCTGGCCGAAGAGGCCATAAAGGCGAGAGAAGCTGTCGGGTATGCTCGCGCCAGCAATTTCGAGCGGGAGGCTGTTGTCGACGAGCGGGCGCTCATGCGCGATGCGTTACGGCACGGCATGGGAGAGACGACTTATGCCCATATTCGCGCGGAGTTCGGCTCCCGCCAAGAGCGCGGCGACTTCCTCAGAATTGAGAGCCTGAAGCACGCTACAGGGCGCACCTTCAGCACCCCCGAAACCATCGCAAATGAACGGGCGAACATCGCGCATGTGATGCGTGGTCAGCAGACTCAAGAACCGATGATGAGCGAAGAACATGCGGCGGCCCAGGCCTCGCGCAAGTCCTTCCTCAACTCCGCACAACGGACGGTCATTCAGGAAGTGCTTACTTCTCCCGATCGCATCCACGGCCTGCAAGGACTTGCCGGAACTGGCAAGACCACCGTGCTTTCGAGCATCCGTGAAGGAGCCGAGCAGAGCGGCTATGCCGTCGAAGGATTTGCCCCCACATCTCGGGCAGCAGCCCAGCTCCGCGAATCCGGAATCAGCGCGGCTACCCTCCAGAGCTTCCTAGCCCGAGGCAGCCAGGGCCAGGGCAAGGATCAGAATGCGGGCGACCCTGCCAGCCGATATCTCTATCTGCTCGACGAGTCGAGTCTCGCCAGCACGAAGCAGATGCGGGCTTTCCTTGACAAGATCCAGCCGCAGGACCGTGTGCTCGTGATCGGGGATACACGGCAGCATCAAGGCGTCGATGCCGGCCGGCCGTTTGAACAGATGCAGGACGCGGGGATGCGGACCTCGCAGCTCAACCAGATTGTGCGCCAGAAAGACCCCGAGCTGCTGAATGCCGTGCAGCATCTTGCTACGGGTAAGACTGAGGAAGGGGTCAGGCTGCTCAGGGAACAGGGCCGAGTTACCGAGGTTAAGGATGGCAACGAACGCATCGCGGCCATCGCGAGAGATTACGTCGCGAGACCAGAGAACACTATCATCGTCTCGCCCGACAACCGCAGCCGGCAGGCAATCAACCAAGCCGTCCGCAAGGAGTTGCACGCTACCGGCGCACTGGCAGACGACGACCGTGAGTTCCGCACACTGACCCACCGCTCCGATATGACCGGCGCGGATCGGGAATGGGCTGCCCGCTACCAACCCGGCGACATCCTGAAGTACACAAGTGGAAGCAAGCTCCACGGCATTGAGCGGGACAGCACGGCAAGGGTGGTCTCCACGAATGGGCGCGACAACACACTCACGGTGGAACGAGAGGACGGTCAAACCGTAACCTATGATCCAAAGCGACTCAAAGGCGCGAACGTATACCAGGAGGTCACGCGAGAGTTTGCCACTGGCGACCGCATCCAGTTCACCGCACCGGACAAGCAACTTGAAGTCAACAACCGGGATCTCGCCACCATCGTAAAGCTGGAAGATGGACAGATCACCGTGCAGATGGATACGAAGGGCGGGCGCTTCGTATCCTTCGACCCGGCGAAGATGAGGAGCTTCGATCACGGCTACGCCGTGACCTCGCACAGCTCACAAGGGCTCACCGAGGGCCGCGTGATCGCAAATATCGATACCGATTCATCCCGCTCGGTTATCAACACGCGGCTCGCGTACGTCGCGATCTCGCGTGCTTCCGAAGACGCAAGGATTTATACAAACGATGGCGAGGCGCTTGGGACGCGCCTTGCCACCGAGATCAGCAAGACCGCCGCGGTTGATTTTCGCCAGCCGAAGGCAGAGGTTGAACGTGCCGGTCCCGAGCCCACCGTCCACCAATACGCCAATCCCGATCATCGCCTCGCTGCCGTCGCTCTGGCTTACGCCGAGCGTCCCGACAGCACAATCGTGGTCGCTCCGGACCGGGCCGAACGTGACGAGCTGAATCGGCTCATCCGCTCCGGCCTCCAGGCGCAAGGGCGAATCGCCCCTGACAGCAGATCCATCGTCGTCCATGTCGAACATCCCTTGAGCAATCCCAAGGTCGCGGCTCAGTACACACCGGGCGACCTAATCCAGTACCGGCAGGGAAGCCCGACCATCGATGGAATCCCACACAACAGCATCGGGACAGTGGTTTCGGTCGACGCCAAGACCAACAGCTTGACGGTACAGACCCCAAGCGGAGACGAAGCCACATACAACCCACAGCTTACGAAGACGATGACAGCCGAGAGCACCGTCTACCGCCAGGAGCCACGCGAAATCGCGCCGGGGGATCACATCCAGTTCACGGAGGCAGACTCGACGCTAGGTATTCGTAAAGGTGAGCTAGGCACTGTGAGAGCGATCAGCGACGCGAACGACCTCGACGTAAAGCTTGATAAAGGGGCTGTGGTCCAGCTCAACGCCGAGCAAGCCCGCCAAATCGAACACGGCTATGCGGTCGAGAGCATTAAGCCGGGCGCGCCGGAACGAGTTCTATTCACCCAGGAGGCAGCCGTGAACGAGCGCGAGGCTGCCTTACTTTCGCGCCAGGGCAGGGAACTGAATCTTTATACGTCTGATGGTTCAGTCTCCAACAACCAAGGACGACAGAACCAAGTAGCACTTCCTCAACAACAGCCGATCGAAGCCCCGGCGAACGTGATCGCACCGGAGCCGGTCCAGAACGAGATTCGCCGAAGCCTCGCACAGTAGACAACGGCTATACCCTTAATGATTCAATAACCCTAAGCGAAAGGATTCCTCATGTTCCTCCCCTCGTTCCGCTCGCCCTCATTCCGTGTGCTGCTCATCGCCACGGTCGCCGCAGCAACCATTCCGTTCGCCGCTTTTGGCGCTCCGAACAGTAGGGCCATGCGTGAAGCCCTGGTTGCCGATTATCCGCTCACCAAGGTTGGCGTCGTCATGTTCAAGACAGACTACAACCGGATCACACAGCCATGCGTGATCCTCGCCGTGCGCCTCCCGGGGATCTATGCGGATGTCGCGAACACCCAAGACGCAATTGTGAACACGAACTTTGCAAATGGCCAAGTGAGCCAGGCCACCGGCTTCGCCGCAGCCTTCGGAAGCAATACAGGACATTCGCGCACGCTGAATCCCAACGAGAAGGTGTACGTCACCGACATTCTCGTAAAGCGTGATGCTGTGCAACTCGAACTACTCACCGTCGATGTCACGACGCTCGCGGACGGACTAGGCACTCGGTATCGCGCGGAGTTGAACGTCAAGATCCCAGGTATCGACGCCATGACTCCGGAGGATGTGAAAAAGGCTATTGATACCGTGATTGCGGACCCAGCGGTTGCATCCGCAGTTCAGAGCAAGACCGTGAAGCTAGGCATGAGCGCCGACGACGTAAAGCAGTCCCTCGGTAATCCAGACAAGATAGTCGATCTAGGCGCGAAGCTGGTCTTCATCTACAGGGATATGAAGGTAATCCTTATCGATGGCAAAGTGTCCGACGTTCAGTAAGTCTTCTTCCTAAGCTTTAAGGAGCAATTCAATGGACACGTTACGTCGTCGAGTGGGTCAGGTAGCGGAGGATAGAGAAAAAGCCCTCGCTGAATTAGATGTCTTGCGGGGTTTCATCGACTTCATCAATCGGCAGGTTGGCGTTTACAGCGATTGCCTATCGGGTTTTCAGGGCAATAAAGTTCGGGTGGAGCGTCAGGTCGCAAGGGTGCAACGCCCAACGTCCAAGCGCATCGAGAACGGAATACCTGTTGTCGTGTACACAAGCGTTGAAGACCCGAGCAGTCCGGATGTAATACATCATCGCATTATTCGCGCTGATGAATTTATCACCGTAAACTCGGAGGCCGCATTCAATGAACAACAAATATGCTGGTCAATTATTACTTTCGTTTTTGCATACTGGGAAGAGGCGATCCGCTCACAGATAGCAAAAATCAGAGGGCAGTCGGCGGATGACATAAAGTTAGATGAGCTCGGCGACTTGCGAATACTACGAAACAGCATCATTCATAACGGCGGTGTCCTTACCGCCGCCGATCATACAAGGCTGATAATGCTTGCATCATTATTTAACCCAAATTCTAAAATCTCTCCCACGCATGACCAGATGCACAAAATCTTTGTTGCCGTGAAACAGGCTATTGGAAGGTTGATATTGACCTATACCGGAGACCTACCCGGAGCGCCCAAACCAGAAGAAATCGTCAGCATCGCAATTCAGAACGCTAGACAAGAATCGACGTCAGGGAAGATGCGCCAAAAGAAACAGTAAGCCATTAGAAACATTTAACCTATCTCGCATGGTGATTGCGCCCGCATCACCGCCTAACCGGAAGTGACTCTCAATTGGTGACTTCAGGCCAATGCGCTCATTGAATCACGGCCAAGGCGAAAATATGGAGTGAGAGACTACTCCGATTCCTTAGCGCACGATTTTGGGCGTTTGGTGTGGCGACCCCTATTTCGGTACTTCCTCATCTCCCGGCGCGTACCATGGAACTTCTTTCAACGTAAACAGTTCGGGATATCAGGACCGCGTATGCCCGGGATGTTCAAGCAGGCGCAGGAAATTGGGGTAACCCCGGCATTGCTGTCGCCAGGGGCGACCTCGGTGCTCTGTCCGGATTGCCGAACAATACGGGCATAGCGCAATTCCTGGCTCCTAGGAGTGTGTCGGGGATAGATTCCCTTTGCGGTTAATTTTAAGCTGTAAATGGCACGTCAGTTTACGATTTGTGTATGGGCAAGAGCTTTCTTCCTGACGACGTGAACCAGTCTTTGCTTTTCCCTCCTTCGCTTCACGACTGGCTTCCGGAAAATCACTTGGCACGCTTTCTGGTGGACGTGGTTTCAGCACTTGATCTGAGCGCGATCTTTGCTTCGTACGAAGCGAAGGATGACCGCGGCCAGTCGGCTTACGCGCCGGCGATGATGGTGCGGGTCTTGTTGTACGGCTACGCGACGGGGGTTTACAGCTCGCGCAAGATGGAGTCGAAGACCTACGACGACGTGGCGTTCCGTTATCTTTCCGCGGACGCGCATCCGGATCACGACACATTGGCCGAGTTTCGCAAGCGTCATCTGGAGGCGTTGGCGGGGTTGTTCACGCAGGCGTTGCTGCTGTGCGAGAAGGCGGGCCTGGTGAAGCTGGGTCATGTGTCGATCGACGGAACCAAGATCAAGGCCAACGCCAGCAAGCACAAGGCGATGAGTTATGCGCGGATGGGCGAGACCGAGCAGCGTCTGAAGGCTGAGATCGAAGCGTTGCTCAAGCATGCCGGGGATGTGGACGCGGCCGAGGATGCCAAGTACGGCAAGGGCAAGCGCGGCGACGAGTTGCCGGAGGAGTTGGCACGGCGCGAGAGCCGTTTGAAGAAGATTGCGCAGGCCAAGGCGGAACTAGAGCAAGAGGCGCGGGAGAAGGCGGAGCGGGAGCGTGCCGAAGCGGAAGCCAGGCTGGCCGAGCGGCGCGACGAGGAAGAGCGAACGGGCAAGAAGAAGCGCGGCCGCGAGCCCAGGGTTCCAGACCCGGAGCAGGCTCAACCGGAAGCCAAAACGCAGCGCAACTTCACCGATCCGGAGAGCCGCATCATGCCGGACGGGGCCAACAAGGGAAGCTTCGTTCAGGGCTATAACGCGCAGGCCGCCGTGGACGCGAAGGCGCAGGTGATAGTGGCCGCCGAGGTCACGCAAGAGACGACCGACAACCGGCAACTGCTGCCGATGTTAGATCAGGTGAAGCAGAACCTGGGTCGTTCGCCGGAAGCGGCCAGCGCCGATGCCGGTTACTGGAGCGAGGCCAACGCGACGGATGAAAGCGTGGCGGAGATCGATCTGCATATCGCCACAGGACGCGAGAAGCGCGAAGAGCCTATCGGGACAGCCAGCGAGCCGCCGCCGCTTCATGCTGCGGCGAAGGAGGCGATGCGGCTCAAACTGCGTACCGAGGCTGGCCGATCCATTTACAAAATGCGCAAGGCAATCGTGGAGCCAGTCTTCGGACAGATCAAGGAGCGGCGTGGCTTCCGGCGCTTCAGCTTGCGCGGTCTGGACAATGTTCGCCGCGAATGGAAACTGGTGTGCCTGACGTCCAACCTGCTCAAGCTGTTCGGTTCCGGATGGACCCGACAAGCCGCCTGAACAGAATGCGAGGAGCCCTTTCGGCGCCTTGAGGCCATGCATGACCCGAAATCCCATCAAAGCCGCATCGAAATGAATCGCCCACCCGATGTTGACTCATGCCTGCCCAATCGTCGGCTAAGTCAGAACCTGCAAGCGAAATCGCTATCCCCGACACACTCCTAGGGTGTTTATCAATACCGATCTTTCGGTTCAGGGCGGTGCCGAAAGTGATTGCAACTAAAATTGTCTGGTGCAAGGAAAACCTCCAACTCGCTCCCTCGCTCGCCGCGCGGCGGACTGGGTTCGCTTGAAGTTGGCTTCACCGCGTTACCGAGTGCTCTACAAAGCCTACTGGCGCGTCAAAACCCATCCGTGGCCAATAGCAATTGGCCTCGTATCGGTGACGGCTATGGTTTTGGTGCTTTTGTTCAGGGCCCAACTTGCCAAACTCTTGGTTGTCTTAGATCCGGGGCTCTCCGCCCAGTTGTGCATTGGGGTTGGGGCGGCGCTGATCGGCCTGATCGCGGTTGTCTTCACTCTCAGCCTCTTTGTAATTCAGCAAATCTCAGACAGGTCGGTTCCAGGTATTCTCCGTGAATATGCCGCCGACGGGGCGACAAGGGCTATCTATACGACGCTATCTGGGCTGGCAATCATTTGCCTACTTGGAGTTTCGATTTCCTCCCGGAACCATCCAGTTCTGGCGTTTGCGCTACCTCTTTTTTGCGCGATAGGAAGCTTGATATTGCTTGCGGTGCTCTTCGAGCGGGTTGCGTTTCTCAGTGATCCATCCAACATCATTGAGCATATTGCGAGAACCAGCGCCAGAGAATTGAAACGGCTCCGGCGGGTCCAAGGCGAGCTCCTAAGATTCAATCCCGACCTCAAGAATGAGGTCGATCCCTTCGGGCGACAAGTAGACAATGTTGGGCTCGCGGTCTCGGCTCTGTACGCGAAAGCTCCGTTCCTAACGAGGCGACTTGCGAAATCCCTCACTGACCTCCACTCGTTGATGCGCCACTTCAGCACCGAGCAGCAGTACAGTCTCCTCGGTGAATCGAGTAACGCGGTGGTGAGTGTACTCGGTGAATACGTGCTTCTTCGCGGTTCGAGCCTGACCATGGCGAGCAGCATCCACGCCATGATGGGGATCGAGTTGAAGTGGGACTCTCTCGTCGTTACGTCAATCGAGACGTTTGCAGCTCTGATCCGAACAGCAGTTGAGACCGGCGATACGCAACAAGCACAAATACTCCTCAGGTCTCTAGCTTGGCTGGCCCACCGCGCGATTCAAGCGAGTGCACAGACTGGCGCCCCTGATGAGCACCCGACGGTCGATTTCATCAACGGCTATCTGACGACCGTGTTACAACAAGGGACTGCCAAGAAAAACGTAGACGTAGTGCTCGCGTGGAATGACTCTCTGCTACTGGTGGCGGCTGCGCTTGCCAAATCAAAATACGCTTCGAGTTTTCGCATTTTGACCGAAGCATGGCTGCAAGCAGGAACATTGGCAGTTTTATCGCGACAAGCGATCAGCGCTACTGATTGTGCCGGTACTCTGCTCAAGCTCATCGAGTTCCTAGTCCAGCAGCCGGATCTTGCTCACTACCGGCTAATTAAGGACATTCGCGACAAGATAACGACGCTCTGCGAAATAGAGGCTAGCTTGGGCGCAACAGGTCAGCCTTTGGGTGCGAAGCTTAGTGCCTCTCCCGATACTCCGATTCGGATTGCTCTGTCTGGGGTCGCACCGATCTCATTTCACAGCATTCATGCTCGCATCATCAACCAAGTGGCGACCACATATCCCGATGAAAAGCACGAGTCTTGGGATGACTCGATGGTGCTCCTAAAAGAGTTCAACGACGCCCTTTGGATGCGGTTCGAGAGAATCGGAAAGGCATCGCTGACCGGCAACGAGTCAGTCCTCTTCGATCTCAATCAAGCAGCATTCGCTATCGGGGAGCAGCTGCTCTGGCTTTGGCGTCAAATCGAAGAGATCCCTATGCCGAACCCCGATCTCTATGCAATCGCTGATGGCGAAGAGAGGGTCAGGGTCGCGGGGCGTCTCCACAGAAGACAAGAGTTCAAGCAGGAGGGATTAGAGAAGCTGTTGTCTTGGCACATAATTGCCTTTTATAGTCGTTGCAGAACGCTACTGCCGGCGACCGCGAATGATTCCGATCTGCGAGGGTGCCTCCAAAGTGCAACTGCGCTCGGAATTCAAGCTTTGGGTCTAGGGCTATCTGAGTTAGCCGTCGAGACAATCGAAACCGTGGGCCGGTCCTGTTCGGCGATGCTCAAGCAGGGAGGCGTCGTGAAACTGGTCGACAACTGTCGAACCATTTCGATCCTGCCTGAAGTTGGACTGATCGCACTCCATGAGAACGATGGCGATATGGTCACGGCGGTCGAAAAAGTCGTTTCTTCCCTGTTCGCCGAAGCGAAAGACTTGGCAGATCAGCAGCCAGATGCGTTCCAGAACTGGAGTGCCCCCAATCGGCTCATCCTTGAACGTCTGGTCGAATGGACAAACGGAGAGAACCCGGATGGGCTATTCGGCGTGCGTTATCAAGCGTGGAAGCCAACATTCACCCAGGAAGAGGCGCAAACCTACCTACAGATGTGGCAGGGTCTGCTCGTCTGACCGAAGCTGCTCACGACCCGGTATCCGAGATTCTGTTCCGGTTCCCGCGCTAAGCTCCTCCTCTGACATTATGTGAGCGGCTCGAAACCATGCGCCGCAGAAACTTCGGCATGGCGACTGGGATATCGGGTCCTCCGCGCGGCTGACGGCTCCCGTCGCCAAGGGCGTTTGTAAGAAGCAATATCTTTCCGACTGAGATTCCGTGTCTCCCCGGTCCTCAAATGCGAGGTACAGAGGGCAACCCCATCTTGGTTTGGAAGATCGCGGAGGCCGGGGCCACCTGCCCTATACTTGACCGCGTATGGAGGCCTCCATGAAGAAGATGGACTACACCATTGGATTCCAAGCCGGACGTGCGGGACAGAAATGGACGGCCACGGCCTTGACAGATCGAGCCAAGGTGCGGACGCCGGAACCCGCGACGTTCGCGGGCCGTCCAGAGGCATTGACATTCCTGAAAGACTCGCAAGCTGAAGGCTATCGAGTTTCCGGCGCGGAGCTGGTTGACCCGGAGCAGAGGCTAGTCAAGAATCGCTACTTCGTTATTGGCGGCGACGGACAGCTTACGCTCTCAGGGGAAGACAATGGCCCGCGCAATACGGTTTGGGAAGTCGGAGACGTGAAGCCCGGACGCGGCAGGAACGCGGGAACCGAGGCAGTCATTGAAAACATTCTGCAAGGACCGGCGGTGCGAGAAAGGTTTGGTTGCGACCTCGCGTTTCTGCTCCGTGTACACCGGGTCTTGCCGGAACCTCTCACTGTGCCAACACCACCCTTCGACCCGGCGAAGCCGTGTCCATGCGGTCTCCACGGGAAGCCATACGGTGACTACAGCCAGGAAGACCAAGCAATGGGCCAAGCGGTGACCGGGAATTGCTGACCGTGCTCGAATCGACATCCGGAATGTGAGGTGATCTCCAGGGCATAGCAGATTGGAGCCTCCAGGAAATTGACGCCCTGGAAGGTCCGGTGCGGCTGGAACTCGCAAGCTGAGATTGTTGGAGTCTGCGTCCCTCTTTGAGGATTGCCAAATCTCGGCACTCTTGGTCAGCAGCCCGGAACGGTCAAAGCTGCAGTTCAGTGCTGACGGTTGGGTTTCATCAAATGCTCGGTCTATTTACTAAACTCATGGTGTCGATCGAAGTGGTCCGCGCCTCGATATCAACGAGCTGGCGCGCCTTTGGTGCTTCAGCCGTTTCTCTAAACTCAGGGATTAACCGGGTTCTTTCATCGTGTCGAGGAGTTGGCGCAAATATGCTTCCGGCCCAAGCTCACGAATGAGCCTGGCATTCGCCTCTATCCACTGCCCTTCACTGATGACGGGTGGCGTCGACAGGCAATACATCGGATTGGCCAAGACCTTGCGTACATCCTCAGATGTCCAGTCGTTGTTTGTCATAATCACCTCAGTCCTCAAGCTACACCGGGAGCTTCAACTGTTCGATCGCTTTGGGCAATTCCAAGTCTAAAGACAACGTGAGTTGCTCCTTGCCATCAGGATGTTTCTCCCGCCACAAAACCAGCAACAACGGCGTCATTTCCCCTAAGACCATCTGCGTGCGCTCCACAATCGCATGGCAGCGAGTGCATAGGGTAATCATTAGGTCCAGTTTGGAAACACCTGGAATCCGATGATGGACGCATAGCTTCCGCATCTTCAGGTTGGGACAGGCGCGGCAACGCCGCTCATCCCTATCCAGAACCACTTCACGCAGGCCGCCGTAATTTTCTTCGTCCTGCCGCTTCATTGAATAGCACGACGCGCACCGACCGAGCGCAAGAATCTTGGAACGCCCACATGGGCAGAAGATTCCGCGCTGCTTCATTGGCTGCTTACGGATCACAGTCCCCTACCGTCACCTCAGTCTTACATTTGAGAGTTGCTGTCTCCAAAACCACCCTCGAACTTTCGGCCGGTTACCGACGCTTAGTCCGGTAGCCCTTCGGCAATTCGTCTCCCGGTTCCACGGGCTTGCTGCCAGCTTTATCGAGCAGGATCAATGCTCTTGCAGCAAGTTCTTTCGTCGGCTGTTTGCGGTTTCGCATCCATTCATCGTGTTCCAGGTGCGCCAGCTTTTCAGCGACCGCCACATTGATGAACTGATTCAAAGAGACGCCCTCCTTCTCCGAAAACACCTCTGCGGTGCGCCGCACCGAAGGCATCAGCCGCAGCGGAAACTTTGGAATCGCAGTCTTGCGCGCTTCAATCGCCATCTTAGTTCCCCTCCCTCGTTTTTTCTAACAGTTCAGCCGGGGAAAGCACCGGAATTCCAAACCTCTTCCCTGCCCCCGCAAAATGCTTCGTGTTGCTCGTAACCAGCGCATCTGCCCGCCCGTTGATCGCAACATCCAAAACCATGTCGTCACTCGGATCGGGCGACAAGGGCCGGACCTTCGTTATGACCTTTACTGGTTCAGCGAAGGCTTCCACTGCTTCGACCAACTCCAGAATTTCTCGTTTGCTCAACGCCGACGCACGAACGTGCTCCGAACGAAGAGCGACATCCCGATATTCCAAGCCGAGCTTGAGGTCCATCAGCGGCACGATTTCTTCACGGAATATCATCCGCAACACTTCTCCCGCAGCCCCATCACTCGACCGGACAGCCGTCACGAACGATGCCGTATCGAGCACAATTCTCACAAAGACATGATACCACCCATGATGCCACACAAAGCGCAGTTTTAAGGGAGGACGTTTCCTCCCTGCTCCAGCCGGCGATCGAGCCGCCGTCTTTCGGCACCCTCCTCTGCGGGCCTTTCCTTCCCGCAACGCCCTCCCTAAAAGCAGTCATTCATGCGCTGCGCGCAAAGCCAAGGAAAACAAGCCTGCTAAGGGGTGAGTGTACCGGAACATGCGTTACGTTGTGGACCTGAGACATCCGTTACAAGCCCCTTGCGGTGGCGATGGTTCGAGTTGCGAGGGCACGAAAAAACATATATATCCAGTCGTCGAGGCCGTGGGAATGTGGGAATCCCGAAGGGATTTCCAAAGAGTGTGGGAAGGGTGGAAAGCCGGCTTCATGGCTTTCCATGCTTTCCATACTCTGTCATTTCCATGGCCTGCTTTTCGCCCGGCAATGTTGGACAAACCGCTACGCCACCCAGCGCAATGCGTCGCACCCGCCCCGAGACGCATATCATGATCGCTTGTCAACGAGTGAATTGGCGATTTGGCGTAAACTGAGCGGCTCACTGACGAGAAGGGCGTTTCCCGGTACTTTGCCTGGAGTGGGAAATGCCGACCACCTGGCTAGACACTGCATACACGCCGCTCTTACCCTATATATGCCATGCATACTCATAACGTTCGCGCATTGGATGTGTTTAAAGATTCACTATTCAATGCTCAGTTGCAGCGCTTTGTAGGCCATACGGGTGCCGGCGGCGCTGACATCGGTGAATGTTACGCTGCCGCCTCCTCCATACGAGAGGGCGACGGCGAGAGCTGGTATTCCGGCTGGCACGGTCTAGCGGAACGGACAGAATTGCAGGCGGAAGCATCGTTGGCATTGGGGCACACGGCCAGCGCGCGTTCGGGATTGCTCAAGGCGTCCAACTACTACCATGCCGCGTATATGTTCATGATGCAGCCGGAGCCGGATTCGCGGTTGCTGGCGGCATATAGGGCGCGGCGACGCGCCTTCGAGAAGGTCACGGTTCTGTTTCCCCAATGGTGCAGGAGGATCGAAATTCCGTTCGAACAGCGGCACCTGCATGGTTACTGTTTTCCTTCGCAATCTCCCGGCCCTCGGCCAGTGCTTATCATCACGGGAGGCTACGACTCGACTGCCGAAGAGTCGTACTTCTTTTCCGGTCCCGCTGCATTGGCGCGCGGATATCACGTTGTGACCTATGACGGCCCTGGGCAGGGAGCAGAGCTGATCGAGAATGGCCAGGTATTTCGGCCAGACTGGGAGACCGTGCTGCGTGCGGTGCTGGCGTGGGTGCAGCAGCAACCGAATGTGGATTCAGCCAGGATTGCGCAGCTTGGCATCAGCTTCGGCGGATATCTTGGGCCGCGAGCCGCATCCGGCGTAGAAGGACTCGCTGCAACCATCGCCGATCCGGGACAGCAGAGCCTACTGGAGGAGTTCCGCACCCGGTTGCCGAAGTTCATCGCCCCCCACGTGCCGAACGGCAACAGGTTTCTGCTCAGAATTCTGGAACGGGTGATGAACCGGCGCATGAAACATATCACCGAAGGTTGGGCGTTAAGGCGAGGCCTTTGGGTTCACGGTGTCCAAACTCCGTTTCAATATCTGAAACTGGCCGAACAGTATGTCACGGATGGATCGAAGATTTGCTGTCCCATGCTGATTTGCTCGGCGGAGAACGATGACATCGGCCAAACGGCGGATGCACTGTACGCTGCCGTTCGTTCCCCAAAGTCACGGTTGCGCTTTACCGCGGCCGAAGGCGCTGCCGGGCATTGCGAAAGCCTGGGAAGGTCCACCTTCAATATGCGAGCATTCGATTGGCTAGATGAAATCCTTTTCGGTAGTGATAGCCGAGTGGCGTGATGCGCGTTTCCCATTTGCAACAAGCAAATGGTGCGCTACGCCCGCCGTTCACGCAATCGCTCGATTTGCGACAAAGCAGCAAATCCTTTGGCGTGGGAGGCGGTCGTGACATCGTCTAATAATGCCGACTGCACCATATAGCCAAGAAGCATCGAAAAGCAGACCTCGGCGACTTCGTTTGCTTGAGCAGCAGTCCCAAAAAAACCGGCGACCTGCCACATTGTTGCGAGCCTTGCAATCTGGTTCCGAATGTCCGTGTACATCTTGGCGATGGTCGCCTTTAGCTTCGCGTCGGTGAGAGCCTGGCTCCAACCATGAATAGCGATCACCTTTAGGCTGTACTCGCCCCTCTTCGTGAATCGTTCAAGAAGGCGCACCAATTCGGTCATAAATGCCCCTGGATCCGCCGGCGGTGTGCGCTCGAACAGCGGCTTGGCAAGTTCCGTGAATTCTCCAAGCGAGGAGGTGACGGCAGCCTCGATCAGGTCGTCCTTGCTGCGGAAGTAAAGGTACACGGCTCCCGCAGACAAGCCCGAGACACGGATGATGTCCGCCATCGAAGTGCCGTGCAATCCCTGCCGGTGAAAGCACTTCCAAGCGGCATTGAGGATTTGCAGACGTCGGTCGGCACGACGTTCTTCAGATATTTTTGGCAAAGCTGGACACCTCCAGAATTCTTGACATATCATTATAAAAGAAGGGTCATTCGTTTTATTAGTTTATTCATAGGAGTGGAATATGAGTTTGTCTGAACTCTGTTGGCTTTCTACGGGGGCGTATGCCATTCATGTTCTGGAAGAGTTTGCGTTCAACTGGAGAGATTGGGCACGCGGCGTCCTCCATCTACCGGTCGAGTGGAACACTTTCTACATCACAAATGCGCTCGTCATGGTCTTAGGAATTACCGCTGCCGAAGTTGCTTCTCAAGCGCCGACTCTGGCCTTAGGCTTACCCGCGCTCATGCTAATCAATGCGACGTTCTTTCATGTTGCGCCCTTCCTCTTAACGAAGGGCCGGTTTTCCCCTGGCCTCTTTACGGCGGTGTTTCTTTTCTACCCGCTGGGCATCGCCTGTTTCCGAGCGGCGCACGCTCAGAACGGCTTGGCAGGAGTTAAATTCGCCGAAGCGGTCTTCCTTGGAGCTGTTCTAATGGCGACTCCTATTGTGTTTCTGAAGCTGGCAACGCGACAATATTTCATACAGAAACCTGACACCCAGCGGGTCTAGCTCCATTTTGGCTCGGGCCGGATCACTGGTGCCCCTTGCGTGACGGCGGACTCCAGCATAAAGGTTCAACCGATGACAACGGCGTTTATGAGGACGAATCCCGAACTCGCCTGGCATCAATAAGTGCATCGGCCTGATATGGAGTGACCGTGTCAACACGGCGCAACAGCGGGGTTGTTTTTGTCGTTGTCGTTGCTTTCCTTTCCCGAAGACAGAGCGAGCAGCAGTCGGGGGGCAGTTTTGAGCGACGATTGATCAGTCTGATATTCGCGGGTCGGAACCGCATAATCATGATCCGTCGGGAGCTGCCTCTGACTGTTATCGCGAGTCCGGTCGAGCCTGTCGCATAGGCCGAGCGAGGGTTCTCCTTCGTGCTTGCCCTGGCTGCTGCTGGCTCTGTGTTCGAGATGGATGTCAGCGTTCATCGATGGCGTTCTTATTTTTTCCTTTTTTAGGAAGCTTTCGTTTTGGCTGTTGTCAGGCTGCAACTTGCTGCCTGGAGACAGTCTCGGCTCTGGTTCCAATAGCCCAGATAAAGCCCAGCAACTCTCGTGCAACTGCTGTGACAATCTTCCTCTGGTCCTTGCCGGCCGCGCCCAGTTTTACATATCGCTTATGCAGCCGGTGTTGCGCCTTCCATGCAATCTCCTTGGCCTCTTCTGAGATGCTCTCCTGTCGTCGGCGCAGACCGTACCAGATACCTGGCGGACGACGATAGCTCCATGCGGCTTCGACAACGATGCGTCGCAGATGTGCGTTTCCGGTCTTCGTGATGGCGCCGCGTCTAGTTCGCTTGCCACTGGAATCCTCGCTCGGTACAACGCCGCAGTAACCCATAAGCTGGCGAGCACTCTCGAAGCGGGATACCTGACCCAACTCGCTCGCAATGGTCACAGCCGAGATATCTGCGATGCCGCGCAGTGCCTGTAAATCGTTAATGACTTGTTGCAGCGCCGGCGATGCCAGCTTCACCGCTTCCATGATGGCTTGCTCCAGGCGTTCTACCCGCCCGCGCATGTGCTCGACTTCGTGCAGATAATCCTGACGCGTGGACTCCTGAGCGATCTGGGTGAAACGCAGCTGCGCGACCCAGATCAGATAAGGTCGTGTCCACGGCCTGACCCCAGTCGGTGGACGCTGACCGGAACGCAGAAGGAACTTGCTCAAGCGATGCCGCGCTCGCGTCTGATCCTGCTTGGCTGCTTCGCGGGCACGCACCAGATCGCGCAACGCTTCGGAACCCTCATCGGGAACCCATACCGCCGTAAGATCCCCGGATCGATAGCATCGCGCCAGCTTCTCTGCGTCCCGTCGATCCGTCTTGACTCGATCGCCAGCCTTGACTGGCACCAGCGTTGGTGCCACAACCTCGCACTCGACGCCCAGCTCCGTCAGCTGCCAGTACAAGACGTAGCCCGTCGGTCCGGCTTCGTAGCAGGCTCTCAACCTGGCTGCCGGGCCAAGCTTCTTGATCAACTTGCGGATCGACTCAGCGCGGTTCGGAATCGTTCCCAGGCTCCGCACTTCACCTTCCGGCTCCGCGACCGCTACGGCGATCGTCTCAGCATGGACATCCAAACCCAAAAATCGTACCTTCTCCTTCATGACCGGCTCCCTTCCGCTTGTGGCTCTGAACTGTGCGCCCTTCGGACGCTCACAGCTTAACCCACGATCAGCGCATCGGCGCCGGTCACTCCATACTGACTGTTAGCAACAACTGGAACGAATTGGGGAGCTGTCGGTAAGACAGATTCGCACTGGCAAGGGTGATGCCTCTCACGAACAGCTCTTAGCCAACAACTGCTGCCGCACACTGCTCGATTGCGGCGACATTCGTCACTGCCTCTGGTGTCAACCCATAACGCGCCTGTAGATAAGCAAGACTGTTATAGCTGACCCGCGTATTGCCACTCGGTTCTTCTGCAATCAAAATCTTCAGTGGCAGATCGAGAGCACTGTCGGGCGCAGCAATCATCAGTGGAGTACCTGCCTTCGGGTTCCCAAAGATGACTAGCTTCGTTGCGCGCATCTCAAAGCCAACCTTGGCCGCTTCGCCGCTATGATCGACAACCGCGAAGATGGTTATACCTTTCGTCTGGAGAATGAATAGAAGATGCTCCAGCACTTCGCCGACGGAACGAGAAGTGGTAAGGTGAACGATTCCGTTATCAGTTGTCGCGGTCATTGTGAACCTCCCTTGTTCGCCGAGAGTGTGCTCCTCTCACGATTTGTTGTGTGCGATCGTAGTTGGACCGGTCAAGGTAATATCGCCGGAGCGAGGTTGAGGATGAAGTTTCCTCGATTCGCCGCGAGGTCAGATGAAGAAAGTTCCTCGCGCAGCCATGATCCGTTAAAGCGCCGGTAGCTGGTCGCTCCGCCCTGAGCATCCACTCGTATAAACTCAACCGACTGTGGAGCATCCGCGATGCGTCCTCCGAACCAGTGAGGATCTTGCCGTTGCGCCCAAGTAATAAGCGCCAGCACGGCACCGGCAGGATATACTCGCGGTTCGCTTGATTTGGCACCGCGCGTCCGTACCGCTCGTACGGCGACATCGTTGCCAAAGAGCGTCGCCATAGTGTGAGCACTGGGATCGACATACATTGTGATGGCACTCCACGTCATCGGCTGGTACGGCAGCCCTTGCGGAAGATCCGCGGCACTGTTATTCACGACTTCACTGTGGGTCGATTTCGCCGAGGTGATTGGCAATGTGTAGACATAGTCATCACCGCGCAATGGCAGATGGCAGCTTGTACACTCAATTACAAAGTGGGCGTCTTTGCCATAGGGGTTCAAATCCATTCCGCGCCAGCGACCCCATCCCCACCCGTCTGTCTTCCTGTAAAGGTGGGCAGACTTGACCATGAATTCGACCTGAACGAACTTGCCAGGGTAAATGAGTCCGTCACTCCCTAGCTCCTGTTGCCACGCGATCTTGGCGAAGCGAGCCCCATCGGGCCAAGGAGAGATATCCCCGGACTGTGCGGCTTTCACGGCAACATCGTTGCCGAGGATAAACCGGAAGGTGTCGTTATCGCCACGATCCGTAAAGCTGATCGGTTTCCAATTCTCGAAGCCGGATTCGAAGGCAAGTCCATTGAACTCCGCTCCGACCGCAAGGAGATCAACAGAGGAAGACTGCTCCGCGGACGCCGTGGCCATCTCGCCTTTGTTCGGTGGTAACGAACCCCAAGGAGCGAGAGAAGCCTTGAGGATTGCCAACTCTTCCGGCGTTACTTTGGCACCAGGGTGCAGCGCAGTAAACTGCGGCAGAGGCATAGCACCGAGCTGAATCATGTTTACGGCTTCGTACAAAGTGGCCTTTTGCGCAGCTGCCGGCTTCGCACCAAGGGTTGAGAAGTCAAGGTGCTCCCTGGCAGTCAGTATGTCGTGCCGCACGAGCCAATAGCCCGGCACGACTTCATCGAACCACGCTAACCGCCGCTGGTCGGAGTGGCAGCTATAGCAATCTTTCTCCAGAATGTGCCGGACCTGCGGCGGAGCTTGCATCTCCGCGCTCGCGGGGCCGGTTGGAATGCGTGGGCGCACGAGTTGTAGCAAGACAAAGACAGACATCCCAGCTACTGCGAGCTTTATAGGCGGCGACGTCATTGCGAGCCCCCGTCCGTCTCTACGATGTCAGGTGTGCCAATGAGCCGTCGGAGCGCTCTCTTAGTCCTTTCAAGAATAGTAATAGGGCCGTCTCGGTAAACAAGGTTTCCGGGGACACGAAGTGTGACCGTAGTTCCCGCGCTGATCGTGCTCAAAATAGTGAGCTTTCCACGGATTCGTGCGGCACGCTCGCGCATACCCTGCAATCCGAAGTGTCCATCCTTGCCGTCGTGGGCGACGGTAGGATCAATGCCTACGCCGTTATCTTTCACGGCCACTGTAAGGTCCTCCGCATATCTCAACTCGATCTCCAACTGACTACCGTGCGAGTGCATGCAGGCATTGCGGATTGCTTCGTAGCCGATCCTGCTAATCTCGTCCCGAACGATGGGGTGCAGATCCTTTGGGTCACCAATAACCGTTAGGGCAAGAGATAGTGAGGCCGGCCCACAATTATCCTCCGCCGCTTGCCGCAGCGATTCTGCGAGGTGATTTCTCTCCGTAGTCGAAATTCTCAACGCGTGGAGTGCCGCTCGGCCCTCGGTCACCGCTTGCCCAAGCCACAGTGAAAGCCTCTCCAACGCATGCCGCATACGAGCCTCATTTGAGCCCTCGTCCAAGGCATCATCGGCGACCATCTTGCTTCCCTGGACAGTCTGTAGGAAGGTGTCATGGAGTTCTCTGGCCATTCGCGTACGCTCCGCCAATCGTTCGTCGAAACGCGCGCCAATGGCCCTCGCGATATATCGCACTCGGAGGCGATAGATTGTCCAGAACAGCAGGAGAACACATAGGGCCGACAGAATGCGAAACCAACTCGTCTGATACCAGGTCGGTTGAAGACTGAAGTCCTGACTCGCTCCTATTTCGTTCCAAATGCCGTCGTTATTGCATGCAATCACACGGAACCGGTAATGGCCCGGTGCAAGATTCTCGTAGAAGGCCTCACGTCTTCCGCCGGGCTCTTGCCAATCTGCATCGTGCCCCTCCAGTTTGTAGCGAAATCGAACCTTCTGAGGCGTGACGAAACTCAGTGCGACATATCGGATCTCAAGATCGCGCGTCAACGGAGGCAACGAAACGCTATTCGAGATCCCATAGGTCTTCCGATCAGCTATCACCTCTTCAATGTGAACCGGCGGGACGACCCGGTTCTCGGCTACATGATCCGGGTCAAACATCTGGAGTTCCGTTTTATTGGCGAACCATATCTTTCCGTCAATGCCCTTCGATATCCGGGGTTCAAACGATGTCGGCGATACCCGCGCGCCGTCGAGACTATCGAAAATGCTATAAGCTATCTGAGCCTTAGGGTTCTTCCACCACTTCTGCAACTCTTCCTCTTCAATCTGGATCAGTCCGCACAAAGAACTAAGTAAGAGAGAATGTCGATCGCTGATAACCAGGCTGGC
>Ga0302325_10010398_pt1 | contig 20178 bp, 14 predicted proteins | sample Palsa_T0_2_FD_201948 | JGI IMG/M metagenome (GOLD analysis project Ga0302325, IMG submission 201948) | Peat permafrost microbial communities from Stordalen Mire near Abisko, Sweden - Palsa_T0_2 | ecosystem: Environmental > Terrestrial > Soil > Palsa > Peat permafrost | place: Sweden: Abisko...
CAATACGACCAGGTTCTCGCCAACCCCCCCGCCGCGGCGCGAGCCGACCCGGCCCTGTGGCGAGAAACTGATCACCACCGAGGATTTCTCGCCACACGGGAGCACAGCCGAGCGGTGAGGAGTCCGATCAGGACCGACCCAGCCCCTTAAATTCCGGGGCACTCCCCGCCGGCAACCTGCCAGCGACCAGCCCCCTAACGCTCGGCCAGCCAACCGGATACGCACGTTCACCGCAGGTGCGGTCTCACGGCCTCGCGGTCGCGGCCCGGGCCCGACGGGGGGGCAAGCGCGGTCTCGCCGTCCGGGGCCGCGGCCAGGGCTTGACGGAAACCCGTCCTATCGTGGACTCGTCCAGCGAGCCACCGGAGGAACGCATGCAATACGTCAATCTCGGTGCCACCGGCCTGCGGGTGTCGCGCGTCTGTCTCGGCATGATGAGCTTCGGCAACGACAGCGATCGAGCCTGGGTGCTCGACGAGCAGGCGGCCGAGCCGATCGTGCGCGCCGCAGTCGAAGGCGGGATCACCTTCTTCGACACCGCCGACACGTATTCCAAGGGCGCCAGCGAGGTGGCGACCGGACGGCTGCTGCCGAAGTTCCTCACCCGCGAGGAGCTGGTCCTCGCCACCAAGGTGTTCATGCCGATGACGCCGGGGGAGAACGGCGGCGGCCTGTCGCGCAAGCACATCCTCGCGGCCATCGACGCGTCGCTGACGCGACTCGGCCTGGACTACGTCGACCTCTACCAGATCCACCGTTGGGACAACCGCACGCCGATAGAGGAGACGATGGAGGCCCTGCACGACGTCGTGCGAGCCGGCAAGGCGCGCTACATCGGCGCGAGCAGCATGTTCGCCTGGCAGTTCGCCAAGGCCCAGGCGGTGGCCGACCGCCACGGCCTCACGCGCTTCGTGTCGATGCAGAACCACTACAACCTCGTCTACCGCGAGGAGGAGCGCGAGATGATCCCCCAGTGCGTCGACATGGGGGTCGGCGTGATTCCCTGGAGCCCGCTGGCCCGCGGCGTGCTCGCCGGTAACCGCACGCGCGGCGGGGAGCGCCGCACCACGCGCTCGGGCAGCGACCAGTTCACCGACTACCTGTACGACCAGCCCACCGACTTCGACGTCGTCGAGCGTGCCGCCGAGGTGGCACAGGCGCGCGGGGTTCCGCCCGCGCAGATCGCCCTGGCCTGGCTGCTGGCGCGACCGGGCGTCACCGCGCCGATCGTGGGCGCCACCAAGCTCGAGCACCTGCAGGACGCGCTGGCCGCGGAGACGCTGGAGCTGAGCGAGGAGGAGACGGCCCGGCTGGAGGAGCCCTACGTACCCCATCCCGTGCTCGGTCACGGATAGCCGGCCCCGGCGTCAGGTGATGCCGACGATGCCGGCGCACACCCAGTTGCGTGCCCCGGCGCCACCGTCCCAGATCCGGGCGGCCACCGTGTCCTGCTCGGACTTGGGGGCCTGGTAGGCCTGGGCAGTGGTGCCACCATCGCCCTTCCAGGTCGAGGGGATGATCTGGTAGTAGCCCGAGGCACCCGCGCTGTTGGGGGGCAGGTTCTGGCCGCCGGACTCGCATTGCACGATCGACCAGGGGATGACGAAGCTCGTGCCGGACGGCGCGGTCGACGTGGTCGGGGGGGCGGCGAGGGCGGCCAGCTCGGAGCGCAGGCGCGACTGCAGCTGCGCGCGGTCCCCGCGAGTGCGACTCAGCTGGGCCAGATCGACCGCGCGGGCCTGGGCGAGGACCGCCTCGCGGGCCGAGAGCGCCGACTGGATGCTCTGCAGCGCGGCGGTCTCGGCCGCGGTGGCCTTGGCCGCCTGCGCCTGAGCGATGCCGAGACGGCGCAGGCGAGCGATCGAGGCGACCGCGACGACGCGGGCGTTGCGCGTCTGCGTGGTGATCTGGCCCTCCTCGTCGCTGAGGCGGCGCAGGAAGTCCAGACGCTCGAGCAGCTCGCTGAATCCGCCGGCGTTCAAGACGACGGTGATGAGGTCGGGCCGGCCGTGCTCGTAGTCGGACACCAGCCACCGGCTCAGGCGGGCCTGATCGACGGCGTAGCGCGCGCGCAGCCGCGCGGCCAGGCCGCGCTCGGCGGTGACATCGGCGGCCAGCTCGCTGAGGCGCGTACGTTCGGCGGCGAGCTGATCCTCGATCGCCGACACGCGGCCGGAGAGAATGGACAGCTGGGCGCCCACCCGATCAATGAGCGCGGAGACATTCCCGGCGGCGGCGGACAGGCTCTGCTCGTGTGCCTGGTCGGCGGCGATCCCCCGCTGCAGCGACCCCACGCTCGGATGGGCCTCGGGCGCGAGCGAGAGCGCCAGCACGAGGGCGAGCAGGCCGCTGAGCGGCAAGAGGGATTGCAGGGCGTGGCGGCGCATGTCAGGGCATCGCGTGCATTCCGGTCGGCGGCGACCGGCTCACGCGTCAGCGACGTTCGCGGCGCTCGGGCACGCACGGCAAACGTCTCGGCAGCATCGGCGCGCGAGGCTAACAGAGCCGCGGTCGCCCGGATGCAAGCCGGCGCCCAAGCGGCGGGTCTGCAACCCGGGGTGCACGCCGTAACCCTTCGCTCACGCCGCCTCAACGCGCCGCACGCGCGGCGTGGCGATACTGATCGACACGACAATGCGTCTGTTGCCGGTCTTTCTCAGTGTGCTGTCATGCGCGGCGCTGGCCGGCTGCGGCGACACCTCGGGAGCGGCGGTCGACCCGCCCGCCGCCACCCCGACGCCTCAGGCCACCGCCTGCGCGGCCACGGCCGTCGGCGCGCTGCGCGGCATCGCCGAGAACGTCTACGGCGAGGACGCCGACAGTGCCACCGAGCGCGCCGACCTCGGGCTCGTGCTGCGCTCGGTCGCCCTGCGCGACGCGGCGATCTCGCGCGACCCAGCGGGCGCGAGCCAGGCCGCGCGCGCCCTCATCGCCACCGGGCACGTGGCCCGCCTGCGCGTGACCGTGGGCGGACACGTGCTCGCCGACGTCGGAGCGCGGCCCGCGCTGGCGCCGGTGGCCGCGGCGATCCGCGCCGGCGACGGTGCCACGATCGCCAGCGTCCGCATGTCGATCGAGAGCACGGCCGGCTTCGTGTCGACGGCCGACGCGCTGACCGGGGGCTCCCTGTCGGTTCGCGTCGGGTCGGGGCCCTCGCCCACCGGCCCGCGGTCCGTCCCCGAGCAGGGCCTGGTGCGCGTCGGCGCCACCACGTACGCCGTGTCGTCGTTCGCGGTCAGCAGCTTCGCGGCCGGACCGGCGCGCGCCACGCTGGTGCGCTCGCTGCCGAGCCTGGCCGCGGACTGCGGCTCGACGCGCGCCGACACCCTGAGCCGCGTGCTCGGGCAGGCCATGACCGAGATCTACCGGGGCGAGATCGCCGGCGCCACGCTGTCGGCCCAGGCCGAGCGGGTGGCGCACAGCGCCTCGCTCCTGTCCGCGGTGGCCGCGCGCGACCCCGTCGCCATCCGCGCCGCCATCGTCACGCTCCTGCACCAGCACATCGTGCGGGTGCGCGTACTCGTGCCCGGGCTCGCCGCGGTCGACGTTGGCGGACCCTACGTGCTCGCACCCACGCGGGTCGCCCTGCGCCAGAATGGACGCACGATCGGCAGCGCCGAGGTCTCGATCCAGGACGTGCTCGGGCTGGTCCTGCTCTCCCGTCGCCTGATCGGCGTGCAGGTGGTGGTGGCGCTGCCATCCCAGCCCCCGGTCACCGCCGCGGAGATCGACAAGGTCGAGAGCTCGTCGCTGCGCGTGGGGGGCTACCGGGTGGTGCTCCGCCCCGGCACGCCGCCGCTCATGAGCACGCTGGCCGACCCGCCGCCGGCGCTCCCGTCCGCCGGGTCGGTGCGGGCGGGCGGGCAGACCTTCTCCGTGTTCTCGTTCACCGGCCGGGCGTTCCCGTCACAGCCGCTGCGCATCTGGGCACTCGCGCCGGCTGGCTAGCCTGGTCGACCGGACCGGACCTCAGCGCGGCGCGGCCGTATGCTCTGGCGCCATGACGTGTCGACTCCGGCGGTCGCCGGCCGGCCGCTGAGACGATGGACCTCGAGCAGTCACGCCGGCGCCGACACGCGCGCGAGCAGCGCCGCCGGCGGCAGGTGCGCGCGAGCATGTTCGCGGGCGTCGGCGTGGTCGCGGTGGTCGCAGCGGTCATCGCGCTGACCAGCAGCGGGTCGAAGTCGGCAGCCGGATCGGCCCACACGAGCACGGTCGCCGCGCGCGCCCCCGCCACTCGCCACGGGGGGTCCGCTACCGGGCTGCCCCCGGCCAGTCCCCCCGCCAGCGCCGTCGGCGGACCACCCGGACGCGCGTCGGTACCGATCCTCACCTACCACGTGATCAACCCGCCCCCGCCGGGAGCGCCATTCCCCGGGCTGTATGTCGCGCCCGCGGAGTTCGCCGCCCAGATGCGCGGCCTGGCCGCCGCCGGCTGGCACGCCGTCACGCTCGATCAGCTGTGGGCCTACTGGCGGCGCGGGGTCCCGCTTCCGCGCGGCAAGCCGATCGTCGTCAGCTTCGACAACGGCTACGAGTCCCAGTACACCCACGCCCGCCCGGTGCTGCGCGCGCTGCACTGGCAGGGCGATCTCAACATCCAGCTGACCGGGCTTCCCCCCTCGCAGGGCGGCCTGTCGCGCAGCCAGGTGCGTGGGCTGCTGGCCGACGGCTGGGAGCTCGACACGCAGGGCATCAGCCACGCCGATCTCATCACACTCGGCCCGGCGGCGCTGCATGACCAGGTCGCCACCGCGCGCCAGCTGCTCCAGGCCCGCTACCACGTGCCGGTCCACTGGTTCTGCTACCCCTCGGGCCACTACAACCCCACCGTCATCGCCGCGGTCCGGTCCGCCGGCTTCGTCGGCGCCACCACGACGGTGACCGGCTGGAGCAACCCCCGGGAAGACCCCTACCGGCTGCCTCGCATCCGCGCGCTCGCCGGAACCAGTCCGGCCGCGCTGCTCTCGCTCATCGCCGACGCGCGCGCGAACCCGGCGCCGGAACCCACCTATCCGACCAGCTGAACCGCGAGCCTGGCCGCGCTCGCTCCGGTCGAGGCGAAGAGATCGATAGGATCCCCGCCGATGCCGTCGCACGTCACCGCCGCGCACGTCCCCGGCTGGGGCTCCTGGAGCTTCAATCCGATCATCGCGCTCGCGCTCGTGGCCGCGGTGGTCATCTACACGCGGATGTATCGACGGGCGAGCGCCAAGGCGACCACGCCGCCCAACGCCGGTCATTGGGTGCCCTACGGGTTGGGCATCTTCGTGCTGGTCATCGCGCTGTTCTCGCCGCTGGACGAGGTCGGTGACCGCTACCTGCTGTCCGCGCACATGATGCAGCACGTGTTGCTGGCCGACATCGCGCCCGCGCTGCTCATCCTCGGGCTGCGGTCGCCGATCCTGCCGCTCGGGCTCTCGCGCAACGCACTGCTCGCCGTGGCGCCCGGGGGCCGCTCGCCCTCCAACCGCTTCTTCGCCATCGCCACGTCACCCTGGGTGGTGGTGCCGCTGTGGGCGGTCGCCACCTGGGTGTGGGCGATCCCGGCGCTGTTCGATTACACCGCCACGCACCAGTTCCTCCACGTCATCGAGCACGTGACGCTCTTCTACACGGGCCTGGCGCTGTGGTGGTTGATCATCGAACCGCTGCCGCGCGGGCGGCGGCGCCCGAACGGTCAGCGCCTCGCGCTCCTCGGCTTCACCCGTTTGGCGAGCGCCTTCGTCTGCGTACCGCTGACCTGGTTGGCGGTAACCGAGTACCCGCTCTACGCGGATGCCCCTCGCGCCTACGGCCTGTCGGCCATCGCCGATCAGCGTCTGGCCGGCGCCAGCATGTGCTTCGTCGAGATCGCGGTGTTCGGAATCGCCTTCGTCGTGGTGTTCCTCGACATGCTCAGTCGCTCCGAGGCGCGCATGGCGCTCCTCGACGCCGCCAGCACCGCCGGCGAGCCGTACTAGTCGGCGCTCGCCGACTGATCTGTCCGTTTCGATCAAGGACGTCATGAGGGCCGTCGAAGCGGTCGTAGGTCCTCACTATCTCCGCTTCATCATCATCCCGGCCTCTGTCCTCCTGGCGTCGCGCGACAGCGGCGCGGCTGGATGCCCGCGGACAGGCCGGGGACACGCTCATCGAAGTGCTCATCAGCGCGGTGATCCTCATCGTCATCGCGCTCGGGGCGCTCAGCGGGTTCACGGCCAGCGGCACCGCGACGCTTCGCCAGCGTGAGTACGCGCAGGCGGTGGCCCTGGCCCAGCGCGACCTGGAGGAGCTCCGCGCCCAGCCGAGTGCCAACCTCACCGCGCTGAGCAACACCACTCAGGCCACGGCGATCCCCAAGACGGTCGGCACGACGACGTACTCGATCTGGCACACCGGGAGCTTCGTTTCGACCACCGGCGTCAGCAGCTGCTCCGCCACCGGCACCGCCGCGGCCAACTACGTGGTGCTGCAGTCATTCGTCAGCTATGGCCAGCCGGGTAACGAGAGCCAGACCCACCCGGTCATCGCCTCGACCATCGTCAACCCGCCCAACGGCGACAACCTGGTGGTCCGCGTCACCGATGCCACCACCAATGCCCCCACCGTGGGCGTCCCGATCAGCGTGTACGACAACACGGCCGGCGCGGCCGCCGGTACGGGCACGACCGACATCAACGGGTGCGCGGTGTTCGCCAACATGGCCGACGACAGCTTCACGGTCACCGCCAACAACCCCGGCCAGGACCTCACCACGACGAACTCCTCGCCGGCCTCGACCACCGTCTCGGTGCTGGCCGGGACCGGGGGAACCGCGGCCATGACCTACGCGCCCTACGGGACCATCGCGGTCAGCTATACCGCCAAGGACCCCCACAGCCTCCAGACCATCACCGCGCTCGGCGACTCCTTCGTGGCCAAGGCCGGCTCCAACGCCGCGACGATCTACTCCACCTCGGGGACCCCACAGTCCCCGGCCACCGGGGGGACCCAGACCCCGGCGAGCATCACGCCCGCCGCGTTTCAGACGCTGAGCACGCCCGTCGACACCCTCGTCCCGTTCGCCTACACGAGCCCGAGCAACGTCACCACCGGAACTCCCTACACCGTGTATCCCGGCGGTTGCACGGCCGACGCGCCCGCGGACAGCAGCGCCCAGTCGGTCAATCTCGTGCCGCTGGCCAGTCACGCCAACGCGTCGGCCGCGCTCGTGCTGTCGCCGCTGGAGGTGACGACCAAGCTGAGCGGGACGGCCACCGACCCAACCTACATGTCGCTCACCGACACGGGCTGCTCGACGGTGCGGCGCTACACGCTGGCCGGCGTGGCCGTACAGGGTCAGCTGACCTCGGCGTCGCCGGCCGCCGCCGATGACCACTACGCCGTCGGCGACTGGGTGATGTTCATCCCCCAGGGCACGTACTCGGTCTGCGCGTCCTACCAGGTGGGCACCACCAACGTCTGGTACAGCGCCACCGCCACCAAGGCGATCACCAACGCTACCGGCACCGGAACCACGCCGCTGCCCATCGCCGTGACCACGACCACCCACACCACCACCAACCCATGTCCGTGATCCAGCGACTGCGCCGCCGCCTGGCCGCCGAGCGCGGCTACACCCTCATCGAGCTGCTCATCGGCATCGCCATGGGACTGGTCATCTCCTTCGCGGCGTTCGGCCTGGTCGAGGTGTCCCTGCGCCTGGCCTTCCAGATCAACGACCGCGCCGACGCCTCCGATTCCGCCAACACGGTGCTGCAGTCGATCGATGCGGAGCTCGAGTCCGCCTGCACCGGCACCACCGTCCTGGCGAGCGGCTCCAGCACGCCGATTCAGGGGCCGATCGCGGTGACGGGACTGGCCACCACCCCGGGCAGCGGCAACACCGAGCTGACGTTCACCAACGCGCCCGGCTCCGCCGTCACGCCGGTGCCGGTGCTGCACGACATCGTCTACAGCGGCACCGCCCACACGCTCACCGACACCGCCTACCCGGCAACGACCACCGTCGGCCCGTTCGCGTTCACCGCGACCGCCGCCACGAGCACCACGGCAGCCAACGTCTACCCGGTCGGCACGGCGGCGATCTTCACCTACTTCGCCTACAACACCAACGGCGCGCTGCCGACCGGCTTCGATCTTACCGGCGCCAGCGCACCACTCGTCGCCCCGCTGACCGTCGCCAGCGCACAGACGGTCATCGAGGTGGCGATCGACTTCGAGATGCTCCCGCACGACGCTCGCACGACCAGCTACGGCACGTCGGCGACGTCGGGGTCGACCCCGATCGCCACGGCCGATGGCGTGGTGGTCCTGCGCCTCACCCCGTTCACCGCGGCCAACCCCACCGAGTGCTCATGAGCCGCCGCCGCGGGATCCTCGCCGCCCTCACCGCGCGCCTGCGCTCGTTGGCCGACCAGCGCGGCGTCACCATGCTGATCACGCTCGGCGCGCTGGTCATCACCTCGGCGCTCACCATCGCGGTGTTCACCGCGAACAACGGCGACACCGCCAATGTCAACCGCAACATCTACAAGAAACAGGCCTACTACTCGGCCGAGGCCGCCATCAACGCCTACCTCTATTACCTCGGTCAAAACAACCAGTACTGGACGAACTGCTACCAGGCCAACCAGACCGCCGGCACGGGCGCCCAGCCGGGCGTCGCCGTGCCCAACGGCAACAACCCGACCGCGCAGAGCGCCAACGAGTTCTACAACTGGGTGCAGATACCCGCAACCGGGCAGACCCACTGCTCGGCTACCAACGCGGTCGCCAGCATGATCGAGGGCAGTGGGAGCTTCCGTGTGCTGTTCGTCGGCTGCGCTGGCTCCACCGGGACGCTGACGGCGGCAGCGCAGTGCACCACCAACGCGGCCAACACCAACCAGTTCGCCCAGGTGGACATCGTCGTGCAGTTCTCCACCGACAGCTTCCTCAACTACATCTACTACACACAGTACGAGACCGCGGCGCCGAGCGCGGCGCCGTACGAAATCCAGACCGGCGGTCCCAACAACTCGACCGGCTGCTGGCAATACGAGACCGCGCGCAACAGCGTGGCGAACGCCAACACCGATAACTGCGCCGACATCGAGTTCGCCAGCGGCGACGTCGTGGAGGGCCCGCTGTATACGGACGACTACATCGAGACCTGCGGCTCACCGACGCTCGGGCGCCCGGGCAGCAGCGACCCGGTGTTCACCCAGGGCAACCTGGGCTGTCCGAGCGGCACCAACAGCAAGGGCCAGACCACGTTCAGCGGGAGCACCCCCGCCTACGCCAACCCCCCGCAGACCCCGACCGGGCTGCAGCCGCCGGCCACGAACCTGAGCCTGGCCTCAGCGGCCACCTACACCTTCAACGGGGCGACCGACATCACCCTCGCCGGCACGACGTTCACCGCCGTCAACAAGCAGTACCCGAGCGGGGTGACCGACCCGCTGAACGGCAGCACGGTGATCTGGGTGCAGACCAACAGCACCACGGGGGACGGCGAGGGGATCGGCTGTCCCGACGCCTACACGCCGTACGCCACCAAGTACGACGACGTGGCTGACTCCGCCGGCTCGCAGAGCGCCTGGTATGACTCGAAGGACACCGGCTGCGGGGACGCCTACGTCAGCGGCTACTACAACGCCTCGGCGACCATCGCCAGCGATACCGACATCGTGATCAAGGGCAACCTGTGCGCGGCCAGCAGCAGCTCGAGCTGCCCGATCACGCCGACCGGAGCCGCCCTGCTCGGGCTCATCCCGAACAACTTCGTGCGCGTCTATCACCCGATGAACCGCGCGGCGGTGAGCAGCTACAACCCCGCCCCCTGCACGGCGAGCAGCGGCTTCGGCTCGCCCAGCAATCAGACCGGCACCCTGACCAACCCGGTGATCGACGCGGCGATCCTCGCGGTGAATGACTCGTTCATCGTCGACAACTCCGATTGCGGCGCCAGCCTGGGGACGCTCAACGTCTACGGCGCCATCGCTCAGCGCTTCCGCGGGATCGTCGCGGTGCCTCCCGCGGGCTACGTCAAGAACTACGTCTACAACAGCAACCTGCGCTACACCGAGCCGCCGAGCTTCCTGGCGCCGGCCGCCACCGTCTGGACGCCCTCGCGCTCGACCCTGTGCACGCAGAGCTCGACCAGCTCGGCGGCCTGCCCGACCAGCTGAGACGGCGCCGGCGGGTCGCGCGGCGCGGGCTCAGTAACAGACGTTGGTCAGATTCGGATTCGCGGTGGTCGTATACGTCACGTGGCCGATCGCGGCGCACTGAGACTCGCTCTGGATGCTCCAGGCCGGGTTGACCGGACTGAGGAAGTACGGCGGCGACTCGTCCTCCAGGCGCGTGTCGTACTCGTAGTTCTTGATGTAACCGGTGCCGCTGCTACCGCCGGACCCCACGACCCCGCGGTAGTACTGGGCGATCGCGCCATCGACGGTGAGATTGCCAAGCTGGGCTCCGCAGGCGTTGTTGTCCACGACCCAGGAGTCGGTGGTGGTCAGGATGGCGGCGTCGATGGTCGGATTGGTGAGCGAGCCGGTTCCGTTGCTGGCGTTGCCGGGTGCGTTGCAGTCGCTCGCCGCGCCGCCGTAGACGACCGGATGGTAGACCCGGGCCCAATTCTGCGGCACGAGGCCGAGCAGCGCGTTGCTCGCCCCGCTGATCAGGTTGCCGGTGATGACGATGTCCTGCGAGCTGGCGATGGTCAGCGAGCTGCCGTAGGTACCCGACACGAACACCGTGCCGCAGCCGTAGTCCGAGCCTCCGGACTGGTACTCGGAGTACGTCTCTGAGTTCGGGTCGTAGGCCGGGCCGTCGCAGTTCGCCGACGAGGACGCCGCCACGTAGAGGACGCCGTTGGTCGGATAGGACTCGGGTACCGCGGTGCCGGTGGTCGCGTTGGTGACGGTGTATCCCGAGGCACCGAGCGTGATGTCGGTGACCCCGTAATAGACCTGTCCGTTCTGCTGCGCCAGTGCCTCGAGCGTGTCGTTGGACTGCGGGATGGTCAGGGGGGTGTAGTTCTCGTCGAGCGTGCCTTCCCCCGCCACGCTGCCGCCCGGCGAATTGACGTAGGGCGAGTCGGGGGAACAGGTGTTGTTGTCCACAATCCCCTGGGTGTAGATCGTGTCGCTCGGCATGCTGCCCCAGCGCGGCTGGCCGCAGACGTACAGGTAGTCGTCGGTGAACATCGGCCCATTGACGTTGTCGTTGGTCACCCAGTTGATGAGCGTGCAGGCGGAGTCCCCGCCGCTTTGCTGCGCGGTGACGATCTGCTTGGCCGTCTGATCGACGCAGGCGCTGGATCCGGTGCCGTCCAGTGACGGATTCTGCTGCTCGTATTGCGTGAAGTACACGTAGTTGAGGAAGCTCTCATGCTTGAAGGTCACGATGATCGACCGCGCCGCCGGCTGGCTGAGCTGGCTGATGTTGCTCACGCCCGAGAAGCCGTTGAACTGGACGCGGAACGTGCCCGCCGAGGTGACCATCGAACCCGTCGGGTTGCTCGTCGAGCACGCGCTGTAGCCGGGCGCGGGTATCGGGGTGAAGCTGTAACTCTCCTCGCCGTCGGTCGAATCGGGAATGCTCACCGTGGCGCCGCTGGAGTATCCGGCGCTGGTGGGACAGGTGGTCCAGTAGTTCGGGTTGGCGTTGAGCTGCTGCAGGTAGTCGGCGATCCCCGCCTGGGCGGCGTAGGTCGCCTTCTTGAGGTCGAGGTCCTTGCGCGAGAGCGAGGCGTCACTGCTTGTCGCCGTCAGCACCGCGGCGAGCAGCACGGTGGTGACGAACATCACAGCGATGACGAGATACATCGTCACCCCTCGCTCATCGCGGCACAGGGCAGCGCGCAGGCGCGCAAGGCGGGAGACCATCACTGACATGGGTAGGGCACGTTGGTGGACGACGCGTTCTGCACCGGCGTCAGGCGGAAGTCGACCTCGTCATCGACGAGGTACGGGGCCGTCTGGCTGTTGTTCTGGGTGGTGGTGGAATCGCCCCCCGAGCCCGTGACCTGGAAGTTGATCGCCACCGCCGCCACGTTCGCCGCGGTGGCGGCGGTGAGGGGCAGGCTCATCGGCGTGGTCGACAGCTGGTAGCTCGGCGAGGTGTACTGGTAGTACTGGAAGATCGGGGTGGTCCCGTTCTGGCTGACGGTGCCGAGGTTGTTGATCTTCCCAATCGTCTTCGTGGTGGCCGCGCCGTAGGTGAACGTCGCCGGGGTGGTCCCGCCAGTCACCGGCCAGGTGGTGTCAGTCATGGTGTTGGTCGTGGACTGGTACTGCAGATAGTGCAACGTCGTGGTGGCGCCGGTCGTCGCGTAGGTCGTGCCGGTGGCAGCGGTGGCGTCGCTGAGCGACCAGAAGACGAGGTCGCTGGCGTCGCTGTTGAGCTTTAGGCTGGCGCTGGACGGGTCGGTCAGCCCGTACTGGATCGGGCCGAAGGTCGTACCGTCCGACTGTAGGCCGCCGGCCTCGATGCATGCCGACTGCAACTCGCCCTCGACGTAGGCGATCGCCTGGCGGCCGAGCTGATTGGCGCCCACCTGATCGGTGACGCGTCCGACCACCTTGGTGGTGACCTCGAGCAGCGCGAAGGCGCCCAGCATCACCACCACCCCCACGACGAGCGAGATGAGCAGTTCGACGAGCGTCATCCCGGTTTCCTCCCCGGCCATGCGCCTGATCACGTCGGCGGCGGTCATGTGCAGGTCCCGCTTACGGCGGCGGCCTGCGACAACGTGGACGTGGCCGACGTGCTCGTCTGGTTGGTCACGTTGGTGGCCGAGGCCGCGCTCGTGCTCGTGTCGGTGACGGTGTTGGTGACCGTCGAGGTCGTGGTGCTCGTCGAGGTGGTCAGGCTCGTCTTCGTCGTCGTGATCGTGTGTGTCGTCCACCCGCCCGGAGGGTTAAAGCTCGACGTGGTGCTGAGGCTCGTGGTGAGGCTCGAGGTCGTGGTCTTGCTGCTGGTGGTGGTCTTGCTGGTGGTCGTGCCGGTACTGGCCACCAGCCACTGCGCGCAGACGTTGTAGACGCCGGACGGCAGGGCCTCGGTCGGGGCCGTGGTCGCGGTCGCATTGGTCGTGTTGGTCTGGTTGATCGCCTCCGACGGATACGCCGAGCCGCAGCCGGTGTCGGTGAACTTGGCCACGTTCAGCGTCGACGTGGTGGTCGCCGTCTGCGGGTTGGTGAAGGCGACGAACGACAGGTCGGGGAGCAGCAGCGCGGCGGTGGCGCTCGAGCCCGCGGGGACCGCTACCGCCGTGGTTGCCAGCGCGTTGGAGCTGCACGACCCCGCGTAGATGACGTAGTTGGTGGCAAAGGGGAACAGTCCCGACGCGGGCGAGGAAGTCTCCGGCACCGTGTTGGGAGTCATGCCGCTGTTCTGCAGGACCCAGGCGGTCGAGCCGTTGCCGCCGTAGCTGGAGACGGGCGTCTGTGCGCCGTTCGCGGCCACCGCCTCGAAGTTGGCGGTGAGCGATCCGGCCTGGGCCATCTCGAAGGAGACGTTGGTCGTCTGCCCGGCGAGCAGCGTCTCGGCGTCACTCGGATTCGGGTTGCCGGTGGGGTCGATGTATTGCGGGTTGGCTCCGGTCGGGCCGGCCGCGCTGACGGTGTAGGTGCCCACCGTCAAGCCGTAGAACACGGCGCAGCCATCGGCGTCGGTGCTGAGGGTGTCATTGGTCGAGGCGGTGTTCGGGTCGGTCCCGGTGGCGTTGATCGAGATGCCCTTCACCGGACTGCCGTTCTCGTCAAGCACCTGGACCACCAGCGAGCTGCCCGATGAAGCCGAGATCACGCCCTCCTCCACCACCGGGTGAGCGGTGCTCATGGCGAGGACGGCTGAATTTGCGGCCCCCCAGGTGACCGTGCTGGCCGTCTTGATGTAGTCCGCGCTACCGGAACTGCTGGCCGAGCAGCTGGAGCTCGAGGCCGCGCCGGCGACGTAGGTCGCGGTGTTGGTGATCGTGTAGGAGGTGCCGCCGAAGGTGGTGGTCGTGGACTGCCCGGTCGAGCCGGCCGCGACGAGCGTCGCCAGCTGACTGAGCGACTCGCCCCGCAGCGAACCCTCGGCCTGCTGGGCGAGCGCGTCGGCCTGGGAGTGCTGACGCTGACTGGCGCTCTCGCGGCCGAACGCGGTGAGGCCGGTGACCACGCCGGCGGCGATCACCAGCAGCAGCGCCGCACCGACGACCACCTCGATCAGCGTGTCGCCCCGCTCACGCGATGCGGCGTCGCGGAGCCGTCGGGCCGCCCCGGCCAGCCTGCCTGCGGGTATCGCGGCGGCGCGTGAAGAGGTGCGAGCCCGGACGAACATCACCGCCCAGATCGGCAAGGCCGTCAGACCGCTTGAGCTGCTCTGCGGAGAAATGCTCGGATCGCCCTGGCGGGAATTCGCCGACGCTGCGCAGAGCTGCGCAACGCGCCGTCATTGATCGGCGCGATCGGTCATTCGGCCACGAAATCGGGCACCGCGGAATCAACGACGAGTCGATGCCGGACCGCTGCGGCTCGCGCTTGGCGCCGTCTGTGCCGAAGCACGGCCGACCCCCCTTGCCCATGCGCAGTCACCACGGTTACACAGGACAACCACCTCGACGTTCCCGCGTCGGCGTGTGGCTGCCCTCGCTGGCGCTCCTGGCGGCGGTCATGGCCGGGCCCGGTGCCACCGCCCCGGCGCGGGCCTCGACACCCGTCATTGGCGTGAGCCTGCCCCGCGCCGGCGGGCCGGTCGCCGGAGCGTCGGTGACTGCCTCGCCGGATGGTGGCCACCCGAGCCTGTACTGGGCCGGGGCCGGGTGGCTCGGACTGAGTGCCGCCGCCACCGTGCCGATCGGTGCCATCCTCGACGCGTCTGACGGCGCGATCCTGCTGTCCACCGCGAAGGACGCCGCCGGAGCGATCCAGACCAATGGCGTGGCCGGCGGAGCCTTCTCGGTCACCCAGACCGCCAGCCCGGTGGTGACGACCGTACTGACGCTGCTGGGTGGCAACCCGGGAGTGTGCACGGGCGCCGCGACAGCGCGGACCGTGCGCCGGTTGTACTCCACCGGCCGCGGGCGACTGCAGGTGACCGCGAGCGACGCCATCGCCACCACCAGCGCAGCGGACTGGATGATCTCCGATCGCTGCGACGGCACCGAGGTGAGCGTGCGCTCCGGGCTCGTCACGGTCCGGCGGACCCGACTACCGGCCGGCGCCCACAAACGGGTCGACGTGGTCCGAGCCGGCACGAGCGTGCTGTTCGCCGGTCCGCCGCCGAGCCGGTCCGCCAGCCTGCCGGCGGCGGGCGGCCCGTCGGCCCCGCGAGCGACGGCGCCAGCTTCCAGTGCCGCTGCGCCGTCACCGGCGTCCGCGGCGCCGACAATCGAGACGACGACCGTCACCACCACCGTGACCAGCACCGCCCAGGCGCCGCCGACCCCGCAGGATCAGCTCGCGGCGCTGTTCGCCGACGTCAACGCCCTCGGGCTGTCCGGTCAGCCAGCCGCCGATCTCGACGGCGATCTGCAGACGACCCAGGCGGCGCTCGACGCCGGTGACCCGACGGCCGCCTGCACGGGTCTTGGCACCGTCGGTCAGGCGATCTTCGAGAATGCCGACGCGCCGACGGACCCCGTGCCGGCCGCCGCCGCCAGCTCGCTGTTGAGCGCGGCCGGCGCCGTCGATGTCGCGCTTGGCTGCCCAACCCCCACCGCCGCCGACCTGCAGGCGAGCAGCGAACTGCTCGCGGCGATCGGCGTGCTCTCCGACCTCGTCGGGGTCGACCCCGACATCGTGGCCACGTTCACCAGCGAGCTCGGCCAGGTCGGCCAGTCCTTCATCGTCGGAGACGACGTCGATGGCTGCGTGACGCTGCAGTACGTCAGCGACGCGGTGGGGCTCATCGAGCTGGCCGGCGAGACCGGCTCGGACGGGCTGACGGACGACCAGGGGCAGGCCATCCTCGGGGCGATCGACCCGATCGAGGCCCAGCTCAGCTGCGCTACGCTGGCGCCGATCAGCGATTGACGCCAGCGCTGGTCCGCGTCTCGGCCTATGTATGAACCTCGCGCTCGCCGCTATGGGCGTGCCGGCGCGAGCGCCGACACCGTAAATGGGCATTGCGCCTCATTGCCATGATCGCCGCGCCACCTCAGACATCCGTCAGCCGTCGCCCGGCGCCCGTGCGTGCGCTGTGGGTGGCCGCCCTGGCCGCCGCCGCGGTGTTGGTACTACCGGCGGGAGCTCACGCGGCCGTGACCACGTTCGGCAGCCCGCTCAACGTGGCCGCGACGAAGGACACCGCGGCGAACCTCAACTACGCCGGAACCAACGCGATCCAGAACGGCACCGGGGTGGTGATCCACAACGACCACGACGGCGCCGACACGGCGCTGTGGAACCTGACCATGCCGCACGGCGCCCACGCGGGCGCCCCGGCGGGTGGCCAGATCACCGCGGTGCGCCTGGAGGGCTGCGCCGAGCCGGCGGCCGGAGGCCCCGCGCCGCTGACCCAGATCCATTTCCAGGCGCTCACCCCCATCGCCGGCGGTGGCGTCCACGTCGATGTGACCAGTCAGGCGCTCAACATCCCGACGTGTGGAGCCGGCAAGGCGACGCCACGTACCGTGACCACCTACCGGCCGATCAACATGTGCGTCAACCGCGGCGACATCGTCGACTTCAACGACGAGGGCGGGTTCAATCCCGCCTACTACCCCAGCGGGGTGCACTACCGCGTCATCGGCGCGGTGGGGACCGCGACGATGGACTCGTTCATCGCCAACAACGGGACCAACAACGGCACGACGTTCACCCCCAGCGAGGTCGCCCCCACCTCCGGCTTCGCGGGCAACCCGCACGAGGAGCTGCTGCTGCAGTCGACCCTGGCCACCGGGGTCGACGCCACATCGCTGTGCCCGGGTGGCCTGCACGGCGACCCGGGGATGCCCGGGGGCAAGCCGGCCCTGGCGTTCGGCCAGGCGACCGCCGGGATCAACCATGACGGGTACGTGCCGATCGCGCTGTACTGCGCGCTCATCGGGCGTCCGTGCCGGGGCACGCTGAAGATCGTGGCCGGTGGACGCACCCTCGGCAGCGTCACACTGTCGGCCCCCACCGGCCGGGCCTCGACGACCCGCATCGACGTCGGTGCCGCCACGCTGGCCGCCGTCCGCAAGCATGGCGACCTGTCGGTGGTGCTGGTCGCCCATCTCTCCGGCGCGGCGTCGGTGTCGCACCCCCTGCGGCTGCGTCTGTAGACGCCAGCTGGCCAGCTGGGGGACCGTCCCGCGGGCCCCCAGCAGACCGAGGCTCAGCCGGTGAACTTCGGCACGACCGGCTTCACCGGCACGTTGCGCGTGAAGACCACCCCATCGGTGACTGCCTTGTTACAGGTGTTGGTGGCCGTCGCGGTGATCTTGTGCGATCCGTAGCGCGTGCTCGACACCGTGACCGACAGCTCGTAGCGGTTGCCCGAGAGGTTGGGCTTGGTGAGCGTCTTGACCGTGCGCCCATCCAGCGCGAACACGACCTTCTTCAGCCCGCCGCCCGTGACGATCGCGTTCACCGTCTTCTTGTCGTTGGTGGTGGTCTGCTTGATCTTCACCGGCGAGGCGACGCAGGCCGCGGCGACGTTCGCCGCCGGGATGTTCGCGAGCACTGAGGCTCGCTGGACCGGCAGCGGCGTCCCGCTCGGCGGCGTCGCGGTCACCTGGGCGACGTTGACGTAGGTCGGACGGTCCCCGGCCACGACGACGTGCGAGCAGGTCCAGGTGTCGGTGGCCCCGACCGCCAGCGTGCCCGTGAGGGCACCGCCGTTCGGTCCGGCGAACGAGCTGCACATCGTGTCGACGAGCGCGAGGTTGAGCGGCTCGTTTCCGGTGTTGGTGACGATCACCTGATAGTCGATCGTCTGCCCGACGTCCGCGGTGATCGGTGAGGCGGTGAACGCCGAGCCGCCGACCGACTGGACCTTGGCCAGTGTGAAGCCGGGGGTGAGCGGCGGCGGACTGGTCGGCGCCGGGGCCACCGTCACCGTCTCGCTCGCCTCGGCACAGCCGTTCTGCAGCGGGACGTTGTTGGCGTCCCCGCTGTAACTGGCCACCCACACGTAGCTGCCGGCGACCGTCGGAATGGTGGTCGGCGAGGAGTAATCGCCATCGCCATTGACCGCGGTCACGACACTCGCCACCGGAGTGCCAGTGCAGTCGGTGGGCGTCGGGCCGTAAAGGTTGAAGGTGATCGTCCCGGTCGGGGTCGAGCCACCACCCAGATGGGCCACGTCGGCCACCGGCTGACCGATGGTCACCGTCGGCGGCGTCGCGGTCGTGGTGAGCGTGGGCGTCGCGGGTGCGACCGTGACCGTCTCGGTCGCCTCGGCGCAGCCGTTCTGCAGCGGGACGTTGTTGGTGTCACCGGTGTAGCTGGCCACCCACACGTAGCTGCCGGCGACGGTCGGAGTCGTGGTCGGCGAGGTGTAGTCGCCATCGCCATTGACCGTCGTGGTCACGCTCGCCACCGGGGTGCCCGTGCAGTCGGTGGGTGTCGGGCCGTACAGGTTGAAGGTGATCGTCCCGGTCGGGTTCAGGCCACCCGACAGGTGGGCGACGTCGGCCACCGGCTGACCGATGGTCACCGTCGACGGGGTGGCCGTGGTGGTCAGGGCCGGCGTCGTGGGCCCGACCGTGACCGTCTCAGTGGTCTCCGCACACCCGTTGGACAGCCCGACGTTGTTGCTGTCGCCGCTGTAGCTGGCTACCCACACGTAGCTTCCGGCGCCGGAGGGCGTGGTGCTCGGCGAGGTGTAGTCGCCATCGCCGTGAACCGTCGTCGTCACGGTGGCCACCGGCGTGCCGGTGCACGTGGTCGGGGTCGGGCCGTACAGCTTGAAGGTGATCGTGCCGCTCGGGTTGTCCCCGCCGGTCAGGTGCGCCACGTCGGCCACCGGCTGACCCACCGTGACCGCGGATGGCGTGGCCGTGGTGGTGAGCGCCGGGGTGGCCGGGGTGATGGTCACCGTCTCGTCGGCGGCGCCGCAGCCCCCGGACAGCGGAATGTTGTTGGGGTTGATGCTGTCTCCGCTGTACTTCGCCACCCACACGTAGCTGCCGACGCTGGTCGGGGTGACCGGCGGCGAGGAGTAGTCGCCATCGCCGCTGACCGCGGTGGTGACGGTCTGCAGCGGATTCCCGGTGCAGGTCGGGTTGTTCGGCCCGTACAGGCTGAAGCTGATCGTGCCAGTCGGGTCGATCCCGCCGCCGAGGTGGGCGACGTCCGTCACCGGTTGACCGACGGTCGCGGTCGCCGGGGTCGCCGTCGTGGAGATGGTCGGGCAGGCCGTGACGTCGAAGGTGAGGGTGAGACTGCCCGAGGTGTGGTCACGCGTCTGCGCCGTGGTGACCGCGGTGTGGATGACCACCGTGCCGTCGACGGGCGGGAGGGCGAACGTGTAGGTCGGGCTGTCGGAGGTGGTGAAGCCCGGCAGTATCTGGCCGGATTGCGTCGTCGCCGTGCCGCCGACCGGCGTGAAGGTGATGGAGTAGGTCGGGCTGTTGAACCCGCCGTTGCCGCTGCCGGTGTCCGCAAAGTCGCTGTAGGTGATGTTCGCCGCGCCGCAGCTCACCGTGGCGGTGGCGGTGTGCGCCTGCGCCGCCGTGACAAACAACGCAAACATCGCAGCGGTGAGAACGAGGACTTTGCGGAACATACGGGCTGGTACTCCTTACCGTTGTTTGAGATGCGTCATGGCACCGGTCTGCGCGAGGGCGACACGCCCGCGTGGTCCCTCCGCGCTGTCGCGGGGGCCCGACAGTCTAGACCGTGACGCCCGTCGGCGGTACGCCGGCCGGGCGCCTCGGCGAGACCTTTGCGGTGCTTTGCACAGGTCTGACCAGGTTCGTCGGGCGGCGAAGCGATCACCGAAACCCAAAACTTGAGCGCAACCGGCGCAAGTGGACAGACGTTGAGCGCCCGTCCGAGGCCGTAAATCGCGGCCGAGCGGCGCCGCTAATTGATGATGGAGACCGGTGTGCCGACCGACATGAGCCGGTACAGACGGGCGATGTCGCTGTTGCGCAGTCGCACACATCCGTGCGACGGATTGCCGGGAATGAGCCCAGGCTGATCGGTGCCGTGGATCCCGACCACACCGCCGCCTGGCCAGTCGGTCAGCGAGGAATAGGCGCTGGTGCCGAAGGCATCCGGGCCGTAG
>Ga0302325_10010399_pt1 | contig 20177 bp, 18 predicted proteins | sample Palsa_T0_2_FD_201948 | JGI IMG/M metagenome (GOLD analysis project Ga0302325, IMG submission 201948) | Peat permafrost microbial communities from Stordalen Mire near Abisko, Sweden - Palsa_T0_2 | ecosystem: Environmental > Terrestrial > Soil > Palsa > Peat permafrost | place: Sweden: Abisko...
CAAGGGAGCCAATTCCGCTACTGATTCCGGGGAAGGATTGATAAGATGTCGAGAGCGCTCACCTTAAAGGTTGGAGCCTGACTTACGTTGAAGCGCTTAGGTGATCCAAAAAACTTAGACACGGCGAGTCGTTTAACCCAGAGGTCCTAGGTTTTGTGCCGCAATAAAGTTCGTGTTAATACAATGTGGCCGATCAGCGCACCCCCGATGCAAACTGGGACGATGAGTGCGTAAGGCATATGATATGGGAGCAGGAGCTTTGGGGTCACGTCGCGCCAACCGAAAGGCACAGGCGCGGACAGAGCCGCAACCCTACCAACATTCAACAACAGGATTGATCCAAAAATGTTTCCCACCCATGCCGCCAACCTCGAACGGCCACAGAACGGCGCCAGCACGAGCGCGGCGACTCCCGATAGAACATCCCAATTTGAGCCAGTCCAAGTCATCGTTCGCGGAATGACCCCTTGTTGGACCCAAGAGTGAAGGACCAATTCCAGTGGCAGGCGGAAGCCCTGGAAAGCCAGCAACCATGGGATTGAGCTAGTTAAGGCCAGCCATTTTCCGATCCGAGAGAAACCGATCAGGACACTTCCCAGCAAGCTCCCCGTTGCAAAAATCATCAGCCTTGCTGGGGCTGCCTCCACCCAACCGCTGGCAACCAAACCGACCGAAAGACCGAGCCATACGCAAACACCAACAGCGACCCACAAAGTGCGGGAGACAGGATTGCGACCATCTGACCGTGCACTGATCCAAATCCCACGGAGGAAAGCCGCCAGCACGACGCCACAAACAAGGAGAAAGGCGAAAACCGAAAGCGATGAGGCTGGGTGAAACATACGGTCGAGAAACCAACAACTATTTTGGGGCCCTACGCTGCCGCAGACTCGTAGGGGTGAATTTTTTCAATCTCCTTGCGCCTCGCTCTCTCCGCTTCCTCGAGGTCGTAGGCGTTTTGGAGATTCAGCCAGACCTTGGGTGTCGTGCCGAAGAAGCGGCCGAACCGGAGTGCGGTATCCGCGGTGATCCCTCGGGTTCCGTGAACGATGTTGCTGATCCGGCTTTCAGGAATTCCGATTGCCTTGGCCACGCGGTACTGGGAGAGCCCTGCGGGCTTGAGGAAGTCTTCCAGCAGGATCTCGCCTGGGTGGATATTGGGGAGCGTTTTTGTCTTCATAAGGCGGTCCATGATCTGAGGCTTTGTGGTAATCGGTGATTTCGACTTCGTAGGCGCCCTCAGAGCTCCATTTGAAGCACAGGCGATACTGATCGTTGGTCCAAATCGAATGCTGTCCGGCAGGGTTGCCAACGAGCGGATGGAGTTCGTTGCCGGGAGGGCTTTTCAAATCCATGAGGTTTTCAGCGGCATCTAGATAACGGAGCTTGCGGCGGGCGGCCGAAAGAATGGCGGTAGCCTGTGTAAAAGGCCAAGTCTAGACGCAGCAGGCTTTTCACGAAAGAGGAGGAGCGACTGTCCAGACCAACACGCGAGGATATGCGTGGGCATGGAATGGCAGAGAATCGAATCACTGCCGTGAGTTTTCGGCGGAGCGGGGTCCCGATGCGCGTTTGTGAACGCAGAATGGCTGCGCGGGAGTGGTTCGCCCCATTGCGGATTCGCAGCCGAAGCATTCACATATCGACCTACAACTCGGTTCCCCTGTTGGTAGGTCCCCACCCCTATGCGGGCCGCAGCACCGAGGTCCCCGTTCGTCATCCCCTAAGGTTCCCCTATGAAACCAAGCATCGGCAAAGTCATCGCCTTCGTTGCTCTCGCCCTCGCGAGCCTCGGCCTGTCCACCGGCACTGCGCGCGCACAGTTCAAGACCATCACCAACGACGTCTGGTGGAAGACCACCTCCGGAAGCGTGATCTACGCGCAGAGCGGCTTCATCCAGAAGATCGGAAGCACCTACTATTGGTACGGCGTTGAGTACAACGGCGCGGTCACCTATTTCAATACGGGAACATCGAACAGCGATACGAGCTTCGTCGGCATTAATTGTTACACGTCCACGGATCTGGTCAATTGGACGTTTGCCGCAACGGTGGTGTCGCCCAGCAGCAAGATTCTGACCAGCGACTATGTCGGCCGTTTGGGGGGCGTGATCAAGAACTCGAGCGGGGTCTACGTCCTCTGGGCTGTGTACGAAGGTTCGCAGGGGGACGGAGAAATGTGCCTGACCTCGACATCCCCCACGGGCCCCTTCACCTGGGACCACGTACAGACATCCATCACCAATGTCTACGACGGCCAGAACGGCGATGCGACCATCTTCGTCGATACCAACCACGGCTCGACGCCGTATTTCATCACGTCCGATGCCCACGGTCGCCAACACGCCTATGTCTGCCCCTTCAGTTCGGACTACAAGACCATCAACGCGGCCACATTGATCACCGAATGGCCGCAAGGCCAGGAGGCGGATTGCATGTTTTATTCAACGGGGACCAGCCAATACTACCTCTGTACGTCGCAGACTCACGGCTGGGGCTATTCCTATGCCTATCAGATCGGTTCCTCAAGTATCTACAGCGGATACTACGGCGATACCGAGTTTACCGGGACGGTCGCCAACAATACCCATTACTCACAGATTAGCTTCTTCTTCAACGTCGTGGGAAGCGCGGACACGACCTACCTGCTCGCATGCGATCGCTGGGCAAACCTAGATTCCGACTACGCGAGCGCCGGATTTCCCAATGGCTACTATGTCTGGCAGCCCGTGTCGGCATCGGGATCGACCTATCACAACAATCCCACCTTCTGGAATTTGACCAGCTGGCAGCTCAACGTCGCCACCGGACACTGGCAGAGCTAAGGGCTGGGTTCCGCCGTTCGCCCCGAATCGGCCATGGAGCCCTTTTGCGTCTTCCTGAAGGCTCTTTCGGTCTGCTCAATAGCCGTTTTTGGGGCGGCCTCTTTGCTCCGCGCCGAAAGTCCGATATCCGACGCGCCTCCGATCGTTCCGCGGTCGACCAGAGTTCTCTTGTTGCAGCCGATCGATGCCACCGTCGATTCCGCGCGCCTGCAACCAGCGCGGCAGCGCATCATCCGTCTGCGGCAGCAGTACGAATTCATCAGCAGGCAGTTCGTGGTGCTGGGAGAGGAAATGGCGGCCAAAGCCGCGGCAGCCGTCCCACCCCTGGACCTCGATGGCGGGGCGGCTGGCCGGCCAGCCGATACGCTGGACGAATGGGCCCGGCGGGCGAAGGCCGACTGGGTGGTCAGCATTCTCGTCCGGGAGATCAAGACCGACCACTCCGACGATGCGCAATTCAAGGTGCACAGCACCCTTTTGGTCCAAGTGCGGGATTCGCGGCGGCATTCCTGGATAGCGAACCGCACCTACATCGGCCGCCTTTCCGGCGGCGGAGCCCCAGGGCGGTTATTTATCGAATCGTTGCGTGCCTCCACCGGAGAAGCCCTAGCCTCCGTCCTGGCCGCCTATCCCCCTGTCGTCACGGTCGCGCGGGATGGTTCCATTGTCGACTATCTCGCCGGCCAGAACGCACCGTTTGTTGGAGATCCCGGGACTCCGTTTCACGGATTGACGGCGATGCCAGAAAACGGGCCGTGACGGGACATATCCAGCGGAATTACTAACCCTTATGGTTCCATCCAAGATCCTGTTTATCGCCCTCTGCGTTGGCCTCGCCTCGTCGGTTTCCGCCGGCCCGGACTCCGCGGCGATTTCAGCAACTCCTCACCTCGTCCGCGGCCAAATGGGCACCCAGTTGTACGTCCAAGGCCGGCCCTTTCTTGTTCTTGGCGGGGAAGTGCACAATTCGAGCAGCTCCAGCCTCGACACCATGCGTCCAATCTGGCCGCGCCTCGCGGCCCTGCATCTGAACACGGTGCTGGCGCCGGTCTCGTGGGAGCAGATGGAACCGGAGGAGGGAAGATTCGATTTCACGCTCATCGACGGACTCATCGGCGGCGCGAGGGCAAACCGGCTTCATCTCGTTTTCCTATGGTTCGGCACATGGAAGAACATGGTTTCAAGCTACGCCCCTGCATGGGTGCGGACCGATCCGCGACGCTTTCCGCTCACCGTGGACGACGCGGGAAACCAGCTGCCCATTCCCTCGACATTTGGCGAGAATACGCGCGCGTCGGACGCACGCGCCTTTGCGGCGCTGATGCGCCATCTGCGCAAGGTCGATGCAGCGCAACAAACTGTGATCATGGTTCAAGTGGAGAACGAAGTTGGCCTGGAACACTCGATGCGCGACTGCTCCCCTGTCGCCGAAGCGGCTTTCCTGGCGCCGGTGCCGCCGGCTCTTACCGACCGGCTGCTCCACCACCGGGACGAACTCACGCGGGAACTACGCGCGGCCTGGGAAGCAGCCGGGGCCAAGACCACCGGTTCCTGGGCTGAAATCTTCGGTTCGGGGCCGGTGGCCAACGAGCTTTTCATGACATGGCACTATGCGCACTACATCGAGAGCGTCGCGGCCGCAGGGCGGGCAGAATATGCCATTCCGCTTTTCGTCAACGCGGCGATCGGCCGGCAAGATGGGAAGATCGGCACCTATCCCGGAGGCGGCGCCCTTCCGCTCGGCTTCGATCTCTGGCATCTCGCTGCGCCGAGTATCGAAGTCCTGTCGCCTGACATTTACTACGGAAGTTTTCCCGGCTGGTGCAAGAGCTACACTCAGCTGGGCAATCCGCTTTTCATCCCCGAGACGATGGGCGGAGATGCGGGGGCAGCTAATGCTTTTCTCGCCATCGGTCGGTGGAGCGCGCTCGGCTATTCTCCCTTCGCCATCGACGATCACGCGCAGACCGAAGACGAATTCGTCCGCGCCTATGGGCTCTTGGAGCAGCTGAGTCCCTGGATACTTGCCCACCAGGGCGACGGCTCGATGAGCGCAGCCATCTTGAACCATGACAACCCAGCCCAGACGCTCTCGTTGGGGGGCTACATGCTGAGTATTGTGCTGCGGCGCGAGAGGAAGTCATCCCAGGTCGCCGAACAGGGCTACGTCCTCGTGATCGCCGAACAGGCAAATAGGTTCATTGTGGCGGGAAAGGACGTGCAAGTCACATTCGAGGTCGACGGCGCCCTGCCGGCGGTCGTTGAGCTCGACCGAGTGGAGGAGGGAAATTTCATAAATGGACATTGGGCGCCCGGCAAACGCCTCAACGGAGATGAGATTATGTTGGACTACGATCTTTCGACTCTGGCTTCAAAAAATCAAACAGGGACCGGCCTGCGCTTGGGAAGCGAAGGTCCGACACTCGTGCGGGCCTCTGTTTTCCGCAGGGCTCCAGGCCCTTAGCTCGGTGAAAATCCGACTCCAGACAGATTCCCTGTTATTCGGCACGGCACATACAACCTTGCCTCGCCAATCCATGGATCCGGCAAAGATCGTATCCTCCCGTCGGCTGTGGGCGGTGCCCATCCTCCTGCTAGCTCTCGCGGGAACCTATCGGATCGAAACTCGAAAACTTTGGCTCGTTCCGACGTGCTCCGCGAGCCTATCCGCCACCCTGCCGTCGACCAGACGGCAGACTGAGTCCGCGCCACTCGGTCGCCGGACGGATCCACCTCGAAGTAACGCTCGAGATCAGCGTGCGATCTTGATCTCCCGCGAAGCGATGGAGCCCTATGCGGCCATCCTGACCGCCCTCGCTCTTCCTGCGGATCGATTGCTGCGTCTCCAGCAACTGATCGTCGAGCGGGAAGCCAGCGCTTGGGATGCCAAAGAATTGTCGAAAGACTACAGGCTGGGACCCGAGAACGCTTCGATCGCTCGCGCCGAAGCCGAGGCGGCCTTCGATCAAGAGATAACGGCTGTCATCGGCTACCCCAACGATCAAAAGGTCTGGCAAATGCTTTCGTTGTCCCCGCAACTGGCGGACATCCAACAGACAGTCGGCCGCGATCTCGGACGGATTGGCGCGCCCTTGACCGCCGATCAAACACTGCAACTAGCTCAAGTATATAAAGACGTTTACGCCCCTCCCCCTGTGCCCTCCGGCGCCTCCTTCGATCGCACGGCGGGTTTCGATTCCGCAGCCGGTCTTTCGGCAGCCGATCGGCAGGCCCTCGCGCGGGCGTCCGCGCTTCTGACGCCAGAACAACTGCCCGTCTTGCAGGAGCACCTGTCAAAGTTGACAACCGCCTACGTCCAGCCCGGCCGCTGAGAGTATCTTCTGAAAAAGCTTACCGACCGATTGATGTGACCGCCGCCAACAACCCGACAACGACGAAAACGGATCCTACGGCAACGATGAGGCCCACCGTATCGCGGCGGTTCCATTTGTAGAATTCCCAATCGGAATCAGTGAAGAGCTTGTCCACGCGCAGGCGGGCCGGATTTGCGGCGGAGAGCGCCATCTGCGCGGCGTCGGCCGCGGCTCCCTGGCCGCTTACCGGCGTGCGCATTTTATCGAAGAACCGCTTGGTGAGAGCAGCGTTGTCCCGGGAGGTGAACCCGGCGACCACAATGAAAATGGCAAAGGGTGCAAGCAGGCGAATCAGGATCCGTATCGTTTCATTGAGCGCGTAGGAATTCTTCTGCAGGTTGAACCCGGTCGTTTGCAGCAGGAGCAGGTCAAGATACGGATATCCACGTCCTGTGAAACGACCCTCGAGGTCCGGCGCAACGCCCTGCGACCAGAAGATCGACCGGGCCTCCGGCCCCACGACGCCTCCGGACGTGCCGCCCACGCCTCCGCCGCGGCTCGGCGCGAAGGGTTGCGGTTCGGTCCGCAGAGTCCACGTCGGGTGAGTCCGCAACCGCGGCAACATGGCCGGCAATGTCACAGGAATCAGATAAAAGACCCCAAACGTAAGCAGAATCGAAGCCCAGGCGCCGGCCCGGTTCGCCCGCCTCCACTTAAGTCCGAGCCAGAAAGCCGCCGAGAACACCCCGAAGAACTCCCAGGTGAACTTTAGGACTTCGAGGAGCGTGTCGAATTGGGATGCGATCAGGGCACTGCCGCATAGGAATAGCACACCCACCCCCCGGCCGACGGCGACGTAGTGCCGCTCGGATTTCGCTGGCCGCAGGGGACGGTAAAGATTGTTGGTGATCAGGCCGGACATGGTCAGCATGAGCGAGTTCGCGGAGGCCATCAGGGCGGAGAGCATCCCGGCCAGCATGAGGCCCACCAGTCCCATGCCCGCCGGCGCCAAAAGGTCGCGCGCGGCGTAGCCCCAGGCCAAGTCCGAGTCTCGAAGGGAGCCGCCGTACAGCATCACGGCAAGCAGGCCGCACAGCGCCCAGGCGATCGCGCAGAAGCGTTTGATCAAGAGTCCACCCACCATGCCGATGCGGGCAACGGACTCATCCCGAGCCGCCGCACTCGTCACCAGTTGATTGGGCATCGTGAGGATCGTGATCCCCGCCAGCGCCGAAACAGCCGCGAGGTAATACCAGGTGAAATCGGGTAACCGCGGACTTCCGAAGATTTGGAAAAACGGCCGTGGCAGGTGGGCGTGCAGAGTCGCCGAAGCGTCCACAAATCCCCGCCCTCCATACAGAGCATTGATCCTGGCCACGCCGAAGGGAATGAGGATCACGGAAAGCACCAGTATCAGACAGCCTTGAAGAACGGCCGTATAGAAAGCGGCCGCAAGACCGCCGGTCACCGCGCCCAGAACGACGATTCCACAGATCGCCCAGATGACAATGGAGTGGGAAAGCGGAAGGAGCGTCATAGCCATCGCCGTCTTCGCCACGGCTATGTACCCAGCAGAGACGACGCCCATCGTTCCGATCGTGGCGATCGCGACATAGGTGGCCGCCATTCCCTTCGATCCATAGCGTTCGACATAGAAATCGGCCATGGTCAGCAGGCGCAGGCGCCGCAGTAATGGAGCGCTGACCCAAAAGAGCGGGGTCGAGAAGACCAGGAGCATCGTGGTCCACACACCGGCCACGCCGTTGTGAAAGGCGGTGGTCGCCACCCCGACAGGGCCGTCCGCGGTCGTGGCTTGGCCGAAAGAGGCGAACGTTTGCACCACGGTGCCGAAGCGCCGGCCACCCAGAAAATATTCCTCCCGGGTTTCCTTCCGCAGGCGTGCCCGGAGCCCTATCGCGATCGTCGCCGCGATATAGGCCGCAACGGCGATCAGGTCGAAAAACGAGAATCCGAACATCACGCGGGCAAGTTAGGATCACAACTCACGGTAGCGGCGCCCGTGATGATCATATTGCGCCTTCTCGATTTCGCGCGGCTTCTTGTATTGAATATAGATCTCCCTCCTCCACGTCGTGGGTGATTTGCCAACATAGGCCTTAAAAGCCCGGCAAAAGTTTGCCGCGCTGGAAAATCCCGACTCGGCTGCGATTTGCTCCAGTTTCGTATCCGACTCCGCCATCAGGTGCATCGCCTTGTCAAAACGGACCTTGTTCAGGATCTGTTGGGGCTTCGTCTTCCTAATTTTATAGAATATCCGGCGCAGCTGGCTCGCGGAGAGGCCAACGGCCCGGGCAGCTTTTGCGATCGAGGGCGACTCTTTGATGTTTCGACGCAGCCATCCTTCCGCATCGATGACCTTGTTCAAGCTCACCCCCGCTATATAGGACTCCTCGCTCTCGCGCACGTGCCGCATCAGCACCAGGCTGAGATCCATCAGGGCCCGTTCCGTGTAGATCTCACTGACCAATACCGGACGCCAATAGTGCCTCCTCAGACTCTTCCCCAGACGGATCAGCATGCTCTTGTCCGCGGCGGTCAAGGGGGCGGACAGGAACCCGTGTTCGCCCACAACCCGCTCGATCGGTCCGGGAACCGCGTTGAAATGAATGACGACAACCTCGCAGGCGCGTCCCGGCTTCCCCCGCCACCCATGGACATAGCCGGGCGGAAAGAGCCAGAGCGTGTCCGTCCGGAGTTCGCTCTTCTCAGACTCGTGCGCGAAGGGAGCGAGCTCGCCGCGGAGCACCGCCAAGAACTCCCAATTGACCCGCATGTGAGGCGGCATGGGGCAATCTCCCAGCTGCCGTTCGCCATGTCCCAAGTATCTTAGCATGGTGTCTCAGGAGTTAGCAAATGCTCGAAAATGAATAGCGGATGGAAGAAAATGCATATTCGTCCGTAGCCAAAACATCGAAAAAACGGGGCGACGCGGAAATGGGGCTGCGGGGCTGTTAGGGCGCAAAAGCAAACAGGCCGGATCCGCAACGCGAGCATAAAAAAGGGCGGATCCGCTGGCCGCGAGGCGGAAAGGAAGCCGTTGCGCGCGTTTTGGACAATCTTTTGCGCGTTGCTGGACTATGAGGGCCGTTGCATTTCGCGGACCGCATCCATCACATGCATACGCTTTACCAAGAGGCCATTTCCCGCCCCATCAACGACGTTCGCCCCGGACGAAACGGTCATTGCGGCTTCAACACCCCCATCGGATTTCCGTGAACCCAAACCAAGTATCGAACCCATGACTACACGATTCAGCCGTATTCTAATTCCGTCTTCTGCGTTTCTTTTGATGGCCAGCCTTGGGCTCGCCCAAGGCGCGGCTCCCGCGGCGTCAGCCTCCGCAACCGCTGACACCGGAAAATCAAGCGATGTGCTGAAACTCGAGGATTTCGTGGTGACCTCGACGGCATCCTCCGGGTACCGCGCGACCAATTCGATCACCGCCACCGGCGTCGGAACGCCGATCGGCGACACCCCCGCGACCATCATGGTCGTGACGCAGGATTTCATCGACGACACACGGTCGGATCTGATCAACGACGCCCTGCGCTTTGTTCCTGGAGTCACCACGCAGCCAAGCAATGAGTCCCAGCCGTTCGTCCGTGGCTTCCAGGGAACCTACACCCTGCGCAATGGCGTCTTCCGGCGTCAGAACCTGACCACCTGGAACGTGAATGATGTGGAGGTCATTCAAGGGCCGTCGTCGATCTTTTACAGCAACATCCGTCCCGGAGGCGTCATCAACTATACCACCATCAAGCCGGTGCTCGGCCAGAACTTTGCCACCATCGAGGTCGACGCCGGCCAATACGAATACCGGCGCGCGGAGGCCGCATTCAACGCGGGCAATGACGTGTTCGCGGTCCGGGTGGATTTGGGAAATTCGTATTCCAACGAGGATAGAATCGGCCAAAACATACAGGAAAATTTTCTTAGCGTGGGTCTGACCTGGAAGATTACGCCGAATCAACAAATCACCCTGGAGGCCGATACCGAGAGTGTGCATCGCGTCAACAGCTGGACGGCGTATATTACTCCGCTGACGAATTCAGCCTATTGGATGAATCCGGCGGCGATCGCATCCGGCCAATCCGTCTCCGCCTGGATGGCGGCCAATCATCCCGGGCAACCGGTGTACAACGAATTTGCCCCATTCTCGCCGAGCCCGGGGGATCCGTACGGCCGCGTCACGCCCATCATGAACACCTATCAGAGTGGCTTGGACAAGCCCGTAGACCTCAGCTACGTGGCAAAGATCACCGACAGTCTGGCTTTCAACACCATCGTCAATTACGCCTGGGAGGACAACGAGGGAATAAATCCGGTCATAGGCGATCCTCTCGCCAACGATACCTTTACCGGCGTCTATGCCCAGCGTTTCATCAATGTCCGGGATTCCTATAACGCGAACGCCCGACTGACCTACAAGTTCAACGTCGCCAACTTCGTCGACAATACCTTGATGGTCGGCGATGACAACCAGTGGGTGGTTCAGCGCTATCCCCAGTCCGCCCTGCCGATCGTCCTCTCGACAAATCCCGCCGTCCTCACCTCCGTTAGCTCGAACAATCTAAACAGCGCCTCGTATACCTACAATCCGCTCACAATGGGACCGGCGAACGGGCAGGCCCTGATCGGTACGACAACTCCGGCCACCGCCGTAAGCGGGTACGCAGCCTTCAATGCCCTCCGGGATACATTGCAGGATTTTGGCGGCGCCTACTTCGTGGATCAGGCCGTCCTGTTCAACAAGTCGCTTTATCTTATCGGGGGCGACCGGTACGTCGATTTTAAGCAGCATGTCTGGTGGCCCGGCCGCAGGGACCTGGAGGCTCATACCACGCCCGACGCCACGGCCAAGAAATGGACGCCGGAGCTCGGGGCCCTCTATAAAATCGCCAACGGTCCGGTGTCCCTCTTTTACACGTTCTCCGAGTCGGTCATCCCCCAAACCCAGCTGGATGCCTCCGGGCAGGCCGTGACGCCCATCGAGGCCAAAGGATATGATATCGGCGCTAAGGTGGATCTCCTCAATGGCGCCCTCACGGGAACGCTCGACTACTATTACGTCTATGAAACCAACACCGCTATCGCAAACGCCGCCGCGGATCTGGCCGCCGGCCTGCCGTCGAACGCAACCTATGGATATTATACCTATGGCAACGCCCAGGAGGCGAGAGGCATTCAGGCCGACCTGAACTACAATATCAGCAAAGACTACCAGTTGGTTTTCGGAGTCAATGAATTCATCCAAGCCTCTTATCGCGCGCCCAATTCAAACGCGTCCATTGTGGGCACGCCAATCGGTCCGCTGCCCGCCACGATGTATCAGGTTTGGAATCGTTATGAGGTCCCATCCGGGCCCCTCAAGGGCCTCGTATTGGGCGGAGGCTTTCATCACAGCTCCGAGATGATTTTCGGCGGCGGGAATTACAATTATACCACGCTCTACACCGAAGGCTTCACTGTGGTCGACGCAATGATCGGCTACAATTTCGCGGTGTTCGGGCATCCGATCAAGACCAAGGTCCTCGTCAGAAACATTTCCAATGAGATCTATCGGGATTCCGGAGGGTTCTTCGGCGATCCGCGCACCTTCGTGATCAGCGCGTCGACGCGCTTTTGAACGAGGGAGTGTCTTATTTGCGCAACATTCCGCGGGTACCCGCGCTTGCTTTCCTCGCGGTTCTCGCGGGCGCCCTAAGCCCTGTTCGGGCGCAATTCGCCGAGTTGCTGTCCGCCTCGCCCGGGCCGCTTGACTTTGTCTTGGCGGCCCAGGGCCGGGCAGCGCCGATCTATGTCGACGGCCGGGAACCCCAGGCGGTCCAGCGCGCAGCCGGCGACTTGGCGGCGGATGTGGAGCGTGTCACGGGAATTAAGCCCAATGTGGTCCATGGCAATGATCCTCCTAGCGGCGAGATCGTGATGATCGGCTCGTTAGGGCACGGTGCACTGATCGACAAACTCGCGGCCGCAGGAAAACTCGACATTGGCGGAATCCAGGGCGAATGGGAGAGCGCGGTAATTCAGGTCGTGCGCGATCCCCTGCCCGGGGTCGCCAAGGCCCTTGTCATCGCGGGCAGCGACCGGCGGGGAGCCATCTACGGCGTTTACGGGATTTCGGAATCGATCGGCGTCTCGCCCTGGTATTGGTGGGCGGACGTGCCGGTAAAGAGGCGCAACTCCGTTGGTATCTCGGGAGGAGCCCACAAGCTGTATTCTCCCGCCGTCAAATACCGAGGAATTTTTCTCAATGACGAGGACTGGGGTCTGCGGCCTTGGGCTTCTCGGACGCTGGATCCGCAAACGGGGAACATCGGTCCGAAGACTTACGCAAGAATCTTCGAGTTACTGCTTCGCCTTCGCGGCAACTATTTGTGGCCGGCGATGCATCCCGGGACGAGGGCGTTCGATTCTTATCCCGAAAACAAGGTGCTGGCAGACGACTACGGCGTCGTCATGGGCTCCTCACATGCGGAGCCCATGTTGCGCAACAATGTGGACGAGTGGACCCGCGACGGTATCGGTGACTATAATTATGAGACCAACCATGCCAACGTGCTCCGGTATTGGGAGAAGCGCCTGCAGTCCAACGCCGCATATGAGAACGTCTATACTTTGGGAATGCGGGGCATCCACGATGGGCCGATGGCCGGCGGAGGGACGCTCGAAGAGCAGGCCGATCGCCTGCGCCGCGTCATTTCCGACCAAAGAGAACTCTTGGGCCGCTATGTGGACTCCGATCTCGCGCGGGTGCCGCAGCTATTCTGTCCGTACAAGGAGGTGCTGTCCATCTACCGCCGAACGCCAGAGATCGTCCCCGACAACGTGACGTTGCTCTGGCCCGACGATGACTACGGCTACATCCAGCACTTCTCCGACGCCGTGGAGCAGCGCCGTTCCGGAGGGTCCGGCGTTTACTATCACATCTCCTACTGGGGAAGGCCGTACGACTACCTTTGGCTTTGTTCGACGCCGCCTGCGCTTATTGGCGAGGAAATGACGAAAGCATGGCGCACCGGCGCGCGGCGGGTCTGGGTCGTCAACGTCGGAGACATCAAGCCCGCCGAGTCCGACACGGAGTTCTTTCTGCGGCTCGCATGGAACCCGGACCTATGGCGCCCATCGGATGGCCAGCACGCCTTTTTCAGGGAGTCGGCAACTCGGGACTTCGGGCCGGAACACTCCGAGGAGATAGCGAGCATCCTGGACAGCTACTACACGCTCAATTTTCAGAGGAAACCCGAGCATGTCGGAATCGATCCGGCCAATCGGGTTCTCGCCCAGCCCGCATTTTCGCCTGTGGCGAACGGAGATGAGGCCCAGCGGCGGCTCGACGCGTTCGCGGCGTTGCGCGCCCGGGCGGACGCCCTGGCGGGCCGCTTGGGGAGGGAGTATGCCGATGCCTTTTACCAATGGGTTCTATATCCCGTCAGGGCCGCCGAGCTGATGAATCGAAAATGGCTGAGTCTGGCCAAATTCGACGCCTTCACGGAACAAGGCCGGGCCACTGCGGCGCAATCCCTCAAGGAAGCGGAAAATGCCCAGGCCGCCATCGACCGCGAAACCCGGTTTTACAATGAGGAGATGAGTGGAGGCAGGTGGAAGGGCATGATGTCCGCCACCCCCCGGGAGCAGACCGTGTTCGGCTTTCCGCGTCGCATTGTTTCGGCTGTGCCCCCAGGTGCGAGCCTCGGCGTCGAACCCGAGAACCAATCCGTTCGTTTCCCCGCCAAAGAGACGACCGCCATCCTAAGGCTGCCGGAATTCAATCCGCTCGTACCGCAAAGGCACTTCATCGACGTCTTCGACGGAGGCCGAAGCGAACTCGTTTGGGAGGCGAAACCATCGGCGGATTGGATCCTTCTGAGCAAGGCGGCGGGCCACGGCGACGACCGGATATTCGTCACGATCGACTGGAAAAAGGCCCCGCGCGCGGAGAAGGCCGAGGGAAACATCGGCTTCTCTGGGGCCGGGCGGACGGTCGATGTGACCGTGGCGATTCGCAATCCCATGGACATTTCACAAGGCCGCCGGGCTGATTTCGCCGAGACGGACGGGCGGTTGGTTCTCTCCGCCTCTGACACTTCCGGCCGAAAGCCCGGCGAGAAGACGCGGTGGGAGACCGTGAATGGAATCGGATACGCGGGCGAATCGGTCGCCGCGATCTCGCTGGACGCGACGCCCAAAGGCACAAAGCCTTCCATGGGTCCGGAAACCCCGGGCAAGGGCGCGGAGCTGGACTACACGGTCTGGATCGAAACGCCCGGCGAATGGCGCCTCGTGTCGCGGTCTCTCCCGACATGGCCTCTGCGGTCTGGGCAGCCCGTGCGCTATGCAGTGGCTTTGGACAACGGCGCTCCACACGTGATCGTAATACGCGGCTATCAGGACGAGATGGATCCGCAGTGGCAGGAGGACGTGTTGCGGAACGCAGTCTTCACGGCCAGCACGCACGCGCTTTCCCGGGGCATGCATGTGCTGCGGGTGTGGGCGGTCGATCCGGGGATCGTCCTTGATGCGTTCATGCTCGAGCGCCCAGGGTGCCCGGATGCCGGCTATCTTTGGCCCGACGAGACGCGGGTAACGGAGCATTCGCCTTCCGCGAACCCCTGACAAGGCACTACGGCCGCAGGTCCGGTCCGACCAAATGATTCGTATGACCTACACCCCGGGCGCCACACACCCGGACACCGGGTGCCTGAGTGTCACTGCCGCCAATGACATTGACGCGGATAACCCGCGTTCCCTCCGGAAAAGACAACCAACAAGAATGCTGCCGATGGGAGGCGCCAGGCCGCTACAGATCGAGTGCGTATCGAAGGGCGTCCTTAATTTTCGCAAGATTCTCGGGTGCGATCCTGCCAAGCATCCGCATGAGCTTTTCATGACCGAACGCGGAAAGACCCTGAACGTTGGCCCATGACTCCTTGTCGAGAAACCTGAGCTTTCCCAAAACCACTTCATAGGCCGATCCGCGAACTTGGGTAGTCAGCGGTACGCAAAGGGCGATTGCCCGCGGGCTATCGGGATCTTCACGGGACACGACAATCGCCGGACGGACCTTCCCGGCCATTCCAAGGTCCACCAAGTAAATCTCGCCTGGTTTTGGGTTCATTACTTGGCGAGATATGAGAAGTCATCGTCGTCCAGCTTGCTCCAGATTTCGGCCACATGCCCGGCCGTCGGCAGGATGTCGCTGTTGTCTTCGATACTCACCGGAAAGGGGATGGCCCTGCGTCGGACAATCTGGGCGTAAAGCATATTGATGGCCTGAGTCGGGGTCACGCCGAGCTTTCTCAAGACAGCCTCGGCGGCAGTTTTGCGACGTGGGTCAATGCGAGTGCGAAGAATGGCGGTCGGCGGCATGACACAAAAGGAGCACTTTTGAGTTTCCGTGACAAGCTCGAACTCCAGCGAAAAACTAATGCTCCCACTGGCTCGATAAGCGGTAGCATGGTTGAGACCGCTTATCGCCTCCTTTCTGATCTTTCGTGTCCGGTTTTACCGGGTCAGGTCAGCGGCGCCTAACGTCAATTCGTGGAAGCCTGGCGTGAAGACATTAGCAGTTGAGGCAACCTAGAATGAGGGCCATCCGAAACTCCATTATGTCTGCGTGCGAGAGGCAGCAATCGCTTATCCAATGCCGAACGCTGCCCGCAGACGTACCGCGATCGCACCCCGCCGGACATGACTGACCGCTCCAACCGAACGCAGTACGCTCGCCTTCCGCACCTGGTAAACGAGCGCGCAGTTGATCAGCGTCAGGAACTCAAGTCCATCAGCCCCGTTCAAAACGACCTGGTGTGACTTTACCGTCTCAGCCGGCTGCTTCTTGGTCCCCACGAGCACATTGATCCGGCCTTGTTTCGGATCCCCAAGGATATCCGGCGGGGAAAGCACAACAGCTGGATGCCCAACGGCGTCCTTTTCATCAGCCGGCACAAAAACAATATCCCAGCGGTTCAGATTCATAGCGTCTCTCCGAGGGTGTTGGCGAGCGCGATCTCCCGCTCGGTCAGCTTGATCGAGCCTTTCTTCGCCGGCGGCACGAAATCTGGCACGTCGAACGGCACGATCTGCACGTAGCCCGCCGGGGTTCGCACGATCACTGATTCCCGACTCTTGATCACACGCCGGGCGATGCCCGAGAACTGGGACTTGGCCTTCGAAACGTTGAGGGTTTGCATGGTCCAAACCTAACGATGACCACTGAGTGGTCAAGCATCAGACCCTGTGTCTGACCAAACCTAGCACATCCTATTCCTCTCTTTCAACAGCGCCTGATAGCGTGACCGAAATCGGCGCGCGCCCCCCGCGTCTCACGCCGTAGGCACTGACGTGATTCCGGAATTTCGAGCCGCTTGAGAAGAGTTGGTCTGGGCCACTAAAAAGGACCCAGACAATGAAAGGTAAACGCTATAGCACGGAGGAAAAAGTCCGCATCCTACGGGAAGTGGACGGAGGGAAAAGCATTACGGAGAGCTTAATGCTGCCGCAAATGGAATTTCAAGAGTTCGCGACCTCATCGCGGCCTGCGATTCCCCGATCTCCCAGCGCCCTCGCTATCCCGTTCGATCCGAACCAGACCGATAGACTGGTTCCCGTGCCCGGGGGGTCGAACCCGCCTTCCGGGTGGAGGCTAAGTCGCTGGGAAACGCGGACTTAGTTTATGGTTAATATCTTGTGACTGGAGAATGAAAGAGAATCGGTGGGAGCAGATGAAGGCAAAAACATCGATTCTGGCAACCTTGGGCGTTCTATAAAAGCGACTACAGGTCGAGGCCGCGCTCCCTTAGGCTTGCGCCAAGCGTTCTTCCGCGACTTCGGAGAGAGTCTTATGATTGCGTTCAGCCTCCTTTCGCAGCTCCGATATCAGCTTAGGGCTGAGCCGCAAGAGAACGGCTTTGCGGCCCGACGGTCTCCGCCCCGCACCAATCCGGGCGCCGCCATGCTTGAAGGGCCGGAAGTCAAGTTTCCCAAGGTTGGGCAGCGGCTCGCCATTCAGGTCCTTAATGTTGACCTGATAGCCGGCGCTGTTGAATAGCGGCTTCTCACTGCGCTCGATTTTTTTCTTCATAAATTTTCGCTCCCATTTCCCAGTATCCTGCTCCGATGATTCGGATGACTCCATTCGGTCGGTGGGTGTACCTGACAAGCATCACGCGAACGCCGACCTTTCCGAGTAACCACCAGCGAAGCTCGTGCCCGCCACGAGGGCTATGGGCTTCGTCGAAAGCGACGACGGCATTCGGGTCATCGAATGCCTGTTGAGCTTCGTAGAATCGTACACCGTGTTTTGCAAGATTGGTGGCCTCCTTCCTGGGGTCCCAGGCGAACTTCATCAGAGTACGTTAATCAGGTAGCCTTGAATAACAATATTCTTTTCAAGCATTTCCATCGGCTTCCATCCGGGAAACCGTTGATCGCGTCGGGCGTGCGTCTCGATACCGCCTCGCGTTTGTCGACGATCGATGATCGTTGTCGTACCAGACAACACAATCGCCCAAAACGAAGCAGCCCGCATCGGCCGCCTATTGGAGGATTATCCCCAGATGGACTTCGGAGATGCCACTCTGGTGGTTCTCTCCGAAGCCTATCCAAACGCCAAGCTCGTAACCTTGGACGTCCGGGATTTTACGTTTTACCGAAGGTCGGACGGGCGGGCGGTGCCGATAATTGCACCGACGTTGAACCATCCAGACCGACTCTGAAGGTGGCTCGAAAAACCGGATCCGATCACTCCGCTACCAGCAACACCCCGTGCAACCGATGATCGTAACGCGCATCGGGGCTGCGTCGAATCTCGTCCTGCAAGGCCAGGACCATCTCTTCCCGGTCGGATATCGTCAGTGCTTTCATGCACTGCGAGGCTAAGAATGCTGGCGCTCATGTCTAATTAATTATGACGCCGTGTTTAGCCGCGGATATGACCTGTGCGAACCAAGCCCTCGGATGCCCGATCAATATAGAATAATAGCGCGTTATATAAGAAAAAATAGAGAAAATATCGAACTTGCCACTATCTGGCCGAATGCGATTGTATCGACAATGTGATTCCCGGCAAACAGAAATTTAACCCTATCGCCCAAGATTAGAAATTCTATGGCCAAATTAATTGGCGTCGTGAAAAAATATACTGCAGCTCCCCAAATAGAAGCCTCCCACATTCGGCTATTTTTAAAAAACATGAACCCAGCCAATAGCACTATCCTGCCATAAAAAGCATCTGCTAAAAATATAGTTGCAATAAATTTAACTGTATTAAGTAGGACAGCTCCATCTATTGGTATCCGTCTATGAATTTCGACAAAGCACAACCCAAAACATATCTTTTCTAGAAGGCACATCAGTAAAACAAACGGAACCGGATGTCGCTTTTTCACACCTTATTATCCTATGGTTGGTAAAGTCCCGCCCATGAATGGTTGTCCACACCTCCACCGGGCTGGTAGGAATTCCATCCTATTGGGGAGCTATTGTCTCCGCTGTTTGAACTATCCGAATTTGGATTTGAAGACGGGGTAGGCGAAGAGTTGCTCGCGGACCCCGGACTTGGGGCAGTCGGCTGCACTATGGTTGTCGCGGGAAAGGCATTATTAATATCGTTCAAATCTCCAGCGACAGCCGCAGCAGATCCTAAGAAATTCCCGGTGCCGGTGGGCGAAAACAATGCACCGGCGTCCTGGCTGAGCGACAATGCACCACTGGCGACGTTTGCGATGCCTTGATATGTAGGATCCCCGGTTGCCTGAGAAGCAGCGAAGCCGGCTTGCGTTATGAGATCCCCGGGCATATCTATAACCTTTTGAGCTGTCGAAGTGTCGCCACTTACCGTCAATCCTAGCGCGACAATTCCTTGAACGGTCTTCGTTACCGCCCCGGCAGTGGTAACGCCGACGATAAGTGCCGTTCCGATGCCTATCTCGGATTCTGGTGTTGTCGCCACCACAGCAATCCCGAAAGCGCCTAAGCCTATATCCGTCAGAGCGCTGGCTCCGGTCGTAACAGTAGGATTAGACGATACTGCCGCATAGGTATTCTGAATCGAATTGTAGGTATTCTGAATCGAATTGGAACCCTGCACGGCGACGGTTGTGGCGAGCATCGAAGCGCTGGATACCTGCGGAGGGGTCGCAGGATCATCTGTACTCTTAGAACCCCAAAATATGCTTTGCAACCACGCTGGCATAAGGTTTACGGGAAACGGTGGATCATTCGGAGACTTACCGAGCAGGTCCCACCTACCAATGGGGTCATTCGCAGTGAATTCAAAGAGATGCAATCCTCCCTTTTCACTCAAAGGATCAATGTGGCCGATCAGCGCACTAATATCTTGGGACTGGAGAATGAAAGAAGATTGGCGGGAGCAGATGAAGGCAAAAACGTCGATTCTGACAACTTTCTGGCAACCTTGGGCGTTCGATAAAGACGACTACAGGTCGAGGCCGCACTCCCTTAGGCATGCGCCAAGCGTTCTTCCGCGACTTCGGAGAGAGTCTTATGATTTCAGCCGATTTTCGGCATCCCACCAGTAATGCCAGAGGCCGTCGTAGAGCAAGTTCCCGTCGGCATCGTAAGCCATGCTTTCCGGGGACTGGGGCAGGTAGGCGTACTGTGCCAGGGAGAGATCAAAGTTCTTCGCGAATTAAAAATGGAAGGCTCGAGCCGTTCGGTTTGGAGTGGTATGAAACAAAAGCTCTTTGGCTTACGATGAACAGGGCATGGTTTTTGATGCCTCGACCATACCCTACTCGATCCCGTTTCGATTTTTCAAGCCGCATTCGAGACGGGGCTTCCGGCTCTTGGCACTCAGGATCTCCTCCTCGGGCCGGGGTTGTTTCATGGGATTGGCGGGGTGATTCAAGACCTAAGAAATCAATATAAGAGTAATGGTCGCAAAGACTGAGTTCCGTTTCAATATTGTGATGCTGAGCCTTAAGTTAATCGTTTGTTGTTGGTTAATTATCTCCACACCATATGCGTTTGCCTATGACAGGGGGGAGCCTCCAGAGAC
>Ga0302325_10010402_pt1 | contig 20177 bp, 27 predicted proteins | sample Palsa_T0_2_FD_201948 | JGI IMG/M metagenome (GOLD analysis project Ga0302325, IMG submission 201948) | Peat permafrost microbial communities from Stordalen Mire near Abisko, Sweden - Palsa_T0_2 | ecosystem: Environmental > Terrestrial > Soil > Palsa > Peat permafrost | place: Sweden: Abisko...
CGTTCTGGGCGTAGATCTTTGCGATATCGTTGTGGCCTTGTTGGATTGCCTGTTCAATCCACATCAGCGGGGGATCTGGGAGACGGAGGGGGAAAGGCATACCTTCTTGAGCTTGTCTTTCTCGGTCTTCTCATCTTTGCTCGCTTTTGCCGCTTGGCGATTCAGTTGCTTTGCTGTGAACTGTTTCCATGCATGTCAGTGTGTGTTCGAACCCGTGGACTCCCATTCGCGCAGGGTAGAGGGTAGGCAGCGAGTCCTGCCAACTTGCGATAAGCGCCGAGACATACCTTCAAATTGAACAGCGCCTTCTCGAGTCCCGACATGGTGGCTAGAATTCGAGAGATCTGTTGATGAGGTATTCAAGGCGGGAAGATCGAGTTTGTTGGGTATTCACTGCAATGGATAAGGTTGGCGGAAGGTAGCCTTGCCTTGTAGTCGAGAACTGGAACGGCTTGTGACGTTGACGTTGCTCGGGCTACGGCGGACTTAGACGCCGAACGCGCAGATATATGAAGTACCCCGCGATATGAAACCCCCGCCATGAATCTATTCTACGCTCAGTCGACGACTTCTTATTCCTTCACTTCTTGCACTAACTCCGCTCATTTTATATCTCCTTTGTAGCAAAGAATCAACAATCAAAATGCCACCAAAACCTAAACTCAATGTCCAGAATTTCCCTCGTCCACCTCTGCTCGAGAAAACACCCCGCCATTTGCAGGTCAAATGGCATGGACAGACAATCGCAGATACAAAAGATGCATACTGGGTACTGGAAACCTACCATCCACCAAGTACTCCTTTTCCTTCCATATCTCATTTAAAAAATCCAAAAAAAAATCCAACTAATTTTTATCAAACAGCTTACTACCTCCCCACAACCTCCCTCTCCCTCCCCCTAACACCGACCAAGAAATCCACCTTCTGCGAATGGAAAGGTTGGGCGACCTACCACTCCATTACTCTCCCCTTCGTCGAAGGCAGGAGAGAGGAGACGGTGAAGGATAGGATCTGGAGCTACGAGAGTCCGACGTGGGGTTATGAGGGGATAAAGGGGTATGTGAGTTTCTATGCGGGGCCGTGGGATTGTTTTGTTGATGGGGAGGAGGTGAAGCCGCAGCCGGGGGATTTTTATGGCGGGTGGGCGACGGGTGAGTTGGAGGGGGTTATTAAAGGGGATGCGGCTACGAGGTGGTTGTGAGGCGTGGGCATGAAATGATGCTGTGAAAGCACGATATGTTGGGTATTCTATGGTTGCATTGATGGCCCTGGTGAGATGAGGTTTCTGTTGGGGGTCTGGGGAGGAAGCCGAGAGAGTTGGTCATCTCGTTCGTTTAGTGACCGAGTAGAGCTCCTCCTTCCTTGCTTTAATGTCGGCACAAGTCCAAGGCGTTCAGTGAACGAGGAGAATCTGATCAGAAGCACCAAGCGCTAAAAGCTTTAAGTCATCGATACACATATCAAAAAGGACAAAGTATTTGAAGTTCAATCATGTTTTATTATTCTTGTTTGCCTTACACAAGACTCTAATTATTACAGTGCCTTATATTAAGCACAAACAATTCGATCGCCCCCTCTCCCCCGCCCATTACCCATGACATCAAGTCAGGTTCTCGAATCTTATTTCATGCTTGCATGATGGCAGACTGCCGTAAAGTCCCAAACCAGGACCAAGTGTTTCCCCAATTTATGCTGTGGTATCGAAGTAAAAACGCCCCCAATGCATATGTTCTTCCCAGTGCTGTCAGAATTTTTTCTTTCCTAAGCTATCAATGGCGGGGTTAAGACAAAATGTGATCTTTTTACAAGATCAGGACGGCGAACACGACTGCGGCAAAGATGCTGCCAAAGGCCATGGTATTCTTGCCAGCTGCGTTGGTAGTTTGTTGTCCAGGTGTGCTGGTCTTGGCCACGCCGTTCGAGGTGCTGGTAACAGCGAAGGTGGTTTGTGCAGGTGTTGCCAGAGTGGTAGCAACGAGAACTGCTGCAGTTGTTGATGCTCCTGTAGTAGTCGCAAAAGCGACTTGAGCAACGACCACGTTAGTAGAAAGAGTGGTAGTAGTGGAGCTAGACGGGATCACAGATCCACTCAAGCTTCCTGTGGATACGGTACAAGGGGCGACGATCGTAGTAAAAACTCGGACCGTAGTCACCGGGACAGTGGTCTGGACAGCTCCTGTAGTCACACCGCTAGAGGCGCACGTGACGATGGCTGGGTTGGATGGAATATATGGTGCGCAGATGCCCTGGAAGTAGATCTGAGCGCTGCTGATCTCATCGTCGGAAGCACCATATGCTGAGAGGCATGCGAAGATATTTGAAACAAAGTCGGATGAAGGGCAGAAGCAGTCAACATCTGTGTTGGAGCTACAGCCCTCAGTGAACAACCAGGTGTTCAGGCATTGAGGAAGGACATCAGGGCAAGGTACGGTAGTGACCGGTGCACTGGATGAGGTGGTGCTGGAAGCAGCAGATGTGGGGTAGACAGCAGCCGAAGAAGATTCTGCCTCGCATCGGGTGCAGACGGTCTTTGTTGTCGTGAGGAGAACAGTTGATGTAGAGGTAGAGATTTCGATGCGAGTTGTAGAGCCAGTCGTGTGTGTAAGCGTGACGGGGCAAAGTGTTGTCGTGGTATCGACGACAACTGTAGTGATGACCTCGCTGGCAGGTGGGGTGTATATCGGAGGGGAGGTTTTAACGGATGAAGTCGTGATGGCGGCACTTGACTTAGATGTGGGAGATTCAACATAAACAGGAGATGAAGTCGTGGTGGAGGAACTCGACTTAGATGTGGGAGATTCGCCGTAAACGGGGGTTGAAGTCGTGGCGGCACTTGACTTAGATGAGGGAGATTCACCATAAACAGGGGATGACGTCGTGGTGGAGGAACTTGACTTAGACGTGGGAGATTCACCATAAACAGGGGTTGAAGTCGTGGCGGCACTCGACTTAGATGAGGGAGATTCACCATAAACGGGGGTTGAAGTCGTGGCGGCACTTGATTTAGATGAGGGAGATTCGCCATAGACGGGGGTTGAAGTTGTCTCGCGTGCCGCGGTCGTGCTAGTAGTGGCAGCAGCCGATGTAGTCTTGACTCCGGGTGAGGTTGTGGATGTGGAATGATAGACAGTGCTGGAAGCAGAGCTGCAGTCAAATCCGATGCTGTGGATACCGATGCTGCAGGTGCTCTTTGCATTTCCGCTTCCTGATTGAGATGGGTAGACGACAGTGACGTTCTTTGCACCACCGCATTGGGTGTTCTTCACAGTGGAACCACTGGAGCTGCAGGAGGACCTCTGCTTGCAGGTAGATCCACCTGGCATGCCGTAGTGGAATTCGATATCGCAGTCGAACTCAACAGTGATTTGAACTTCAGTGATTGAGAAGGCCGAGACAGAGGATGAAGAACCACAGCCGAAGCTAGGGCAGCTTGGGGCATCCGATGAAGCTTTACCAGTGATGCATTTGTCCTAGTCTACGTTAGCAAATTACACTCCGACGGAGCCGATAGAACACACCTGGAAGTTTCGTCCAGTCAAGATATCACGTTTCATACCACCACCGAAAGAGCTGGCACACGAGTAGCCTTCGAACTCGAAGTCGCCATAGGTGGAGAAAGAACCCAAACTGAGAGTGCCCCAGTCAAAACCGCTATTTTGTTGGCTGTTACACTTATTGTTTGTGTTGGCAGGGCAAGAGAAGGAGGAGGCATCAGTCCAACCCTATATCTGTTCAGCATATTTCTCTTGGAAGACAAGTGTTGACTTACAGCTGCTGCTAGTTGAACGCCAGAAGCAAGAGCAACGATAGTGGAGAGAGTAGATCTCATGATGATATGCAGAAACAAGCTGCTTTTCAACGAAAGGTTTTTTGGGAATATAAAGTTGACAGTTCGATGTATGAAAGCGAGTGTATTTGTGAGGGCTGTTGTGAGCAAATAATGGAAAAAATGAGATCAAAGAAGCGAATGAATTTGAATCTCAGAATGATGAATGTAATTATAGAAAGAAGAAAAGACCTGGATGGGATAGAGAGAAAAGGAAAAGGTACCAGAGGAGGAATCTCAGGATGTATTATATCTTTGGAAGCCGTTGGCTCTCATGGGTCACGGGCCTTCACAGCCTCCCTCCTGGGCCTTCTGCTGTTTTTCCATGCTAGCCAATGAGGGACACCCCCTTCATGCAGCTAGGGACCGAGGATGGCCGTTTGGGACTGGATCCAAAGCCAAAAGGCCCCGTATTTGGGGACCCATGCTTTGCGCGCGCGTTTTCAGAGGGCGAGAGGGCAAAGGAAGTCGGCAAAGGGTGTGGAATCGGTGGCTCGATCTGGCCGATGGTCGCTGACTTGGAGGTGAGCCAGGGTGGACACTGGACACTGGACGCTGGATACTGGAACTTGTGGACTCTGGAGGCTTGAGAGCTCTAAAAGTGAAACACCAGGGGACTTGCGCCAAGAAGCGGCGAACTACGGGTATAATGCAGGTACAGAAGGGACGAGCTTTGACAGCCACTTAGCGCCCCGGATGTCGACATGGGAGGAGGGTTATGCCTGTGAATTGTCCGATTTGTCTGTCGATGGGGGTCAGGGCCCCCCCGTCCAGTCGCCAGATCTTTTTCGTGACGGCGGTTTCTCTCGATTTGACTAGATGAACGGATAAGATCCTCAATTTGGGTCCGTCTGAACGTGGAGCGAGAAACGCTCGTTTATCAGTGCGGACAGTGCTACACTGCTGCAGTCTCAGACATGGCAGGGCTTTGTGAGTAGTGAGCACTTAGTGAGCAAGTCAAGTTGCAAAAACTCATAGGGGCCAGGTGCTAAGAGAGACTTCGATGCTTCGTCAAGCACACTCCAGTCTCCAGTCTCCAGTGCAAGGGTTGGCGCCGAAAGGGCCGAAACGAAGGGTCTTGACGTGCTGGCCCAAATACGAGTTACTGTAGGAGGCTCGAACCTGGATCGATCGCTTCCAGGAGGTTTGAGAGGTTGTTTTTAGAACCTGACCCGCGCTTGCGGGAGAAAAGCGCATGTGATGGATAAATGGCTGACGATAGGCGCTCCTGATGGCGTCGACCCGCGTTTCGAAACACCGGCGAATCAGTGCCAACCGACTATCTATTTGCTAAAGATCGCGAAACGACGTCTAGATGCCATGCGCTTAATACAATTACTCGTTTTGGTCTTCGTCAGACATCAGGACTATTCTGAGTAGAGTCATGGATGAAGGGATGCATCTCCAGATTGCAAATTTAAGTTGCAATGGGACATGTGTTTTTATCCGGCGTTGAGAAAGAGGTCCAAACAACTCGGATTCTCGGACCCGCTCTCCTCGATGTCACGGACTCAGACCTACAATAGAGGCATGTCCAACCGCACCGTTTCCCATCTACACGGTTCGAGCTTCACACTTCTGCAGCTCTGCTAGGAAGAATCGGGGAGATCGCTACGACCCTTCTGCTCAGTTGTCTGAGGGATCCAGAACAGGAAGAACCTCCAAATGAAATCTGCCCAATGCCCATACTGTAAAGGATAGATCAAATTAATAAGATCTCCACGTCATCCACTCTTCGCTGCAGATCATCGTGACCTTGCAAGACGGAAATACAGTCAGGAAGAGAAACAGCTTGCCATAGGAAAGCTCCACCAACGGGCCCAACGTGCAGATGCGGATGCAGGTACCGCCGCACTAACAGGATCCAGGAACAATGGTCAGTGCTTCTAATAAGTTTAAACAAAGGCTTTCCTATTCAGGATTCACCCGGACTCGCCAAGATCTGCCGTTTTCTGATTTATCCTCATGATGATGTTTTAAATCTATTTGGAAGCTACGTTCAGCGGAACAAGATAAACTGCTGTCAGAATACCCGAAATTGCTTCTGTCGTCCGCGCGCCGCACACTAATCTCGATACCTGTCAAAAGATAGGGTGACAATACGAAGTTCAAAGTACCTTCGTACAGTACGAAGTACAGTACGACCACACAAAAACTTGAGGTCCTCGGCTGGCTTGGCAAGGAACCACCATGCCATGTGGGGAAAGCTGGCGGTTTGTGACGATGAAACGCTGGGCTACGCGAATCTGAACGTTGGTAGGCTGCTTCATGCGAAGGAAAGGGGAAGAAACATTTTTGGGGGCTGTGCAAGCCACACCGATGCATTTCGATCTAATCGAAAACATTTTTCTTGACAACGTTTCAAACTCCCTTGTTTCTGCGATCATGCTGGTGGTGATCGTGTTTTGCATTATCTTGCGAAGACTTGTGATGAATTGTTTATGCAAACGCATAAAGTTGAAAGGCCGTGCTGGCGAGGAAGCAAATGAGGGCCTTGAGATCCACGTTACTCCGGATTTAGGAGCCTGGGAGTCCCTAGGTTGATCCATGATCGACTTCATGCTTTCAGTTCTCCGAATATCATCATCATGCTTCTCCTTGTCAACTTCTCTTTAAATCGGTATGGGCCTTTTCGAGGCGTGGAGTATGCTATGACGAAGGATGGCTTGCAGTCACCGAGTGATGAGGTCTCCCATGCATCACTCCCTCAGATGTGCTGAAAGAACTCTTCGCAATAGGACTAGCTCTCAAGCCTTGAAAGTCAAGGACTTGTATGGAGGACGGGAACGCTTCTCGTCCCTGATTGTCCGAGGGCGGTTGGGGATTGGAATTCAAGCCGTCCCCCAACGTTTCAAGTAGCCTGGAAGGGGAAAAGGGGGTTGACGGAAATCAAGATCTCTTTTGCAAGCTTCAATACATAAGCATTTTCTCATTTCAGGAAATTCGATAAACATGACGCTGTTGATGAGTGCGAGTTAGTCCGGAGTTGGAGCGGTTCTTCTCCCCTCTCTTCCCTCTCCTTTGGTCAAGCTAGGAGAAACGAGTGACGAGGCATGTCCTCATCAATTTCATTCTCTCTTCACCTTTGCACCTGGCCCTTGAACTACGCATCTCATGGATCGCGTTCAACCCGCTAGGGAACACTCTATCCCTCGCTGCTTCACTTCAATACCTAGGTGTCTCACAGTCTCAGTCACCTTCTTCATCTCAACTCAATTCAAAAATGCGAGAGATCGCATGCTTCAAATAGGTACTTTCTTTCAATCGAATTGAAACGTCAAACCGGGCCCACTCACGAACACTCATCGTCGCACCTTCCTTACTACAACAAACCTGAAGTGCGAAGAATCGCGTTGGTAAACAGTTCTTCATCAGACCCACTCAACTGTTGCTTCACCTGCAGCTTCTTGATTTCTTGATGCAACGCAGCCTGAATTCCGATGCAAATATTATTTCCCTCTATATCATCCAAATTGACTCTCGGGCCCTCTCCAAGTGCAAGATTCCTCCTCTCAGGATCCGTGATGTCAGTCGCATCATGTGCAGGCGCTAGGCGGGGTATGATGTGGAAGTGAGAGTGCGGGACTGTTTGTCCTGCTTCTGAACCTGCAAGCCAGTCAATATCCTGGAAGAATATGATTCCAAAGAAGCTTACCATTTGCTTGGATGATATTCCAGCTCGCTTCCTCTGTGGTAGTTTCCAGCATCTTGAGAACGGCTCGAGTAAGAATCGGAAGCCAAACCCCCAGAGTAGCGGACTCCGCAACCGTCATATCCGTGGCTTTCACACAATGTCGTCGCGGACAGAGGAGAACATGGCCTCGCGATACCGGGGCGATGTCGAGAAATGCGAAGACTGTAGGTGTTGAGAGCACCGGATATGCTGACCCAAGCGGGGTTTTGATAACTTTGGGTTCAAGGGCAGGTGGGATACACTCTGCGATCATGCAGAAAGGGCAAGGCATTGTGAGAATTTGAAGAGATCTTGGAGCAATCTTGGGGAAATCTGGAAATTACGAAGAGCGGAAGAGGTGACCTGACCAGGTGACAGTGGGGCCGACCGATCGTCAGGCTGACATCTACGTACCGTGTACTTCTACAAGTCATTTTCTTGTTGGATATTGCTTCTTGGAGCCAAAATCGTCCTAAATTTTCATGATTATAGTTAATATTCAGATCTTCTCAATCAAAGAACCATGACATCGATTGCTCTGCTGTCCCAGTACATCGCATATCCGACGAACTTGCATAGTTCTCATAAGGTTAAACCGAACGGTATCGGGGAAACTCGAACACAACCTGGCAATCTGATTATTAATCCCAACAACGGCCTGCTTTCCGCGTTTCGTCATTCCCGGGGTCTTTTCAGGGCAGCGATTGGGCCCCGGGCGGTGTCCTTTGGGCGTCAGTCAGAACTCTGAAGTTCCCTGCGAAAATACACCCAGTCATGTTCAGCGTGGCACGACGACGTCTGCCCCAATTGGGAAATCATGCAGCTATTTGCACGTAAAACCAAAGTCACTATGTCACCGTCATATGAGACTATCTATCCTTCTCGGCGCTTTGAGGAACTGAGACCTTTGACTTGCTCATCTGAGATCTTCTTCGCATTTACACCTTGAAGCATAGCAAAGTCCAGACTTGCGACAGCCTCGACGTTCGCCATACTACTCGGAGGAGGAGGTATCTTAAATTTGTATATAAAGGGCAGTAAGTAATCTTTATGAACGGCATGAATCTCTTCACCATCATTCCATCTCTATACATCTTCACAACAATACACCCTGAAGATCAATCTCCTGCCCATCCGCCTGCATCTTCGTCTTCACACCTTAATATAAATGTCGCCTCCAACATATGAAAACCAGTCTACTTAGAAAAAACACCAGAAGCTCCTCCTTAAGTCAATCCACTTCGGCGAGATTCACAAACCAGTCGAAGGGTGGTGGGAGAACCGTGGCCACACGATTCATCTCGATACCGTTCTCCCTCGCCTCTAAAATGTAGACTCTCTCCAACGATCCCACTGCAATGAAAATCTAGATGCGCGACAGGACTTCCGCTGCAAACTGGACCTCCACGCGTCTTCTCTTATTCATGAGCTACAAGCCCGTTGTGCCCCCGGAGAAATCCACAGTCTGCCCGATTCTTCTGACGCAACCTGAGAAGGATTTTTGGGCCCCTTTGCATTTGGCTGAGTTGTTTTTGAAGAGAATCAAAAAAGGTCGATGTCAAGATCTTGATGTTGGAGAATGCGAGGCATCATCCGTTGGAGCAACCTGGTCTTTCGCAGATGCATGAGGCGACTATATCGTTTCCCAAGAACATTGAAGCTTCTCTTTAGATCTGGTTCGGGTTTTCCCTTTGTTGGCAAGGGTTGTTTCGAGCGGGTAGGAGTGCAAAGCATCGCGATATCCTTTCATTTCTCGTTTTTATGGTTCATTGTCTGTCGAGCTGGAGGGTTAAATGTAATAATTTGGTAGTATCATAAATGTATATAGTTGCAAACTTGAAACTTCACTCGAGACCGTTGAAATCTGCACCAAATAGTTCTTGGGTGAAAAGTAAGCTCAATTTATTATTGCTGTGGATTCCGCGTCGCTGCCGCCGAAGCTTCAGGTCCGGGGAAATGAACCACGGATAATCCGAAAACATATGTAGAAAAGGTATTTGCAAAACCAAACCCATCGAAAAAAGCAACGAAGATCAACGTAATCTACTTATCCCTGGCGCCTGACATCACTTGATGATCACCCAAACACCCTTACTCTCCGGGCTGGTCTGGGGCAGAAATCCATCGTAAGCTGTGTCCACGTCCCGCTCGCGGATGGTGTCGAATAACTCCAGGTCATAGCGACGGAAGACAGTGGCGAGGGTAAGAGACATCTCTGCCCTTGCTAGACTGGAGCATTCGTTGCTGCATTAGCAATTGATGAATTGGACTCAGAAAATTGGCGCAACGGTGGGGAAGCGATTTGGATATGGATCGAGGTCCTTGGGAAACACTCACTTTATTCCAAGGCATTGCCTACTACCCTTGGAGAAGGACACCATATATTTCTCAAGTGCGCTTCCTTCATCACCCAGCCAGCGTTCAGGTATGAATTCATATGAATTCGGGAAGAGAGTTTCATTGTGATGCATTAGAATCGAGGTCATGCCAACCGGTGTCTACATCAAATCAGTGTCCGTCTTTCCCAGAGGATGAAAGGGATTTACGCCAGCAGGTATTGACCATTCTTGGAATCGAAGTTCTTCATTTGGTGCAATTCGCTGGAGCCGGGTGGAAAGACCATACGCTAATCTAGGGTTACAGTCAGCCTAGATTGGATTATGAGAAAGATTGAACAGACCTCAATCCCTCCTGAATGACTGCTGACTATGTTCAAAGTTAGTAAATTATGTTATTGACATAAGTGATGAAATGAAGGTCTTGATGTCCACAGCTGCCTCGAAACCTCGTAGGTCGAGACCACTGGCGCTACATGAATGGATAACACCATCCAGAACGTTGAGTAATAGAGATATACTCACCAAATATGACAATCTCTCCACGACGGAAAGCTTCGTTGGCGCAGAGCGATCTGGCATCGCAGTCTCAAGCTCTTGCTTCAACTTCATCAAGACTTCCGGATTGTTCAAGATATGGAAGGTCGTCACAGTCAAGGCATTAGCCACCGTATCTGATCCTGCTCCAATAACAACTTGTGCTTCTTGCGCAACTCGATCCAGAGATTTTTCCTCGGCCGGAAGATCACTAGTAAGAAGGGTTTGAAAGATCGTTCGTGGGAGCTCGCCATCCTGGACGTCGTCTTTTCGCTCTTTGTCGGCAATGATAGCTTGAATTTCACAGACCAAGTTCTGTCAGTATCAGTACAGAGTGAAGTCATAGGCAAATGGGGGGTTCACCTGTTGCCACTTGAGAATCAACATTATGTCTGGCAATAACCTGGACATTGCCCATTCAGGAAATGCGGCGAGAACAGAAAGCAGGCAAGGAAACTGTTTAATAAGATGGCCTGACTCCGCTGTAGCTTTAATTGTCCGGAACCAACATGGGGAGAAATCGGGGCTGTCCAAAAACTTGCCGTCCTTATTGAAAGCGTAACGAGTGATGATATCGGTCGCGAGACATTGATATCCAAGTCTAATAGGCATCGGTAGGCCTGTCTGCTTAAACTGATCGATGCGCACGCAAAGCTTCTCGATCATAGGAAATATGACAGGCTCCAAGCGAAAGATACTCTGCTTCGAAAAAAAGGAATTTAGAGGCTGCCGACGAAGTCTATGAAGCCGATGGTCCACAGTGCCAAAGGCCGATTTGGGTACCCCATTTTGCACTGTGTAGTATTGATACTTGTCCCGTGGAGAGCTGCGCGAGTATAATTGTTCGTAGAAGTCTGGATCATCGACGTGAAGCTCGTAGGGACTTATGCGGATGATGGGTCCTGGGATAGTAAGAAGGTGAAAGTGACAGCGCGGATTTACATGCACTCACCATATTTCTTATGGAGCTCCTTAATCTTGAAAGTATATTGTCCTTTCTTCACCACGTCATAGTATGCCTCATACCACAAAGTTGCAGCTGCAAGCTTTGGACCTGGAAATTTGGCAAGCGGACTGAGGTAAAGTCGGTAAATGACGCCAGCGATGCAATACAGCAAGGTGAAGAGGACAATAATGGCCATCAAAGAGATATCTAGACTCCAAATATGAGCCATAGCGATCTTTGTTCTTGTGCGTATGGTAGTCTGTAGGAAATTCTTGGGCGGGGTACAGGTGTGCTGCGTGGCGGCCTTGATGTAACAACCAATGGTTGATATTTATGGCAGAATATTAGTGAAGATCGAAGGGAGTAAGGCGCGCGACTCATTCGAAATGACGCCAATAAGCAAGGGCACTTAAAAGTGAATCCATTTCTGGGACATGAGGAGGTGCGATTTTGCCCTGGGCCTCAAATTGCCGATTTGCCATCTCACGGCGGCAAAGCGAGAGGTTCTTTCCTGGAAGCAGAACGCCAGCAGCAGCACTCATTTAAAGATGTCGGACGACTGAGATATCAGGGGGAAAGGTGTGTCCAAACATTCTCAATCTCCGAGCAATATTCTGATAATTGATATATTGAGCCAAATAAAGTTGAGGTTTTGACACAGTGCTACACCAATACTTCCAAAGTCATTCCAGATGTCTCGAGTGCTACTATCAATGCACGATCGGGTCTGACAGGTTCCCAAGAATTTGGGACCATCTCGTGGCAAGCTCCAGAGCTCTGTAACCACGAGGCGAGAAGTCGCATTTGCAGGACGAGAATTCGGCGCAAAGACAGCCGCTGCGATAGCAGTAGACACGAAAATGAATGAGATTATTGCATGCAGGCCAGGACTACTGCCGATGTGAAGCGATACATATCGGAAGCATTTTGTTTCGAAGAAAACCCCACCTCGCACATTGTGTTACCAGCCTAAACGTTGTTCGGTAGAGATAGCAAGGTCCGGAGAACATTTCCAGAAAGGTGGAGACTGATTCCAATCAAATCGGCCACTCGGGTTGATCAAGATGTTGTCGACTGCCAGCAATTGGACAAGGAATTGACTCTTCAAGATGGCATGACAACCTTGAGGTTGAAGCGGATGGCCACCGCCAGTCCCCAGATTCAGCTCTCGAGTCGACAGAACTTTTCATAAGACATTAGAGGACAATATCAGATAGGCGTGTACATCAGGCCAGACGCCGGTTATTAGGTTGCCGGCCGAATTTTGTCGCAATTGGTTTCGACTGAATAAGCAGAACCGGCAGATCGCCACTCGGGATGGAGACTGCATTAGGGTAAGTTGATGTGTTACCACGATCTGCGGCTAGAGTAGTGCTGACAACTCCAGCCGACGACTCTCTTTCAAGTAACTATTACAAACTCTGCGTCTCTAGACTAACATACCTATCGTAAAATGCTTGTTGAAGAACTTCAGCTGGAATTCAAGGGTACTTCCACACCGATGATCTGGTCTTGGTGGTGATGTGAGATGGCACTCGAGTCACTATGCATTCGCATCCCTGGTCTACAGAGCGCCTTGGGAAGAAAACGAAAAGAGACTTTGGTCCAAAAAATATAGCGAAGAATATATAGAAGGGGATCTGCCCTGGTCGTAGCTCTGTGCTCACTATTTCATTTACAAAGGCCGTCTTGGCCTTGCACGTGACTACACATCCCTGATTATGACCTCGTCAGGCGACAGGCTGTTGCCTCACATTATCGATGAGAGAGCGAGAGTTGGATGTTCTAGGCCGTTTGCTATGTTTTTGAAACCCCGAGATCCTTCCGAAGGGTTTCGAAACTGTCAATTATCAACTCCTAGCTAATGCTGTGAACCGCATTTGCTGGTGGTTAGATGCCAACTTGGCAGGAAAGGAAGAAAAAGAGAGTACTTTTGCATATTTTGGCCCTAATCATCTTCAATATGTTATCTTCTTCTTCACTACCATGAAGGTGGGTCGAAGGGTGAGTCCAGGAGCATCCTACCTTGAACTTTGCGAAAGAAGCTGCAGATCCTCCTCGCTTCATAATGCAACACTATCAAGTCCCATCTATCTCTTTCTAAAAGGGCAAACTGCAGAAGCATCATCTCCTGCTCATCCCAAGACCAGATCATGCAGCATGTGTTCGATGCAGTGCCCCATATCCGCAAAATGCATGCACCTACGCTTGAAAGAATCCTTGCCGAAGATCCTGCCCCCCATTATCCCTATGACATGATTTTTGAGACCGCTCCGAACTATAATATAGTTACGCTCCATACGTCTGGTACTTTAGGAAACTCAAAGCCCATTGGATGGAACAAATGTTTCATCGCAAAGATAGACCGAGGAAACGACATTCCGATTCATCAAGGAGCGTCATTGACCAAAACTATCCTTTGGCATGAAAATGCACACTGTCTGCTCCCACGCTTTCATGTAAGTGCCACACATTTGCATGGAACTATCTTTCCCAATAGGGTGCCTTACTAAAGACGATCTTAGGCCGGTGGAATGGCTTACAACATGTTCACCGTCATGGATGAGATGACTCGTTTTCGGACATCCAGATATTCTCACGACTGCGGAGTATGTCGCACAACTGCTGAAGCCAGGGATCATTACTTGAATCCTTGCTAGGCCGTTCATTCTAGAGGACCTATTAAAAGATCCATCTGCATTCTAAGACTTGGCTAAGTTGAGGCGTGTAGCTTATGGAGGGGGCCCTGTTCGGCCAGAGATCGGGAAAGCTCTTTCCGAACTAATCACGCACTTCTTCAGCTTCATTGGAGCTACTGAAGTGGGGTGGTACCATATAATCCGTGGCGGAAACGAATTATGGGACAGCGTTCGCCGGTACGCTGATATCGGTCACAAACTCGGAGGGATATCCGTTGGGATTTTCGGGCTCGTCATCTTAACTAACGAGCAAACAAGAGAAATACCAAGGCATTTTTGAGGTGTTCCAGAATCTGAAAGAATATCGGACGAAAGATCTCTATTCGCCACATCCAGTAGTTTTTGGTTGGTGGAAGTATAGAGATCGAGCTGACGACTTAATCATTCTCTCCAACAGAGAAAAAAAATCAAACCAATCCCGATGGAGAAAATACGATCCGTTCCAACCCTTTGGTCAAAGCTGCTCTGGTCGATGGCAAGTACAGGTTCAACCAATCTTTGCTGATTGAGATGGAGAACGAAAATTTCCCAAGAACAGTTGCACAACTAATGGAAACTTTGAACAAGATCTGGCCTTCAGTTGAGAAGGCCAACAGAATCGCTCCCAGGTTCGCCAAAATCCCAAAATCATTCATAATTTTTGCGACACTGGAAAAGCCATGGTTGAGGGCTGGAAAGGGTACCGTGCAAAGGCAGTTGACCGTGAAGTCGTATTCCAAGGAACTTGATCGACTGTTTTCCACAACTCAAAACGATCTGTTGTTGGAAGGGTTGACATTAGACCACTCAGGATCCTCGGAGGGCGTCAAGACTTTCATGGGAGATCTATCGTCAGGCATTGGAGATTGATGAATTGAATGACTCTGATGATATGTTCAATCATGCTATAGATTCATCGAAAAGCCTTATAGTCGTCCAACGATTTCGAGCAGCAGAAGGCCCAGCGGAATGTCAATAAACCCGGACGATATCAACGCTCGATTGATATACTCAGCATACTCTATTGCAAAGACAGCAGAGGCCATTATCGGACTGAATCAGAAGCTAGATGTAATAGAAGCTTATAGAGCAGGTTCAAAACGCTGCCATATTTTCTCGAGAGTATAAAATGAAGGAGTTGCTCGACCAGTATTCTCGGAATTTACCTTCCATCATTTCCACAGGAAAGCAGGCTAAGTCTTCGGCAACATGGAACTTCCCCTTAACTGGTACGACAGGCTCTTTAGGAACCTATCTCTTGGCGGCTTTGGAAAATATGCCGAGAGCCAAAGTTGGCAAAATCTTCTGTCTCAACCGTCCCCTAAATGCGAAAGAGAGACAAAGGAAGTCCAGTAAAGCCCGTGATCTAAAGTTTGTTCTAGGACGATAGGCGGGTGGAATTTTTTTACGCTGACTTGCCACAACCGGACCTTGGACTTGGAGCAGAGAAATATGCCGAGCTTCTGGATAAGACCAAGATCGTCATCCAGAATGCCTGGCCAGTCAACTTCAGCCTTGCCCTTGACTCCCTCGAACCACAAATTCGTGGAGGCCTAAATTTACTTAACTTCAGTGCTCAATCTGCTCACAGAGCGTCATTCATCTTTGTCTCAAGCATATCGACAACCCACCGCTGGATAGAGATGCATCTGAATGAGGTTGCTCCTGAGGAAATTCTGAATGATTTCGATGCTCCTGAGTGGATGGGATATTCCGAGTCAAACTTGAAGGGGTCGCTGTCCCCAAAAGCAGAGGACAAGTCCTCGTCTTGAGGTTGATCTTCTATTTGTGTTTGAAGGCCCACCGAGGTCTGAGCCCAAACTCGAAATGCTGATCTCGGCAGGATATGTTGCCTCCATACCTCACTATCGCGCCTAGCGCCCGAATTTTTCCATTTCGTAAAGAATAACGCCCATCTATGGCCGTAATAGTGCTTGAAGTCAATACGGTAGTCTGTGCAGCATTCCCAGCATTTCTTCACCCCAATGTTGTGCACTCTTTCTAAAATTGACATGTGAGCATATCATCTCAGATGCTAGATTGTGCCTGGACCGCATGATTGTTGAACAATTGCGCGAAATGTGTACGCTCTGTAGCCGATTCATCAGTTGTCCCTGAAAGACACGACATTATTTTCTCATTTGCCGCACATAGTCCTCCATTGCCATTGCTGCCTTGCTTGGCAGAATCTTCAATAATTTTGTACACTCGGGTTTATAGGTGATAGGGGTTTATGGCCTTTTTGAAAGCGGTTGCACCAAATAGGTTGGTATCGAGAAAGCGTGTCATATCGATCCTGCGACACACAGCTGGGGAGCGTAAAGACCTGTACTTATCAGTCATACTGCCAGTACGGTAAGTCATGCAGTTGTATCTGAGCAGATTTTCCGTATTATGCAATCTTTTGCAGGAATTGCAGACGACGTGATTTGGTAGATCGAGAGCCAGGAGGTTCAGCAGCGCAAGTGTATCTTCAGGATCCTTTTAAAAACGCTGTGCCCGAGCAGGCACTTGAGCTGCATGCAGGAAAGTAAGCAGGTAATCCATGATATAAACCAGAACATCCAACGAAACTTTGCTGAGAATAGATGACGACAGTGCAGCGGGTCTCTGCCGGCTGTCGAGAGCAGGAAAGCAGTCTTCGAAGGTAACCCATGGCTCTCTATCCCGTATTCTAGCTAGCACAGCTCCAGCGCCAGCTCCTTGTCTTTCTCTTTATTTCTCCTGCCTCCTGCCTCTGCCTTTGCCTCATTGTGTTCGGGAAAGGAGTCGCGTATGCTCTGCGGTGGGAGTGCTGAATTCGTATGAACTGCGCTCATAGATTTGGGGGCTCGCCCGTGGATTGCAACTATAGACAGCTCTGCGATGCGTTGTCTATCGTTAGAAAGGTAAGTCGTGAATTTGATAATGACCGGTAATAGGCAGTCGAATAGATGATTTTGGAAGATTAGGTAATCGTAACTACAGGGGACACCAGGGCTGGTGGGGTATGCCTTACAGTAGCACTGGCCCAGCGCTACCGTCCTCCCGGGATGGCGACTTGCTGCAGTGGCTTAAGCCCAAGGAAATCACTTTCCTTAGCTTCTTCTACCACAAACTTCTTTAAAACCCAATTCTCCCATTTCTTCTATCACCATTCTTCCATTACAAAATTCTCTCACGTAGAGACTCGTGAAATCGTGACTATGGCCCTGTACACTGTCCTGTTCAATCGGATACAAAAGACTTATTTAATACCTAGTTTGAGTTCAAAATTTATTTGTTCGATATCAATAATCTTAACATAAAGTGCACTACTCGAAATCGCGGCTTGCGGCAGAGAAAGATACGAATGTACAAACTGGTTTTGTATTCTAAGATTGAGTTCCTGTTATTCAACATCAAGGTCAAGAAGGGGCGGGCTGTAGAGCAACAGTGCCACCATTCTTTGTTGCACAGCGGTTTTGAGTTTCTGCTTGGTTTCAATCTTTGTGCCAAAGCACATACTCCACAGAAATGGATAAGAAGCTTAGAAGGAGATAGCGAATGATCGCCATAGGAAAGAGAAGGCGGGAGATCGATAGGACTGAGGTCCAATGAATGCGCAAACCCATATTAGTGTTCCCCCTAATCTGCTACGGGTATTATAGCGAATAAGCAGAACTCCCCCAAAAATGAATCAGATGCTGGGGTTGATAATTCACACTCCTTTTTGGCAAACATTTCCGATTTGAGCAGGACCAAAAAAATCGCTATCCGCCAACAAAACATCACGTTTAATATTGATTATAACTCCTGACCATCCTCCTCCACCACATCATCTATGCTGACACCATTTGTGCGCCTAAAAGCGACTGTTTCCGCATTTGGTCCTTAATTCACAAGTTAGCACTTCCCTGATAAGCAGAGCATACTAGTATGTACCTGTCAGCGCTAAAGCCTGGGTCAGGTAAGCCTATCTGGTACTGCCGGCCGCCGGCCGCCGTCCCATGATCCCATCGGTACCCCGGCCCCATCTAGCTCATGTTCTAACGCCTAATCTTATTTCTTATACTGCGGGCTCTATGGAGATGCTTTTACAACTCGTATAGACGTAGGAAAAATTTCGGCCTCCTCGAGCAGATCTCACGGCTTAATAATACCTATATAATCAGAGAGACTATTGTGTATAAAGTGACACTCTCCTCTAAGTTCTAGAAAATTAAGTAACTTCTCGTACTGTACAATCATGTTGACTTCTTTGATTCTATCTACCTCCTTCTTGGCATCTCTAGTCACAGTAATAGCCGTCCCTAACGCTGTTCTTAAACCATCAGAACTGCTCGATACTGCCGAACTGCCAATAAATGAATGGACTACTCGTGGTAAGTTTCAGACTAGTTATTTATAGAGGAATTTATGCCTTGGGTAGCTAGACTAACATGGCTCATTTCGTAGAGGCATTAACTTCAAACGATATTATACTTTAGCAGATGCTCGTCCAAGCAGATGAAAGCACTTAGAGACCCGGTAGTTGAATAATATTATAATAAGAGAGCACACGAGCATATGCTTAGGGTTTGGTCGCGCTTAAGAGTATTAATAATTAAATACTACCCCTCTCTTAAGGTCCGGCCGCCTCTATCCCCGACTGCCACCGTACGCCCGACCAGGCATACGTTTTGCATATGCTTAGTAGACGCGCACAATTCTCACTTAACACCCAAGTAACACACGCAAGTTCTCACAACTCACAAGTCAAGTGAGCATATTCTCGCCTTATTAACTAACCTCAAGGGCTTTTACACTAAAGTATACACATGCGGGAGCTCTTACCGCCCCCCGGACCCTAGAAAACCATAACCTAGCCCTAACCCTAAGCCCCCTCGCAAGCCCGAGTTACTAACCCTAACCCCTTAATACCTCACATATGCTAGGAATATGCTCATTTGCGTGAGTGAGCTGCTTAGGTGATTAATACTTAGAAGCAAAATTAGCATACACTTTGCTTAAGCTCCGCATATGCATATTTTTATATAAAAGTGAGAGGTGTGTTAAGTCAAAGTGAGCATATGCCCCCTTAATACTGCTAAGCGAGGCCTAAGCGAGTATATGCTTTGCATATGCTCGCTTGGTTCTTATCGTGCTATTGTTCAACTAACCCCTCGGCACTGGGACAAATGTAATGGTTACTGTCGATTTCACAGGGGGGTAGCCTATTAAGAGTATACTCTTGTTCTGATGTTGTTGCAAATAGGTGTAGATTCTAAGAGGTTGCAGGTGCAAGAGAGCCTTTATAGGCGTCTCCTACACCTGGTTGCCTAATCGGGTTAGGCCCGATCGGGCTCTTGTTCCATTGTTCTGACAGTTACATATACTGGATTTGATTTGTGCAAATCTGTAACAGTCAACGACTTTATCTTGAATGGCCGCAATGACGGTTTTACCTTGTTCGGCAATCATTACATCGTGAACAACTGCGACGAGAACTTGATCTGGCGTGAAGCTACCCCTGAAGTGTACTGTACATTGGGAATTTAGTACTTACATCGACCAACGAATTCCTTGAGACATGTGAAGCTACTAGTCATGGTGTCACTATTGATTCCTGTAATAAGTCTGATCTTGTCAGTTAAATATCACCTAGATCATGCCGTTTCTGTATGGGGATTCGCCTCTGATTTGAATGCATAAAAGACCCCTCAACTTCCACAACTATTAGACCTTTAGACAACTTCAATATTAGTCTTTTACACCCAATCCACACTTCACTTATGAATTCGAATCTCTGTTTAACCAGCTGACAGATCTTGATGCTCTAACTGCCTGGACTACCCTAATTCGATGTAGGGTACCAGAATAGACGCGCAAATACTCGAATCGCAGAGTGATATGGAATCAGACGAATATTGAAAATCTTTGTTACTCAGCAATGATTCTGTTTTGGCAAGTCAATTTACTCGCAATGGGCACGTGATAGCCGATACTACGCACTGCAGGTAATTCTGCCTTCTTTTCTAACTTCTGCTTTTGAGTTCTAAATTCGGGCGGTTTATTGCGCGTGGCTCCACAGTTGCACGACCTGAGGCTGGTCTACCATAGACTGAAGAGAATTCGGCATCCCGTTCGCTCTGCCATACAAATCAAGGCGGGATAGGTACGCTAAACCGTCACTCGCGGACCCCCCTATCTTGCCAGCCGTCCCCCGGGTCTGTAGTTTATA
>Ga0302325_10010403_pt1 | contig 20175 bp, 20 predicted proteins | sample Palsa_T0_2_FD_201948 | JGI IMG/M metagenome (GOLD analysis project Ga0302325, IMG submission 201948) | Peat permafrost microbial communities from Stordalen Mire near Abisko, Sweden - Palsa_T0_2 | ecosystem: Environmental > Terrestrial > Soil > Palsa > Peat permafrost | place: Sweden: Abisko...
CGTGCGGCCGAACATCCCCTGCGCCCGGAACCTCGAGAAAAGCCGATGACCCGGCCCATGAAAGTCCGACGACCCGGTGCTCAGCAGCCCGAGCTCGTCGCAGCGGTCGGCCAGCAGCAGCGTCTGCTCCTCGGTGTGGGTCACGTAGAACGTCTCGACGCCGTCCAGGCCGTCGGCTCGGAAGCGGTCGATCGTGGCCAGGACCTCGGCGGGGTTCTTGACGTCCCAGAACGGATGCGCCCAGACGGCCAGGCCGCCGGCGTCGTGGATCGTGGCGATCGCCTGACTGACGGTGGGGACCTCACGGCCGCGGAAGGCCGGCCGGCCCTCGATCAGGTACGCCACCAGGAAGGCACTGGCGTCCGGCAGCCCCTCGGCGGCCAGCCGTTCGGCGTTGGCCGGCTGGTTGAGCACCGCCGCCGCGAGGTGCGGTCGCCCGATCGGCGAGCCCGCGGCGCGGCGGGCATCGATCGCCCGCTCGTCGACCTCGAAGCCGAGCTCGCGCAGCGCGGCGATCATGCGGTCGGCCCGCCGCCCCCGATCGGCGCGAAAGCTGGCCAGCCGCTCGATCAGTTGCGGATCGTCGTGGTCGATCCGGTAGCCGAGGATGTGCAGGTCCTCGCCGGACGGATCGACCGACGAGAGCTCGGTCGCCGGCACCACCCGCACCCCGAACCGGACGCCGGCGCGCAGCGCCTCCTCGACGCCGGCCGTCGTGTCGTGATCGGACAGCGCGAGCAGCGCCACCCCGGCCTCTCCGGCCAGGCGCACCACCTCGGTCGGCTCCAGCTCGCCGTCGGAGTGGATCGAGTGCGACTGCAGATCGAAGGTCGGTCCGGCAGTCTCAGAGGCGGTGCTCACCGCCGGGCATCATGACCGCAGCGCAGGCTCGACGCGTCCTCCCCGGTGGCTGACATCCTCCAAAAGTTCCAGAACCACCGGTTTGGCGCCGGAAAAGGTCTGAAGTCGCGTCCTTCAAGCTAAAACTTCTTAAGGACTCTTGGCGGTCGCCTCGTGGCTGCCGATAGAAACGATAGGAACAGCGAGATAGGAGGCAAGTCGGTGCGCAGCGTTGCAGTGGCAGTATTTGGTTCAGCAGGACGGCGGTCATGATGCCGCGGCTCCCCTTCCCCCGGCGCCCTCCGCGCGACGCGGAGCGTGAACAGCGCGAGCGCGACGCCTATGAGCGCACGCACCGCGTCCTGGACGCGCTCCCCGAGCAGCAGTGGAGCATCGTCAGCCCATACGAGCTTCGCCACGGCCAGCGCGCGCACGTCGCCGTCGGCACGAACGGCGTCTACCTGATCATCGCCCGCAAGCCGCCCGGCTCGGTGCGGGTCAAGGACGGCGTGCCCTGGCTGCGTCAGATCGGCGACGCCCAGCGCGAGCGGGCCGGGACCGACGTGGTGCGCAAGGCGCTCGAGCCGGCCAGCGCGCTGTCGCGTCAGATCCGTTCGCGCGCCGGGCGCGCGCTGGCCGTCCACGCGGTGGTCGTGCTGTGGTCCGAGTTCCCTCAGGGCACCGTGGAGACCAGTCAGATCACCTTCGTCCACGGCCGCGACCTGGCCGGTTGGCTGCGGTCGCGTCCGGCCGAGCTTGACCGCGCCGGCATCGACGAGATCGCCCAAGCGGTCAAGGACGTCGCCGCCGAGCACGCCCGCCACGGGCACACGCCTCCGTCCGGTTCGCAGGTGGCCTGAGCCTGCGTCAGGACGGGCCGGCCAGCAGGCCGTCGCCACCCACGTAGGGCTCGACGCGCTCGGCCAGCGTCTGGCGCAGGTTGCGCACCCAGCTGTAGTAGCCGCGCGCCTGGCGGCCCAGCGGCGAGCTGTCGAGCTCGGCCGGGGACTGGCGCTCCAGCCGGTGAAACGCGGCGTCGGTCTGCTGGGCGCGTCGCAGCTCCTCACCCCAGGTCACCTCGAGGTAGGCCAGCGCCGCGGTCAGCTCGCCGGCGCGCATCGAGGCGGCGTCGTCAAGCTGGTCGAGGAGGCCGAGCAGTTCCTCCTGCAACCACTGATGCTCGGCGTGGATGCGCAGGAGAAGGGAGGTGTCGACGGGTGGCTGCATAACGGGGGTAGAGCGATGGGGAGTCGCTCTGTTGTGGGCTTCGGCGGCCGGTTTCGACCGCTTGAGAATCGTCTCGCTACCTTGGGCGCTCATTCATCAGCGTTGCGTAGGGCCGCGCAGGACGGAGGGTTTGCGCGGATCCCAAACTCGGTCAATCGTTGAGGGCGCCAAGGCCCTGCGACGCGCTCTTACGGCCGCTGCCTCACGGCGCGAGGGTCCGCGGCCGATGGTATGAGTGTGAATGCGCATCTTCCGCACCTTCACCGGTACAGCGCGGCGGCGGAGACCGGCCGCGCTCCGGGACAGTACACCCGCCAGCTGGTGCTGCGCATGCGCATGCGCGCGCTGCTGACGCTCGGCCTGTTCGCCGTGTTCACGGTCGTGGTCGGTCGGCTCGTCGGTTTCGATCACGTCATCTTCGAAGTGGCCGAGGTGGCGCTGCTGTGCGTCTGCCTGGGGGTCACCCGCTACGTGCTGCCGGTGGTCGAGCGCTATGACCGCGGCGCGCAGGGCGAGGAGTACGTCGGGTCGATCCTCGAGGAGCTGCGCATCGACGGCTGGCTGATCATCCACGACGCCGAGCTCGAGCACAGCAACGTCGACCACATCGTCCTCGGCCCGGCCGGCCTGTTCACCATCGAGACCAAGAGCAATCCCGGTCCGATCAGCGTGCAGCGTCTGCACGGCCGGCTCATCCGCCAGGTCCACCTGCAGAAGGAGCGGGTCGAGAAGCTCGTCGACGCCCCGGCCGAACCCCTGCTCGTGTACAGCCGCGCCCGCGTCGACCGGCCCGGGCGCCGGCGCAAGGGCATCCGGGTGCTCGAGGCCGACATGCTGCCGGGGTTTCTCGAGGAGCACCCGGCGTCGCTGAGCGACGAACGCGTGACCGAGTTGCGCGAGCGCCTGCTCGCCGCCTTCGTGCCCGAGCCCGGGCGTGTGCGGTGGGCCCGGGCCGAGCGACTCGCGCCCGCGCCCAAGCCGCAGCCCTGACCCGCCGCGATCGCCCCGCCTACGAGGCTTGGCCATAACGGCTCGAGACGACGACCCACGGGTGTAACCTGCGATCAGGGCCCATAACGGTCCTCACAATCGAATAAGTCAGTTGTCATCGAGGTGCCGGCGGCGATCCCGCCCGGCACCGGATTCGGTCGGGCGGCGATCCCGCCTCCGAGAAAGGGCAGACGCCTATGGCGACGCACGTGGCAGATGGTTCCGAGCGGGCAAATATCCGGCTCGTCCCCAACAGTCTCGATCTCGAGGACCGAGTCAGGCTGCTGCGGTTCATGCTTCTCATGCGCGGCGTCGAGGACCGCGCGATGCACCTCTACCGCCAGGGCAAGGTACCGGGGTCGTTCTACGACGGCTACGGGCAGGAGGCGGTGTCCGCCGGCGCGGCCTACGCGCTCGGCCCGGCCGATCGCCTGTGCGTGCTGCACCGCGATCTCGCCGCCCATCTGGTCCGCGGCGCCTCGGTGGCGCGCATCCTCGGCCAGTACATGGGCCGGTCCGGCGGCTTCCCCGCCGGACGCGACGCCAACGTGCACTTCGGCGACCGCGAGCTCGGGTGCGTGGGGATGGTCTCAATGCTGCCCGACATGATGCTCGTGGCGACCGGGATGGCGATGGCGTTCAAGCTGCGGGATGAGGCTCGCTGCGCGCTCACCTGGGTGGGCGATGGCGCCACCTCGCGAGGCGACTTCCACGAGGCGCTGAACTGGGCCGGCGTGCAGCGCCTGCCGGTGGTGTTCGTGCTGGAGAACAACCAGTACGCCTACTCCACGCCCACCGAGCGTCAGTTCGCGGTCGACCCGGTGCAGCGGGCCACCACCTACGGCTTCCCCGGCATCACCGTCGACGGCAACGACCCCGAGGCCATGTTCGAGGTGACCCGCCGGGCGCGGGAGCGGGCGCTGGCCGGCGACGGCCCGACGCTGATCGAGGCGTTGACCATGCGCATGCACGGCCACGCCGCCCACGACGACATGCGCTACGTGCCGCCCGAGCTGCTGGCCAAGTGGCGCGAGCGCGACCCGATCGCCCTGCAGGAGGGCCGCCTGACCGACGAGGGCGTCGACGTGGCCGCGCTGCGGGCCGAGGTCACGCGCGAGATCGAGGCGGCCACCGAACAGGCACTGGCCATGCCCATGCCCGACCCGGCGACCGCCCGGCAAGGCGTGTTCGCGGTGGGGGAGGCGCAGCCGCTCGGGGACGGCCGGGCGCCGTGGAGCGGCTTTCACCCGGAGGCCCCCCATGCCTGAGCTGACCTACCTGCAGGCCATCTCCGAGGGCCTGCGCGAAGAGATGCGCTGCGACGAGCGGGTGTTTGTGATGGGCGAGGACGTCGGCGAGTTCGGCGGCGCGTTCAAGGTGACCGACGGCATGCTCCAGGAGTTCGGCGAGCGCCGGGTCATGGACACGCCGCTGGCCGAGTCGGCCATCATCGGAGCCGCGGTCGGCGCCGCCGTGGTGGGGTTGCGGCCGGTGTGCGAGATGCAGTTCGCCGACTTCGTGGCCTGCGGCTTTGATCAGCTGGTCAACGTGGCCGGCAAGATGCACTACCGCCAGGGCCTGGCGGTGCCGCTGACCGTGCGCCTGCCCTCGGGCGGCGGCTTCTCCGGCGGTCCGTTTCATTCCCAGAACCCCGAGGCCTGGTTCATGCACGCGCCGGGCCTGAAGGTGCTCGCGCCGTCGACCGCCGAGGATGCCAAGGGGCTGCTGATCGCGGCCATCCGCGACCCCAACCCGGTGTGCTTCTTCGAGCACAAGCACCTGTACCGCCGGATCAAGGGCGAGGTCCCCGCCGGCGCGTACGAGACGCCGATGACCGCGCGGGTCGCCCGGCCGGGCACCGACCTGGTGGTGATCGCCTACGGGGCGATGGTCTGGACGGCGCTGGAGGCCACCGAGGACCTCGACGGGGCGAGCATCGAGGTGCTCGACCTGCGCTCGCTGGTGCCGCTAGACACGGCGGCGATCCTCGACTCGGTGGCCCGTTGCTCGAAGGTGGTGGTGGTCGACGAGGCCAACGCGACCTGCGCGGCGGGGGCCCAGGTGGCCGCGTTCATCGCCCAGCACGCCTTCGAGCACCTTGATGGGCCGGTCATGCGGGTCGGGACCCCGGACGTGCCGATCGCCTTCTCCCCGCCGCTGGAACGCGCGCTGCTGCCCCAGGTGTCCGACATCGCGGAGGTGTGTCGTGAGCTCCTTGCCTACTGACGCCAGCGCGGTGATCGTCGACGTGGTCATGCCCCAGATGGGCGTGTCGGTGGCCGAGGGCCTGCTGGTGGCCTGGCATAAGCAGGTGGGCGACTGGGTCCTGGCCGACGAGACGATCTGCGAGATCTCCACCGACAAGATCGACACCGAGGTCCCGGCACCGGCCAGCGGACGCGTCGTGGAACTACTGGTTGAACAAGAACAGACGGTGCCGGTGGGCTCGGTCCTGGCGCGCATTGCCACCGACGCGGTGGCCGGGGACCCGCATCCCGACGAGCAGGGCCCGGTGATCAGCCGAGTGACGCCGTCGGGGCCGCCGCCGGCCCCCCAGCGACCCTCCCCGGTGGTGCGGCGGATCGCCGAGCGGGAGGGCATCGACCTGGCGCGGGTGACCGGCACCGGGCGCGGCGGGCGCGTGCGCAAGCAGGACGTGCTGGCCTACCTGCAGGACCGCGAGCGGGCGGATGGGCCGGCGCCGGGGGAGAGCGCGGCGCCCCCTGCCCCCTTGCATATAGAAAGTCCCTATCGCGACGAACCGCTGGGCCAGCCGCTGTCGCGCATGCGCCGGACGATCGCCGAGCACATGGTGCGCTCGCTGCACACTGCCGCGCACTGCACCTCGATCATGGAGGTCGACATGTCCGCGGTCGAGGCCGCGCGGGCCGGGCGGGGACTGACCGGTCTGGCCTTCGTGGCCCGGGCGACGATCGACGCGCTGCAGGCTCACCCCGAGCTCAACGCGACGCTGGAGGACGGCGTACTGACCCGCCACGCGGACGCCAATCTGGGGATCGCGGTGTCGCTCGGCGAGGAGGGGCTGATTGTCCCGGTCATCGCCAACGCCCAGGAGCTCTCGGTGCAGGGCCTGGCCGAGCGCATCCGCGAGCTGGCGGTTCGGGCGCGGGCCGGCGAGCTGAGGCCCGACGAGGTCAGCGGCGGCACGTTCACCATCACCAACCCCGGCAGCTTCGGCACCCTGGCCTCGACGCCGATCATCAACCAGCCCCAGGTGGCCATCCTCGATCTCGAGGCGGTGGTCAAGCGGGCGGTGGTTGTGACCGATGACCAGGGAGACAGCATTGCCATCCGCCCGATGACCAACCTGTGCCTGTCGTGGGACCACCGCGCCCTCGACGGGGCGCTCGCGGCGCAGTTCCTGGCCACGCTGCGGATGCGTCTACAAGACTGGAGATCAGCATGAGCACGCACGTCGCCGATCCGGGTGGTCCCACCGCGATGCTCGGCCAGCTCGGGGCCGTCGAGCACGAGCAGCTGCTGGTGCGGCGTGGCGATCGCACCGGGATCTACACCGTGGTGGCCATCCACTCCACCGTGCTCGGCCCGGCGCTCGGCGGCTGCCGGATCTGGCACTACCCCTCGCTGCAGGGGGCAATCGACGACGCGCTGCGCCTGTCGCACGCGATGACGCTGAAGGCGGCGGCGGCCGGGCTGGCGCTCGGCGGCGGCAAGGGGGTGATCTCGGTGCCGGCCGGCCTGGAGCCGAGCTCGGCGCTGCGTCACGAGATGCTGCGCGACTTCGCCGACACGGTCAACGCGCTCAGCGGGCGTTACATCACCGCCGAGGACGTCGGCACTACCAGTCGCGACATGGCGATCCTGGCCGGCTTCTGCGACCACGTGGTCGGCCGCCCCACCGAGGTGGGCGGGTCGGGGGATCCGGGCGAGTTCACGGCGGCCGGGGTGGAGGCGGCCATGCGGGCCTGCAGCGCCCAGCTGTTCGGCACGCCGGAGCTGGCCGGCTGCTCGGTGGCGATCGTCGGACTCGGCAGCGTCGGCGCCGGCCTGGCCCGGCGGCTGCACGGCGTGCGGGCCCAGCTCTACCTGTCGGATATCGATCCCCGCAAGGAGGCGCTGGCCCGCGAGCTCGGCGCGCACTGGCTCGAGCCCGAGCAGGCGCTCGCGGCCGAGGTCGACATCCTCGCGCCCTGTGCCCTCGGCGGGATGCTCGACGACGAGCACGCCGACGCCCTGCGCTGCCGCGCCGTGTGCGGGGCGGCGAACAACCAGCTCGCTCACGATGGCGTGGCCGATCGGATCGCCGCGCGGGGGATCCTCTACGCGCCGGACTTCATCGTCAACGCCGGCGGCCTGATCAACGTCTCGCTCGAGCTCACCGGCTATGACCCCGCGCTGGCCATCCGCCGCTGCGCCGAGATCGAGGACGTGCTGACCCGGGTGCTCGACCACGCGCACGAGGCCTCGATCACGCCGCTGCAGGCGTCGTGTGAGATCGCTCAGCGCTGGCTGTCGGCGGCCGCGGCGGCATCCGGGCTGCCGGAGCGATAGTTTGACGGGCGACTTTGGCCCTGATCGCCCCCTTCGCCGCCTGTCTGCTCGCCGCCCGTCTCGGCCCCGCGGCGCGTCCGGCCAGCCGAAATAAGTGAACCCGGCGCGCCCGGGATCACGCCGCCCGTGGGGTCGGCCGGTTGGCCTGAGCGCGCTCGGCGGGCTGGTGCTGGCCGTGGTGGCGCTCGCCGGCTGCGGCGGATCCTCGTCGGGCTCGTCCGCCGCGACCGCGACGACCAGCAGCGTCGCGCTCGGCGCGCCGCCCCTGTCCAAGCCCACGCGGGCGGTGCTCGTGCTGGACTTCGTGCCGAACGCCGTGCACGCCGGGATCTATCGGGCCCTGGCCGCCGGTTACTACCGCCAGGAGAACATCCGGCTGGCCGTGGTGCAGCCGACGAGCACGACCGACACGCTCAAGCTGATCGACTCCGGCCGGGCCGAGTTCGGGCTGGCCGACGGTCTGGACATCGCCCAGCTGATCGACGCCGGCGGCGACGCCCAGTCGATCATGGCCATCGCCCAGCGACCGCTCGGCGGGCTCATCGGGCTGGCGTCGGAGCACCTGCGCTCGCCCGCCGACCTGCAGGGGCGTGACGTCGGCATCACCGGCGTGGCCTCCGACCTGGCGGTGCTCGACACCGAGGTGACCGACGCCGGCGGGGACCCGGCGCGCGTGCACGTGGTCAACGTCGGCTTCAACGGCGCCGCCGCGCTGTCCTCCGGGCGCCTGGCCGCGTTCACCGGCTACTGGCCCGACGACGGCGTGCAGCTGCAGGTCTCCGGCCATCCGATCACCGTGTTCAAGCTCGACGCCTACGGCGGGCCGGCCTACCCCGGCCTGGAGGTGTTCACCACGCGGCGGCTGCTGAGCGCCGACCCGGCGCTCGCGCGCGCGTTCCTGGCCGCCACGGTGCGCGGATATGAGGACACCATCGCCGATCCGGCCCGCAGCGTCAGCGACCTCATCGCGGCCAATCCGAGTCTGCCCCGGGCGTTCACCGCCGCGTCGCTGCAGGCCTACCTGCCGCTGTTCAACGCCGGCGGCGTGGCCGTGGGCACGCTGCCGCCCGCCCACATGACCGCGCTGTCCAGCTGGATGCTGGCGCACGGACTGATCCACCATCCGATCAGCGCGGCCCGCTTCGCCACCGACGCGTACCTGCCCGCGTCCTGAGCCGCGTGAGCGATCGCCCGTAACATCCGCCGCGATGTCCACACAGGCGGTGGCGCCCACGCACGGGCGGATTCACTTGCGGCGGATAGCCATCGGCGCGCTGGTCATCGTCATCCTCGGCGCGGCCGCGACGCTGTTCGGCTGGGACATCAGCGGCTGGTTTCGCCACATCTGGGACACCATCAAGGCGATCCCGACCGGCGACCTGATCCTGGCGCTGTGCCTGATCACGCTGCAGACCGTCGCGACCGCCTACGCCTGGTTCTCGATCCTGCGCTTCGGCTACCCCGAGGCCAACGTGCGCTGGCTGGAGGTCATGGCCATCTACGCCGCGGCGGTGGCGCTCAACAGCGTGGTGCCGGCGAATCTCGGCACGCTGGCCATGCTGCTGATGTTCAACACCATCATCATCGGGACGACGTTTGCCGGCGTGCTGGCCGGCATGGCGGTGCAGAAGATCTTCTACACGATCGTCGGGGCCGGGGTGTACCTGTTCCTGTTCCTGGGCATCGACGGCTCGTTCGACCTGCAACTCGGCTTCATCTCCGCCCACCCGGCGGCCACGATCATCCTGGTGGTGGCGGTGTTCGTGCTGCTCTACCTGGTCGCCCGCGTGCTGGAGACCCGGATCAAGCAGTGGTGGAGCCAGGCCAAGGTCGGCGCCGCGATCCTCATCCAGCCGCGTGCGTACGTGTGGCGGGTACTCGTGCCCGAGGCGGTCAGCTACCTGGCCATGCTGGCGATCATCGCGGTGTTCCTGTCCGCCTACAGCATCCCGGTCAGCCTGCACACGATTCTGCGGGTGGTGGCCGGCAACTCGATTGCCAACTCCACCTCGGTGACCCCGGGGGGCGCCGGCGTGGTCCAGGGCTTCAACGTGCTGTCGCTGAAGGGCATCACCAGCACCGCGAACGCGACCGCCTACTCGGTGGCCCAGCAGCTCGTGGTGACGGTCTGGGGTCTGGTGCTGGCCATCGGGCTGCTCGTGCGCGCGTTCGGCTGGAGCGGCGGGCGCACGTTGGTCACGGAGTCCTACGGCGAGGCGCGGACCAAGGCGAGCGAACAGAAGGCGGCACGCCGGGCCAAGCGCCAGGATCGCCTCACGCGCCGTCACGAGCCCGAGCCCGAGCCGGTCGCCGACTCCGAGAGCGGCCCCTGAGCAGGGACTCTGCGTGCCTTCCGCAGCGGCGGCTACGTTGATGGGCGTGGATGAGCTGCTGGAGATGATCGACCTGGCGTCGGCCGGGCTGCAGGCGTCGCCGGATGACGGGCTCGCGCAGGCGCGGGCCCGGGGGGCGCTCGGGACGGCGCGGGAGCGGTGGGGAGGGCTTGATGGCGAGGCGCGGGCCGCCCTGACCGAGCCGGCCGCCGCGCTGCGGCGGTTGCTCGACTCGGCACCGGTGCCGGTGGTGCCGGACGAGGAGGAGGCTTGGGTGGACTCGGCGGCGGAGCCGCCTTCGGAGTCGGTGGGGGCGTCTTGGTCGGCGGGGCCGTCGGGCGCGTCGGTCGCGGCGCGGGTGGTCGTGGATGCGCCGGTGGCGTCGGGGCCCGTGGGCCCTGCGCCCTCGCCCGAGGCTTTGCTGGCGCGCTTGGGCCTCGATACCTTCCGGCCCGGGCAGCGCGAGGCGGTGGCCGCCGCGCTGGCGGGCCGGGACTCGCTCGTGGTCATGCCCACCGGCGGGGGCAAGTCACTCTGCTACCAGCTGCCGGCGCTGGCCGATCGCGGCCTGGTCGTGGTCATCAGCCCGCTGATCGCGCTTATGGCCGACCAGCTGCGGCGCATGATCGAGGGCGGCGTGCGGGCCGCCATGCTCGCCTCGGGGATGTCCGAGGAGGCCTATCGCGGCGCCCTGAACGAGATCCGCTCGGGTGAGGCGCAGCTCGTGCTGGCCGCGCCGGAGCGCTTCGCCTCGGCCGCCTTCCGCTCGGCGCTGGCGCAGCGGCGGGTGGCCCTGTTCGTGGTCGACGAGGCGCACTGCGTGACCGAGTGGGGCCACGACTTCCGTCCCGACTACCTGCGCCTGCACCACGCGATCGCCGACCTCGGCCGCCCGCCGGTCATGGCGGCCACGGCCACCGCCACCCCGCGGGTGGCGCAGGAGATCGCCGAACGTCTCGGGCTGCGCGACCCGGTGTCGGTGCGCTCGGGCTTTGACCGGCCCAACCTCGCCTTTGACGTGTTCGCGGTGGAGGGCAAGGGGGCGATGGCCCGCAAGCGCGGCGCTCTGCTGCACCGGCTGCGCGGTCCCGACGGCCTGCCGGCGATCGTCTACTGCGGTACGCGCAAGGACACCGAGGCGGTGGCGGCCTTCCTCTGCACGCAGGGGCTGAAGGCCGTCGTCTACCACGCCGGGCTGCCCCCGGAGGCTCGTCGGAAGGCCCAGACCGACTTCATGGAGGGACGCGCCGAGGTGGTGGTGGCCACCAACGCCTTCGGCATGGGCGTCGACAAGGCCGACGTGCGTACCGTCGCCCACTGGGCCATCCCCACCAGCCTGGAGGCCTACTACCAGGAGGCCGGTCGCGCCGGGCGCGACGGCCGTCCGGCCAACGCCCTGCTGCTGGCCGCCCGCTACGACCTCGGCCGCCTCATCCGCTTCAACACCGAGCGCTCGACCGCGGTGGCCGACGTGGAGCGCTACGTGGAGCGGCTCCGGCGCGCGGCCAACGGCGGCGTGCTGGAGACCGACCCGCCGGGCGACGACGACCGCGTGCTGCTGTCCATCGCCGAGCGCGCGGGCGCCTGCGAGCTCGAGCCGGCCGGCGGCGGCCGCATGCGCATCACCCTGGCCGGCCGCCTCAACGCGAGCGCGGCCAGCGCGGCCATCCGGGTGGCCCGCGACCGTGGCTGGGAGTCCTACCGGGCGATCGAGCGGTTCATGACCAGCGATGTCTGCCGCCGCCGCCAGCTGCTCGATCACTTCGGCGACTCCACCCCGGGGGCGGCGACGGGGCGGTGCTGTGACGTCTGCGACCCGGATGTGTCACTGGCGCTGGCCGCGGTGGAGGTGAGCGACGGACGGGCGACGGGACGGGCGCGGGGGACCGCGTCGCTCCCGATCGAGACGGGACCACCGGTCGACGAGAGCGAGTTCGAGCGCCTGAAGGCCTGGCGCATGGCACGGGCGGACGGCAAACCCGCCTACACCGTCGCGACGAACGCCGCCCTTGAGGAAGTCCTGCGCCGCCGCCCAAGTGACGAGTCGGGCCTCCTGGCCATCCGCGGCATCGGCGCGGCGTTCTGCGCCAAGCACGGACCGTCGCTGCTGGCCGAACTCGAGCGGCTCTGAGCTGGTGGTGAGCCGGGCGCCCGCCCTCGCGTCGCTTGCGTCCGTCCGGTGAGACCGCACTTCCAGTGAATATTCACGTGTAGCGCGGTCTCACGAGGATCGGCTCGAGGGCGGGCGCCCCTGGCGGCATACACTGCCCCGCAATGCGACGGCGGCGGCTTGGCGACAGTGACCTCGAAGTGTCGGAGATCTCGCTCGGATCGTGGCTGACCTTTTCCGGCGGGGTCGAGCGCGATCAGATCGAGGCGTGCACGAAGGCGGCGTTCGACGCCGGGATCAACTTCTTCGACACGGCGAACGTGTACGGTCGCGGGGCGGCGGAGACGGCCTGGGGGGAGATCCTCAAGCGCTACCCGCGGGACTCGTTCGTGGTGGCGACGAAGCTGTACTTCCCGATGTCCGACAGTGATCGGGGGCTGAGCGCGGCGCAGGTTCACAAGCAGATCGACGCCTCGCTGGCCCGCCTGCAGATGGACCACGTCGACCTCTACCAGTGCCATCGCTACGACACCGACACGCCGCTGGAGGAGACGATGGCGGCGCTGACCGAGGTCGTGCGCTCGGGCAAGGCTCGCTACATCGGCTTCTCGGAGTGGACGCCCGAGCAGATCTCCGCCGCGCTGACGCTGCCGCGGGTCGAGAAGTTCGTCTCCAGCCAGCCGCAGTATTCGCTGCTCTGGCGGGGGCCCGAGGCTGAGGTGTTCCCGCTCTGCGCCGCCCACGGCATCTCGCAAATCGTGTGGTCGCCGCTGGCCCAGGGCATCCTCACCGGCAAGTACACGCCCGGCTCGCCACCGCCGCCGGACAGTCGCGCGGCGAGCGAGGTCATGGGCGGCTTCATCGGACGGTTCCTCAACGACGAGGTGCTCGGGGCGGTTCAGCGGCTGCGGCCGATCGCCGCGGAGGCCGGCCTGACCATGTCCCAGCTGGCGCTGGCCTGGGTGCTGCGCGAAGACAACGTGGCGTCGGCGATCATCGGCGCCTCCCGCCCGCAGCAGGTCCAGGAGAACGTCGCCGCCTCCGGCGTGACCCTCACCGACGATCAACTGGCGGCGATCGACGCGGCCGTCGGCGACGTTATCGCCACCTGACCGGCGCGGCGGTCTTAGACTCCGAGGCACATGTCGACGTCGACGCCGCCCAGCGAGACGCGAGCGCCCTTCACGTCAGCGCTCGCCGAGGCGCTCTCCGAGGACGTGGTGGCGCGACTGGTGCGCTACGCCCGGGTGTTCACCACCTCCAGCCGCGACCGCGAGCGCAGCCCCAGCACGCCCGGCCAGCTCGACCTCAGCCGTCTGCTGGTGTCCGAGCTGCAGCAGCTCGGAATCGAAGACGCTGAGCTCGACGAGAACGGCTACGTGTTCGCCACGCTCGAGCCGACGGTGGAGGGCGAGGTGCCGACGATCGGGCTCATCGCCCACGTCGACACCAGCCCGGACGCGCCGGGCGACGGGGTCGAGCCGATCGTGCATCGCGGCTATGACGGTGGGGTCATCGAGCTGCCCCGCGGCGGCACGGTGCTGGACCCCGAGCGGATGCCCGAGCTGCACGGGCAGGTCGGGCACGACATCGTCACCTCGAGCGGCGACACGCTGCTCGGCGCCGATGACAAGGCTGGGGTGGCGGAGATCATGGCCGCGGTCGCGCACCTCGCCACGCATCCCGAACTGCCCCGCCCACGGCTGCGCATCGGGTTCACGCCCGACGAGGAGATCGGGATGGGCGCCTCGCTGTTTGACCTCGAGCGCTTCGGGGCGATCGGCGCCTACACGATCGACGGCTCCGACCTCGGCGAGCTGCAGGCCGAGACGTTCACCGCCTCGGAGGTGGTGGTCGTCATCGAGGGTGTCGAGGTGCATCCCGGCTTCGCCTACGGCAAGCTGGTCAACGCGACCCGCCTGGTCGGTCGCCTGCTCGCCGAGCTGCCGCCCGAGCTGACCCCGGAGGCCACGCGGGGGCGTGAGGGCTTCATCCACGTCTACTCGGTGACTGCGACCGCCGGACGGGCCGAGCTGCGCGCGATCGTGCGCGACTTCGACGACGCGCGCCTGGCTGAGCACGTGGCCGTGCTGCGGCGCTTGGCCGAGGACGTGGTGGCCAGCGAGCCTCGCGCCCGCCTGACGGTGCAGGTCAGCCACCAGTACCCGAACATGGGGCGATACCTCGACCGCTTCCCGGCCGTGCTGGGCGCCGCCGAGGCGGCGATCCGCGGCGAGGGCCTGGAGCCGCTGCGCACTGCCGCGCGCGGGGGCACCGACGGCTCGCAGCTGAGCGCCAAGGGCCTGCCCACGCCGAACCTGTTCACCGGCGGACACGAATACCACTCGGTGCGCGAGTGGGCCTCGGTCCGGGAGATGGCCGCGTCAGCCGCCACCATCGTGCACCTGGCGGAGGTGTGGACGCGCGACGAGTTTCGTCGCGCCCGCCCCGAGGCCTGATGCAGATCGTGGTGTTCGGCGCCACCGGCCGGCTCGGCCAGCGGGCGGTCGACGAGGCGCTGCGCCGCGGCCACCAGGTCACCGCGGCGGTTCGCGACGCCGGGCGCCTGCCCCGCCGCGACGGCCAGTTGACCGTGGCCGTCGCCGATGTCACCGACCCGCAGAGCGTGGCCCAGGCGGTGGCCGGTCACGACGCCGTGATTAGCGTGGTCGGACGCGACGCCGAGCATCCGGAGTTCCTCTCCGTCGCGGTCGGCGCGCTGCTCATCGGTCTCTCCCAGGCTGGGGTGCTGCGGCTGGTGATCGGCGGTGGCGCCGGCAGCCTGCTCGTCGCGCCCGACACCCGGCTGGTCGATACGCCCGACTTCCACGACGAGTGGAAGCCCGAGGCGCTCGCGCAGGCCGACGCGTTGGAGCTGCTGCACGGGGCCGAGACCGATGTCGACTGGACCTACGTGAGCCCCGGAGCGCTGCTCGCTCCGGGCGAGCGCCGCGGCGGGTACCGGACCGGTGGCGACGACCTGCTGCGCGACGAGACGGGCCAGAGTCACATCTCGATGGAGGATTTCGCCATCGCCCTGGTCGACGAGGCCGAGCTCCCGCGGTACGTGCGCCAGCGGTTCACCGCCGCCTACTGAGCCGGCGCGCCGCGTCGGGGCCACCGCTACCCTGGGGGCCACGCGGTGTTCCTGCGCGCAGTGGCCATCTTCAGGGTGGCCGGTGGTCGTGCGGGTCGCGCGCCACTCGCACCGCCGCCACCGAGGACCCTTTCCCGAATGCCACGTGCCCCCGATCTCGCCGGCCGAACCCTCGAGGGACGCTACGAGCTGCACGAGCTGATCGGGGAGGGCACGTTCGGCCGGGTGTATCGCGGCCGCGACCGCCGGCTGGCCCGGACGGTGGCGGTCAAGGTGATCAAGCCGTGGTGGGCCGAGGACCCGGTGTGGGTTCGCCGCTTCGCGCGCGAGGCCCAGCTGCTGGCCAGCCTCAGCGACCCGGGGATCGTGCAGATCTACGACGTCGGTGAGGCCGACGAGGGCCTGTACTACGTCGCCGAGCTGGTTGACGGCAACAGCCTGGCCGAGCGTCTGCAGCGCGGGCCGCTGGCGCCGGACAGCGCGGTCGCCGTGGCCGAGCAGCTCTGCCGGGCGCTCGGTCGCGCCCACGGGCAGGGCATCGTGCACCGCGACGTCAAGCCCGCCAACATCCTGCTGGCCCGCGACGGAACGCTGAAGGTCGGCGACTTCGGGGTCGCCCGGCTCACCCAGAGCGGTTCCTATGCCGCTTCGGCGACGGTCATCGGGACGCCCCAGTACATGTCCCCCGAGCAGGCGCGCGGCGAGCGCACCACCGCGGCCAGCGATGTCTATGGCGCCGGGATTGTCTTGTACGAGATGCTCGCCGGCCGGCCGCCGTTTGCCGGCGAGGCCGCCGTGCTGGTGGCGCTTCACCACCTGCGCGACGCGCCGCCGCCGCTGTCCGACGACGTGCCCGCATCGCTGCGCGAGATCGCCACGCGGGCGATCGCCAAGGCTCCGGCCGATCGGTACCGCGACGGGACCGAGATGGCCGACGCGCTCGCCGACGCGAGCGACTCCCGCCGGTCGTCCGGGGCGGCGCCTCGGCGTCCGCGCGCCGCGCGGATCACGCCGCGGCCGCCGCTCGCGGTTCCGCGCGCCGCGTCGGTGGACGGCGGCGCACCCGAGCGCGACCGGGAGGGCGCCCCGACCACGGCCGTTCTGGCCCTGGAGGATCCGCCGACCGCGGCCACCGACCGGATGGGCGCCCGGGTCAGCGCGACTCGCACGCTCGCGCCGCGGCCTGCGGCTGCGGCGCCCGAGCCGCAGTCCGCCCCGGCGGTCTCACCGGTGCGCCCCCGGCGGCGGACGCCGCAGCGGACCGCGGTCACGGCGATCGACTCCCCGCCGGGCACCCCGCCGCCCCATCGCCGGCGGCGGGTGGCCGCGGTGGCCGGCGCGGCGCTGCTCGGCGCCGGCGCGCTGTTGGCCTTCGTGCTCACGCGGCCGGCGGCCACGACGGTTCCGCACCTGGTCGGTCTGCACAAGACGACGATCGCGCGGGTGACCAGCCGCGACCATCTGGACGCGGCGTTTCACACGGAGTTCGGCTCGGCCCCCCGGGGCACCGCGTTCAGCCAGCACCCCGGATCCGGAACGCGGGTGAGCCAGGGGACGAGGGTCAGCGTGCTGATCAGTGCCGGCCCGCGGCCGGTGGCGGTGCCCGGGCTGGTCGGCGACGGAGCCAGCCAAGCCGCCGCCGCCCTGCAGGCGGTTGGACTGCTGCGCAACGTGACCACCGTCCCCGCGCCGGGGGTGGCGCCCGGAACCGTGGTGGCCCAACAGCCGTCGGCCCCGGCCACCGCTGTGCCCGGCTCGACGGTCGCGGTGCAGGAAGCCGAGGTCCCGAGCTGGCACGCCGTGACCAGCGTCTCGGGCTCCAGCGATGGCCAGTCGGTGCCGTTTCGCATCCGCGGCGACCGCTGGCGGGTCAAGTACAACATGAGCTATCAGGGCACCTGCACGTTCATCCTCATCTGCTTTGGGCCCCATGTGACCGAGCAAGACCTCTCAACCGGCACGACCATCAAGAGCGCCGACATGTCCACCGGCAACAACACCCAGACCTTCCAGACCGGTCCCGGGACCTACCAGCTGCAGGTGGGCGCCGGCGAGGACTCCGCCGACTGGTCGGCGACCGTTGAGGATCTCTACTGACCGAGGCCGCCGCGGCCGTTAGATTGGACGGCATGGCGCTTGAAGAAGGGCAGAAGGTCTGGGTGCACCAGCTCGACGGCTCGGTGCGGGCGGCGATCTTCGTGGGCGAGGGCGAGCTGTCTTGGTTCGGCGGGGCACCACAGGTGTACGTCGTCTACCCGGACACCAAGCAGGGGCAGGCGGTCGAGGAGACGCGGGTCACGGCGCGGGAGGAGTAGGGGGCGCCGCGTGTCCGACGGGCTCGCGCGGGGCCGATGGTGGCTGGGGCGGCGTGGGGCCCTCGATCCGACGCGGGCTTTCCGGTAGGGGTGGTGACAAAACGGACTCCCGCGGATCCCTCGGGGTGGTGAGCGGGTAGGGATCCGGGGGCGACGGTTGGTGCTTTGCCGGGGCTGGAGTCGCAGCGGTGTGTCGGTGAGCGTCGGGATGCACGACGCGCTGTCACGCGATCGCAACGAAATGCGGGTCGCCGGTGCGCGCGGGCGCCGATTTGAACGCAAGCCCGCCATTTCGAGGGGGGTGTGGCGAGGAACTGGTCAATACGAACAGGTTCTCGCCACACCCCCCGGCCGACGGCAGCGAATGGCGCAGCGGCGTGCCGTGAGTATCGGGAGGTACAGGGGCGTGTCACGCGGCTGTCACAGAACCGCGCCCGGGGGCCCGAGCCCCCTACCCCGTCAGCCCCGCCACGCGATTGCGCAGCAGCACCCCCGCCAGCAGGACGAGCGCCACGGCCGCGATCGTCCGCGCGTTGCGCTCGAGCCAGTCCCGGATGGCGCCAGCGTGAACGCGATCCATTCGAGGATGTACGTGCCGGTACCCGGGTTGGTCTGGGAGATGTCCCTCAGGGCCAGTGGCATGAAGGCTCCGGGGTTGATGAGCGTGGCACCGGCGGCCACGATGGCGATCGCGGGCGAGGAGGCCACCTTGGCGCCAGCATCGCCCCGAGCGCGACGAGCGCGAGCTCGGCGTCGACCGAACTCACGCCGAGGCCGAGGCCCGCCGCTCCCGCTGGGCTCGCGCCAACCGTCCGCCGCCGGCGCTGATGAACATGCCGATGATCGCGGTCACCACCGGGAAGAACACCGGATGGCTGCCGAGAGAAACGAGGGAGAAGCCGCCGATGATCGAGTGGACCACCAGCAGCATGACGCCGTAGATGAATCCGGCCACCAGGCCGCGGTCGGCGCCGCCCCAGCCGTCGAGATGCTCGAAGCCGGCCAGGAAGCCTCCGATGGCGGCGACCACCGCCCAGGCCCAGTAGGCGGGCACAGACGCTCCCACCAGCACCCCGGCGATGCCGCCAGCGATCGCCGGAAGCACCCCGCCGGCCACGATCTGCGCCGCCACCGGACGATCTCGCAACAACATCGGTTCGTACATCAGGCCTTCCCTCCCCCGAGGTTTCAGCTTGACTGTACCGCCGGGGCGACCGGGACCTCGTCGGCATCGACCAGATCGGTCGGCGCGAGGATGAACACCTCGCACATCATGTCCGGGTGCTGCTGGTTACCGCTCATGAAGCCGATCACCCGCCGGCCGGTGGCGCTCTCGATCACTTCCTCAAAGCGCCGGCGCATGAGCTCCTGGAACTCCATGCGCTGGTGGATCACCGCGGGGCCACGGCCGCCCTCCAGCAGCGTCTGCTCTACGCGGGAGAAGCCGCCACGCAGCACGCACACAACGAGATCGTCCTCGTAGTAGGACTTCGTGCGGGTCGGCCCGCGCCCGTAGAACTCCTTCAGCAGCGCCACCATCCCGTCCGAGATCGCCGTGAGAACGTCGCCACGCGATCGCTGGTCTGTGGTGGTTTGCGGCGGGCTCACAGCAGAGGTGGATGGACGGTCAGGCGGAAGACTTCAGGATCTTAACTCACGTGGCGGTAAGCTCAAGGTAACCGCACGTCGGGTCACGCCCTTCGCCTCGCGCGCGCCATCTGCCCGGAGGACGAGAGAGAAGGCCGCAATGTCGGCCGACCAAGCTCCGTTGACGGGTGATGCCCTGCTGGCGGCTGTGACCAAGTCGATGGTGGCGCTGCATCAGCGCTACTACCACCGCGCTCCGGCGACCGCCAAGACGCTGCTGCTGGGCGGGGAGTTGCTCGCCTGCGTGCTCGGGGGCGTGTACACCGACGTCGAGAAGACGATGATCGAGCTGCAGCGCAGCGTCGTGGTACAGGAGACTCGACGCGCGTTTCAGCACGCCATTCAGCGCACGTTCATCGCCGAGGTCGAGCGGCTGTCCGGACGCGACGTGCTGAGCTTCATCCCCAACCACCACGTCGGTCCCGACCTGGAGGTGAACCTCTTCGTGCTCAGTCCGCTCGGCGGGCTATGAGGCCAGCAGCGCCTGGATCGGCGGTTCGTCCGGGCTCAGCTCGGACACCTCGACGTCGGCCTCGGTGCCGGTCAGGCCGAACATGCGCTGCACGTTCTCGCGGCCGCGCACGAGCAACAGCCGACGGCCGGCATGTCGGGCGCTCAGGCTGGCGTCGACGATGACCCGCACGCCGGCGGTGTCCACGCAGGTGAGGCCGCGCAGGTCGAGCACGACGACGTGGGCGCTGCGCTGGGCATCCCACAACGCCTCCATCAGCTGCGGCGTGGTGGCCAGGTCGAGGTCGCCCTCCACCTGGACGGTGGCGGCGTTACTGGCGGCGTGACTGGCGATCGAGCAGCTAAACGGCGGTGGCAAAGATCGAGGCCCACTCGCGGTGGCATCGGAAAAGAGGGTGAATGGCTGGGTCACGGTGACCTCCGGGTCGCGATATCGACTGGTCGAAGTCGTTCCCGCGTTGCCGGCCCGTAGGTCAACCGCACGCCGAAGCCCTCTGGCGCGGCAGTCTACGCCGCTGAGGCCCGCGCGGGCGAATTTTGTGGCTAAACTTTTTGCTGGAGGGCGGCAGTGCGGTGGTCGGCTCTGAGTATTTGAGCGGGCAACGTCATCTG
>Ga0302325_10010408_pt1 | contig 20175 bp, 20 predicted proteins | sample Palsa_T0_2_FD_201948 | JGI IMG/M metagenome (GOLD analysis project Ga0302325, IMG submission 201948) | Peat permafrost microbial communities from Stordalen Mire near Abisko, Sweden - Palsa_T0_2 | ecosystem: Environmental > Terrestrial > Soil > Palsa > Peat permafrost | place: Sweden: Abisko...
GACGCGAAAGGCCCAGCCCCGCGACGTCGAAGCCACCTGGCGAAAGTCGGCCAGCTCCTCGACCTCTTCAGACCCAGCGAGTGCGCAAACTACCTCGCAAACTCTGGCTATGGTTCCGTGTAATGGTCTCGCTCTAGGCGAAGCCGAGTTCCTCGAACTGCAGCCAGACGGCGGCGTCCTTCAATGCGTCGCGGATAAAGGCGGCGTGGAGCAGGTGTTCCGTCTCGGTGACCCGCGAGGCCAGTACGCGCGGCCGCGGTCCATAATCGCGGGAGGCGGCGATCCCGGCCTGAGTCGAAGAGCGCGCCCCGTTGATCGAGAGGTCGAAGCCGCGCTCGCGGCCGCCTTGCAGCTCCAGATAGACGCCGGCGAGCAGCTTGGTATCGACCAGGGCGCCGTGTTTCTCGCGTTCGCTCAGCGAGATCTTGAAGCGCTTACAGAGCGCATCGAGCGAATTGTACATACCGGGATAGCGCTTCTGCGCCAGGCCCAGGGTGTCGACCCAGCGGCGCTCGTGCAGCGCCGCCCGCCCGAGCCGCTCGAGCTCGGTGTTGATGAAGTCGCGGTCGAACGCGGCGTTGTGCGCCACCAGCGTCGCCTCGCCGATGAACTCGAGGAAGGCGTCGACCACGTCGACATCGCCGAACCTCGGCTTGTCGGCCAGGAACGCCAGCGAGATGCCGTGCACCCGCTGGGCGTCGAAATCGATCTCGCGCTCGGGGTGGACGTAGCGGTGGAACGAACGGCCGGTCGGGATCAGGTCGTCGAGCTCGACGCAGGCGATCTCGATCACCCGGTGGCCGCTGCGGGGGTCGAGACCGGTGGTCTCGGTGTCGAGGACGATCTCTCGCGCCATACCCTTCAGTGTGACTGTTCTCGGCTCGCTTCAAGCCTGGGCGAGCGCCAATCGGGGTGCTTGATGGCGGCGATAATGTCGCGGACCTGGGCGCGGGCGGCCTCGAACCCGCGGCTGGTGTCGACCACGAAGTGGGCGCGGGCGCGCTTTTCCTGGTCGGCCATCTGGCGGGCCAGGATGGCGTCGAGCTTGGCCTCGTTCATGTCCTGGCGGGCCAGCACTCGCTGGCGCTGCACGCCGGCCGGGGCGGAGACCACCACTACCGCGTCCATGTTGCGCTCGCCCCCCGTCTCGAACAGCAGCGGGATGTCGAGCACCACGATCGCCGCGCCGTCGTCCTCAGCCTTGCGGAAAAATTCGCGCCGCGCCGTGCCCAGTAGCGGCCAGACGATGCTGTTGAGCCGCTGGAACGCCTCGTTGTCGCCCACCACCCGCGCCGAGAGCTTGGCGCGGTTGATCGCGCCGTCCTCCTCGACGCCCGGGAACGCCGCCTCGACCGGCGATACGGCGGCCCCGCCCTTGGCGTAGAGCCGGTGCACCTCGGCATCGGCGTCGTAGACCGGGCAGCCTTCCTCGGCGAACATCGTTGCGGTGGCCGACTTGCCCATGCCGATCGAGCCGGTGAGGCCAAGCGTAATCATCCAGCGTCTCCCAACGCGGCCAGGCACAGCGCGCGCACATCGATAGCCGGCGGCGCGGCGCCAAAGAAGGCCTCGAACGACGGCGCGGCTTGGCCGATCAGCATGGCGAGGCCATCAACCGTGGTCAGCCCGGCCTTCGCGGCGCGGTCCAGGAACTCGGTGCGCAACGGCCGGTAGACCATGTCCATCGCCACTGCGCCCCTCCGGGCCGAGCTGAGCGCCGCCGCGGGGCCAAAGCCGCCGCCGAGACCGAGCGTGGTGGCGTTGACGATCAGGTTCGCGCCCTCGAACGCCGCCGGCCCGACCTCGATCGCCCGGGCTGCGGGACCAACCGCGGACGCGAGGGCTTCCGCGCGCTGTTGCGTGCGGTTGACGATGCGGATCTCCGGCACGCCCGCCAGCACCAGCGCCGCGGCCGCGCCTCTCGCAGCCCCGCCGGCGCCCAGGATCACCACGGGGCCGCGGGTCACGTCGAACCCCGGCGCCCGCTCGGCCAGGGCGGCCAGCAGGCCTACGCCGTCGGTGTTATCGGCGACGATTTCGCCGCCCGGCGCGAAGGTCAGCAGATTGGCCGCGCCGGCGGCCATGGCCCGACCGCTGGCGCTGTCGGCGAGCGCGAGCGCCGTCTCCTTGAACGGCACGGTCACATTGAGGCCCCGCACCGCGCCTCCCCGCAGACCCTGAGCAAACGCCTCGAAACCTTCGGTGGGCGGCGTGAACGGGACATAGACCGCGTCAAGGCCGGCCGCGGCGATCCAGGCGTTGTGGATCAACGGACTGAGCGAGTGGGCGACCGGCGACCCGGCGACCCCGGCCACCTGCGTCGCGCCGCTGATTGTCATGCCGCTAGGGCGCCCTTGTCGCGCAGCAATGCCAGCAGCGGCAGAAGCGGCAGACCGAGGATTGCGAAGTAGTCGCCGTCGATCTCGTCGAACAGCTGCGCGCCGTCGTTTTCGAGCTGGTAGACACCGACCGAGCCGAGCAACGCCTCGCCGTGCCGCGTCAGATAGGCGTCGATGAAGGCGTCGGACGCGGCCCGCATGACCAGGCGCGGGCTCTCAAGATAGCGCCAGATCGGCATTCCGTGCTGGGCGACGACCACCGCCGAGTGGAGCAAATGGCTCCGGCTGCGCAACGTCCGCAGCCGCGCGCGGCCTTCGCTCATGGTCTCGACCTTGTCGTACAGCTCGCCGCCGAGATCTAGTGTCTGGTCGGCGCCGACCACAATTGCGCCCGGCATCGCCTTGGAGACCGCGACAGCCTTGGCCTCGGCGAGATGATCGGCGATCTCGCGCGGCCCCTGGCCAGCGCCCAGCAGGCGCGCCTTTACGGCGTCCTCATCGACGCCGGAGGCCGCGACCTCGAACGGCACGCCCGCGGCCCGTAGGATCGCCTGACGCGACGGGCTTTTTGACGCCAGCACCACCGGCGTCACCCCAACACCTCGACCTGGCCGCGCCCGCCCGAGAGGATGTTCATCACCGCTGCGGCCGTCTCTTCCACCGAGCGGCGGGTGACGTCGATCACCGGCCAACCCTCGCGCTCGAACAGCCGGCGTGCGTCGATCACCTCCTGGCGCACCGCGTCACTGTCGACGTAGCTGCTCTCGCGCTGCTCGTTCAGGCTCTTGAGCCGGTTGCGGCGGATCTCCAGCAACCGGTCGGGCGCCAGTGTCAGCGCCACGATCGGCACGCCCTTCACCGCCCGCAGCCGGGGCGGCACGCCGGCCGCCACCAGCGGCACGTTGGCCGCGCGCACGCCGCGGTGCGCCAAATAGATGCTGGTCGGCGTCTTCGACGTGCGCGAGACCCCGACCAGGATCACATCGGCCCGCTCCAGGTCCTGGCCGCCCTGGCCGTCATCATGGCCGATGGCGTAGTTCAGCGCGTCCATGCGGTTGAAATAGTCGGCGTCGAGCGAGTACTGCGCCCCAACCTGGGTCGACAACGGCGCGCCGAGGTAGCGCGACAGAGCCGACACCAGTGGGTCGAGCGCGGGGATGCACGGCATCTCCAGGCCCTGGCAGCCGATCTCCAGCGCGCTGCGCAGCGCCGGATCGATGATAGTGTGCAGCACGACGCCCGGTGCGTTGGCGATCTCCTCCAGCGCCCGCTCCAGCTGCGGCGGTGAGCGAACCAAGGCGTAGATGTGCTCGATCGGCAGCACATTGGTGAAACGGGCGCAAGCCGCCCGCGCCAGGGCGTTGAGCGTCTCGCCGGTGGAATCGGAAACCAGGTGGACGTGGAAGTAGGTCGCCAGGCGAGTGCGACCGGTCATAGCGCCGCTGCCAGCAAATATTTCTGCGAACAAAGCTGTGCACGGAGCGTTAACCGATCGTTAACCAAGGGCGCTCTGCCGCCCCCCAGAAGTGGACGGTTTAGCCTTCCCCGCGCCGCGGCGCGGCGACTGGGGATCGGCGGGGCGCCGTTGAGGCCGATCTTCCCCAGGCTGTCAGCCTGGTGGATGGGCGTCGGCGCAGTCTCTATCGCCAATGTGGACAACCGCGTTCCTTTAACGATCCTGCCCTTTCGCCGCGGCAGGATGAACGGCCAGAACAATAGCTTGCCCGGTTCTCACCGCAATTCACAGGGCGGTCGGCGTCACTGCGGGCGACTGTGGAACAGCGATGCGCGAGCGGGGCGCCAAGTGCGCCAAGTCGGATCGGTCCCCGCTCCTCCCCTGCCTCACTTCCTCCTAATACCTAGGTTAATCTTTTATTAAGGAGATGAAGTAGGATCAGCTTCGGCGCCCCGGCCCTTGAGCCTTGCCCTCCAGGGCGGTTTAAGGGGCGCAATGAGCCCGGTCAGACCCCTCTTCCTGCGCACCATCGATCGCGAACCGGTCGAGCGACCGCCGATCTGGTTCATGCGCCAAGCCGGACGCTGCCTGCCGGAATACCGCGAGCTCAGGGCCAAGGCGGGCGGTTTCCTGAACCTTTGCATGAACCCCGAGACCGCCGCTGAGGTGACGTTGCAGCCGATGCGCCGGTTCGCTTACGACGCCGCCATCGTGTTCGCCGACATCCTGACCCTGCCGATGGCGATGGGCCAGAAGCTGTGGTTCGAAACCGGCGAGGGACCGCGGTTCGGACCCCTGCCGTCGCTGGAGAGCCTGGAAGCCAGGATCGAGAGCGCGGCCGGCGAACTCGCCTGCGTCGGCGAGACGGTGCGGCGAGTGCGCGCCGAACTGGCGCCAAGCCGCGCGGTGATCGGCTTTGTCGGCGGACCCTGGACGGTGGCCACCTACATGCTGGTTGGGCGCGGTGGCGAGGCGGCGCGGGCCGAGGCGCGGGCGATGGCGCTGGCGGATCTCGGGCGGGTCGGCCAGCTGGTCGACATCGTCGCCGAGGCGAGCATCCCTTACGTCGCCATGCAGGCCGAAGCGGGCGCGCAGGCGCTGCAGTTGTTCGAGTCCTGGGCCGAGGTGCTGCCCGAGCCAGAGATGTTCGAACGGCTGGTGATCCGGCCGCATCGGCGCATCGTCGAAGGCCTGAGAACGCGCGGTGTCACCGTGCCGATTATCGGCTTTCCGCGCGGCGCGGCGCCGGCGCTGGTGGAGCGCTACGCCGCGGCGACCGGTGTGCAGGTCGTCGGCCTTGGCACGGATGCGCCGAAGGAGCTCGGGCTGAAATTGCAGGACACGGTGGCGATCCAGGGCGCGCTCGACCCGCAGCTGCTCCGCGCCGGCGGACCCGCCTTGTCGGCGCGGATCGACGAGATGCTGCGGCAGTGGTCGGGCGGTCCGTATGTATTCAATCTCGGCCACGGCGTGCCGATCGACACGCCGCTCGAGCATCTGGCGCAGGCCGTCGAGCAAGTGACCAACTGGCGCAACGCCGATCTGGCCCACGGATGAGCCGGGTCGCGGTCGTCCTCTTCAACCTCGGCGGCCCCGATGGTCCGAAAGCGGTACGGCCGTTCCTGAAGAAGCTGTTCTCCGACCCGGCGATCATTGCCGCGCCGGGCCTGGTGCGGCTCGGCCTAGCAGAGCTGATCTCGCGGGTTCGGGAGAGGTCGGCCATCGCCAACTACGCCGTGATGGGCGGCGGATCGCCGCTGACCGCCGAGACAGCGGCGCAGGCTGGCGCGCTGGCGACGCACCTGGCCGGGCTGAGGCCTACCGACGAGATCAAGGTGTTCGTCGCCATGCGCTATTGGAACCCCTTGACCGGGCAGACCGCCGCGGAGGTGGCGCGGTTCGCGCCGGACGAGGTGGTGTTGCTGCCGCTCTATCCGCAGTTCTCGACCACCACCACCGCCTCGTCACTGCAGGCCTGGAACGCCCTCTACGCCGGCCCAGGCCGCCAGCACGCCATCTGCTGCTACTCGGATCTGGACGGCCTCGCCGAAGCCCACGCGGCGCTGATCCGTGAGACCTGGGAGGCGGCGGGCTCGCCGGAACGGGTGCGCCTGCTGTTCTCCGCGCATGGGATCCCGCAGCGGATCTCCGACTCCGGCGATCCCTACCGCTGGCAGGTCGAGCGCACCTGCGCCGCCGTCGCCGCGAAGCTGGAGCGGCGTTGGGACTGGCGCATCGGCTACCAGAGCCGGGTGGGGCCGATGAAATGGCTCGGGCCTTCGACGATCGAGGAGATCGAGCGGGCCGGCGCGGACGGCGTCGGTGTGATCATCGATCCGATCGCCTTCGTCTCAGAGCACGTCGAGACCCTGGTCGAGCTCGACCGGGATTATGCCGAGCTGGCGCGGAAGGTCGGCGTGTCGCCCTACCTCCGAGTCCCGGCGCTGGGCGTGGAGCCGCGCTTCATCGAGGGTCTGGCGGCGCTGGTCGAGCAGGCGCTGGCCGCGCCAGGGCTCGCCGCCGGGGCAACGCCTTGCGAGATGGGCCTGAGCCGCTGCGCGCTGCGGACCCTGGCCGCATGAAGCACCTCGACTTCTGGCACAATTTACTGATCGGCCTGCACATCATCGCCGTGATCGCCTGGATGGCCGGGCTGCTCTACCTGCCGCGGCTGTTCGCCTACCATCACCGCGCCACGCCCGGCGGCGAGATGGACCAGACCTTCAGGGTCATGGAAGCCAAGGTGATGAAGATCATCCTCAACCCGGCGCTGATCCTGGTCTGGATCCTGGGGCTGACCCTGATCTGGTTCGACGCGACCCAGCAGCGCTGGGGTTGGGGCTTCCTGCTGACGCCGTGGATGCTGACCAAGCTGGCCGGGGTCCTTTTCCTGACTTGGTGGCATCACTATCTGATGGTGGCGCAACGGCGCTTCGCCGCTGGCGAGACGCCGCGCTCCGAGCGGTTCTGGCGCATGACCAACGAGCTGCCGTTCCTGGCGGCGATTGTCATGGTGCTGGCCATCACCACCAAGTTCGCCTTCTGAGCCGCTTGACGGGGCGCCTTGACCGGCTCGCTCGCATGTGGTTTCGCTGGTAGCTGAAGCCGAGTCGCCCCAAGGCGCATCGGCCTCCCCCGCCTCTTCACCTGACCGCCGCCTCACCTTGGCGCAGACGGTTCGGCCCCCTGAACGATATCCGCGCAACAGACTTCTCAGCCGGCGCGCGGCCCGAACGATAACCCTTCCTCGCCCGGCCCGACTTGCGCCCGGACGCCCAACCGTAAAGTCACCCACCCGAATGTCCGACATCACAGAACTTGAATCCGCCGAGACCGAGGCCGAGGCCGACGGCGCCGTTGAAGCCGAAGTTGGCGCCGACTCGTCAGAGCCTGGCGTGGCCGCCAAGGCGGTCGCCGAACTTGGCCTGACCAGCATGTCGCTGGCGGAGCTGAAGAAGACCTCGCCCGCCGATCTCCTCGCCTTCGGTGAGAAGCTGGAGATCGAAAACGCCAACGCCATGCGCAAGCAGGACATGATGTTCGGCATCTTGAAGATCCTCGCCGAAGAAGGCGTCGAGATCTCGGGTTCTGGTACGCTGGAAGTCGTCCAAGACGGCTTCGGCTTCCTGCGCAGCCCCGAGGCCAACTATTTGCCCGGCCCCGACGACATCTATGTCAGCCCCTCGCAGATTCGGAAGTTCGGCCTGCGCACCGGCGACACCGTCGACGGCGCCATTCGAGCGCCGCGCGAAGGTGAGCGCTATTTCGCCCTCACCAACGTGGCGCTGATCAACTTCGAGAACCCGGATAACGTCCGCCACAAGGTGCTGTTCGACAACCTGACCCCGCTCTACCCGGACGAGCGGCTGACGATGGAGCTGCCGGACCCGACGGTGAAGGACCGCACCGGCCGCGTGATCGACATCGTCGCGCCGCTCGGCAAGGGCCAGCGCTGCCTGATCACCTCGCCGCCCCGCGTCGGTAAGACGGTGATGCTGCAGAACATCGCCAAGTCGATCGAGGCCAACCACCCCGAGTGCTACCTGATCGTGCTGCTGGTCGACGAGCGGCCGGAAGAAGTCACCGACATGCAGCGCACCGTAAAGGGCGAGGTGGTGTCCTCGACCTTCGACGAGCCGGCCACCCGCCACGTCGCCGTCGCCGAGATGGTGATCGAGAAGGCCAAGCGCCTGGTCGAGCACAAGCGCGACGTGGTGATCCTGCTGGACAGCGTCACCCGGCTCGGCCGCGCCTACAACACCGTCGTCCCCTCATCGGGCAAGGTGCTGACCGGCGGCGTCGACGCCAACGCGCTGCAGCGGCCCAAGCGCTTCTTCGGCGCCGCGCGGAACATCGAGGAAGGCGGCTCGCTGACCATCATCGCCACCGCCCTGATCGACACCGGCAGCCGGATGGACGAGGTGATCTTCGAAGAGTTCAAGGGCACCGGCAACTCGGAAATCATCCTGGACCGGAAGGTCGCCGACAAGCGGATCTACCCGGCCATCGACATCATCAAGTCGGGCACCCGCAAGGAAGAACTGATCACGCCAAAGGACCTGCTGCAGAAGACCTACATCCTGCACCGCATCGTCAACCCGATGGGGGCGCAGGACGCGATCGAGTTCCTGCTCGACAAGCTGCGCCAGACCAAGACCAACGACGAGTTCTTCCAATCGATGAACACCTAGGCGAGATCGTCAGGACACTGACGATTCGTCGCCTAAGGCAGCAGCACCGTTGCGCCGATCGTGTCGCGGCCTTCGAGCGCCTCGTGCGCCTTGCGGACGTCCGCCAGCTTGAAGCGCTGGCCGATCTCGATTTTCAACTTTCCGGACGCGAGCATCCCGAACAGAGCGCCGGCGCTCTCTTCCAGCTCGGCCCGGGTCGTCGTGTAGTCGAACATGGTCGGGCGGGTGAAGTAGAGCGAGCCGGCGCGCGAGAGGCGCAGCGGCTCGAACGCCGGGACCGCGCCAGAGGCATTGCCGAAGCTGACGAACAGGCCCCGCCGCGCCAGGCTGCCCATCGTCATCTCGAAGGTGTCCTTGCCAACCGAGTCGTAGGCGACCGGTACGCCGACGCCGCCGGTGATCTCCTTCACCCGGGCCGGCACGTCCTCCTCGCGGTAAAGGATCACGTGATCGCAACCGAGACTTTTGGCCATCGCTGCCTTCTCGGCCGAGCCGACCGTGCCGATCACCGTCGCCCCGATCGCCTTGGCCCACTGGGTCAGCAGGGCGCCCACGCCCCCGGCGGCCGCGTGGAGCAGGATAGTCTCACCGGCTCGCAACGGATGGCAGCGACGCACCAGGAACTCCGTTGTCATCCCCTTGAGTAAGGAAGCGGCCGCATCTTCAAAGCTGACGCTGTCCGGCAGGTGCAGCAGCCGCGCCGCCGGTACGACCTGGAACGCGGCGTAGGCTCCGCCTTGGCCGCTATAGGCCACGCGGTCACCTGACTTGAAGTCCGTGACGCTGTCGCCGAGCGCCTCCACCACACCGGCGGCCTCCTGGCCCAGCACGGCCGGGTAGCGCATCGGATAGAGGCCGCTGCGCTGGTAGGTGTCGATGAAGTTGAGCCCGATCGCTGCGTGCCGCACCAGCACCTGGCCGGGTCCGGGCGCGGGGCGCGGGAGGTCGGCCGCTTCGAGCACGTCAGGTCCGCCGGCGCGGACGGCCTGGATCGCCAGCATCAGCCCAGAACCTTGTCGAAGAGGGCCTTCTTGAACAGCCCCAGCGTGCGCGACTTCGCCAGCGCCGCGTCGGCGGCGTCATAGTGCTCGCCGCCCGGGCGGGCGAAGGCATGGTCGCGGCCGGGGTAGGTGTAGAGCTCGACCTGCGGGTGGTTCTTCAGCGACGCGATGATCAGCGCCCGCGCCTCCTTCGGCACGAACTGGTCCTCCTCGGCGATGTGCAACAGCAGCGGGTCGTTGAGCATGTCGCTCTCAGCCAGGTGCTTCTCGATGCCGACGCCGTAGTAGCCGACCGCCGCGTCGACGTCGGTGCGCGTGGCGGTGAGGAACGCCAGCAGGCCGCCCAGACAGAAGCCAACCGAGCCGACCTTGCCGCTGCAGACCGGGTCCTGCCGGGCATGGGCGATCGCCGCGGCGATGTCCTTCACGCCCAGGTCCACGTCGAAGGCGTTGTAGAGCGCGAACGCCTTCTTCCACTCAGGCTCGGACTGGTCGGTGATGTCGACCCCAGGCTCGACGCGCCAGAACAGGTCTGGGCAGAGCGCCAAATAGCCCTCGGCGGCGAAGTCGTCGGCGATGGCGCGCATCACCGCGTTCACCCCGAAGATCTCTTGGATCACGACGATGGCCGGCGTCTTGGCGGCGGCGGGGCGCGCAACGTAGGCGCCGAACTCGCCGTCGGGCGTACGGACCGTCTGCATTTCGCCCATCGGCGTCTCCCCAACATCACTGCCTTGTGCGGGTCCGCGTAGCCGGCCAGACTAGGCAGGCTGTTGGCCCGCGCGCGGTCAGCCGGTCGCACGCCATCCCGGCCACGGTCAAGGAGCGGTCGCATGAAGTTGAACATCGAGGTTGACTGCACCCCCGCCGAAGCGCGCGCCTTCCTCGGGCTGCCGGATGTCACCGCGCTCAACTCCCACTTTGTCGAGGAGATGAAGAAGCGGGTCGACGCCAACATCGCCATGGCCGCGCCAGAGGAGCTGATGAAGAACTGGTTCGCCTTCGGCGGCCAGGCGTCGGAGCAGTTCATGAAGATGCTGACCGCGGCGTCCGGCGGGATGGGCGGCGTCAAACCGCGATGAGGGACACCATCTTCGCCCTGGCCACCGCGCCGGGGCGGGCGGCGGTCGCGGTGATCCGGATTTCAGGACCGGACGCCGGCGCGGCGCTGCGCGCCCTGTCGGGTCGCCCGCCGAGGCCGCGCCGGGCGGCGATGCGGCGGCTGTGTGCGTCTGACGGTGAGGCTCTGGACGAAGCCTTGGTGCTCTGGCTGCCGGCGCCGGCCAGCTATACCGGCGAGGACGTGGCCGAGCTGCAGCTGCACGGCGGCGGCGCCGTCGTGGGGAGGGTCACCGGCGCCCTGCTGGCGCTCGGCCTGCGGCTGGCCGCGCCGGGGGAGTTCACCCGACGCGCGTTCGAGGCCGGCCGGCTCGATCTCGACCAGGCCGAGGGCGTGGCCGACCTGATCGACGCCGAGACCGACGCCCAGGCGCGCCAGGCGCTGGCCCAACTCGGCGGCGCGCTCGGCCTGCGCTACGAGGGCTGGCGTGAGATCCTGACCCACGCCACGGCTTGCGTCGAGGCGGCGGTGGATTTCCCCGACGAGGAGGTTCCGGCCGATGTGGCGGGCCGCGCGCTGCCGCTGGTGGCCTCGCTGACCGCCGACCTTGAAGCGGCGCTGGCCGACGCCGGGCGCGGCGAGCGGGTCCGCGACGGCTACCGCGTCGCCCTGATCGGCGCGCCGAACGCCGGCAAGAGCGCGCTGTTCAACGCGCTGCTGGGCCGCGACGCGGCCATTGTCACCCCGACGGCGGGTACAACGCGCGACGTGATCGAGGCGGCCATGGTGCTGGAGGGTTACAAGGTGATCCTCGCCGACATGGCCGGCCTGCGCGCCTCCGACGACGCGATCGAGGCGGAGGGCGTGCGCCGCGCCAGGGCTTGGGCAGAGGCCGCCGCGCTGCGTATTTGGGTGGTTGACGGCGCCGCGTGCGACGGCACGTGGCGCGAGGCCGCCGACTTGGTCCGGCCCCGGGACCTGCTGGTGCTGAACAAAGCCGACCTGCCCGCGGGCGGGGATCGCAAGCCGGCGGCGGCGAACGCAGGCCAGGATGGTATTGAGGTGACGGCGACACGCGGCGATGTGGCGGCGCTGAAGGCGGCGCTCTCGATGCGGGTGATCGCCGACCTCAGCGGCGCGGACTTCCCGGCCGTGACGCGGGCGCGGCACCATCAGCTCCTCAGCGACGCCTTGGCGCGGCTGCGCCAGGTCGACGCCGCGGCGCTGGAAACGCCCGAGCTGGCGGCTGAGGATCTGCGGCTCGCCGCAAGGGCGATGGAGCGCATCACCGGGCGGATCGGCGCCGAGGATGTGCTCGATGTGGTCTTCGCGTCGTTCTGCATCGGCAAGTGATGTTTCACGTGAAACATTCCGCTGCGTAAACCTGCGGCTTCTGCGTCGGCCGCCTCGCTTTCGCGGTGCAAGTTCGCTATCTGCGGGCGATGACCCTAAGGTGGGATGTGATTGTGATCGGCGGCGGGCACGCCGGCTGCGAAGCCGCGGCGGCCTCGGCGCGCGCCGGCGCGGCCACCCTACTGCTGACCCACAAGATCGAGACCATCGGCGAGATGTCGTGCAATCCCGCCATCGGCGGCCTCGGCAAGGGCCATTTGGTGCGCGAGATCGACGCCCTCGACGGCCTGATGGGCCGCCTGGCCGACGCCGCTGGCATCCAGTTCCGCCTGCTGAACCGCTCCAAGGGCCCGGCGGTCCGGGGGCCGCGGGCCCAGATCGACCGCGCCCGGTACCGCGCCGCGATGCAGGCCGAGCTACTGAACTATCCGGACCTGGAGGTCCGCGCCGACGCGGTCGAGGACCTGGTGATAGAGAGCGGCCGCGTCGCCGGCGTGATCGGGGGCAGCGGCGTCCAGTACGCGGCAAGCCGCGTCGTGCTGACCACCGGCACCTTCCTCAAGGGCGTGATCTGCCGCGGCGACGAGCGCATTCCCGCCGGCCGCATCGGCGAGGCGCCGGCGATCGGACTGGCCGAGCGGCTCTACAGCCTTGGCCTGCGCATGGGCCGGCTCAAGACCGGCACGCCGGCCAGGCTCGACGGGCGCACGATCGACTGGACCGGGTTGGAGATGCAGGCGGGCGACGCGGCGCCGACGCCGTTCTCGTTCCTTACAGCGGCGATCACGACGCCGCAGATCGAATGCGGCGTCACCGAGACGACCGCCGAGACCCACCGCATCATTGCCGAGCGGCTGTCGGAATCGGCGGTCTATGGCGGCCGGCTTGGCGGGCGCGGGCCGCGCTATTGTCCGTCGATCGAAGACAAGGTGGTCCGTTTCCCCGAGCGCACCGGCCACCAGATCTTCCTCGAGCCGGAGGGCCTGGACGACGACACCGTCTATCCGAACGGCATCTCGACCTCGGTGTCGGATGCGACCCAGGACCTGTTCCTGCGCACCATCCCCGGGCTCGGGCGGGTCGTGGTCAAGCGCTACGGCTATGCGATCGAGTACGATTACGTCGACCCGCGCGAACTGACCACATCGCTTGAGACGCGCCGGCTGCCTGGGCTCTATCTCGCCGGCCAGATCAACGGCACCACCGGCTACGAGGAGGCCGGCGCGCAGGGCCTGGTTGCGGGGCTCAACGCCGCTCGCGCCGCCGGGGGCGCCGAGGCCACCAGCTTTGGCCGCGACGAGGCCTACATCGGGGTGATGATCGACGATCTGGTCACCCGCGGCGTCACCGAGCCCTACCGCATGTTCACCAGCCGGGCCGAGTTCCGCCTGCGCCTGCGCGCCGACAACGCCGACCAGCGCCTGACCGCCAAGGGGATCGTGCTGGGCTGCGTCGGCTCGGAGCGCGCCGGCCGCTTCGAGGCCAAGGCGCTGGCGCTGGACGCCGCGCGGCGCACGGCGGCGGGCCTCAACCTGACGCCGGCCGAGGCCGTGCGCGCTGGGTTCAAGGTCAATCCGGACGGCCAGCGGCGCGCCCTGACGCAGCTGTTGGCCTACCGCGAGATCGGTTTTGGCGACCTGGTCGGCATCTGGCCGCAGATCGGCGACTGGTCCCCCGAGGTGCGCGAGCAGATCGAGATCGACGCCCTCTACGCCGGCTATTTGGGTCGCCAGGACGCCGACGTCGAAGCCTTTCGCCGCGACGAAGCCCTCGCCCTCCCCGCCGAGCTCGACTACGCGGCCATCGGCGGGCTCTCCAACGAGGTGCGCGAGAAGCTGTCCGACGTGCGCCCGGCCTCGCTCGGCCAGGCCGCCCGCATCGAAGGCGTCACCCCCGGCGCGCTCACCGCTTTGCTCGCCCATGTCCGCCGCCCCCGCGCTGCTTGAACCTCTGCAGGTGTTCGACGCGGCGAGCTTCGCGGCTGGCGCCGGGGCGACCGCCACGCAGATGGTCGATCTCGAGCAGCTCCGTTCGATGCTGGCCGACTGGAACGAACGGATCAACCTGGTCAGCGCCGCCAGCCTCGCCGAGTTCTGGCCGCGTCACGCCCTAGACAGCGCCCAGCTGCTGCGGATCGCGCCTGCCGCCCGCACTTGGGTCGACATCGGCGCCGGGGCCGGCTTCCCAGGCCTGGTGCTGGCGATCCTGCTGAAGGGCGAGGCCGGCGCGAAGGTGCATCTGGTCGAGAGCGTCGCCAAGAAGGGCCGCTTCCTCGAAGCGGTGGTTGAAGCGCTGAGTCTGCCGGCCCAGGTGCACAACGACCGCGCCGAGAACCTCTCGCTCAAGGCCGACGTCGTCACCGCTCGGGCCGTCGCCCCGCTCGGCCGCCTGCTCGGGTTCGCCAAGCCCTACTTTTCGAGAGGCGCGGTCGGCCTGTTTCACAAGGGTCGCGGCGCCGACGCGGAAATCGCCGACGCGCGGGCGGCCTGGCGTTTCACGTGCAACGTCATCCCCAGCCTCAGCGACCCCGAGGGCCGCATCCTGAAAGTGGAAGGCCTCAGCCGTGCCCGCTAAGGCCACCCGCGTCCTCGCCATCGCCAACCAGAAGGGCGGCGTCGGCAAGACCACCACGGCGATCAACCTCAGCACCGCCCTCTCCGCCGTCGGCGAGCGGGTGCTGCTGCTCGATTCCGACCCACAGGGCAACGCCTCCACCGGGCTTGGCATCGCGCGCGCTATGCGCCGCAAGACGCTCTACGACGTGCTGATGGACGGCCTGCCGATCCTCGAGGCGACGGTGCGGACCGCCCTCCCCGGCCTCGACCTGCTGCCGGCCGATCCGGACCTGTCGGGGATCGAGGTCGAGCTGGGCCAGACCCCGCGCCGCTCCTACCGCCTGCGCGACGCCCTCGCCCCGATCCGCGCCACCACCGCCTACGACTATGTGCTGATCGACTGCCCGCCGGCGCTGTCGCTGCTCACGGTCAACGCCATGACCGCCGCCGACGCCGTGCTGGTGCCGTTGCAGTGCGAGTTCTTCGCCCTCGAGGGCCTGACCCAGCTGGTGCGCACGATCGAGTTGGTCCGCGGCAGTCTAAATCCGGCCCTCGAGATCCAGGGCGTGGTGCTGACCATGTTCGACCGCCGCAACAGCCTCTCCGGCCAGGTCGCAAAGGACGTGCGCGAGCACTTCGGGACCAAGGTCTACGAGACGGTGATCCCCCGTAACGTGCGGGTCTCGGAGGCCCCGTCGTTCGGCAAGCCGGCGCTGATCTACGACATGAAGTGCGCCGGCTCCCAGGCCTACATCAAGCTCGCCCGCGAATTGGTCGGCCGCGAACGCGAACGGCTGAAGGCGAGTTGAGCGCCGCCGTGGTTTCGCCCGCCAACTCGCGCTAGACCTTCCCGCTCATTTGGAGTCGTGACGCATGGCCGAGGGCCGACGGGGTTTGGGGCGGGGGCTTTCGGCCCTGCTGGGCGAGGTCGACGCGCCGGCGGAGGGTCGCCACGCGGCCGGCGCCACCGAGATCGCGGTCGAGTCGATCCAGGCCAACCCGGACCAGCCCCGCCGGCGTTTCGACGAAACCGAGCTGGAGGAGCTGGCGCAGTCGATCCGCGAGAAGGGTGTGCTGCAGCCGATCCTGGTGCGGCCCGCCGCGGGGGGCGACTTTCAGATCGTCGCCGGCGAGCGGCGCTGGCGCGCGGCTCAGCGCGCCGGCCTATGGGAGATTCCGGCCCTGGTCCGCAACCTCACCGACGAGCAGGTGCTGGAGATCGCCATCGTCGAGAACGTCCAGCGCACGGACCTCTCGCCGATGGAGGAGGCGGACGGTTACCGCACCCTGATCGACAAGTTCGGCCGCACCCAGGCGCAGGTCGCCGACACCGTCGGCAAGAGCCGGGTCCACGTCACCAACGCGCTGCGCCTGCTGCAGCTGCCGGCGTCGGTGCAGGCCATGGTGCGCGACGGCCAGCTGACGCCGGGCCACGTCCGGCCGCTGATCGGCGTCGCCGACGCCGCGCGCCTGGCCGAGGAGGTGGTCGGCCGCGGCCTTTCCGTCCGCCAGACCGAGACCCTGGCGCGGGGCGGCGGCGCCGCGAACCCGGCTACACCACCCCGGCGCGGCGGCAAGGACGCCGACACGCTCGCGCTGGAGAGTGATCTGGCCGAGGTGCTCGGCCTGCCGGTCGAAATCCGAGACGGGGGTGGCGCCGGCGAGGTGCGGATTCGCTACGCGAGCCTGGAGCAGCTGGACGACATCTGCCGGCGCCTCTCGCGCACCTGACCTAAGTTGACGTAGCGGAATGTTTCACGTGAAACACTGCGGTGGCCGCGTGCGGGAAAATTCTACGGCCCGTTGATGCCCGCAGATAACGGTCCTTCGCCGTAAACTCGGACGTAGTGCGTGGCGCGCAGAGCCGTGCCAGAGCCGGTGCGACCAAGCTGGCGCGCATCCGGCCTTTCGCTGTGCTGCGGCTAAGGCGACGGGCTGGGGCCGATGCTCAAAATCACGATGTCAAAGGTCGCTGCGGCCGTGCTCACCCGGTTTGCGAGCGAACCCCGCGCGAATGACCGCCGTCAAGGCCCCTGCGTTGCGCCTAATGATAGCGCCTGCTATCATCGATCGATGCCACAACTCCTCGTCCGTAACGTGCCCCTCGATGTGGTCGATGCGCTGAAGCGCCAGGCGTCCCTGCATGGCCGCAGCGCCGAGGCGGAGCATCGGGCGATCCTCGAACAGGCGCTGAAGGCGGGCCGGGCCAGCTTTCGGGCGACCGCCGCGAAGCTGCGGGCGGAGACGGGAGGCCGCATCCTGGGCGAGTCGGCCGACCTGATCCGCGAGGACCGCGATCGGCGATGACCGTGGTGGTCGACGCGTCTGTCGCGCTCAAATGGGTGCTCGATGAGCCAGGCGCAGAGGCTGCCGAAGCCTTGCTTGAGGAAACGCTGCTCGCGCCCTCCTTGTGGCTAGTCGAAGCCGCGAACGCCCTGTGGCGGCGTCATATGCGCGGCGAACTCACCCACGACGGCGCTCGCGATCGACTTGCCGCGCTGTTCGATGCGCCGGTGACCGGCCTGCGGGTCGAGGACGACCTTGCGGCCGCGCTGGAGCTGGCCGCCGAGCTGCGTCACCCGGTCTACGACTGCCTCTATCTTGCGGCGGCGCTTCGCCACGACGCCCAGGTGGTGACCGCGGACACGCGCTTTTGGGGTGCTGCCGCCGCGGCCTACCGGGAGCGCCTGCGGCTGCTTTAGACCGGCTCGGTCACCGGCTGCTCGTATGCCGCCATCATCGCCATGTTGAAGATCTTCGAGACCGAGGCCGACAGCGGGGCGATCTGCACCGACCGGGAAAGGCCGAGCAGGATCGGGCCGACGACCGTCGCCTCGCCTAGCGCCTGCACCAGCTTGGTCGAGATCGAGGCGGAGTGGATCGCCGGCATGATCAGTACATTGGCCGGTCCGGTCAGGCGCATGAACGGATAGTCGGCGCGCCGCTCCGGGTCGAGCGCCAGCTCCGGCGGCATCTCGCCCTCATATTCGAAGCCGACGTCACCGCGGGCGTCGAGCATGGCCACCGCGTCGCGCACCTTCTCCGAACGCTCGCCCATCGGGTTGCCGAACGCCGAATAGGACATGAAGGCGACGCGCGGGGTGAAGCCCAGCCGGCGCACGGCCGTCGCCGCCTCCACCGCGATCTCCACCAGCTCGTCCGCCTCCGGCATCTCGGTGACGTTGGTGTCGGCGATGAACAGGGTGCGGCCCTTGGAGAGCACGATCGACATGCCGATCAGCCGCCCGCCCGGCGCCGGGTCAATTACCCGAAGTATCTCCTCCAGCGCCTGGTCGTAGGCCCGGGTGACCCCAGTCACCATGCCGTCTGCGTAACCGCAGGCGACGAAGCAGGCGGCGAACGAGTTGCGGTCCTGATTGATCAGCCGCAGCACGTCGCGGCGCAGATAGCCGGAGCGCTGCAGCCGCTGGTAGAGAAAGTCGACAAACTCCGGATTGTGCCGCGAGAGGCGCGCGTTCAGCACCTCCAGCTTGGCCTCCGCGGGGTCGAGGCCGGCGGCGCGCATGTTCTCGGCCACCAGCTCCTCGCGCCCGATCAGCACCGCCTTGCCCAGCCCCTGGCTCTGGAAGGCGTAGGCCGCGCGGATCACCTGCGGCTCCTCGCCCTCGGCGAACACGATCTTCTTCTGGCGGCCGGACTGCACCGCGCCGCTGACCTTCTGCAGGAAGCCGGCGGTGGGATCGAGCCGGCGCGCCAAAGACTCGCGATAGGCCTCCATGTCCGGGATCGGCCGGCGCGCGACGCCGCTGTCCATCGCCGCCTGGGCGACGAACGGCGGGATGTACCAGATCAGCCGCGGGTCGAACGGCGAGGGAATGATATAGTCGGGCCCGAACCGCAGGTGCCCGCCGTGATAGGCGGCCGCCACCTCGTCGGGCACGTCCTCGCGCGCCAGCTGCGCCAGCGCGTTGGCGCAGGCGATCTTCATCTCCATGTTCACCCGCCGCGCCCGCACGTCCAGCGCGCCGCGGAAGATGTAGGGGAAACCCAGCACGTTGTTGACTTGATTGGGATAATCGGACCGCCCGGTGGCGACGATGGCGTCGGGCCGGACCGCCTTCGCCTCCTCTGGGGTGATCTCCGGGTCGGGGTTGGCCATGGCGAAGATGATCGGCCGCGGCGCCATCAGGTCGACCAGACCGGCGTCGAGCGCGCCTTTCACCGATAGCCCGAAGAAGGCGTCGGCGCCTTTCAGCGCGTCGGCCAGGGTGCGAGCGTCGGTCTCGACCGCGTGGGCCGACTTCCACTGGTTCATCGCCTCGGTGCGGCCGCGGTAGATCACGCCCTTGGTGTCCAGCGCGATGCAGTTCTCCGGCCTCACCCCCATCGCCTTGATGAGGTCGAGCGTGGCAATGCCGGCCGCGCCAGCGCCGTTCAGCACCAGCTTGATCTCGGAAAGCTTGCGCCCGGTGATCTCGCAGGCGTTGATCAGCCCCGCGGCTGAGATGATCGCGGTGCCATGCTGGTCGTCGTGGAACACCGGGATGTTGAGCAGCTCCTGCAGCTCGGTCTCGATGCGGAAGCACTCGGGGCTCTTGATGTCCTCCAGATTGATGCCGCCGTAGGTGTCGCCGATGTTCTTCACCACGGTGATGATTTCGTCGGCGTCGCGCGAGACGATCTCCACGTCGACCGAGTCGACGTCGGCGAAGCGCTTGAACAGCACGCTCTTGCCTTCCATCACCGGCTTGGAGGCCAGCGAGCCCAGGTCGCCCAGACCCAGGATGGCGGTGCCGTTGGTAATGACGGCCACCAGATTGCCCTTGGAGGTGTAGTCGTAGGCGAGGTCTGGGTCCCGCGCGATCGCCAGCACCGGCACGGCGACCCCGGGCGAATAGGCCAGCGACAGATCGCGCTGCGTCGCCATCGGCTTGGTTGCGACCACGGCGATCTTGCCGGGCGTGGGTTCCTTATGGAACGCCAGCGCCTCGTCGTCAGTGAAGGTGCGTCTCTCGGCGTCGCTCATGCGGCGGCTCTTGGGCTCTTTCGGCGTGAGATGGAACCGGAAAAGGCCCTGCGCCCCCGGCGGTGCGGGCCGGCAACCTAATGCGACGTTTGCGAAAGGGGAAGCGCGGCGACGGAGCGCTCTGCTAGGTTGGCTGTTGCGCCGGCGACCGGCGTTCGCGGAGACGACGGGATGACGCAGCCGCTGCGGATCGGGATCGCCGGGGCGCTGGGCCGGATGGGGCGGTCGATCGCCGCCGCGCTGGAGGGGCGCGCGGACGCGGCCGCGACCGTCGGCTTCGACGCGCCCGGCACGGAGGGCCAGGCCTGGGGCGCTTGGTTGCTGGGCGGGCCGCAGGATGCGGCGAACTGCGACGTGCTGGTCGACTTCACTACCCCGGCGGCGTCGGTGGCCCTGGCCAAGGCGGCGGCGGCGCGCGGGGCGCCGGCGCTGGTGATCGGCTCGACCGGCTGGGGCGAGACCGAGGACATGCAGATCTGGAATGCCGCCAAGGCAATTCCAATCGTTAAGTCCGGCAACTATTCGTTGGGCGTCAATGTGTTGGCCGGCCTGGTGCAGCAGGCGGCGCGCAAGCTGTCGGCGCGGGACTGGGACGTCGAGGTGTTCGAGGCGCACCACCGGCGCAAAGTCGACGCGCCCTCCGGCACGGCGCTGATGCTGGGCGAGGCGGCGGCGCGCGGTCGCCAGAGCGAGTTGGCGGCGCTCCAGGTGCGGGCCCGCGACGGCGTCACCG
>Ga0302325_10010409_pt1 | contig 20174 bp, 5 predicted proteins | sample Palsa_T0_2_FD_201948 | JGI IMG/M metagenome (GOLD analysis project Ga0302325, IMG submission 201948) | Peat permafrost microbial communities from Stordalen Mire near Abisko, Sweden - Palsa_T0_2 | ecosystem: Environmental > Terrestrial > Soil > Palsa > Peat permafrost | place: Sweden: Abisko...
CCAGAGGAACCGATCGCTGGCATCGCTGCTCTCGACCACGACGCCAGTCAACACTGGCAGCCAGGGCGTTGGATCGTATCCGCGTCGTTTCTTGAACTCATCCATCATGTGGTCGGTCCAATTTTGCGACCCGGCTTCCCAACTGTCCGTAATCACGTATTTGATTCCACGTTTGCCCATCATTTCGGGGCCGACGGTTTCCTTGTAGCTGTCCAGGTATTTGTTCATGTAATCCTTCACAAATCCTGAATTCAGTTTGTCAACCTCGAGGCCTGTCGCTTCCGCGGTAGCCGGATGATTGGTGATGCCAAGAAGCGAATAGCCGAATCGTATGACGACCCAGTCGCCGGGCGGGGGCGTCCAGTCCAATGTTCCATCGGGATGCATTTTGCTGGTCAAATCGATCACGTCTGATTTCGCCACTCCTGAACCGGCGCCATCCGACGGAGTCGCGAAGCCGTAAACATCCGCTACCGGAACGAATGCTGCCTTGTCCTCGAAATGGTTCACTCTGGCCCCGGTATGCAGTGCCAGCTCTGCAATCTCGTAGTCGGTCGGCGGAGGCGGCATCTTGAAGCCCATCGAACTGAAGTCAATACCCTCCATCCAGGCTGGGAGAGGCGGGGGCGGAGTGCGCTTGAAGAGTACACGGAAGTATTTTGCTTTGACCGCAGGAAACGAAATAGTGTGTTGGGGCGCGCTGCTTGCCACTCCTCCGCCTGCAGCTGCATCGAGTTTTACAACTTCCCGAAAGCTCGTTCCATCGTCACTCGCTTCCAGCGATTTCTGCGGATTCAGGCCCATGAACGACGCGACCATGCCAAGGTCGGGCGTCACTACCGTAATCGCGCGAATCGTCGCCGGTTCAGGAAACTCCCACTGTATCCACGCCGTGTCCGTTGCTTCTTTGGGAATTGGGAGTTTTGTGGCCTTCTCAAGATCGCCGTCGGAAAGCATGGCTGAGTCCGGCGACCCTCCGCTTGACGTCATCTTCGGATGAAGAGATTGGAGAGGCACGTCGTCTCCGGAACGCTTGTAGGCAACCACCGGACCGTCCGCATAGAACTGCGGAATAGGCTTCGATCCTTCAGGAGCGGCGAGCAGATCATGGGTGGGCAGGTTTTGGAAGGATCCGGTTACCTCGGGCGGGTGCGCCAGCTTTCCAGTGAACGGCTTACCGCCTTCCACGTCGGTCTCACTCCACACGTATTTCTTCATGCCCTGAGAAGCGGGCACCCACGGACCACCCGTCTCGCTCCAACCCGGTGATCCGGCAATCGCCTCCTCAAGGCCTTCCTGGTCCGCGACCTGAGTCGCGTAACGGAATGCTTCTTTCCATTCCGGAGTCATGTAGGCCAGACGCTTCTTCACTACCTGTGGAGTGGACAGGGCGGCATCGAAGTTCTGGAAGCCGGCTATCCCTACGCGATGCATCCACTCCAGATCCAGCTTGATTCCCTCCTGGCTGATGTTTCCGTTCATCCAGTGCCACCAGACGCGTGGGCGCGCACCGGCCGGCGGATTTTCGAACCCACTCACGAGCGGATCGGGATTGGTTTGCGCTGCCAACGTGCTGGCGGCCGCCAACAGAATTGTGCCCACGGTGATCAACATTCTCGACCGGGGCTTTCTGGAAGTTGTCTGAGCTTGGTTCATTTGTGTTGGATCTCCGTTAGAGGTCTGGTGTTCAGGGCTTAGTAACTTGTTTGCGAGGCTGGGATCAGTGTGGGACCGATATGCATTGGTGTTACGCAGTTGGCTGATCTGGCTTCCTTGGATGCCAGCCATACGCCGCGATGGAGTTTCTCCAGAAATATTTCTCTGTTGCAACAGGACCCTTCGTTGAAATATAGGTTTGAACAATACCGAGGGTCTCGGAATAAGTAGCGAGATGGTCGCTGTTAGGCCAGTCGCTGCCAAAGACGACATGATCTTCGCCGAAGACGTCCCAGATACCGTCCAGCGTGTCCTTGTAGAAGGCAGCATCTTTGGGAACGTTATTCCCGACTCGCACCGGAACTTCGGAAAGCTTCACGAAGACGTGTGGATTTTGACTTAGAGACCGTAGATTGGACCAGTACTCTTTGCGGGCACTGTTCTCCTTCGGAATCGTGGCGGCCGGAAGGTGGTCAACCACTATCCTTAATTCGGGAATCTGTTGCGAGACATCAAGGATTGCTTCAAGAAGTTTCGGATCGGGATTTGCACTGTCCAGTTCAAGCCCGGCGGAAGCCAATCTGCGGAGATCGGAGATAAATTCGGGCTTCTTTCGATCAACGGAAAGATCGCGGTCCCAGAGGTTCCCGTAACGGATTCCAACAAAAATCGGATTCGCATGCAGCCTGTCGAGTTGGCGACCATATGATGCCGAACCAGGAACCAGGTCCCCGACGAATCCTACGATGATTGGATTCTTAGCTGCCTGCTGCAATACCCAATCGTTATCGATTTCGAGAGGACTCGCCTCCACCGCAATTGCGCCAACGACGCCTAGCGGCCGCGCGATTTTTTCATAGCGGCCCGGCAGCGCAGGCTTGTAGATCGCCAGGTCGTCTTTCGTCGGCCACGGTACTCCCCCAGCGCGAGTCGGATCGAAGAGGTGGATGTGGGTGTCGATGATTGGATAACTGATTGAGACTTGAATTGGAACACTGGAGCGTGCCTCCGCCATCGCTCCGACACTAGCCGCGACGTACCCCAATCCGAGCCTCAGAATCTCTCGCCTCTGCATTTGCTTCCCAAAGAAAAATAGCGGTGCCAGATCGTTGAGAGTGTTTCCATAGGGAAATTATTTCTCGATTCGCAAGGCTAGCTAGGACGTGTATCGTTTGTCAATGATGAACTTTATGGCTGCTCTTCTTTTTCAATTCACTTCGATCGACAGGGCCGATTGGAGCCATCACAGGTCCTCCAATTGATCTCCGCGCAGGATCATCTGGCAAAGGCGATTTCACGAGCGCGCAGAAGACTCGTGCCCTTTCTCCTGCTGATGTATGTCATTTCTTTCCTGGATCGCGCAAATATCGGCTTTGCAAAAGACGCGCTCGAGGCAAATGCTGGCATTCATCCCAAAGCCTATGCCCTGGCTGCAGGCCTGTTCTTCATCAGCTACGCGGCCTTTGAAATTCCCAGCAACCTCATTCTTTACCGAATCGGCACGAGACTATGGATGGCGCGCATCATGGTCAGCTGGGGATTAATTTCGATGGCCACAATGTTTGTCGTGGGAAGCCGATCTTTTTACATTCTGAGACTTCTTCTCGGCGCGGCGGAAGCCGGATTCTTTCCGGGGGTCGTTCTTTATCTGACCTATTGGTTCCCCAATAGAGATCGAGCACAGATTTTTGGGCTCTTTTATTTCGGAGCACCCCTTGCGTTCATATTTGGTGGTCCAATCTCTGGCCTGCTGCTGCAAATGAACCCCGTTGGCTCACTTCATAACTGGCAATGGATGTTCCTGGTGGAAGGATCATTGGCAGTCGCCGTTGGAGTTTGGTCATACTGGTATCTGGATAACCGACCCGCAGACGCCAAATGGCTTTCTACCTCGGAAAAAAGCTCACTGGAAAACGCACTGGCTCATGAGGAAAACGACCCGAGTCGACGATTTGCTCACCCTGATATCAAGCTGACTTCCCTGCTCCACGATGCTCATTTGCTCCGGTTCGTCCTGATCTATTTCTTTCTACAGACGAGTGTCTACGGTGTCGTTTTTTACCTGCCGAGCGAAGTCTCTACCCTCATACACGAACCAGCTGGATTTCAGGTCGGCATGGTTTCTGCGATTCCCTGGATTTGCGCGCTAGCCGGTGCATATTGGCTTCCGCGGCTTGCGGACCATTTTGGGCAGCGCCAACGTGTTTTGGTGATCACGCTCATTGTCACGGCCTGCGCAGGTTTTCTCTTTCCCATTTCGCATCCGCTGGTTGGTTTGATTGCTCTTTCTGTTGTCGCGACCGGCCTTATCTCGGTGCAGCCGCTCTTTTGGACTTTCCCCGCAAATTATCTCTCCGGTCGGGCAGCGGCCGCTGGACTGGCCATGATCAACGCGTTAGGTGCAGTCGGTGGATTCGTTGCACCCAACATCAAAGCCTGGGCCGACGATCACTTTGGTTCGCAACGCGCGGGTCTATTTGCACTCGCAGCCATTACTCTTCTCAATTCAGGACTGACTGCAACCCTCCGAACTTATCGTGGGAATTACAAAGCCGATTAGTACCAACCGGACATTCACCAGGGAGAGCCAAGAATATGCCGCCAACCAGGATTCGAAATATACGCGCCTTCTACCTGCAAGGAGGCGGAGCTGACTATCATGACCAGCCTCGGGATCATTGGATCGACGATCACATCGCAACACCAATGTCGAAGTATCCAGCCTATCGTGACAGCAGACAGTCCTTTGGATTGAATGTGCTAGGAACTCTTGTGGTTGAGATTGAGGCAGACAATGGAACTGTCGGCTTTGCCTTAAGTACCGGCGGTCAACCCGCAGCTTGGATTGTAGAGCGTCACTTGGCTCGTTTTCTCGTTGGCGCCAGCGCTGAAGACATCGAACTTCTCTGGGACCAGATGTATCTGTCGACTTTGTTTTACGGTAGAAAAGGGCTTGTGCTCAATGCCATCAGTTGCGTTGACCTGGCACTTTGGGACTTGCTTGGAAAACTGCGCCAGGAACCGGTCTACCATTTGCTGGGCGGAGCCGTTCGTGAAGAACTCATCTTCTACGCAACCGGAGCGAGGCCGGACCTTGCCAAACAAATGGGATTTATAGGCGGAAAGCTGCCATTGCATTACGGCCCGTCTGAAGGGGAAGAAGGTCTTAGCAAAAATCTTGAGCTACTCGCAGAGATGCGGTCGCGAACTGGCGACGATTTCTGGCTGATGTATGACGCATGGATGAGCCTCGACGTTCAATACGCAAGCCGATTGGCGCACGCTGCAGCAGAATACAATCTGAAGTGGTTAGAGGAAGCCCTCCAACCGGATGATTATTGGGGATATGCCGAGCTTCGAAGGAAGATGCCGAGCGGTATGCTGCTCACCACCGGGGAACACGAGGCGACACGATGGGGATTTCGCATGCTCCTGCAGATGGAATGTGCCGATATTCTTCAGCCGGACGTTGGTTGGTGCGGTGGAATCACTGAACTCATCAAGATCTCAGCGATGGCAGACGAGCGCGGAATCCTAGTTGTACCACACGGTTCAAGCGTCTACAGCTACCACTTCACCGTTACACGGCATAACAGCCCATTTTCTGAATTCCTTATGATGGCTCCCCGGGCAGACGAAGTGATTCCCATGTTCTCTCCTCATTTGCTCGATGAGCCGATTCCAAACAATGGTCGCATGAAGCTCGCTGATACACCCGGATTCGGAGTTCGTTTGAACCCAGAGTGTAAGTTGCACTCTGTCTCTCGATAACATAGGCGTACAACGATCCACTCGTTACTTGGAATTGCAATTCACTTTCCTTAGAGTTGCTACCCCTTGCTGCCTTATCAAAGGCAATCGATACACTCTGCACAAGCGTCGCCTCGACGAGCCGGCGCTTATCCACCGCCGCACGATTAACCCGCTTCGCTGGCGTTCTCGCTCTGCTAAATTCGATCGTCTCGCTCACAAAGCCATCGTAGGCCAGACGAAGCGGCCTGCTTGTCCGGCGAGATCCGGACGCTTACGCCGTGTGCTGGGTTCGCAGTGTGGCAAATGAGCTTGGTTTGACAAAGACAGCATCGGTTTTTGGTGCTTCTCGGCAGGAGCTCGCATCGCCACATGCGCCGCGTTAGCACTAGCGGACGACTTTGGGAAGACCTAACACAGACGATCGTAACAGCCTCCTTCTGATTCTCCGATGGCGACCCCGGGTCGTGAGCTAAGGCAGTGCTATTGCCAGTGAAGAATACTCAACAGATATCTCGAGCGCGAGCGTTCGTTTCAAATCTCAAATTCTTCCCTGTCGCCCGCTGTCACTACTGTTGGCTCGAGGGGCTTGGAATTGGATTCGATCGACGCTCGGACCACTTCTGCAAGCGCCTGCGGTGTTGCAGCTTCGAAGAGCGTTCGAAGAGTGAGAGTGACTCCGAAACGGTCACGAATGCGGGCTCCAACCATCGTTCCCATCAAGGAATGCCCTCCTAGTTCGAAGAAGTTATCATCAGGCTGAATATCCTCATTGCCCAGCAGATCCTTCCAGACGTCCAGGATCGCTGCCAATTCATCACTCGTTTCAAACGAAGATTTTTGGGGGGACTCTTCAGCAGTGGTTGACCGTTCGCGGTTGAGCCGCGGGGCAAGGCGGACGGTTGAAATTAAGATTTGAGATTCATGCCAGCAGCCCAGAACCCGCCGGATCACTTCGATGCCCTCTGCGGGGCTCATGGAGGCGCGCAATCGTTCAGCCTTGACAGTTTCGAAGCTCTCAGGAACCACCATGTCGGCGGCCATTCCCACATCGCGCCATGCGTCGAAACCTATCGCGACTGCAGGCAGACCGAGGACATTCCTGCAATAATCTGCGAAGTAATTTTGAAACGCATTAGCAGCCGCATATGCTGCTTGTGCAGTGCCGGGATTATGGGTACTGATGGACGAACAAAGGATCACGAAGTCCAGGTCCTTTCCCATCAGTAGTTCCGCAAGCACCCTGCTTCCCTGCACCTTTGGACGACGAATCTCTGCTGCCTGATCGATACCCTGCGAGGTGATCATGCCGCCGCCACTTATTCCGGCGGCATGGAGAACTCCATTGATTTGTCCGAATTGTCCTTCTACCTGGGCAATCGCTTCGGACATGGCCGGCTTGCTGCTTACGTCGGCTTGCACAAAGAGAATCTCACCCCCAGCCCGCTCCAATTCCTGCATCCGGTGGATGCGTCGCCGCATGGAATTGTCGTTGCTCTCCGCCAGAAAGTCTGTCCATTCGCTTCGATGGGGCAGTTCGGTTCGACCCGTGAGAACTACTCGCGCCTGGTAATGCTGCAATAGATAAAGGGCGAAACTATAGCCAATTCCACCGATGCCTCCGGTGATGAGATAGACTCCGCCAGTTCGGAACGGATCAGTAGAAGAACTTGGTAACCGAACAGGCATCCAATTCTTCTGCCAACGCCTACCACAACGATATGCTGTCGAAAGACCGCTTCCGGCCGTATTTAACTCATCGAGCACAGACCGGACTATATCATCAACTTTAGTTATTGAAGGTTTCTCGCTGGGTAACTGAACGTCGATCGACCTGCATTGGGTCCCTGTGTATTCGACGGAGATTGCCGCGGTCAATCCAAACACTTCGGCCCGGTCAATGTCCTCGATCTCTTCCCCGATCACATTTTCCAGGCGATCGGTCAATGTCTCAATCTGTCGGAAGCGCTGATGGTGCGAACGGGCGCCCTTCAGGACCAGCGCAAGACTGTCATAGCCTGACACGTTGACACATCGCATAGTCCAGAGATTGAGAATTCCGCCGGGGCGCAGACCAAGCACCGAAACTGCCTTCCAAAGCCGCTCGTAATCGCCTGGCAGCGACGCGTTTACCGAGAAACATTCGTGATCCTGCGAAAATTGTGCGGCGATGCTGACCGATATGACTTTTGCACCTTGTTGCTGGAGGCCTTCAACCAGTGCTTTTCCAAGTGCAGATCGGTCGAGAAGAACGAGCCAGCAATCGATCATATCTTCATGCGGCTTTAGTGAAAGTGAGGCACGCGGCGTGCTCTGCCACGACGGTGCATAGAACCACTCAGAAATGTCGGTTCGCTTGCCATCGTGAGTTTCAGGGAAGAGAGCTGAAGACGAAGCTTCAGGCGCTAATTCGGATCGATCGGATTTTGGCGCAACTAATGGCTCAACCCAGTAGCGCTGCCGCTCGAAAGGATACGTCGGCAACGCGATCCGGCGTCTTCGTGACCCGGGTTCCAATTCCCTCCACTTGAGCGAAACTCCGCATTCCCATGCTCGGGCGGCTGCCTGAAGGAAGACAAGTTGGTCGGAAGAGCGGCGAGTTTCTGCACCGAGAGAGGGTACCATGATGCTCTTCGGCATCTGCTTGCGTGCGATTCCGATCAGAGCTTCGCCGGGTCCCACCTCAACAAAAAGCCTTTGCCGCTCAGACAACGCGGAAAGGTTTTGCGTGAAGCGGACTCGCGACAGTATCTGGTTTCCCCAATACTGCGGACTTTGCGCTTCATCGGTTCCAATCCACGTTCCGGAAACGTTTGATAGCCAGGGAATCTCAGGGGCACGTCGTGCGACGGATTCCACCTTCTCGCGGAACGCCTTTGCGGCATCCGCCATCAGCGGAGTATGGAAAGCATTTCGCGATGCGAGGCGCACGCACGCAACACGATCGACTGCGAGTCGTCGTTCCAATCGCTCGATCGCCTCACGCACGCCGGACACGACCGACATGCTGGGACCATTCTCCGCGGCCAGCCACACATCCCGATCGATATATTCGGCCAGTCGATGAGCAGGCAGCATGACAGCGAGCATGGCTCCAGCAACGGTATGCGCCATGAGGCGACCTCGCTCGGCAGCAAGGTGCAGCGCATCCGTGAACGAAAACACCCCCGCAACTGCGGCCGCCGTTAGTTCGCCCAGGCTGTGGCCTAGTAATGCCGACGGTTCGAGGCCAAGAGAACGCCATCGCGCAGCTAAAGCATACTCGACGAGAAGCAGCACGGGTTGCGCCACATAAGTCTCTTGGAGCTGATTTATCTGGTTGTCCGTGTTCTGCGATCCATGGATGAAGTCGACAGCATTGAATCCACAATCGCCTCGAAGGATCTCCGCGCCGTCTTCGATTATCTTTCGAAATTCTGGGTCAGATCCATATAGTGCAGGCGCCATACCGAGGAATTGTTGCCCCTGTCCCGGGAAGAGAAAGACGACATCATGCTGCAGAGACAACGTCGGACCCTCATGACTTTTCGCGGGCTTTCTGAGTGCTTCTACTAACTCACTGCAACTCGAAGCAACGATCGCGCGCCGGCGCGTAGATTCGCGACGACCGAACTGGAGGGTCGAGGCAACTTCCTCCGCTGCGGGCGATGGTTCGGAGTCGATCCAATCAGCTAACTGCTCGCTCACTTTCGCCAATGCGGAAGGAGTTCGCGCGGAGATTGGAAATATGCGCGGACCAGGCGTATCTAAGTGGGATGGCCGATCAGGCGCGCTGCTGAGAACAACATGGACGTTCGTTCCGCCGATTCCAAAGGAGCTTACGCCCGCCCAGCGCTCTCCTTCGTGTTCTATACGCCACGGCATCGCCGAGGAACTCACGACGAAAGGACCCTCCTCGAGCGCCAGCAAAGGACTTGCCTTCCGAAAGGTTGGCGTGGGGGGAATGATCCCCGATTTCGCAGCGAGCGCGGCTTTGATCAGACCGGCAATTCCGGCGGCAACGTCAGCGTGCCCTATATTCGACTTGACGGCTCCGAGGATGCAAGAGCCCGGGCAAGCATTACTCTCCTTGAAGACGGTTGTGAGAGCCGCCACTTCGATCGGATCTCCCAGTTCTGTCGCGGTTCCGTGGGCCTCCACATAGCCGATGCAATCCGCTGTTACGCCCGCAGCGGCTAGTGCCCGGCGAATGACGGAAGCCTGTCCGTCGACACTGGGCGCCGTATACCCAACTTTCCCGGCACCGTCGTTGTTCCAGGCAGAGCCTCGAATCACAGCGTAAATCAGGTCTTCGTCGGCGACCGCCTTGGAAAGTCTCTTGAGCACCACCACACCAGCGCCACGACCCGGGGATGTTCCATTTGCGTCTGCGTCGAACGGACGACAGTATCCGTCCGGAGAGAGAATCATTCCGGGTATGTAGGTGTAACCCAGATCCTGGGGAAAGGCGATGGAAACGCCTCCGGCGAGAGCCACGTCGCACTCGCCGGAGAGAATGCTTTGGCAGGCCAGGTGAACCGCCGCGAGCGAAGTAGAGCAGGCGGTTTGAACCGAAACCGCGGGACCACGAAAATTTAGTTTGTACGCAACACGCGTGGCTAGAAAGTCTTTGTCGTTGGCCAGCATCAACTGATAAGCACCGGCACCGGAGGCGAGCGCTGGATTGGCAAGGATTTGAAACAAATACGTATTCATCCCAACGCCGGCAAACACTCCGACTTGCTCGCCGTCTCCGGTGTAACCTGAATGTTCCATGGCTTCCCACGCGCACTCTAGAAAAACGCGTTGTTGTGGATCCATGATCTCGGCGTCGCGTCTGCTCAGGCCGAAAAACTCGGCATCAAATTGATCTGCGAGTTCAATAGAGTTTCCTCTGGGAACATAGGCAGGGCTAGCAAGGGTAGCATCGTCTACACCCCCCTTATGTAAGTCTTCACGACAGATATCTTTACTAAGAATTTCGCCCGCCAACAAGCGCTCCCAATACTCCTGAACGCTTCTCGAAAGTGGGAAGCGCGCGCTCATTCCGATGATCGCGACGCCATCCTTCGGACTGTGAAGATCATGCTTTTCCGAATGACCGTCCATCATGAACTCACTCCCGCGGTTACGGTCAACTCTGAACGCCGCCGATCAAGCCATGAGGCCATGGACTCAATGGTCGGATAGCGGAATAGATCAACCACGGCGACATTCGCATCCAACTCATGCCGAATCCTCGCATGCACTCGTATCAGAAGCAGTGAGTGTCCGCCGAGATCGAAGAAATTGTCGCAAACGCTTACTCGATCGCGCCCAAGAACTTCACGCCATATCTTCGCCAGACTCTCCTCCACACTATTACGCGGCCTAATGTCAGCGAGAGAGTTATCGTGCACAATCCCTGTTTCCTGTACCAACTGCTTGCGATCAACCTTCCCGTTCGGGGTCATTGGAATCTCTGAACGCGCGAAGAACTCGGATGGCACCATGTATTCAGGCAAACGTTCGCGTAACCAGGGACGCAGATCCTCAGTCATCGTTTCACTCTGCGATAACTTTACGAACGCAACTAAGTGCCGGGCTGCGCCGTCGCCTTGTACCATTACGATCGCCTGACGCACATCTGGATGACGCTCGATTGCGGCCTCAATTTCGCCAGGCTCAATGCGATAGCCGCGCAACTTGATTTGTTGATCCGCTCTGCCGACGATTTGAATCTGGCCATCATGACGGAACTTTGCCAGATCACCCGTCCGATACATCCGGCGCCCCGACCTGCAATCCAAGTGATCGGGCAGGAAATGCGCATCAGTTAATTCGGGGCGTTTCCAATAGGCTCTGGCAACGCCGTCGCCGCCAATGTACAACTCTCCAACGACTCCGACTGGAACAGGTTGGCCATCCGAATTCAGAATGTAGATGCGAGTATTTCTTATCGGACGGCCGACCAGTATAGGGTTTTCACCATTCCTCACGCGATGAACTGCGGACCAGATTGTGGTCTCAGTTGGTCCATACAGATTCCAAAGCTCGCGACCTCTTGCCAATAGACTCTCAGCCAATTCCACCGCAAGTGGCTCTCCACCGCACCAGATGCGCAGATTTGCCTTACCCATCCATCCTGACTCAACGAGCATTCCCCAGCTTGAAGGTGTGGCCTGCATGACACTTGCATCAGACTTCTGCAGCAACTTCGTTAATGACTCTGGATCGATCGCTTCTTCTCTTGAAGCGAGAACCAGTTTGGCACCGCATACCAAGGGCCCAAAAATCTCGAGGGCAGCGATATCAAAAGACAGGGTCGTAACTGCAACCAGCGTATCCGTGCTTGAAAGCCCTGGCTCACGCACCATGGACGCCAGAAGATTAACGAGCGCACCATGTGTGATCTCTGTGCCCTTTGGATTTCCGGTGGAACCAGATGTGTAGATGAGGTAGGCGAGATCCTCGGAGCGAGGTTCAGCAACGATAGTTTGCTCCGTGCCCGCGATTTCCTTTGTGCTTCCGACCTCGTCGATAACCAGCAAAGGCACGCCAAACGTCGCGACAGTACCTCGCAATTCACTTTGCGTAAGAATCAATGAGACCGCAGCGTCGGAAATTAGATAATCAATTCTTTGCGCCGGTAGCGCGGGATCGATGGGCAAGTATGCTCCCCCCGCCTTCATGATGCCAAGCAACCCAACAACCATCTCAGGGCTGCGCTCCAGATAAATGGCGACGACTGTCTCTCGCGCAACTCCACATGATCGCAAGACTCCGGCCAGTCGATCTGATTGCGCTTCGAGTTCCAGGTAGGTCATCGATTGATCGCCCATCACCAGTGCCGTCGCTGCCGGAGTCAGCTCGGCCTGTGCATGGAACCATGCGAGCAACGTTTTGTGTGGATGCGCCGGCATCTCAGTACAGTTCCAGTCTTCAACTATCTGACGCCGTTCTGTGGCGCTCAGCAGAGATAGTTGACTGATTCGCAACTTGGGATTCGAAACAACTGTTTCGAGGAGTCGGAAGTAATGTTGCTGCATCTGTCGGACAGTCGATTCCGCGAAGATATCGGCATTGAATTCGAAGTTGCAGCGATACTCTCCTTCCAAATCATAAATATCGACGGTGAGATCATAGCGAGCGCGAAGATTCTCAACTTCCAGAGGCTTCATTGCGAGATCGCCCATTCGCAATGGCGGTAGCGGGGCATTTTGAAGCGCAAACATCACCTGAAAAATCGGGCTCCGTTCCAGGCTGCGCTCCGGCTGTAACTCCTCTACAAGTTGGTCGAACGGGACATTTTGATGCTCGAAAGCTTCCAGAGACGTCCGTTGAACACGTTGAATCAGTTCGGCGATAGTCGGATCTCCATCAAGGGATGTTCGGAGCACCAGATTATTGACGAAGAACCCGATTATCCCTTCAAATTCGCTTCCAAGCCGCCCCGCCGTCGGCGTACCTACCAGTATGTCTTGCTGGTTGGAATAGAACCGTAGAAAAATATTGAATGCGGCAAATGTAACCATGAACAACGTCGCATTTAGGTCCCGTCCAAGCCTTTGCAGGCGATTGATCAATTCTGGAGAGATATCCATGCTCACACGATTACCGCGAAAAGTCTGCACTGATGGCCTCGGATAATCTCGGGGGAGCTCCAATACCGGGAGTTCGCCCGACAACTGTCCACGCCAATAGCGCATATCTGAATATCGCGAACGTTTCGATTCGCGTTGCTCCCAGTCGACGAAATCGCGATATTGAAACTGCATGGAACGCAGCGGAAAGGGCTTCCCCTCGAGCAAAGCTTGATAGATTGAGCCCATCTCCTGAGCTAGAATGCCGAGTGACCATGCGTCAGAGATGATGTGATGCATTACCAGCACAAGGGTATGTTCGCTTGCGCTTTTTCGGAGCAACGTTGCACGCAACAGCTCTCCCTGTTCAAGTGAGAAGGACCGGGAAGATGTTCTCTGGATCAACTTCAGAGTTTCATCTGCCTGCTCCTCCGGTGGAAGTGTAGAAAAGTCAATGAAGTCTATTCTCCAGGAGGGCGCATCTTCCACCAGCGCATACGGTACGCCGTCCCTTTGGAGGAATCGGGTACGCAAGGATTCGTGACGGTCGACCAGAGCTTTCAACGATTGGTCCAACAGCTGAGGCCGAATCGGTCCATTGATGGCGAGTGCACCTGCCATGTTGTAGACAGCGCTTCCAGGGTCGAGTTGGTCGAGAAACCAAAGGCGCCTCTGCGAATTTGACAAGGGATGCTCGGCAGCCACGCGAGGATACGTGGCCGGATAGTCGGCCATCGGCGGAGAAGCCGCGAGAATTGACTCAATTTCCGATGCTAGTTCTGCCACCGTGGAGTTCTGAAATACGTTTGCAACAGGCAGCTTCAAATGAAAAGCAGCAGAAATCCGGGACAACAGTTGCATAACCATGAGCGAGTGGCCGCCGAGAGCAAAAAAATCGTCATCGACAGAAACGGTCTCAATTTTCAAAAGTTCAACGAAGATAGCCGCGATCTTCAGTTCCACTTCAGTTGTTGGCTGGCGAATAGTCTCTCGGTCCTGGCCAAAATCAAGCGGCAGCGCGTGGAGAGCTTCATAATCAATTTTTCCGTTCGATGTTCGCGGCAATTCAGAGATTATCAGCACGTTTCCTGGAACTTGATGCGATGGAAGCAGTTTGTGGAGTGCATGGCGCAGCTTTTGCGGATCGCGGTCCAATCCGTCTGCGGGGACCACATAGGCTACCAGTCGGCGATCTCCGTCGGGCCACGTGCATACCGACGCGGTAGCAGCGCGCACCCCGGGTAGCGACAGTAAGGCCTGTTCCACTTCCGCCAGCTCGATACGGTATCCGCGCAGTTTGATCTGTTTATCAACGCGACCGAGGAACTCAATCTCACCATCGGTGCGATATCGCGCAAAATCACCCGTCCGGTAAGCTCTTACGCTGCCCAGCTCTTCAAACTCAATATTGACGAATTTCTCGTCGGTGAGGGTTGGCGCATTCAGATATCCCAGCGAAAGTCCGTCTCCCGCCGTATATAGCTCGCCTCTTACGCCAGGTGGAACGGGCTGTTGAAATTCGTCAAGGATAAATACCTGCGTATTGGCAACCGGCCTCCCTATCGGGATTGATCCGCCATCGAAAGATCTCTCGGTGATCGTGTGGAAGCACGTATTGACAGTATTCTCAGTAGGCCCATAAAAATTCATCAGACGCAGATGAGGTAGATCTCTCCGAAGTTGCGCAACATGCTCCGTGGAGAGAACGTCGCCCCCACTTCCCAATTGGCGAAGGGAACGAAGTTGTCCGAGATGCTGCTCGATGAGGAAGTGAAACAAGGCCGCCGTGAAAGCGGCCATTGTCACACCGTATTTCTCGATTGCGAAAATAATCTCGCCGGGGTCGCGTCGGCCAGACTTCAAAAGCACGAGACAAGCACCGTTCAGTAGCGCCCCCCATATGTCGAATGTCGATGCATCAAAGGACAACGGGGAAACTTGCAATACCACGTCGTCGCTCGCCCATTGCATGTAACCTGCATTTTTGACTAGGCGAATGATACCACGATGCGGAATGACCACGCCCTTCGGCTTGCCAGTCGATCCCGATGTGAACATGAGATAGGCCGGATCATCCAGTTCCACGACCATCTTGGGCGCATGGTCTGCGGCAGATGTAGAAAATCCATCAAGCGCTGTTAGGTGGGCGATATCAACTCCCTCAAAGAGCTTTATGAGGCACCCGGTGAACAACAGCGCTGACGCGCCAGCTTCATCAAGCATTCCTTTCAACCGTTCCAGCGGCTCATCTGCATCCACCGGCAGATATGCAAGTCCCGCTTTGAGAACTCCGATAAACGCAGCGATGCCGAGCGGATTTCCGGGAGCACAGACGGCGACGAAAGAATGGCGTGATAAACGCAACCCGAGGAGATAATGAGCTATGGCGTTCGCAGTTTGGTCGAGCTTGCGATAAGTGACGAATTCGAATGCACCCTTAAGCGCCAAGGCATCCGGAGATGTTCTTGCACAGTCCTCAAACACCTCATGCACGGTTTTGACGGGATACTCTCTGGTTGTCTGGTTCCATTCGACCAATTGACGATGGCGTTCCCGGCTTGAAAGTAGCGGCACAAGCCTGATCGGAACTGAGGGATCGGCAATCGCCGCCACTAGAATATTCATATAGTGCGATTGCATCGCTCGGACGGTGACCTCGTTGAGAATATCCGTGCTGTATTCGAAATCGCAACGATAGCCGTCACCGTCGGGCCAGACCTCGACCGATAAATCGGCGCGAGATATCCCGGGCTCGATTTGTTCCACGTTCACTTTCAATCCCGGAAGCTTTATCGACTCCAAAGGCAGATTCTGGAACGTAAAGATCACCTGCACAAGCGGACCGTGGCTCAATCCACGATTGGGATGAATTTTCTCTACCAATCGATCGAAAGGCACCTCTTGGTGTGCATACGCCGAAGTAGCCGTATCTTTAACTCGAGCGAGCAAGTCGCGAAAGGACGGATTACCACTCAGGTCTGTGCGCATCACGAGATTGTTGACGAAAAAACCGACCAACGGAGCAACCTGTTTTAACTGTCGATTGGATGTGCCGCTGCCCACCAGAATGTCCTCAAGTCCGGTGTACCGGCCGAGGAGAACCTTGAAAGCCGCAAGTAACAACATGTACGGAGTGACGCCAGCGGTGCGGCACAGAGTGCGGATTTGCTCCGCCAGTGTAGGCTCGATCGACATTGCGACACGCTTGCCCGCAAAGGTTTGAATGGGCGGCCTGCGCCGATCAAGGGCTAGCTCCAGGATTGGCAGAGGTCCTCTAAGGCGTTCGAGCCAAAATGGCATCTGCTCGTCTGCAGCTTTCTCTCCTATCTCCTGTTCCCATCGCACATAGTCCCGGTACTGAAAAACGATCTCATCAAGCGCCGAATGCTGGCCTTGGACAAATGCACCATAGAGAGCGCCAATCTCACGCGCGAGAATGCCGAGCGACCAACCATCCGCGACAATGTGGTGAATGACCAGCAAAAGCAGATGACTTTCCCGACCAGTACTCCAGAGCGTGGCTCGAAACAGTGGACCATTCTCGAGAGCGAACGGCTTGCGGGCCTCATCACGAGCCATTCTTCTTGCATCGTTTTCGGCCTTTTGGTTGGAAAGCGCGGATAGATCCACAAACGCGGCTCTCCACCCGTCGCTCTCACTTATTTTGGCGAACGGCTTACCGTCACGCTCATAAAATGAAGTGCGGAGAGATTCATGGCGCTCGACCAGGAACGCGAGAGCCCGCTCCAAGACATCGCGATGCAAGATTCCAGTCAGTCGCAGTCCCACGACCATGTTGTAAACGGGATTGAAAGGGTCAACCTGGGTAAGAAACCAGAGGCGTTGCTGGGATCGGGATAGAGGCAGGTCCTCCAGTGCGACAACTTGAGCGGCTGCCGGATCGAGAGAAGTCGATTCGCGCAGGAACGCTATAATTTCCGGCTTACGCTCCGTTAGCTCCCTTCTTAAATCGGCGATGACCCCGCCTTTGGGTGCATTGCAAATCAATCGTTCCCCGTCGAGCGAGAGAAGCACACCCAGGGCTCGCAAATCGGAGAGAAATGTGATGAGAGACTTCATATGGCGAGCTCTTCGTATTCCGAGGAGTCCCTCAGAGGCCGCGCGCCGTGACGAGCAACCACGAGTTTCGCACTTATAAAGGTTGCAGCCATCTCCAGGGTTGGAAACTCGAAGAAGAAGTTCGCCGGCAAGGTGAGATCCAACTCTTTCTGAATGCCGTTCTTGAGTTCAAGTGCCATCAGGGAGTCAAGGCCGAGTTCCGCTAACGGCTGGGTATCAGGAAGCACGTAAGTCGAGGGCAGCTGAAACACGTTAACGATATTAGTCCGCAAGTAATCCATGATAATGGACAGACGATTCTCCGCAGTCGAGGATTCGAGCAATGCTTTCAGTCTGCCGGGATATAAATCACGAGCAACGTCGTTAGCTGTGGGCGTCAAGAGCGACTCCAGGAACGGCCATTCTCGTTGTGGCTGGCCGGAGACAAGAAAAACCCGCCAATCGATCGGGAGAACTGCGACTATTGGTCTATCATTTGAAATCTCTTGTTCCAGGACTTCTATCCCTTGCTGAACCAAAATTGCGCTCACTCCCAAACGGGCTGCACGGCCACTACCCTTGAGGCCTTTGGTCATGCCGATCGACGACCAAGCGCCCCAGGCGATCGTGGTCGACGCAAGCCCTTGAGCCCGACGAAAGTGCGATAACCCGTCGAGAAAAGCGTTCGCGGCCGCATAATTGCTCTGCCCTGGTGAACCCAGGATGGAGGCGGCAGATCCGAAGAGCACAAAAAAGTCAAGTGCCATCCCCTTGGAAAACTCATGGAGTAGCCAACTGCCCTTCACTTTTGAGGCGAAGACCTTTTTCAATCGCTCGGAAGTCTGCAATAGGAGGGCGCCATCATCCAACGTTCCCGCTGCATGAATGATCCCCCGGAGATTGACGCCGATTTCGGAGATGCGGCTGAATAGATCTGCGACTTCGCCCTGTTCGGAGATGTCGGCGACCAAGGCGTGGATTTGCAGTTCAGGTCCACGCAACGCATCGATTTGCGTAATGATTTCGGGCGACGGTTCGTGGCGTCCAACCATGAAAATACATTTCACTCCCCTTTCTACCATCCATTCCACGGCGCGCAAACCCAGCCCTCCGTAGGCGCCGGTCACCATGTAGGCGGCGTCCCCGCTCGGCTTCCAAGGTTGGGAATCGTGAGTGATTTTTTTACTAACGGCGAGCAGGCGAGGAACGAAGAGCTTTCCCCGCCGGAGAGCCAGCGCGTGTTCTTTCGTACCTTCCCTGATCAACCGTTTCAGGCATGCAACATCAATCGATGACGGCTGGGGCGGAAGGTCAACCCAGTGGATTGACAACTCGGGGTGCTCCAGGCTGGCTGTCTTTGTCATCGCGTCGACGAAGGAAGCGGACAAGTTCAATTCGTCTGCTATTTCAACCGGGGCAGAACCGTACGTCGCTACCCATACGGGAATCCGAACGCCCTCTTCGACAACAGCTTGCAAAACTTCAAGCAACGCAGTGGCATTCCTTAACGTTGATTCGGGAACGGTCGATTCTTTGCTCCACCGACCCAGATCAAGCAGGATGACAGAGGGTTGCCTTTCTCTCCGCAGGAAATTACGGAGTTCCTCGAGTCCCGATCCAGTAAGCGCTTCAGGGGTATAAATAGAGCAAATGTCATCGAGTTGACCGTGAAAGGAGTCACGGGAGGAGCCAATCTCGATCCTGAGTCGATCCTCGCCGTTGGCCGTTATCTCCGACTGCATCCGCCACTCGACTGTGTAGAGAAGACGATCGAATGGTTCGCTTGACGCGGACCGATCCGCCGAGCGAGAGACAATCGCATTCGCTGGGCCCGAAATCCAATAGCGCTGCCGTTGAAATGGATACGTTGGCAACGCAAGCTTCTGGCCTGGGCGATCCCGATACACCTGACTCCACTCGATGGTTACACCCAACAGATAGAGTTCGCGCACGCCCTCGTACATTGTTTGCAGAAAATCTTTGCCTCGCCGCAGAGAGACGACGCAAAGGCTTGTCAACTCCGATAACGCGGATTTGGCCATGCCGAGCAGAATCGGATCGGGGCCAATCTCGAGCAGGGCTACCGGTTGCTGTGACATCAACGCAGAAAGTCCGTCTGAAAAACGCACCGCACAACGAATGTGCTTTCGCCAGTACGATGCATCTATGGCTTCAGTGTGCGCACGACCAGTCACATTCGATATCAGAGTGAACTGCGGGACTGCGTAACCAGCCCTTGTGGCCACCGATTCAAATTCATCAAGTATTGGCTCCATCATAGCGGAGTGGAATGCATGCGAGACGGTGAGCGGTTGCGCTGCAAAACCTTTCGCAGCAAGTATGCCCCTCAATTCTTCAATTTGTTCCGAATCTCCCGACGCAACGATGCTTCGAGGGCCATTCACGGCAGCGATGGAGAGTCGACCAAAAGGTCGAATGATATCCGCAACCTCGGGCTCGCTTGCTCGAATCGCAAGCATTGCACCAGTCCTAGGAAGACTTCCCATAAGCCGTCCGCGTTCAAATGCGAGTGTCAAGGCCTCGTCAAAGGAGAGAACACCGGAAATGCATGCTGCCACGTACTCACCAAGACTGTGTCCCAAAGCAACCGATGCGCGCACGCCCCAAGATCGCCACATTTGGTAGAGAGCATATTCAAAGGCGAACAGCGCAGGCTGAGTCCAAGCCGTGTCGTGAATCAGATCAGGAGACACAGTCTCAGCGCCGCAGAGTACTTCCGAGAGCGTGTGGGAAAGCCTTGCAGCTAGAACCCTGTCGCATTGATCGATGACGGCACGGAAAATGCTACTGCGAGAATACAACTCTCGCCCCATGGCCGCGTACTGCGATCCCTGCCCTGTAAACAGGAGGCCAATGGACGGTTCCTCGTGAGTCGCGATGAACCGGTAGTCAGAATGATGCTGCACACCTTGATCGGAGATCCTCTGCAACTGCTCCGCTGCCTCCTTCACCGAACCGACTAGAAATGCAACGCGATGCTGGAAATGGCAGCGCCCGGTATTTAGCGTGAAGGCGAAGTCGGCAAGCGAAACTTCGGAATGGTTCCGTAGGTATTGGGCGTGGAGGGTGCACAGGGCAATTAAAGCATCAACGCTTTTGGCGGAGACCGTGATGATCTCGTTCGCAGCGGGATCACGCTTCGTGGCG
>Ga0302325_10010410_pt1 | contig 20173 bp, 10 predicted proteins | sample Palsa_T0_2_FD_201948 | JGI IMG/M metagenome (GOLD analysis project Ga0302325, IMG submission 201948) | Peat permafrost microbial communities from Stordalen Mire near Abisko, Sweden - Palsa_T0_2 | ecosystem: Environmental > Terrestrial > Soil > Palsa > Peat permafrost | place: Sweden: Abisko...
GTGCCCGGCGGTGCCGGCGCGGTGCTCGGGCCGCCGAGCGTGGACGTCGACGAACATCGCGACGTGCGCCTGCTGTACGACAGCAACGGCACGCCACAGGTTGTCGAGGGGACCGATCGCGGGCTGTCGGCGACGCTCGCGCTCGGCCCCGCCTTCAGCGGACCGGAAGAGCCCTCGGCCAGCGTCATGAACCCGCAGGGCGGAGGCGGTGTCTCGGCGTGGGTCTCCAGCAGCCCCGTCGGCGCGCCGGCGGTGGCCGTACGCGAGGACTTCCCCGAAGGCGGCGTCCAGACGGCGCTCGTCAGCGGCGGCGCCGGCGGCCCGATCAGCGAACTGGCGGTCGGGCGCTCGGGCCTGGGCGACGGCCTCGTGGCCTTCCAGCAGGGCGCGACCGGAGACGCGGCGATCGTCGCCACCGAGGTGAGCGCGCCGCCCGCGGAACTCCTCGTGAATGCGCCCAAGGGCTGGATCAAGCCCTCGCAGGCGCTCATCAGCTGGGAGCCCGCGGCCAGTGCCAACGGCCCCGTCACCTACAGCCTCGTCCTGGACGGGCGCAAGATCCTCTCCACGGGGAGCGCCCTGCAGGCACAGATCGATTCGCGCCGGCTTGGCACCGGCGTCCACCAACTACAGCTGCTTGCGACCGACAGGCTCGGCGAGGAGGCGCTGAGCGCACCCTCGAAGCTCGAGATCGACGGGCAGCCGCCGGTCGTCGCCGTCAGGCGCACGGGCGACTTGATCGTCGTGCGCGTCAAAGACGCCCAGTCTGGCGTCGACGCGAAGGCCGTGAGCATCAGCTTCGGCGACGGCCAGCACGCCTCGGGCGAGACGGTCTTCCACCATCGCTACGCGCACGCGGGCGTCTACCGGCTAACCGTGCACGTGCGCGACAACATCGGCAACGCCGGCGTGGTCGACGAGCAGGTGAACGTGGGATGACGCGCTCGGTGATTGTGCTCGCGCTTTGCTGTGCCTGTGCGCTGTCGCTGCTCGACGACATCGCCACTGCCGACGTCTTCAAACCGATCGAACTCGTCTCCGCGCGACCCGTCCAGCTCACCTCCGGCACGTTGAGCGAACAGGCCGAAAGGGCCACCGAATCGGTGGTCTCCGCGGACGGGCGCTACGTGGCGTTCGTCGGCTCCTTCGGCGGCGTATCGGGTATCTGGCGCCGCAATCTGGAAACGGGGGCAGTCGAACAGGTCGCCCCGGGCGGTGCGTTCGCGCAAAGCGACGCCCGGCTGCCGTCGATCAGCGAAGAAGGCAGGTACGTCAGCTTCACCACGACCGCGCGCCTGGCTCCCGAAGACGATCCCAATAAGGCGCCCGACGTGTACGTGCGCGACATGGACAAGCCCTGCCAGACGCAAGGTGGGGCGTGCGTGGCCTGCGCGGAACACCAGGACGCCGCCGAACTCGAAGGCTGCCCGTTCGTGCTCGTCTCGGCGGTCGAGGACAGCAGCGAAGGCGCGACATACGAGTACGCCCAGCCCACTGAAGAACAGAGCTTCGGCTCGCTCGCCAGCGGACGCTCGGCGATGAGCGCCGACGGGCGCTATGTCGTGTTCGAGACCGCGGCCGAATCGAATCTGCTCGGTGGCCCGACGCCGCCGCGCGAGATCCTCGTGCGCGACCTCGAGACCGACGAAACGAGGCTCGTGAGCTCGGAATACGACCCGCAGACCGGCACCGACACCGGCGTCCCAGTGCCGATGGGCGAACGAGTCGGCGCCGCCTATCCCGTGCTCGCGTTTCGCGACGCCCAGTTCGGCGGGGCGTCGATCAGCGCTGACGGATCGACCGTGGCCTGGCTCGGCCAGGAGATCGGGCGCCAGGTGCAGCTGCTCCCCGGCGAACAGGCGGCCTATCCGCCAACGTTCGACGAACCGCTGTGGCGGCGCATCGCAGGCGGGGCGTCGGCGCCAACGCGCCGCGTGACCGGCGGCTCCGAACCTGAAAACCCGCTCTGCGTTGCGAGCGGGGAGAGCGTGCTCGGCCCCGAACCGAATCCGCTCGACCCGTGCCAGGGTCCGTTCGCGCCGTACAACCGCGAAGACGTCAACTACGTGCTGGCCGCGTCAGCGCCGCTGAACTACGTGCCCCAGCTCAGCGAAAACGGCGAAACGGTCGCGTTCCTGGCTAGCGCGCCGGTTGTCGGAAGCGGCGCGCAGCTGTTCGGCAACGAAACGAGCAGCGACGTCTACGTCTCAGAAATGTCTGGCTCGCTCACGCGCGTGCAGGCTCTGCGCCGTCTGACCGAAACGGGCACGGACGCCGCCAACGCCCAGCAGGCGGCGTCGATCGTCGACCTGGCGATCTCGCCCGACGCCGACCAGGTTGCGTTTACCACCAGGCGCACCGACTTCCCGCTCGGCTCGCCGACCTACGTGAGCACCACCGCTCCGCAGGCCGGGATCGAAGAGTTGTTCGACGCCGATCTCGCAAGCGACACACTCACCCGCGTCACCCACGGCTTCACCGGCGAAACGATTCCGAGCGAACGGAGCGCGAGCGACGAAGAAGGCGATGGCGCGGCCTCGCCGTCGTTCAGCAAGAGCGGCAACGTGCTGAGCTTCTCCTCGAGCGCCGACAACCTCGTTTACGGCGACGGCAACGACGCCTCCGACGCATTTCTCGTCGATCGCGTCGTGTTCACCGGCAGCACGCCCCAGCAATATGTCTCGGGCGTCCCCGCACCGCCGGCAGTGATGCCCGCTTGGCGACTGTACGCCGTGGCCGAACCCAAGGCCAGCGGCACGGTGGTGCTGTACGCGACGGTTCCCGGACCAGGTCACCTCAGTGTCGGCGCCACCGCGACAGTCCCGGTCACGTTTACCGTCACCCGCGCCGCGCGAGCGCGAGCGCGGGCGCATCGCGCGCAGGCGCGAAGGGCGCTGTCGACTCGCAGCGTGGCGTCGGCCGCTGCCAACGTCCCGGCCACCGGTGGCGACATGCAGGAGCTGACGCTGACCCTCGCCCCCTCCTATCGCGCGCTCGCGCAGCGTGCCGGCGGCCTGTATGCGGCGATCACGTTGAGGTTCACCGCACCCGGTCACCCCGCCCTGAGCACGAGCCTGCACATCAGCTTCCGGCGCACGACGCCGGCGCACCACGCGCGCTCGGCCCACAAGGCGGGCCAGTCGAAGAGGCGACGTCGATGAGCACCCGTGCGACGCCGGCGCCACGCTGCTGGGCGCTGCTCGCGTGCGCGCTGGCCGCATGCGCGGTCGGCGTGGGCGTAGCCGGCGCGGACGCGGCGCGCGCGCAGTCGACGTGGCGCCTGGAACAGCCCGATCCGCCTCCGGCCGCACCGGACGTGCCCGAAGCGCCGGCGCCGGTGGGACTGGGCAGGATCGGCGACATCGAGTTCGAGGCGCCCGACCGCGGCGTGCTGATAACCGCCGGCAACCCGCCCACCATCCCCGCCGGGGTGTGGGCGTACAACGGCAGGGACTGGCACGAGCTCGCGAACGTGTGCGGCGGCACCGAAGGCCGCATCGCGTGGGCGGGCCCCGAAGAATTCTGGACGATCTCCGACGCTAGGCCCGGACAGGCGGACGTCGACGGCAAAGCGCCGCCGCGCGAAGACGACACGCTCTGCCGCTTCGCGGAAGGCAAGGTCGTCGAATCATTCGCAGCGCCGGCCTACGAAGCGGACTCGTATCAGCCGATGCAGGCCGCCGCCTGCCTGAGCGCCGAAGACTGCTGGTTCGCCGGCGACCGGCTGCCCGCGGAAAGCCCCGAAATAGGCGCCTTCCAGCTGCACTGGAACGGAAGCACGCTCACCGAGGCGCCGTACCTCGGCGAAGGCCACGCGATCGAGGACATGCGCGCATTCAAAGGCCGTCTGTACGCCAGCGTCAAGCTGCTGCCATCCGATCCCGTGCAAAGGGTGCTCGCGATCCCGCCCGCGCTACACGTGTTCGATCCCGAAGCCGCGCCTGGCTTCATGCCCGAAGAAGCGCTCAACGGCGAAGAACTGTACGCCGAAGCCGAGCGCCCGACGGCGCTCGGCTTCCTGCGTCTGTCCGCCGGTGCCGGAGGACTGTGGGCGGCCACCGGCGAGGAGGTCGAAAACGCGGAAATCCTGGGCGAACCGCCGAAGCCGACCGAACACCAACAGGTCACGGTGTTGCGCTACACGCCGCTGGCTGGCGGTGAATGGACGCAGCTGCTCGGGCCGCGCACCCCCACCAGCGGTGAAGCGCTGTTCCCGGGGCAGACTGTCGAGACGATCGCCGCGGAACCCGGTGCGGGCGAAGAACAGGCGTGGCTGGGCCTGCAGACGCTGGAGGAGGCTCAAGCGACGTTTCGCAGGCGCCCGCTGTCCTCGACCCCGGCCACCGTCGCCCACATCTCCGCCGACGGTGCCGTCTCGGCACCGGAAATCCTCCCGAACGAAGAAGGCGTGGGGCCGAAGGGGGCGGCCTACAAGCTGACCTGTCCAGCCGCCGGCGACTGCTGGCTGGCGACCACCGAGGGCTGGCTGTTCCACCTGGCGCCGGAAGGCGAACGCACGCTGCCCGAAGACACCGACCCGAACTTCGCCGGCCTGATCACCGAACGCCCGCTCGACAGGGGGCTGCCGCAGACGCCTCCGGACTCACTGCCACCCGAAGACTCCGGTCAGCTCGGCGAAGCGCCCATCGCGCCCCGGCCGACGGTAACCAAAGGTCAGGAAGAACTGCGCGTGCCCGTCGCGCTCGTGTCCGGCATCCACACGCGTCTCGTGCACGGCACCACGCTCGAACTGCGCCTGCGCCTGGCCGTCAAGGCTCGCATCCAGCTGGTGGCCAAGCGCAAACATCGCGTCGTGGCGAAGACGGCCACGTACACCTTCAAGGCGGGTGAGCACAAGCTGCTGTTGACGTTGAACCGCAAGCGCTGGCCCACCGAACTGCACCTCGTCGAACACGCGCTCGCACCGCTGCCGACCGTCTCCGCGGCCGCGGGGACCAGTGAATCGCTGGAAACATGAGGGCGAGGATCGCCAATGCCACCGGGCGTCGTCGACGCCTGCTCGGCGTGGGCATGCTGTCGTGTGCCGTGATTGCGCTCGCGCTCGCGATCGGCCTGCCGTTCGGCGGCGATGCGGGCGAGGCGTCTGGCCAGACGTCCTCGCCCGGCCAGCAAGACACCTACCAGACCGACGACGCGCTGCCGGCGATCGAAGTGATGATGATCGGAGCGTCCCCGCTGGAGGCGCCTGCGGAGACATGGGGAATCGGCCGGGCGGGAGGAAGCCAGACGTATGTGATCGTCCACTACGTCGCGGGCAGCGGCTGGACGAATGCCCCCGCGATCCTCGACAACGCGGGAACACCGCTCACCGGCTTCGTGCCCGCGAAGGGCGTGCTGGCCGGTCAGATAACCCCACATGGCGCGGGGGCGCTGGCCGGCTTCGTCGGCTCCACGCAGGTGCTGCTCGTGCGAGGCCGCGGTCGGCCCTTCCAGGAAACCGCGCCCGTCCCTGTCGAAGAAGGCGAAGAAGCGCTACTGCGCAAGGGCGAACAGCTGTACGCCAACGGTCAGGCGCCGATGATCGCCGCGTTGGAAGAAGGCGAAGAAGGCGCCGACGCGGGCGCGCTCGTAGTCCCCGCCGGCGAAGCCGAAGGCGGCGCCAAACCGGGGGTGCTGCACTGGGAAGGCTCCGCGCGGCGCTGGACGCGCGAGGCGGTCGAGCTCCCGGCGGGCGTCGAAGCCGCCAGCTTCAAGCCGATCGCGATCGCCGCCAGCTCACCCTCGAATGCTTGGCTGCTTGCCCACGTCTCGCACACGGAAGCGGTGTCGCTGTTCCGCCGCGACCCGGGCTCGGAAGGCTCGCCGGGGAGCTGGAAGCCGGTCTCACCCGGCGCCGGGCAGGAAGCCGGCGCGCCGCTGACGGTCGGCGGGGAGCCGGTCACGGCCGAAGCCGAAACCAGCGCGCAGGCGCTCACCGTCACCGGACAGGGCGTGTGGGTCGATGGCGAACGCGCCCCATCGACAAGCCTCACGCTGTTCTTCGAGCCCTCCTCGGCGGAACCCTACAGCGGCCAGGTCGCCGCCAGCTGGTGCGGCAGCGGCGAAGCAACATCGTGCAGCCAGCCGCTTCCCGAAGAACTGCCTTTGGGGGGATATCGCAGCTTTGCGTGGGCGAGTGAATCCGCCTCCGCCCCCTACGGCGAACGCGTGATAACGGGCTTCGCCGACGGGGCGATCCTGCGCCTGAGCGGTGAGCAGTTCACTCGCGTGGCGACGGTCGGCGGCCCCGAAGCCCCCTTCGACGTCGGCGGTAGCAAAGGAGCGGCCTTCTCCAACGCGTTCGAGGGCTGGCTCGGCAACGCCGAACTGCCCGTGCACGCGACGCTCAGCCCGTCTCCGGAACATAACCTCGAATACTGGCCGACTCCGTTTCACGAGCCCCTGTACGCGATCGCCGCCCAGCCAGGGGTGCCCGCGGGCCCACTCACAAGCGAGGCGCTCGCGGTCGGCGAAAAAGGCGAGGTCGCGCGCTACATGCCCGCTCAGGGTGCCGTCCCCGGGGGATGGCACCCGGAAACCCTCTTCGAAGTCGCCGGTCGCGGCGAGCCACAGCTGCGCGCGGTCGCCTGGCCGACGCCCAACCGGGCGTACGCGGTCGGCGTGAACTCGGACGGCAGCGCGGCGATGTGGCTGTGGCGCGGCGAAACGGGGTTGTGGGAACCCGACCCCGCGGAGCCCGTCAACCTGCGCGCCAACCTGCTGGGGATCGCCTTCGCACCAGGGGAACCCAGTCGCGGCTACGCCGTCGGTCAGGGTGGAACGCTGTTGCGCTACGGCAAGAGCTGGACGCAGGAAGCCGCCTGCGAAGCCGGTGTGCCCCAGCCGTGCCTGCCGGCGGAAGTCGCGGGCGCGAGCTTCACGGCGGTCACGTTCGCCGGAGCGGAAGCGCTCGTCGCATATCGCATACCGCACTTCAAGGAAGGGTCATTCAGCTACACGGGCGGGTTGCTCGCGAACGACGGCTCCGGCTGGCACGTGGACGCGGAAGTCGCCGCCGCGCTCGGCGCGAACGCAATACCGTGGACGGTGGCGGGGCTGTCCGACGGCGGCGCGGCGGTGTCGGCGGCGAACGCGCAGGGACTCGAACCGGTCGTGCTCGAGCGCAACTCCGCCGGCGCGGCATGGGAAGCGACGCCGGAACCGTATCCGGGATACCACGCCCCCGCCTCGCTGGCGCTGTTCCGCGAAGGCGGCGCGCTGAGGGTCGTGGGCGCGGGGGCGATCCCCGACACGGTGGAAGTCGACAACGTCAACCCGGCGCCGGCGGGCTCCCCGCCGGATCTGATCGATCCCTACCCGGTCGGGCTCGCGGCCGGCATCCTGCGCCAGAGCGCCGCCGGCTGGATCGACGAAGAACCCGAACGGCGCCTGCTCCAGCCGCCCCCGGGCCGCTACCAGCAGTGGGACATTCCCTACAGCCCCGATCCGACCGCGGCGATACTGCTGGGCGAAAACGGCTCGAGCGGCTGGGCGATCGGCGGTAGGCGCGAACGCAGAGAAGGCTCGGACACTGCCGATATCGCCCGCTACCCGCCCGACGGAAGCGCTCCGGTCAGCTCCGCGCCGGTGCAGATCGAAAACGACAAAAACGAATCGATTCCACTGGAAGGGGACGGAACCGAAAACGCGACGTTCGCGGTCGCCGGCGGTGGACAGTGCGCCGCGCCGTGTGCCGACCTCGAACACTCGGGGGTCGGCCCCGACGTGTGGCTGAAGTCCGCGCTCGAGCAGGCGGCGGCGATCGGCGCCGTCAGGGACTTCCTCTACACGGGTCCGCGGGTGACGACCGGCATGACGGTGGGGCGTCCCGTGGGCCCTGTCCCCTATGAACGCGAGTTCGGGCGTTACAGAGCTCTGCTGGAAGAAGGCAAAGGCGGCGCAGCGATGCCCGTCGCGGTCGCGGCCTCGGGTACAGACCTGCTCGGCGGCCAGTGTCTGTTCGAAGAAGACCTCGCGCCCTTCAGCACCAAGGAGGGCTTGCCCGAAGAGGTCCCCAGCTCGGAAGGCTGCTCGACCGGGCAGTCGGCCTACTACGCCTTCACCTCGCAGGGCCCACCAGAAGTGCGCGTGATCGTCCTAGACGACAGCGCCGAAGTCGGGGCAGCGCAGCTGGCATGGCTCAACGAAGAATTGGACGCGCAGGCCGAGCGCAAGACGCCGGCCGGTTTGCCCGATCCGCGTGTCGCGATCGTCCTCGGCAGTGCGAACCTCAGCGAAGCGGACGCAAAGCAGGAAGCATGGGCCAAGGAAGTCACGAAAGCCCTGGTCGTAGGCGGCGCCTCGGCGTATCTGTTCGACGCTCCCGAAGAGAACGTTGAGCAGCCTGTGAGCTATGAAACGGAATCGATCCCCACGTTCGGGTCGGGCACGCTCGGCTACGTGAGCGCTGTGAGCTCCGAACAGCAGGATTTCATCGGCCCGAGCGGCTTCCTGCTCGTCGTCGTCAAACCGAATGAACACCCGTCCTCGCGTGTACCCAACAGACGCGAAGTGCTCGCGCGTCTGATCCCGAGCATCGGCGAACTGTCGCTCGACGCCGACGGGGGGACGCTGCTGCGGCGCAGCCAGGCCGCGGAGTTCTCCGCGCTGGCGCGCAGGCCCCGGGCCGGGGGGCTCGGCACCGGCGACAGCGCCAGCAACGAATCGGACACGTTCATCCCGATCCCGTCGAACTGCCAGGGCGGGGACTGCCAGGAGGAGGTGCCGCTCGAATACACATTCACGTCTTCAAGCACGGAAATCGGCAACTTCGTCGAGCCGAACCTGCAGCTGGGGCCCGAAGCGGTCGAGCTGAACGCCCAGGACGAACCGATCCCCGACCCGAAATCCGGCCTGTTCTGCGCCTTCAACCCCGGCAAGACGACGGTCACGATCAGCGCCGGCGGCCGCTCCGCCTCGCTGCAGATCGAAGTCCAGCCTGGCAGCGTGCGTAGGCCGTGCGGCACGGTCCCGCTGCACGAAGCGCCGGCGCAGACTCACGAACGCGCCGTCAGCCCGCCGGTGCAACCGTCGCCCGCCGCCAGCGGCGGATCTCCCGCCGCCGCTCCGATCCTGCCCGTCCCGCCGCCGCCCGCCGCCATCGTGACGCCGCCAACACCCACGCCCGCGCCGGCGCCGCCGGCACCGCTGCTGCTCGCGCCCGCGCCGGTGCTGCTGCCGGCCGTCATCGTCCCGCCCCCGCTGCCGCCGGCCGCCGAGCCGACGCCGCCGAGCGGGACCTCCGCGGTCACGTCCCCGGTCGAGGCCGCCCAGCGCGAAGAAGAGGAGGAGGAAGCGACGGAGTCGGTCAGTGCGCAGGCCGCCGCCTACCATCCGACTGAACAGGAGCCCGCGCCCCTATACCTGATCGGCCTGATCACGCTCGCGGCGTTCTCCGGCGCCACGATCCGCCGCGCGCGACGCGGCCGGCGCGAGGTACGCGTCGCCCCGGCGACGATCTCGACGATGCGATCGCAGCGGCGGCTGTCCGACCGCGAGCGCAGACCGTGGTGAGAAGGCCGACGCAGAAGGCCGTTCACGACTCCGCAACATACCGAGAACACGATCCCGCCATGCTGGTCACAGCAACAGCCGTGCACGGATGCCTTCGCGCCGTTTGCGCTGCCAACATACGTCACACGAACTTGGAGCCTCAATGACACCGCACCGCACTCCTTGGCGTCTGCTGGTAGCAGTCGCCGCGCTGCTCGCGATCATGGCCGTCGCAACAGCGGAGGCGAGCGCGGCGTCGGGTGCCTTCGGGCAGCTAGCGCAGTTCGGTGAACGTGCAAATCAAGGCAAAAGCGAAAGCGAACCCACGGCAGCGGGCAAGATCGCGGGCGCGAAAAAAAGCGCTGAAATCGAATCGCACAACGCGATCGGCGTCGATCCAGAAGAAGGCAACGACGTCTTCGTGCTCGACGAACCCGTTGTACCGAAGGAAACGACCATAAAGAGCCTGGAAGTGGACACGATCAAACGCTACGTCCGCATTCAGAAGTTCACGCCCAGCGGGGGCTTCGTGACGGCCACCAAAACGTTCACGGTGACCTCCCCCGAGGTCGAAGAAGAAGAAGACCTGCTCGAAGCGGAATCGCTCTCCAACATCGCGGTGGATCCGTCACGCGGAGTTATCTACGTGCTCGCTGAGGAGCCGCGCAGGTACGAACTTGTGAAGGACAAGGAAGCGCCTGTCGCGAGCGCCCTATACGCCTTCAAGACCAGCACGCTTGCCCCCGCCGAAAACGCGGACAAGGAAGGGGTGGAAGGTCTGCTAGTCGGACCGAGCGAACTTCAGGCCGAATCGGAAACGGCCGGTGCGCCGTTGCTCGAACCGCACGGCATCACCGTGGATCCCACAACGCACGAAGTCATCATCCTCGGACATGTCGCCGAAAGCGGAGCCGAAAAAGACAGCATCGCTGAAGATCACTTCGCTCTACAGCGCGTCAGCGACGCAGGAACGCTCGGCGAAAAATACGTCGACAAGAAGGACTTCTTTCAGAAGACCGCGCGCTCGCTTGAATACTTCCCGACCTCGCCGGTCGTGACCCCCACCGGACACGTGCTGGTGCTCTTCCAAGGCCTCGCGGAAATCCCCAACAACTTCAAAGCGGCTACCGAAAAAGAAGAATCGCCTACTCAGGTGTCCTCCGAACAGGGACCGGAAGACGTCAACGCGATCCTCGAATCGGGAGATGAAGACGAATTCGGCGGCAGCCTTTCGGTGGGCCCGGGGGGGACGCTTTGGGAACCGGCCGCGATCGTGAACGAAGCGCTCCGTCTGCAAGGAAGTGGCAACCCCCACGTCGCTGGCGTCGCCGAGCGCAGCGCGAGCGGCGCGCTCATCGGTTGGAGCGGAGGCCAGACGCCCGAAAAGAAAACGCGGCCTGGGGACGAATGTGTGCTCGAACCGGGCGTCGAAGCCGAACCGCTGTCTGTGGCGGCGGGAGCGAACGGCGACGTCTTCGTGCTGGCTCCGGAATACCTGAAAACGGGAGAAGGATTTGACCCAGCGACGCGTAACGCCATCTTTGAGCTCGGGCCGAACGGGGTCGGCTGCCCGACGGCATCAGGCTCGACGATAGACGTCGAAGAGAACGGCGAGCAGCTTGCCGAAACGGAACCGGTGGCCGTCGAAAAGCAGCTCCAGTTCTCCACCAGTGTCGTCCAGGCGGACGCGCTGTCGCTCGAACTAAAGATCGAAAACAAAGCGACGCACACGACCGCGGTGGTGACGGAACCGCTCGGCTACCGCATCGAGGAAAGCCTGCCGGCGCTGCAGCAGCCGGAGATCGACTACGCGTTCGACGAACCAGGCGAATACGAGGTGACGGCCACCGTCCACACCGACGATCTGACGACACCGGAAGTGAAGGCGACGTCTTCACGGACGGTGAAAGTCGACGAGCCTCCGGTGATCGCGCCGTCCGGCCAGCCGGCCGCGCAGTCCATCACCGCAGGTGCCTCAGCCACGTTCACCGCCACGGCGGCGGCTGTGCCAGAAGCGACCGCTTCGTGGGAAGTATCGGTCAAAGGCGGCCCCTATGAACCTGCAACCGGCGTGAAAGTGATCACGCGGCCGGTCGGAAAAACGACCGTCTCGGAACTGACAGTCGAAAAGACGACGCTGTCCGAGAACGAAAGCAACTATATCGCGATCTTCAAAAACACCTTCGGCGGTCACAGCTATAAGGCGGTCAGCAATGCGGCGACGCTCACGGTGACCGGCGAACCGAAGGCGCCGGAAGTGACCGCGGCGCCCCAATCGGTCAGCGTCGAAGCTGGTAAGCCCGCAAGCTTCACCGCCTCGGCATCTGGCTCGCCTGAACCCAGGATTCAATGGGAAGTCTCGACCGACGGCGGCGTAAGCTGGGCCGATGTCACAAGCGCGACCTCGCCCACACTGGCGATCGCAGCTGCGCAACTGTCTGAAAACGGCTACCAATACCGGGCGAAGTTCACGAACGAATTCGCCTCGAAACTGCACGAAGCCGTCAGCGGTGCCGCGACGCTTGCTGTCACTCCGGCCGCGGTCGTTACGCCGCCGCCACCACCACCGCCGCCGCCGCCGACCACTACCACGACGCCCACCCATGAAGTCCTCGGCGTCACGGCCCTGAACGACCCCAAGGCCACGGTGGCGAGCACCTCGGTCACGGTCAGCTCCGGTGGAGCTCTGTCGCTCAAGATCACCTGCCCGACCGGCGAAACGCAGTGCATCGGCACGATCACTCTGAAGACGCTGACGGCGGTTCTCGCGAGCAGTTCGGACGCCCACGACGCGAAGGCCAAGCGGGCGATCCTGACGCTGACGAGCGGCTCGTTCAGCGTGCTTGGCGGCGCCGCGCAAACCGTGAAGCTGCATCTGTCCGCGGCGGCACGCTCGTTGCTCGCGCACTCGCACATGTTGCGCGTGAAGGCGACGCTGGCGGCGCACAACCCGGCCGGAGCCAAGCACACGCAGGAACAGATCGTCACGCTGAAGCTGGCCAAGAAGCACTGAGGCGGGCGCGAGGCCAGGATCTGACGCCTCAGCGTGTAAACGCGATGCCAGTTGCCGGTGTGCTGGGCGCGATCGCGGCGGTGGCGGGGGGCGCTGGACGCCGGGCGGGCGTCCCGTCCCTAGCCATGGGCGATAGTCGCCGCGTTCACATGCCGTTTACGCGCATAAAACATGTGCGGTCGGGCGCGCAATCTTCGCTTGACCGCTGTTCACACGCCTTAAACACGATGGCACCACGCTGATAACCTCGCCACCCTCGGCCCTTGACAGAGTCGGAGACGGGAAGACGCACGTTCCCGTCGGCAATCCAACTCACGGAGGTAGACAAGGACATGAGGGAACTCAAGGTCAGAAGCCTCGGCCTGGCGTGCGCTGCTACAGCGCTCTCGGCCGTGGCGTTCCTCGCGCCAGGCACCGCCAGCGCGACAGTGGTCTGCGGCTCGGGCCCGTCACTCGACGGCAACGGCTCGAGCCTCCAGGCAAACGCTCAAACGGAAGTGTGGTCGCCAGGTTTCGACGCGATCTGTGCGGGCGAAGGCAAAAGCACGACCGTGACCTACTCATCGACCAGCAGCGGCAAGGGCTTGAAATCGTGGGACATCGAACCCGAACCCCCGACGAAGAAAGTCCCGTTCAAAGGGTTCGGAGCGAAGAACGCGTTCGTGGGCACCGACCAGCCGCCGAACAAAGAACAAGAGAAAGAACTCCTCGCCGAGGGCGGTGGTAAGGTCCTGTCGATTCCGGTGATGCAGGCCTCGATAGCGCTCCCGATTCACCTGCCGACCGGTTGCACGGCGACCACCGGCAAGAAGAGCAAACTGCAGAAACGCCTCGCCCTCAGTGACGAAGTGCTGCAGAAGATCTGGTCGCGCGAAATCAAAGACTGGAACGAAGTCGCGACCTACAACGACGACGCGCTGACCGGTGGCGCAGCCTGCGACGTTCCGATCGAACGCGTCGTGCGTAAAGAAGGCTCGGGCTCAACCTCGATCCTGAAGAAGTTCCTGTTTGAGATCAACAACAAAACGCTGTCCGACGGCGAAACGTGGAACAAATCCGCTGAAGGAAGCTCGAACACCAACTGGCCGGAAAAGAGCACCGACCTCAAAGAAGCGGAAAAAGGCAGCGGCGTAACGGCTGAGGTCGAAAGCGTGCCCGGCACGATCGGCTACGCCAACCTCAACGAAGTTCGGGAAAAGCCGGCGTTCGGCAAAGCTCCCAACGGGAGCGAGTTCTGGCCTCTGCTCGAGTCAAAGGGCAAGAAGTACGCGGACCCGTCCACCGACGAAGAGCAGACAACGCCGGCCAACGCGAACTGTGCGGCTGAGGAGTACATTTCGCTGAACGGCGTGGACAAACAGGAAAAATTCCCGCCGGCAAGCACGGAAGACGTGTGGAACGAAGTCACGGCCAGCACGGTGCAGAAGAAATCCTACCCGCTGTGTGGCTTCACCTATGATCTCGCGCTGACCGAATACACGCTGTTCAGCGCGGCCAGCGAGGGTGCAGAAGAAGACGCGGAACCGACCACCGCACCAGAGGTCGAAACGCTCAAGAACTACCTGACGTTTGTGCTCGACGAAGGGCAGAAACTCGTTGGCGAAAAACACGATTTCTACCCCCTGCCGGAAGGCAAGAAGGGTGGCAACGTGCTCGCAGTCGCTCGGGCAGGGCTGGCGAAAATCGGTTTCTGATCACTAAGGACGTGATGACGCTACGAGGACCGTAGCGGCCTCAGGACGAGGCGACTGAAAGCAGCAAACCGGGTCGTCCCAGGGATGGGGCGGCCCGGTTGCGTTTGCAGGGGGCCGGTGCATAGCGGCCGAGACACGTGCGCGCGGCTGCCGCTCCCCCTACGACGGGCGGCCCTTGCCGCAGGTCCGATCTGGCTCCTCGGATCACGAAAACGCAATAAGTTGGGCGATAATCCTCATAATATCCCCTGATCTCATCGATTTACTGAGCAATTGGGCAAGCCAAACATCTACTGGGGGTATTGCAGACATGACAGGATTGAAAGGCCGTGGCGTCGTCGCGGCGCTCGCGGCTATGGCGATCTCGGCGCTGGCATTGATCGCTCCGGGGGCCGCCAGCGCGGATGCATGCACGGGCGCGAACATCGAAGGCAACGGCGCATCCGTGGAGTCGGTCGCCCAGAAAGAAGTCTGGTCGCCGGCGTTCAATGCGCTGTGCCCCAAAACCAACGAACAGGTGACCTACACCTCGACGAGCGCCAGCAAGGGCCTGGAGTCGTGGTGGGTGCTTCACCAGCTCTCGAAATACAAAGGCTTCGGAGCCACCAATGCGTTCGTCACGACGGACGGGGGCGTGAACGCGTCGCAGGACACCGAAATCCTCGAAAAGGGGCCGGGGGCCAAGCTGCTCTCGATTCCGGTGCTGCAGTGGGCCGACACGCTGGCAATCCACCTTCCGGAAGGCTGCACGGCGGAGAGCGGCAAGAAAGGCAAGATCAAACGCCTCTCTCTCAGCGATGAAACGCTGCAGGCGATCTTCGCCCACACGATCACGAAGTGGAGCCAGGTGGCCACGTTCAACGACGACGTGCTGGTCGGCAAAGAATGTGACAAAGAAGCTCCGATCATCCGCGTCGTGCGCAAAGAAGGTGCGGGTACGACCGGTGAGCTCGAGAAGTTTCTGTTCGAGATCAACAAGAACCCGGTCGACGGCTCGGAGACCTGGAACGAACTCGCTGAAGAAGTCGAAAACATCAAGTGGCCCGACGAAGGCGAAGACCTGATCACTGCCGAAAAAACTACAGGCGTTGCAGCCGCGGTAGTCAAAAACGCGGGCAGCATCGGCTACGGTAACCTCAGCGAAATTCGTGGGACCCCGGCGTTCACGCCGGCAGGCGGTGGCGGCGAAGGCGCCGCTATCTTCTGGCCGGAGGTCCAGAGCAAGGGCAAGAAGGTCGAGGACCCATCCACGGATGGAGAGTCCAACACGCCCGCGGACGCCAACTGCTCGGGCGAGCTGTACGTCTCCCTGAACGGGTCCGGCAAACAGGAGAAATTCCCGCCGGCGAGCACCGAAGCGCTGTGGAACGAAGTGGTGGGGAGCACCGTGCAGAAGGCGTCCTACCCTCTGTGCGACTTCGCATACGTCATTTCGCTGACCAAATTCTCGGACTTCCTCGGCAGCGACTCGGGTAACGAACCATCGCCCGCTGAGGTCGAAACGCTCCAGAACTACGTCAGCTTCGCGGTTGGGAGCACAGGTCAGGCAGACCTCAACAAAGAACACGACTTCCTGGGTGTGCCCGCAGGCAAGAAGAGCGGGAACGTACTGGCGATCGCCCAGGCCGGTGCCAAAAAAATCGGCTACTGATCGTAAGGAAGGAGCGCCTACGAGCCGATAGCCGGCCCGGCGAGACGCGAGCAGGCAGTAGAACCGGGCTGCCCCAGCGATGGGGCGGCCCGCTCGCGTTGGTAACTCTCGGTGCCGCGCTGCGTGGTAGGCTTCAGCGTCTGCGCGTGTCGGCGCCGGTGCAAAACTCACCCCCCTTCGCCGGTTGAAAATTGACCCTCCTGGGGCGGTGGCGAGGACGTCCGGGGTCGTGGTGAGCCTGGCTCGGTCATGTCATCGAGACCGGGAGAAGGGTTGTGCTGGACGTGGAGCGTTGGGCCGAGCTTCGCCGCGAGCATTTCGTGCGCGGCACATCGATCAAGGAGCTGGCGCGCCGCTTCGGGGTCGACCGCAACACCGTTCGTCGAGCGCTGCGCTCTGCGCAGCCGCCGCGCTATGAGCGTCCGGCGCGCCCGTCGAAGCTGGACCCGTTCAAGGAGGAGATCCACGATCTGCTGCGCGGAGATCCGAAGCTGCCCGGGGTTCGTGTTCGTGAGCTGATCGAGCCGCTCGGCTTCGATGGCTCAAAGACGATCGTCGATGACTATCTGCGTGAGGTGCGCCCGCTGTTTGCGCCTCGGCGTAGCTTTCAACGCACGGTCTATCGGCCGGGGGAGATCTGCCAGTGGGATCTGTGGGAGCCCTCAAGGCCGGTGCCGGTCGGCTATGGGCAGACCCGGCGCGCGTGGGTCGTGGTGGCGTGCCTTGGCTATTCGCGCGCTGGCGCCGGGGCGCTGGTCTTCAGCAAGCAGGCGCCGGACGTGCTGTGGGGCATGAGCCGCGCTCTGTTCTCGCTGGGCGCGCTGCCCGAGCTGATGGTGTGGGATCGCGAGGGGTGCTTGCACGCCGGCGGCGGTCGCCCGACCGATGTCTATGCGGGCTTCTGCGGGCAGCTCCCCGTCGACTGGTATTTCTGCGAAGCGAGAGACCCACAGGCCAAGGGCGCTGTCGAGCGCCTGCAAGGGTTTCTGGAGTCGAACTTCGAGCCGGGGCGGCGCTTCGCCAACCATCTGGACTTCCAGCTGCAGCTCGACGCGTGGTTTGAGAAGGCCAACGCACGCGCGCACCGCACGCTCCGAGCACGGCCGGTCGATCGCCTGGCCGAGGAGCGCGAGGTGATGCGTCGGCTGCCCGAACGCGAGCCCGACGTCGCCCGGCGCTGGGTGATGAGGGTGCCGCCGGACCCCTATCTGCGCTTTGACAGCAACGACTATTCACTGGACCCGAGCCTCGTCGGCCGTCGCGTGGAAGTCCGCGCCTGCCAGCACGAGCTCACCGCCCTCGCCCTGGACACGGGCGAGCTCGCCTGCAGACACGAGCGCTGTTTCGCCAAGAACCGCACGATCACGGCGCTGGAGCACGCTCGGGCGCTGAAGGAGCGTCGCGGCGAGCGCGAGATCGTGGTCGAGCAGCGGCCGCTTGAGGTCTATGACGGGCTGATCGCGTGAGCGCCACCTCAGAGCTCTCCCACCTGTTCCGGGCGATGAAGGCCCCCGCGGCGGCGAAGGCGCTGCCGAAGCTCGCCGAGCGCGCCAGAGCGGAGGAGTGGAGCTATGAGCGCTTCGCCCAGGCGCTGCTATCGACCGAGACCTCCGCTAGGGACGCGCACGGCGGCGAGGCCCGCATCCGTCAGGCGCGCTTCCCCGCAAGAAAGACGCTCGAGGAGTTCGACTTCACCTTCCAGCGCTCGATCAAGAAGCAGGTGATCGAGCACCTCGGCCAGCTCGACTTCCTGCACGCAAAGGAGAACGTCGTGCTGCTCGGGCCGCCCGGCACCGGCAAGACGCACTGTGAGACTCCGGCTTGTCGGTTAGCCGGCGCTCGATAGGGCAGGCTCCCCCCGGGATCCTTTCTGTCGGGTGAGGTGTTCAGGCTCGATCGTCGGTGGCGAGAAGCGTGACTCAAAGAGTCATTGACGCCTGGCTTTGGCCGGGGTGTCCTGGCAATGGATATGTCCGCTTCACGCTGCCGGCGCCGGCCTGGTCCTCCGCTGAGTGGCCTGATCAGAAGCCTGTCCACCCATATGGGGTGTGACCCATCACAGTCCTGCCCTGCGGTTTGTCCTGCCAGACCGGCGCCCAACAGCGACCCCTACACGAGGAGCCATCACATGCTGGCAGAGCAAGTCGACCACGTTATCGGCGTGGACACCCACCGCGATAGCCACACCGCAGCTGTGCTGAACACTGCGGCTGCGCTGCAAGCGCAGACAACACTTGCGACCGACGCGTTCGGCTACAAGCGCCTGCTCGCGTTCGCGCGCAAGCACGCCCCTGGCCGGCGCTGCTGGGCGATCGAGGGAACCGGCAGCTACGGGTCTGGTCTAACGAGCTTCCTGCTCGAACGCGGCGAGTGGGTGGTTGAGATCGATCGGCCGAAGCGTCCAGCGCGCCGCAACGGCGCCAAGAGCGACGATCTCGACGCGGCGCGTGCCGCTCGCGAGGCTCTGTCGCGCGAGCATCTCGCGCAGCCCCGTCAGCGCGGGTGGCGTGAGGCCCTGCGGGTGCTGCTCATCACGCGCGAGGGCGCGATGATCTCGCGCACGAAGGCCCTGGTGCACCTCAAGTCGCTGCTCGTCTGCGCGCCTTCCTCGCTGCGCGATCAGCTACGCCGCCACCGCACCGACGAGCTCGTTGCGCGCTGCTCGCGGCTACGAACCTCGCCGACCCAAACCCCGGAGCACCGCGCCACGATCACAGCGCTACGAGCAACTGCGCGTCGAGCACTCACGCTCGAGGCGGAGGCAGCTGACCTGGAAAGCCAGCTCGAGCTACTGCTCGTCGAGGTCGCACCAGACCTGATGGACCAGCCAGGAATCGGGCCGATCAGCGCCGCTCAGCTACTCATCGCATACTCACACACCGGCCGTCTGCGCTCGGAGGCCGCGTTCGCGTCGCTTGCCGGCGCCGCCCCGATACCCGCATCATCCGGCCAGACAGTCCGCTACCGACTCAATCGCGGCGGCGATCGCCAGCTCAACCGGGCGCTACACACAATCATTCTCTCCCGCCTTGCCCACCACCCGCCAACACGCGCCTACGCACAACGACGCACCGCCGAAGGACGAACAGCCAGAGAGATCAAGCGCTGCCTGAAGCGCTACCTCGCACGCCAGCTCTACCGGCAACTACAGACCAACCCACAACTCACCCCGATTACCGCAAATAGCGTGACTTGACAACCATAGAAGCATCCTCGCGATCGCGCTCGGCATCCGCGCCTGCCTGGCCGGCCAGCGCGTCCTGTTCCGCACCGCCACTGAGTGGGTCGCGCTGCTCGCCGACTCCCAACGCCAAGGACGCCTAGAGGACGAGCTCAAACGCCTCGAACGCGTCCCGCTGCTGGTCTGCGACGAGGTCGGCTACATCCCGTTCGACCCGCAGGCCGCGAACCTCATGTTCATGCTCGTCTCCCGCCGCTACGAGCACGCCAGCCTGATCATCACCTCTAATAAGCCATTCAGCGCATGGGGCGAGATCTTCGGCGACGACGCCGTCGCCGTCGCGATGGTCGACCGGCTCGTCCACCACGCAGAGATCCTCTCCCTCAAAGGCGACAGCTACCGGCTGAAGGACCGCGACCTCGGACCACCACCCGCGCGCCAGAGCGCCGAAACACCCTGACCAATCACCCACACCACCCCCGCCCAGCGCCGCAGAACGGCCTACAGCGCCTCGTTTCCGCTCCGACCCCGCCGAAACCACCCCCCACACAACCAAAGCGCCGCCGGCAGCGCGCTCCACTCGGCGCTACGCGCCTCGCTCCACGCGCAGCCGGCGAACCCCACAAGGGGGTGCATTTTCAACCGGCGCTAGGGGGTGCATTTTCAACCGGCCTTGACAGCGCGGTCGCCTCGTGGCGACTCGCTCGCGCAAAGTGCGCCCCGCAGACTTTACGCCACGGCCAGCAGCCGTGGGTCACGAAATATCGACATCTGTCGTGGTCGAGACGCTCAAGATGTGGACCCATGGCGGCGAGCAAGGAGGCGGTGAAGGCCGATGAGCGCAGAAGCTAGGGGTGGGCCACGAGTTGCGACGCGATCGCCGTCGTCGCCGCCGCGCCGTGCCTCGTCGTTTGTTGGTGGGCGGTTTGGGCCGCGGCGTTGGTTTGGGGTGGCTGGGATTGAGGAGATGCGTGGTCCGGCGGCTTGTTTGCGTCGGGATGCGTTGTTTCGGCGGATGTTGTTGGTGGGGGATGTTGTGGCGATTGTGGGGGCGTTTGTGTTGACGGTGGAGTTGTCTCGGCGGTCGTTGGCGTTGACGTGGGCGGCGGCTGCTGGGGTTCCGATTCTTGTTGTGTGTGCGA
>Ga0302325_10010411_pt1 | contig 20173 bp, 17 predicted proteins | sample Palsa_T0_2_FD_201948 | JGI IMG/M metagenome (GOLD analysis project Ga0302325, IMG submission 201948) | Peat permafrost microbial communities from Stordalen Mire near Abisko, Sweden - Palsa_T0_2 | ecosystem: Environmental > Terrestrial > Soil > Palsa > Peat permafrost | place: Sweden: Abisko...
CACCATCACCACTGAAACCTGCGGCGAATACAACCAGCTTGGCCAGAAACTTCCCGCCGGGGCGATGGACGAGGTGAAGGCGAATCTGATTAAGGTCGAAAAAGCGACGGGGAAAAAGTTTGGCGATCCGCACAATCCGCTGCTGCTGGCCGTCCGATCGGGGGCAAAAGTGTCGATGCCCGGCATGATGGACACCGTGCTGAACATCGGGCTCAACGATCACGTCGTCGATGGTCTGGCCAAGCTGACCAACAATCAGCGATTTGCTTACGACAGTTATCGACGGCTGATCAATATGTTCGGCGACACGGTCATGGGCGTGGATCACGAGCATTTTGAAAAAGAATTGGGCGAGGTGAAACAGACGCGCGGGGCGCGGGTGGACACCGATCTCGATGCCGACGGGCTTTGGGAAGTAGTGCAGCGATACAAAAATATATATCGGGAACACGTCGGCCATGATTTTCCACAGAATCCGATGATCCAGCTCGAGCACGCCATCCAGGCGGTGTTTCGGAGTTGGATGGGCGAGCGAGCGATTAAATATCGGGAGCTGAACGATATTCGCGGGCTCAAGGGAACGGCCGTCAACGTGCAGTCGATGGTGTTCGGCAACATGGGCGACGACTGCGCGACCGGCGTGGCGTTTACCCGCAATCCATCGACGGGTGAAAATCGGTTTTATGGCGAATTTCTCGTGAATGCCCAGGGCGAAGATGTTGTCGCGGGCATCCGTACGCCGCTGGATTGCCAGACGGAGATGGCCAAATGGTCGAAGAAGAGCTGGCAGGAATTGCTGCGGGTGAAAGACACGCTGGAGCGGCGTTACCGCGACGTGCAGGATTTTGAGTTCACCATCGAAAAGGGAAAGCTGTTCATGCTGCAGACGCGCAACGGCAAGCGCACGGCGGCGGCAGCGGTGCAGATCGCGGTGGACATGGTGAAGGAAAAGTTGATCGATGAAAAGACCGCCGTTCTTCGCGTTGATCCGCAAAGTCTCGATCAGCTTTTGCATCCCACGTTCGATCCGAAAGCTCACAAAATCGTGCTGACGCGCGGCCTGCCGGCCTCGCCCGGCGCGGCGGTGGGAAAAATCGCATTCACCGCCGAGGAAGCTGAGCAACGTGTTCATGCCGGGGAACAAATCATCCTGGTGCGGCGTGAGACCGAGCCGGCCGACATCGGCGGCATGCATGTGTCGGAAGGAATTCTCACCAGCACGGGGGGAATGACATCCCACGCGGCCGTTGTGGCGCGCGGGATGGGAACGCCTTGTGTCGCCGGCGCGGGAGCGGTGATCATCGACGCTGGAACGAAGCGCATGACCATCGGCGATCGTACGTTTGGGCCGGATGATTGCATCAGCATCGACGGCGCAACTGGCGAGGTGATGGAAGGCACGGTGCCGACGGTCGAGGCGACGCTTTCCGGGCCGTTTGCGACGGTGATGAAGTGGGCGGACAAATATCGCACATTAAAAGTTCGCACCAACGGCGACACGCCGCGCGATGCGGAAGTGGCGCGCGGATTTGGCGCTGAAGGCATCGGCCTTTGCCGCACGGAGCACATGTTCTTCGATCCGCAGCGGATCCATCACATGCGAGAGATGATTTTGGCCACCACCGTCGCAGCCCGAAAGGAAGCGCTGGCGAAATTGTTGCCGTATCAGCGCGAGGATTTCATTGGGATATACAAGGAAATGCGCGGATTGCCGGTGACGATTCGGTTGCTCGATCCGCCGCTGCATGAATTTCTACCGCATAACGAAAAGGATCAGGCGGAATTGGCTCATAGTCTGAACATGAGCCTTCAGCAGGTGAAGGCGCGCGTGGATCAATTGCACGAGGCCAACCCGATGCTGGGCCATCGCGGCGATCGTCTGGCGATCACGTATCCGGAAATTCTGGAGATGCAGGTGCACGCGATCATCGAGGCGGCGTGCATTTGTAAGAAGGACGGCGTCAAAGTATTGCCGGAAATCATGGTCCCGCTCGTCGGCACCAAGGCGGAGCTGGATTATCTCAAGACATTCACCGTTGAAACGGCCACGAGAGTGATGAAGGAACAAGGCGTGAAGGTGGATTATCTCTATGGCACTATGATTGAAGTGCCGCGCGCCGCCGTTGTCGCCGATGAAATTGCCGAGACCGCGGAATTTTTCAGCTTCGGCACCAACGATCTGACACAGATGACCTTCGGTTACAGCCGCGACGATGTGAACAGCTTTCTTCCGGATTATCTGAAGAAGGAAATTCTGCCGCGCGATCCGTTCCAGACGCTGGACACCGGCGGCGTGGGGCAGTTGATGCAGATGGCCGTCACCAAGGGCCGAAGTGTACGACCGGATCTGAAATGCGGCATCTGCGGCGAGCACGGCGGCGATCCCAAGAGCGTGCATTTCTGCCACAACATCGGATTGAATTACGTGAGCTGCTCGCCGTATCGCGTGCCGATCGCAAGATTGGCCGCGGCCCAGGCGGCGATTATGAATCCGCCGAAATCGGCGAAGGGAAACAAGCACAAGGCCGGGCGGAATGGTCGGATGTGATTAAGAGGCTCTAAGCCTTTCCCCAATCCTTGGGCGCGATGACATAATTGAGCTGCAGCAGCACAATGAATGCGATGCTCAGATATGTGCTGAATACGCAGAGGGCGGCGCCAACAGCATAGAGCGATTGGGCGTAAATAATTCGCCAGCAAATCGCGGATTTGGTTTCTTCCGTGGTTTCCTCTTTCACAAGATTCGCTCTGGTGGTGCGGCCCCAGGCGAAATACAAGGTGGCGCCGAGCAGGAAGAGATTGAACCAATATTCCAGCAGGGCCGCGCGGTAAGTGATGAAGTCGATTAATAATCTGGTGGAAAACGGCAGCAGTGTCACGGGGAAAAGAAACGCCAGGTGAATCCACGTCAGATGGCGATCGGAATGGGCGAGAAAATTCAGTTGCGTTTGTTGGCCGATCCAGAAAATTCCCAGTGTCATGAAACTCATCATGTAAACCAGGAGATCGGGCCACAGGGCGGCGAGCGCTCGCCATAAATCGGTTTCGGAGGTGACGACACTTTTGAGAGGAACGCGGAGATCGAGCAGGAGCAACGTCATCGCCACGCCGAAGATGCCGTCGCTCAGCGCCGCCAATCGCTCAACGCTCTGGCCGGCGATCCGATTGTAGCTGCTTTTCATGGGCGATACATTTACCACATCGTGGCATAGCTCGCGCAATCAACAAATACAAATTCCACCACGGAGACACGGAGAGCACGGAGGAAATCAAATTCATTTTTACCGCAGAGAGCGCAGAGGACCGCGGAGAAAATACATTGGATAATTCAAATTGCATTTCTTCCTCTGCGGTGAAAAATTCTTAACCGAATGTCAAAATGCGTTCCACCCAGAGCAGGGCTCGATAACCCCTCCGTGATCTCCGTGTCTCCGTGGTGGAATCTGCTACATCCGAATTAATTCCCGTAAATCTTCGTCTGTCCGTCCGGCGTGGTGTATTCAATTTTGCCGGTCGGCACGGGCTCGGTTGTCGGAGCGCTGGCTTCGCTATTGGCGGGAGTATCCGTCAAATCCAGATCGATGATTGCGGTAAAATATCGCCACCCGCGGCCCAGGAACGTCTGATCCTTGAGCATCTCATCAATACTCGTCGGCACCACTTGATCGAAATGCGATTTGCCGTTGACGATGATGTTGATCGGCTGTGAAAAATCGACCATCTGATCGTTCAGATAAAACCGCACCGATTCGACGTTGTTGGTGTTGATGGAAATCGTGTTGGGCCCCGTGAATTCGGCAATGGCGCGGAAGACGCGGCTGTACACATCGATGCTCTGCCCGCCGATGGTGAAGAGCAATTTCAGCGTCTGGCCGGAATTGAGCGGCTGGTAGATTTGCAGCCAATCGACGCGATTATAAATCGTGTCGGGGCTGTTGGATTCGATGTACACCTGTTTGGGATATAGCGTTCGTTTGGTCGAGCGCAGCTTGCCGTACTCCTCATCGAGAATCGCCTGCGACGGGGCGTGGCCTAAATCCTTGGTCTCGGTGTAATCCACGGTTCGATCCAGCGTCTGGAAATATCTCACCAAAGATCGCGAATCATCCACGGGAATCACGTCATCAGACGCATCCGCCCACATCACGATATTCACGTTCGACAGATCGCCGAGCCGAAGGCGCTGCCACGATTGACTCGCCGATCCCGCGAGCGGATTAATTCCCGCAAAATAAGTCGGATAGTGAATCGCAATATTCCACACGGCATGCGCGGCCAGCGAATGGCCCATCATGTACACCTGGGCCGGGTCGATGTTCACCTTGCCGGCCGCATGGAGGATTGGCTGAATCACCAGATTCATTCCCGTCGGACCAGGACCATAAAGTTCATTGAGATTGAACAGCGGCATCAGCACCAGCGCATCGGGATGGGCCTGCAATTCATCGACGATCCAGCCGGAGTAAATTTTCGTAACCTGATCGGCGCTGGGCGGTGGATCGGTGAGAAATGCGTTGGCCGCCGGCAGTTTCACCATCAGCGGCCAGGATTTTTCCGGCGTGTAATCGCTCGGAATTCCCAGGAAGTACCGCACATTGTGCGGGCCGATGGTGTCGTTGATGTAATAAACCCCCGGGTCCAGGTTGCTCCAACTTGCCCGAGCACGGGCCAGTCGACCAATGACCGCCGGATCCAAGCCCAGCGAATTCAGCGAATCGACATCCGTCTTCCGCTGCGCCGATGTCGTCGCGGCGAAATAATCTTCCAGAATCTGATGCGCTTGGTCGTACTGGGGAACGGCGTCGGGCTGAAATAAATTTCCCAAAGTGTTCTGATAAATTTCCGCCGGTTCGGTCGACGGGGCTGCTTCCGCAACAGCGGCGAGGATCGCGCAAACAGATGCGATCAAAACCAGCCGATACATTTTACCCCTCGGCGATCGTGACCGATTTCAGCGTGTCTCCCTGCTTGATGGCGTTCACCACATCCTGACTGGCCTTGTCCTTCACCTGTCCGAACACCGTGTGTTTTCCATCGAGCCAATCGGTCACGACGTGCGTGATGAAAAATTGGCTGCCGTTGGTGTTCGGTCCGGCGTTGGCCATCGAGAGCGAGCCGACCTTGTGTTTGCGGGGATTATTTTTTACCTCATCAGCAAACCGATACCCCGGCCCGCCGGACCCGGTCCCGGTCGGATCGCCGCCCTGCACCATGAAGTCGGGGATGACGCGATGGAATTTGGTTCCATCGTAAAATCCATCTTTTGCCAGGAAGACAAAATTATTCACTGTATTGGGGGCATCGGGGACATACAGATCGCAGACGATTTTTCCCTTGGTGGTATCGAACGTCGCGGTGTAGGTTTTCTTCGTGTCGATCGACATCGCCGGTGGTTGCGGATATTGCTTGGGCATCGGGGTTCTCCTGTGGAATGATGTTACGAGAATCAATACCGCCGATCCAGCAAACGATACTGAATCGCCTCGGCCAGATGATGTTCCTTGATCTGCGGCTCGTGCTCGAGATCGGCACACGTACGTGCCACCCGACGGACCTTGTCATACGCCCTGGCACTGAGGCCCAATTCGGTCATCGCCTGCTTCATCAATAGCAAACAGCTCTCGCTCAAATCGCAATGGGCTTTCATTTGTTTCGAGCTCATTCCCGCATTCGTCGTCGCGTCCCCAAATCGCTCTCGCTGGATTTTTCTCGCCGCATGAACGCGCTGGTGCATCGTCTTCGTATCCGTGCCGGGATTTTTTCCGGTCAGTTCCGGATATGGCACCGATGGCACTTCGACGTGAATATCGATTCGATCCAAGAGCGGCCCCGAGAGTTTTTGCAGATATTTATCCCGCGCGCGGGGATTCTCGGAGGCGAATCCAGAAGCGGTCGGATTCATCGCCGCCACCAACATGAACTGCGCGGGAAATCGGATCGACCCATGCACGCGAGCGATGGTCACTTCGCCGGCCTCCAGCGGCTGTCGCAGTGTCTCCAATACATATCTGCTGAATTCCGGAAACTCATCGAGGAACAGCACGCCATGATGCGCCAGCGAAACTTCGCCCGGTTTTGGGATGCTCCCGCCGCCGATGAGGGCTTGCGCCGTAGCGGAGTGGTGGGGCGAACGCACGGGCCGCTCATCCATCAGCGCGACGCCATCGGGCAATAAACCAAGCGCGGAATAAATCCGAGTTGTCTCCAGTGATTCCGAACGACTGAGCGGCGGCAGCACGCCGGCGATTCGCCGCGCCAACATCGTTTTGCCCGTCCCCGGCGGCCCGACCATTAGCAAATTATGTCCACCCGCCGCCGCCACGGTCACCGCGCGCTTCACCGCTTCCTGCCCGCGCACATCCGCGAAATCCAGCTCGGACGAAAATGCCGACGCCGTGCACGCTTGGCCATTTAATTCATACGGCTCCATCGGCAATTTCTCATTGAGAAACGAAAGCGTCTGCGACAGCGTGGTCATGGGATAAACATCAATTCCTTCAACGACTGCCGCCTCGCGGGCATTTTCCTCCGGCAGAATCACGCCCCGGAATTTCTTTTCCTTCGCCAGCATCGCCAACGACAACGCCCCCTTGATCTTCCGCAGCCGCCCATCCAGAGCCAATTCTCCCGCAATCAAAAATTCCTTGTGCAGATCGGTTTCGATGTAATCGGTCCCCCGCAGGATTCCGATGGCCATGGGCAAATCCAGCGCCGGGCCTTCTTTTTTGACATCCGCCGGGGCGAGATTAATGAGCAGCGCATGCCCCGGAAATCCGTAGCCGGAATTGATGATCGCCCGCCGGACCCGCTCGATGGATTCTTTCACCGCCGTCTGCGCAAGGCCGACGAGTGTTGTCTTGGCCAATCCGCGCTGGGAGACATCCACCTCCACCTCGCAGAGGATCGCGTCGATGCCGACGAGCACAAAGGAATGCACTTTGGCGAGCACAGCAAGAGTTTAATGCAATCGAGGGCGGCGGATCAAAAAGTGCGCGATATGGCAAATTCTGCCGCGCAACCCTTGCGTTTGATGCGCGATTTGTTAACTTTCCGCCCATTGGACCATCCTTTAGGTGTGCTACATGGAGGTAGCCGTGAATGTAAAAACCATTCGGATCGTGCGTGTCGTGTTGACGGCCTCTCTGGCCGGGGCTGCGTTGTTGTCTTTGGGCGCGTGTGGCGACATGCTCACATACGCCCAGGACGCCAAGCGGGCCGGCATTCAGCAATATGCTGATGGCGATTACCCCGCCGCCGTCGGGTCGTTCCAAAGCGCCGCCCGGCAGGACCCGCGGGATGCGGACACGGAATATCGCCTGGGCCTCAGCTACGAACAGGTCGGCAGCTATCATGAAGCGGTCGTGGCTTACAAAACATGCCTGGCCCTCCTGCCCTCGCCGGCCAACGCAAACTACAACGCCCAGTTACACGAAAACGCCTTCAATCGCCTGAGCCTGGTGGTCGCTCTGAAGGACCCGAGCAATGTTGAAACCGACCTGATTATCAAGGAAGCCCACGACGGGCAATCCGCCAGCGATTATCAGATGCTCGGCCGAATCTTCCGCTATCGCGGTGATGCCGACACTGCCATCGAGAACTATCGCCAGGCGATCAGCCTCGATCCGGAAAATTTCGGAGCGGCCAAGGAATTTGGAATTTATCTGGTTTCGCTTTCCCAAAATCAGGATGCGACGGTCGTTCTGCGGGATGCGTATCGGCTGAATCAGAATGATTCCGACCTGAACGCCGCCCTAGAAAAAATCGGCATGGTCCCCGGCCCCGATTTGCTGGCCGCCAGCCAGACTGAGCACGATTATCACGCGCCGCCGGCGAACAATCTCTTGCCCGACCCAACCGCCGTCCCCGCCGGGAGCACCGATACCCCGGCCCCGGCCGATCCGAACAGCCCGATTGTTCCGAAGGATTGAGGAGAGTTCCAAACCTCTTTTAGCCGCGTCGCTTGGCGACGCGCTTGGCCCGAGGCACGACCCCACATTCCGGACAGCGCTCCGGCGTAGCGCGCAGGTCGTAGCCGCAATTGGCGCACAATCCCGCCAACTCCCGGCGATGGCCGATCCGTCGCCGCCATTTCCACCACCACCCGTAAAATATGCAGATCATCATTGGAAAGATCAGCGGCACACCAGCGATATATTGGTCCTCAGGCGAGGCGGGTCCTGAAAGAGATTTCCATGCGGGCGCTGGCATTTGGGTGTGGCTCCAGACAAACCCGCAAAAGTACATTTCGCTACCATGAGCAAAGCGCAACGGACTAGGAGAGGATAGCGTCGGGCGATAATCTGGATCCGCCGACCAGCTTTGCCAGCCGCCGTTCCCCTCAGCGAGGCTTAGAGCCAAGTGCACGTTCAAGGGACTGGTTCCCGCAATACCCGGCCCCGCTGGAAGATCGCGCGAAAAATGTCGGAAGCTGACAAATAGCAAATCACCTTGTTCAATACTAATTGCCGACACACCGTCATGCCCGTAATAAGCCAATAAACTTACCTTTCCTTCACTAAGAATCGTCAAAACAAACAGTACTAAGGCTAGCCAAAACGCGATCCGAGCGGGCGAAACACCCATTATCCGTCGAATACCGAACCAATGCCCTTCGCCGCTCACCGCACCACCCCAATCGTCACCAGAATATTCGCATAAATCGCCGTCTCGCCGGTGGCGATCACCAGGCAGACCATCGGGTCGGCGGCGTGCAGATTGAAACTGGGCTTCTCCATCGTCGTCAGTTCGGCGTCAAAGCCGGCCTGTTCCTTCAGCACTTTTCGAAACTCCGCCCAGATCGGCGGATCGGTGGACATGGCGTACGGCCCGCTCAATGCCGGGGCCATCACTTCCACGTCTTCGATAGGCACGAGCTGAGCCACCAGCCGAAGCATGGTGACGGCATCGACAAAGCCGGGCGCGAAATTCGCCCAGACGATCTTCGCCCTCGGATTCGGCACGGAAATGTGCGGGTAATTCCCATCACTGATGAGGATTTTGGACAGATGCCCCGCCGAACCCAGCGCAGCCAAGATTTCCGGATGAAGCACGTTTCCTTTGAGCATTTTAAAACTCCGGCTTTAAATCCAAAGATAAATTGACCACGGATGGGCACGGATGGCCACGGATTAAAATAAACTCATTTTTGCATTTATCCGTGCTCATCCGCGCCCATCCGTGGTCAAATCTTCTTTCCTTAAAGCACTAAAATTCCACAATCGCCTTAATCACGCCCACGGACGGTTCGAGCCATTTGGGGATCATCTCGACCAGATCATCACAGGCGACGCGGTGCGTGATCCACGGCTTGGTGTCGATGACGCCGTCCTCGACGAGCCGGATGATGCGGGTGAAATCCTCGGGCCGGGCGTTGCGCGTGGCCAGCAAGGTCATTTCCCGGCGATGGAAATTCGGATCGTTGAACGTGACATCCCCCTGAAAGAGTCCGACAAACACGAGCCGGCCGCCGCTGGCGACAAAATTGAACGCCTGCATCATCGACAGCGAATTTCCCGTGGCATCCAGCACCGCCGTCGGAAGATCGCCATCGGTCAGATCGCGCAGGGCTGGCATTGGATCATTGGGTCCCACCTGAATCGTGTGCTGCACACCCATTTTCTCCCGGCAAAACGCCAGCCGCGAAGGGCTGATGTCCATGACGATCACCTTCGCCCCGTTGGCCATGGCAAATGGAATCACCGAAAGCCCGATCGGCCCCGCGCCGATGACGAGCGTCCATTCGTCTTTCTGAATCTGCGCCCGGTCCACCGCATGGCAGCCGATGGCCAGCGTTTCCACCAGCGCGAGCTGATCGAAATCCAGTTTGGCCGAGGGATGCAGCTTCCGCGCCGGGATCAGAACTCGCTGGCGCATCCCACCATCGACATGCACGCCCATCACCTGAAGGTTTACACAACAATTTCCTTTTCCACGTCGGCAGGCGATACATTTGCCGCAATTCAGATACGGCTCCACCGCGCAACGATCGCCGATTTTGATCGAACTCTCCGGGGCATTGATCTTCTCAACGACGACGCCCAGCTCGTGCCCGATGATTCGCGGATAGGTAAAGAACGGCTGCTTGCCCCGATAGGCATGCCAATCGGTTCCGCAAATGCCCACGCGATGCACCCGCACCAGCGCCGACCCCGGCGGGGGATCGTCCGGCGTGGCCGTCTCTACCAGCCGCAAATCCCCTGGATTCTGCAGCACAATCGTTTTCATCCCCGCTTTATCCAATCCATATGCTTCTTCAGCCGTGTCGGAAAACAGCCGATCCTTTTCCGCCTCGGAAAATCCCGCCGCCCAATCGCGCACCGTCTGCACCCAGCGCGGATAATCGCTGGCCAGCAGACACACCGGCCAATCCGAGCCAAACATCAATCGCCGGGGTGAAAACGCCTCGACCACCGCATCGAAATACGGCCGCAATTTTTCCGGCGTCCAGGTTTTGTGATCCGCCTCCGTCACCATTCCGGAAATTTTGCAATACACGTTATGTCGCTTCGCCAACTCGAAAATATTTTTCCGCCACGGTTCAATTTCCCCGGCCTTGATCTTTGGCTTGGCGATGTGATCGAGAATGAACACCTGCTCGGGATGCCGGTCCACAAATTCGATGCAGGCCGGGAGATGGCGCTCGAAAATCAGAATGTCGTAGGCGAGTTTGAATTTTTTCAACGTGGAGATTCCGCGATTGAATTCATCGCCGAGCATGAAGCGATCGTCCGGTTCATCCTGCAGGACATGCCGAACCGCGCGGAGCTTGGGGTTGCTGGAAAATTCTTCGATGTAGTCGGCGACACTCGGCAAAGTCAGCGGCACCCAGCCGACGACGCCGCGGATAATCGAGTGTTGCCGGGCCAGATCGAGCAGCCATCGCGTTTCCTGCAAGGATTGCCGCGCCTGGACAGAGATCACTCCGCGAACGCCGGTGCCCTGAATCTGGCGAACCAAATCAGGCGGGATGAAGTCGCGCCGCAGGACCGACATGGTCGAGTCGATCCACCCGAATTCCGCGGGGTTGTATTGCCAGAAATGATGGTGCGCGTCGATCACGGTTGGTTCCGTTGCGAATCAATTATTCTCCGGCCGACCGCTCGGCCAGGTGACATCATGAATGGGCTGCAAAATCTCCAGCACCTCGGCCAGCAATTGCGCATCCATCGGCTCGGAGGCCCAGGCGATGTTGCGTTTCATGTTTTCCACGCTGGCGGAGCTAACGAGAGTGGTGGGAATTTCCGGATTGGCCAGCGAATATTGCACCGCCAATTTTTCGATGCTCGCGCCTTTGGATTGACAGTGCGCCGCCGCTTTGGCGCACCCATCCCGCACCGCCGGCGGCGCTGGATGCCAGGCCGGTGCGCCGCGCATCGACAGAATTCCCATGCTCAGTGGCGATGCGTTGATCGCTCCCACGCCCCGCGATTTCAGCAGTGGGAGCAAGTCCAGCAGGGCCGTGTCGTTCAGGGAATAGTGGCAATAACTGAGAATCGCATCCACATCCGCCGACTCCACGACTTCCCGCAATGCCGCCAGCGGCAAGCCGGTGACGCCGATGTATCGCGCCTTTCCCGATTTTTGGATTTGCCGCAGGGCGGGGATCGTTTCATTGATCACCTGCACCAGATTGCCGAACTCGATGTCATGGGCGTGAAGGATATCCACATATTCCACGCCCATGCGCCCCAGGCTTTCATCGATGCTGGCCAGGATGCGATTGGCGGAAAAATCAAAATCCTTCATCTCCGAGCCGTATCGCCCGGCTTTGGTGGCCAGGAAATATCGGCCGCGCGGGATTTCCTTCAGGGCCTTGCCGAGCACCGTTTCCGATTTGGTCAATCCATAGAATGGCGAGACATCAATGAAATTGATCCCCAAATCGAGACACGCATGAACCGTCCGAATGCTCTCGGCATCATCCGTCTGGCGAAAAACTCCGCCCAGCGACGAAGCGCCAAAGCTCAGCGCGGAGACTTTCAGTCCCGTATTTCCAAGGGTTCGATATTCCATAGGGACGCTCCGAGAGAGAAAGAGATTACGGGGGTAACCGGGTACGGGCAAGTTTTGGATGGGATAATACAATGAGGAAAATTTCCGATCACCGCCGATACGCGCCACGGCATATCCGCGAGGCCGCGGCGGCTGAACTGGCCAACCGCCAAGTTAGTGGATATGATTGTCGAAACCACGGCTGGCGTTCGTCGTGGGAGATGGGATCCACGCCGGTTGGCACCGAAATCGCAGGCGCCAGATGTTTTATGGGCAACGATTTTATTGATTGGCTCGAAGCAAACCGCGGGCGCGGGTTTGAGCTGCATTCTCAATATGTGAACCCGGCCTTCGTGAAGGTCCTGCGGGCCATCGGATTTGATCGCAATTATGTCCGGGGCGAGGGGTGCTATCTGTGGGATGAGGAGGGGAATAAATATCTCGATCTGCTCACCGGCTGGGGAGTTTTTGCACTGGGGCGGAATCATCCCAAGATCAAATCCATCCTCAAGCAGGTGATGGATTTGGATTCGCCCAATCTGGTGCGGATGGACTGCGGGATTCTCAGTGGTCTGGCGGCCGAGGCGCTCGTGCGGCACATGCCCGATGGGCTGTCGCGGCTGTTTTTCACCAATAGTGGTACCGAAACCGTGGAAGCGGCGCTGAAATTCGCGCGCTGCGCCACCGGCCGGCAGGAAATTGTATTTTGCGACCACGCATTCCACGGGCTGACAGCGGGATCGCTTTCGGTGAACGGAGCTGATTTTTTCCGCGAGCGATTTGGCGAGATGATCCCCGGCGCGCGCAAGATTCCATTTAATGATCTGCCCGCCTTGGAAAAAGAACTGAACCGAAAGCAAGCGGCGGCATTTATCGTCGAGCCGGTGCAGGGCAAAAGCTGCGAAGTCGTTTCCGATGATTATCTCATCGAGGCCCAGCGGCTCTGCCGGTTGAATGGCAGTTTGCTGATCATCGACGAAGTGCAGACGGGCCTGGGCCGAACGGGCAAATGGTTTGCCTTCCAGCATTGGCCGGTCGTGGAGCCGGATATTGTTTGCGTGGCCAAGGCGTTGTCGGGCGGGTATGTGCCGGTGGGGGCGGTGGTCACCACGCCGCGGATTATGGACAGCGTGTTCAACACGATGGAGCGCTGCGTCGTGCATTCCAACACGTTTGGCCAGAACGACATGGCGATGGCGGCGGCGCTGGCGAGCATTCAGGTGATTGAAGAGGACAAGCTGGTCGAAAACGCGGCCGAGCTGGGGGAATATGTGATGCAGCGATTGCGGCCGATCGCCGATAGCTGCCCGTTTGTTTCCGCCGTTCGCGGAAAAGGACTCATGTTCGGCATCGACTTCGCCCGGCCCATTTCATCCTTCAAATTGAAGATGGCCTGGGACATGCTTCACCGACTGAACTACGGCGTTTTCGGCCAGATGATCATCATCCCGCTGATGCAAAAGCACCATATTCTGACGCAGGTGGCGGGGTATCACACCGAGGTGATCAAGTTCCTGCCGCCGATCATCGCGACCAAAGAGGATATGGATTGGTTCCTGAGTGGGATTGAGGATGTGCTCTCGGACACGCAGCGGATTCCCGGGGCGGCGTGGGATACGGTTTCGGGGTTGGCGAAGCGGGCGATCCTCGCGTAGAAGATCGTTCAAATGGGCTTCGTTCATCGCCGGATTCTGAAGTCGGTCCTTTCCGTTGTCCGACATCCCAAAACGACGCTGTTGCTGGTGGTAATTGGACTGGCCGTTTGTGGGGTCCTGGCCGCAACCCGTTTGAACATTTCCTCCGATCAGAACAAACTCTTCTCGCCCAAGGTCTGGTTCTTCCGGGATTATCTCGACATGATCCGCCGGTTTCCGGAGAATGAGGCGCTCTACATCATCGTCGAGCCGCGCGATCCCGCTTCGGCGGACATGAACCGATGGATGGAATTGTCCGATCAGATCGTCGCTCGCCTGCGGGGGATGCCGGAATTTGTGGATGATGTCTATTGCAAGGTGCCGCTGGACGCGATGGGCCGACAGGGGATTTTGTACGAGCGGCCAGATCAGTTGCATGATGATGTGAGCGGGGCCGTGCAACTGGCGCAGTTCTGGGGCGAGAAGCCGAGCGGAATAATTGCCGTTGCCGGTCGCACGCCGATGGAGAGGTTTCTTTCGCTGGTTGCCGCTTCCGAGCCGGACGATCAAACGGCTGGATTCGTCGGGCATTTGTGTGAATCGTGGAACCGCGCGCTCGATGGGGACCACACCATCGATCTCACCCGCCTGATGGCCGCTGATCCCGGCCGGCTCGGATATTTTTATGTGCCCAATGAACTGGATCGCTCCCGCTTTCGGATTCTGGTGCGCGTGTATCCCAACGCCCAGCGCAATTCCCTGACGGGCGTGACGCGCACCGTCAACGCCATCCGTGACGCCGCCCATGATGTCGCCGCGGCATATCCGGATTTTCAGATCGGCGTCACCGGCCGGCCGGCGCTGGAGGCCGATGAGATGGCCACCACCGACGCCGACACGCATCACGCCGAAATCTGGGCGCTCATCGCCGTGTTCATCGGGCTGGTCGTCATGCTGCGGTCCATCTGGCTGGCGGTGGCGGCGGAACTGGTGCTGGGCGTCGGCATCGGATGGACCTTCGGCTGGGCGACCGTCACGATCGGAGAATTGAATCTGCTTTCGCTCGTGTTTCTCATCGCGCTGATCGGCATCGGGATGGATTATTTGGTGCAGATTCTCACGCGCTACCGCACCGAGGCGCGGCGATATCGACGCCCTGATGCCATTTGGATGAGCGTTTTTCGCCACGTCGGTCCGCCGATCAACACCGCATGTCTCGGCGCCGCCGGTGCGTTTCTCGTTTCGATCTTCACCGATTTCCGTGGCGCGGCCGAGTTGGGTGTGATCGCCGGCGGCGGATTGCTGCTGTGTCTCACCGCCGGATACACCGCGCTGCCGGCACTGCTGACGCTCTTTCCAGTAAGATTCTCCCTGCTGCCCGTGGCCAAACGACATGCCCCGGAAAAACCGGACGGCAAACGGCGGCTGATCCTGCCGATCATCTGGCTGGCGGCGCTGACATCGCTGTCGCCGTTCATGAGCCGGACCAATTTCAATCCCGGATTGATCGATTTGCAGCCGCCCAATTTGGAATCGGTCAAACTCATCCACACGCTGCAAACCTGGGAGGCGGTGGTGCTGTCGAAGGATCCGAATCAGCTTCGGACGGTGCGCGACAAAGTCGCCGGACTTCCGCTGGTCGCCTCGACTGAAAGCATTTTGGACGCACAGGACAACGCGCAGTGGCTGGCGACGAATCAGAATCAGATGCCGACGATTGAGTGGATGCCCCCAACGCCGATTCTGCCGGCGGATTTACCCGCCATCGCCGCCAAGGCGCGGAATCTGGCCAGGGCTTTTCATTCTGTGATCGGCTTGCGAACCAGCGCAGCCCTTCTTCAATTCGCCGCGCGCATCGAAAAATCCTCCGATCCCACCGCCACCGCCGCCAATCTTTCCGCCTGGCAGAATGCGTTTGTGAATGATCTGAAGCAACTGATGTCGGCGTTCGCGCCGATCCAGCCGGATGTGCAGGCGATTCCGCCGGAGGTGCGCGGGCATCTGGTCGATCCTGAGGGAGTGTACGCGCTCTACATTTATCCCACGCAGGATTTGTGGAACCACGCGAACTTAGTTGCGTTTATGGAGCAGGTGGAGCAGGCCGTCGGAACGATTCCCAATGCGCCCGAAGTAACGGGGATCGCCTCGGACATGTATCACACGACGGCTTCCATTCGCCAGGCATTTTATCAATCGACGATTTACGCGCTGGCGCTGATCTTCGTGCTCGTGCTGCTGGATTTCCGCAAGCTCGGCCCCACGTTGGCGGCCATGAGCGTGCTGGGTTTCGGCCTGCCCATGCTGGTGGCGATGATGGGAATCCTGCACGCCGACTGGAATTTCGCGAATTTCTTCGGCCTGCCAATCCTCATCGGCGCCGGCCATGAATACGGCGTGTTCATGGTGCATCGATATCTTGAAGCCAAGCACCATGCAAGAAGAGTCTGGCGCGGCTGGGACGTCAGCGACCGCGCGCTGCTCCTATGTGCCTACATCACATCGACGAGCTTCGGTTTCTTCTGGCTGCTGGCGCATCATCAGGGATTGAAAAGTTTGGGATTGGTGATGGCGCTGGGCACGGCGTGTATTTATTTGTCGACGGTGATGGTGCTCAGGCCGTATTTGAGGTGGCGATTGACGAAAGAGACTTCTGCGAGGGGCTAAAGGATTTCGGACTATCAATTGATTGACGGATACGTCAATGACATCTAAAATATGACGATGCGGGTCGAGTTGACGGCAGACGCAGCGGGAGAATTGGAAGCTCTTCCCAATGCGATTCACGCTCGTGTGTTGAAGGTTCTTGCGCGGCTCGCAAAATGGCCCGCCGTTAGCGGGGCCAAGCCGCTGCGCGGAAGCTTGGCGGGCCATTATCGGATCCGAACTGGAGATTATCGCGTGCAATTTCATGTGGCCGGCCCGAGCGTTGTTGTCGAGAAAATTGGCCATCGAGACGGCTTTTACGAGGACTAGAAAATGGTTGCAGGAACGATAAACATCAAGGGCGAGCGTTTCGTTGTAGTGCCCGAATTGGAATACGAGAAACTTCTAAGCCGTCGCGGCAATAGCGAGAACGGTCTGCCGCCTCTCCCCAAGCCTCTGGCCAATGGAAATTACCCCGCTGTCGCATACGCCAGGGCTTCGCTGGCGCGGAAACTGATCCGCGATCGCCGTGCCGCCAATCTTTCACAAGCCGAATTGGCCCGCCGGGCTGGAATCAGCGTTGAAACCCTCAATCGCATCGAGCGGCTGAAAATGTCGCCGAGCGTGGCAACGGTAGAAAAGATCGATCGAGCTCTGACGAAGTCGGCAGGGGGTAGTAGGAGATAATGTGCAAAGGAGCCTCGCATCTAGACCGGTAACCGGTTGCTGAGTTCGGGGGAATTATAATCGCCCACGCACGTTGTCAGTCAACAAAAATGCTTGGCGACGACAAGTTTTGGTTGCGCCATTTCTTCGATTCACGCCGCAAATCCCCTGATGCCTTTCAACCCTTTTGCTTTGCGCTCTGCATGCCACAGGTCGTAATTCTGCTGCAAATTGAGCCAGAGCTGTGGCGTGGTTTTGAATGCGATCGACAATCGTAATGCCATGTCCGGAGTCACGGTCCCACGCTCATCGATGATTTTGGAGATCGTCTTACGTGCGACTCCTATGGCTTTTGCCAAATCAACTGTAGAAAGATCGAGCGGATCGAGGTAAAGCCGCTTTAGGATTCCTCCAGGGTGTGTCGGCGCTCGGCGATTTCTCATATCGTTTTTCCAATTCTACCCAGTCCGCACCAACCTCGCTGGCCACTGTACCGGCAAATCACCTTTGATGAATCTCCCCGGCTGCTCCAGCACCGCCTCGGCGGCGAGATATCCGCTGCGGACGGCGCCTTCCATGGTGGCGGGCCAGCCGGTCAGGGAGTAGTCGCCGGCGAGATAGAGATTTTGGATGCCACTCGGCGGCGGGGATTGTGGAGGGCGAAAATGATCGACGCCGGGGGCGGGGGAGAATGTGGCCCGCTTGTCGATCACGATCACGCCACGCTCCAATCGAGCACTTCTGGCGGCGGGGAAATTTCGGCGGATTTGCTCGGTGAAGATTTCCAGGCATTCTTCTTTAGGACGACCGACCCAATCGCGCGCGGCGCTGATGACGCCATGCACCGCTCGGCCATCCTGGCCGTGTTTGCGAAATAGCCATTGCAGCGGGCCGGACATCATTGCGACATGCGGGAATTCCAGCACCGGGCGGTCGAACCAAAGATGCGCGCCGAGGATCGGGACGCTTTCCAGTTTGTCCAGCCCGGAAAAACGCGAATCGGTTTTCGCCAGTTCCGGATCGATCCATTTCTCAAGAGCCGGATAGTTCACCGCGAGAATCACGGCGTCGGCGTCGAGTTTTTCATCGGCCAGTTCTACGCCGATGGCGCGATTGCCGTCGAAACGCAATCCCGTGATCCGCGTGCCCAATCGTAAATCAGAGCAAGGAAATTCGGCATAAAGTTCAGCCAATGGACCCGCGGGCGTGCCCATCTGATAGGCCGATTCGTGAAACAACATTCCTTCCTGAAAAACCTGGATGGCATACGCCGCGCTGGCGCGGCGGGATTGTTCATTGAGGGCGCTGATGAGCACCAGGTCATAAAATTTATCGATCAGACTTTCCGGCTGATGATGGCGCTGGAGCCAATGCTCGAACGAAACATCCGCCAGCGCCGCTCGCCCGGCGGCGCTGAGGCGAAGCATCGCCAGCATTCCCTTCCCGAGCGCAACCCGCTCGGCGACATTCAGCGCGGCAAACGATGCGCCGGAAAATGCCAGATGCAATGGCGCCGGCCAGGAATCCGTGGCAGTCAGCGCGAAAATCTTTCCAAGCGGATCGACGAAGCGGATGGTTTTTTCCCAATGGATTTTTTTAGATGCGCCGATCCGGCGATAGAAGTCGATCAAATTAGTGCAGCAACCGAGCAGGACATGCTGGCAATTATCGAGAATCTCGCCGGTCTGAGGATCTTCAAACGACCCGGCCCGCCCGCCGAGGGATTTACGGGCTTCGATCAACGTGACGGATGTACCGGCGGATTCCAGCGCGACAGCCGCTGCCATACCGGCCAGCCCGCCGCCGACGATGACGACTTTGCGGGGAGAATTTTGGCGAGCATTTTGGGAATCGGAAACCATCTCGGCTTTTTACGGTCAAAAAACAAATGCAATTTCTACCACGGAGACACGGAGTTCACGGAGAGGGCATCGAGCAAGCTGCGCCTCTCTTCGTTCGTGAAATCATTTTTCACCGCAGAGAGCCGCAGAGAAAATGCAGAATTCATTTATGTATTTTCATCTCTGTGGCCCTCTGCGCTCTCTGTGGTGAAAATGTATTTGAATTCTCTCCGTGCCCTCCGTGTCTCCGTGGTGGAAATTCTTTGTTTTCGAAAATTACGCCCGTGCGGCGCGCCAGGCGATGCGTAGCTTGGAGAGGGGCGAGAGCGACACGCGCTGGCGCAGGACGCGCTGGGGGTCGGCGGCGATTTTTTCCAGAAGGCTGCGATAGATGTCGGTCATCGCCACCAGCGTCGGGCGGCTGTCGGGACTGATGAGTTCTTCCAGCGGGGAGGAGCGGTGATAGAAATCTCGCGCCCGCTGGATTTGCTGGGCCATCAATTCGGAAAAATTACTTCCCCCATGACCCGTGGAGATATCTTTTTCGCTAATGCCCGCGGCGTCGAGATCAACTTTGGGTAGATAAATCCTGCCGCGGCCGGCATCTTCGCGCAGATCGCGGAGGATGTTGGTTAATTGAAATGCGACGCCGCGATCGATCGCCAGCAATTCGGCGCGGGAAAATTCCTCGCCGGGGGCGGTTTCGTTTCCCGTGAAACCCCAGACGTAAATGCTGGCGATTCCCACGACGCCGGCGACGCGGTAGCAGTATTGCCGCAAGTCATCGAAGGCAGCGAAGGTTGGCGAATCCAAATCCTGGCGCTGGCCGGCGATGACATCAAAGAAAACTTTGGACGGAACGCCGTGGCGTTTGACCATGTCGATGAACGCGGGCCAGAGGGATTGTCCATCGGCGGGCCGTTGGCCGGCGAGGGCGGCGCGGGTGCTTTCCTCCCAGGCATCAAGGGCGTCGAGCCGTTGGCGGATATCGCGGCCGTCCTGGTCGTCGGCGATGTCATCCACCAGCCGCATGTAGGCGTAGAGGGCGAACATGGCGGCGCGTTTGGGCTGGGGGAGCAGTTTCAATCCGTAATAAAAATTCCGCGCCTGGGTGCGCGTGAGCTGCTCGCAGAATTGACGGGAATCCTGAATCGACACATCCGATCGACTGGAAGCGGAAGCGAGAAGGCTCATGCCCGGCCTCCGGAAAGCAGCCGTCCGCCCATGGATGCCAATGTGCCCAGCACCAGTCCGCCTTTTTGCCAGCGCGACAGCGATGGGCGATGGGAAAGGGTGTCATAATTCTGGCGTCGGATGGCGGAGAGCACCGCGCGCCCACCGCGCCCGAAGAGTGAAATTTGCATTCGCACCGCCGGCCGCACCAGCGGCAAAAGCGCC
>Ga0302325_10010413_pt1 | contig 20172 bp, 14 predicted proteins | sample Palsa_T0_2_FD_201948 | JGI IMG/M metagenome (GOLD analysis project Ga0302325, IMG submission 201948) | Peat permafrost microbial communities from Stordalen Mire near Abisko, Sweden - Palsa_T0_2 | ecosystem: Environmental > Terrestrial > Soil > Palsa > Peat permafrost | place: Sweden: Abisko...
ACCCGCCGAACATACCTGCTCCGGCGTCAGGCCCACCGCGTCACGCATGTCCGCACCATCCAGGATGGCGTCCGAGAGATCGGCGCCGCGCAAGACCGTACCTTCAAACTGCGCCCCGCGCAGGTCCGCCGACCGCAAGCTGGCTTCGATCATGATGGCGTGCTGCAACTGGGTATCCTGCATGTGCGCACCGGCCAGCTTGGCCGACCACAGATACGCACCTTGCAAATTGGCCTGCGGCATCTGCGAATAGTCCAGGTGGGCGTCGCGCAAGTCCGCCCGCTCGATGTCCGCGTGGGGCAGACGCGCCTCGCGCAAATCGGCGGAAAACAGATTGGCGCCGGCCATGCGGGCTTCCGCCAGGGTGGCCTCCTGCAAATTGGTGAACGACAAATCGGCGCCGCTCAGGTCGGCTTCCGCCAGATTGGCGCGCATCAGATCGGCGTTTTGCAGGTTGGCGTGGGCGAGGTTGCTGCGATCCAGGCGCGCCGACTGCAAGTTGGCTTCGCGCATGTTGGCGCCGCGAAAATCGGACTCCGACAGCGCGGCGCCCTGAAAGTCCGCTTCCCATAGATGGGCGTTCACCCAAAAGCTACGGTAAGCCTCGGCATAGCGCAGGTTGGATTTGTTGAGGCTTGCGCCCTTGACCTGGGAAACTTGTTCGTCGCTTCCGTTCCATCCCTTGGGTCGCACGGAGAGATCGGATTCGGTGAGCCGGGCAAACGGATCGAAGCCAAACGCCCAGACCGTATCGGCGGCCCAGCGATGAATGCTGGTGCCCGGAAACTGCTGCGCGCGCTTGGGATCGTGCGGCGCGCCGTAAATGGTCCCGAAGGAAACGATCGCCAGCACTGCGGCGATCGAAGCGGAAATACGCAGGGGAACGGCGGCGCGGCCTAGCCGGCGCGACCAGCGCGAGGTCCGCGATTCACTTCCGTCGGCTTCGTGGTTGCGCCGGATGTAAATCGCAAACGCGGTGGCTCCGGCCAGCAAGACAATGTGCAGCAGCGTGGCGCGCACATCCTGCAGCACCAAATAGCGCGCCCAGAAGATCACCAGCGCCGCGGGCGGAATCCAGTCCGAGACGAAACGGGAAATCGCGCGCTCCAGAAAAGCCAGCGGCCGCCGGCCGCGTGACGATTCCTGTATTTGCCCGGCGAACAGCCCAAACTTGCCCCACGGCCCAGCCGCTTCTCGCGAGTGCCCATCCGGGAACATCACCGGCAACTCCGCCAGGGTTTCCCCGAGCCGCTGCAGCGCCAGGTGAAAAAATAGATATACGAAGACCAGCAGCACCGGCACCACGAAGAAAAACCCGACCATCGGAATCGCCGCGCCCAGTTTCGGCAGCGGCAGATTTCGAATCAACTGCACGTCGGAAACGGAAACCGCGATGGCGCAGCCGCCCGCGCTCAGACCCATCATCGCCCAGAACAATCGCTGCGCCTTACGGTAGGCGTTCTTGGCCGCGGTCAGCTCGTGCAAATCGCGCAGCGACGACGGCAGTTCCGCACCCAATAAGTTCGCGCCGGCGAATTTGCGGCTGATAATTCCGGTAGCGCCGATGAATCGGGCGCCTTGCAGATTGGCATCCTCAAACTCAGTGCCCAGCAGGTTGGCATCACGAAAATCCGTCTGCGCCAGCGTGGCGCCGCGAAAGTCGGCCAGCAACAGTTCCGCGCGCTGGAAATCCGCCTGGTGCAGGATGGCATCGCGGAAATTGACGCCCGCCAAATCCTTGCCCGCAAACTCGGCATCGGAAAGTTCCAGCCGCTGTCCGCGGTCGCCGTTGGATTCCAACCACTGCTTGTGCTGTTCGAGCAGGGCATACAATTCCTGCTCGACCAAGTCCACCGGCACGCCAGCGGGCGGAACCTCAACGATGCGCGGCGATTGCCGCTCCGCGCCGGCCGTTGCGGCATCGCCGGCGTGTTGCGCGGCGGGAACGGTTCTAAGTAGTGAATCAACTGCCATAGTGAGTCATGGCTCCTAAAATCCGAATCGGAACGCTTCCAGCCGTAGTCACAGACGAATCCGAACGAGCGACGAACGTGCGAGTTTCACCGCATGAACGGTCACAACTGAGTCACTTTTTGTCGCGCCACTCCTAGGATTTCGCCCGGCCGCCTGGAAAGCAGTCCGCGGAAATGACGCTCGATGAGATCTCAGCTTAGCACCCGTCGCAGAAGCTCCAACAAAAAACCGCCTAATCCGTTCCTGAACGCCACTCCTGAAAACTACGGCGGGTTGGGTTCCTAGCCTACTGACGAGAGGTACAGAATTGGTACACAGGTGCGCAACCTGTCCACAAGTACTATTGCCCCTGCCTTATTCCCGACGCTATCGTGGTACCAATATGACCGCATTAAGCGCCGGGCAGAATTCGGGGGCCGCGCACCGCCGTAGCAAGCGGTTGCCAGTACGAGTCCCGATTCAGGTTTACGGGCGCACTCCCGAGAATCTTCCTTTTCGCGGCCATACACGCACCATCAGCGTGAATGCATTTGGCGCCAATATTGCTCTTGCATCGCCGGTGGTCCCGGGCCAATCGATTCTGCTGGTGCATAGCCTGACGCAGGAAGAGCGCGAGTGCCGCGTTGTAAATGTTTCGCCAACGCGCCGTGGAATGTACCGAGTTGGCATTGAGTTCGTACGCGCGGGTGACAATTTCTGGCATCTGTACCAGCCGTTGCAGGTCGCGACGGTGCGCGGCGGCAACGTTTGAAAAATCACTAGCGCGCTGGAATCGGTGAATTGGTTGTTTGGCGGTGTGGTTCGGGTGAAATTCCGGCAAAATTCCTGCGGAATTTGCGGCGACACCAAAACGTCAATACAAATTCCGACAAGATTACTCCGGTTCGCGGTTGCTGCTTTCCGGAACGACGTCTACAGTTCGATCAGCTACACTCGCCGGGCATTTGCAGGATTAAGGAGCTCACTCATATGTGGACAAACAAATCAGGCGCACCAGGCTCGTCCGGGACCTCGACACTGAATGAACCGAGCCGGCCGGTATCCGCCGTAGTGCCCGAATATCGGCCTTCCGCACAAGGTCCGCGTCCCGCCGCATGGCTGGGCTCCGGACTGACGCTGAAAGGTGAGTTGTCGGGAGCGGAAGACCTACACATCGACTGCAAGCTCGATGGGCCCGTGAGCCTCGGCGGCAACCGCCTCACCGTTGGCCCCAGTGCCAAGATTCAAGGCGAGGTGGTGGCCCGCGAAGTGATTATCGAAGGAAAGGTGACCGGAGAAATCCGCGCTCACGACCGTGTGGAAATTCACAAGGAAGGTTCATTCATTGGCGACCTGGTGACCTCGCGAATTTCCATCCAGGAAGGCGCGTATCTGAAAGGCGCAATCGAAATCGATCGCGACACCAAGCCCGTAGGCGCCGATTTACAGAGTTTACTAGCCCGCGCGGAAACAACCGTGCAAGAGTAAGTCCGAAGGGGTGTCCTCCTCCGGCGCCCCCCGGAAATTTCCCACCCATTTCCATTTCCAATTCCCGCTGAACGCGGGCATCCACACGCCGGGCGTTCGCGTGGAGTTTCCGCTCTCGGTTCGATTACCGCGGGTTACTAATCGTATCGAGCGTCTGTTTCGCGAGCACCTTGTAAGGACTATCCACCGACACCGCTTCGGTTAGAACCGCCTTCGCTTCCGGAAGCCGCCTCATTTTCGCGAGCGTAAATCCCAAACGATAAAGATTTCGCCCGTAACTCACCGAATCGGACTTCAGCAGTGGGCTGGCTTTCTTAAAAGCGTCAACCGCTTGCGGGTTTTTCCCTTTGTTCACGAACACCATTCCCATCGCCGAATAAGCGAGGCCTTGCTGCAACGCGACGTGTTTCTTCCAGTCGTCGTCGGAAACTCCGTCGGGCTTTTTCGCGACGGCCAGAACGTCGAGGGCTTTCTGCGCGTATTGCGCAGACTTGTCCAATTGCGCCGGCGTGCCCTTCTCGCTCCAGTAGTCGGCCAGAAGAATCAGCATGCTGACGTCGTCCGGATCGGCAGCGAGATTTTTCTGCGCGACCTCGACCATCTTGTCGTTTTTCTGGGCCTGCAGGTAACTAACGGCCTCGGAGTCCCTGGCGTCTTTGGTGAAAGGAGAATCGGGAAACGCAGCGGCGTAGCGTTCCATCAGCCCCGCTCTGGCTAGCGGCGAGGTGCTCTTGGCCGCGTCACTGTACATTGCATATTCCACGCGACTGATGTCCGCGGCGTTTTCCTCAAGGACTTGGGTCTTGGCCGCCTTGGCATTGTCGTCCGCGGCGTCCGCCGCTTTGTACCGGGTGAGCACCTTCCCCGCGCGCTCGCCAAAATCCAGAACCTTTGCGGTATCCCCGGCCTCGTCCGCCGCCTGGACCATTTTCGCCAGTGTACCGAAATCATTGGGATCGATCGCCAGCACCTTTTCGCCGTACTCGTAGACCTTGGGGTAATTTTTCTGTTCCAGGTAGGTGGCCACGTAGATCTGGTCCCCGAGCAGCTCGAAATCGCCTTTGCCGAGATCGGCCATAAACTTATCCAGCAACGCGATCTTGGCCGCGCCCTCCGTCGTGGCGTAAATCTCGGAAATCGCTTTGTCTTCCGGGGTGCCGGCGGTGGTCATTACCCGCTTGCCGAGCTGGGCGCGCGCCGCGCCGGCGACGATCGACGCCAGCGCTAGCAGCAAAATGGTTGGCTTTGCAATTCGAGACAAGGGTCGCATGAGTGCCTCCGTGAGCCGGCTCGCACCCTATCGCTTCTGACCGGCGGCGTCAACCGCACAATTTCCGAGCACGCCGATGCACCCGGCGCATTTCGCGCCGGCCTGTGGCGATGTGAACTTCCTCGGGGTCCATCGGAAAGCCCGGCGGTGCGGGCGGCGTTTTACGGCCAGTTGACGCGGGCGCGAAACCGATTGGGCACGAACCGCGGCACCCGCCGGCAATAATCGAGATACGCCGCGCCAAAGCGGCGCTCGAGCTCGCGCTTTTCGAGCGAGACCGCGGCCAGTACCACCACGGTCCAAATCGCCAGAACGATCCAAAGTGTAGTGTTGGCGCTGAGCAACCCAGCCCCGACCACCGCTCCGATCATTCCCGCATACCGCGGATGCCGCATCCGAGCGTAGATTCCGCCGGATTCGATCTCGACGTCATCGTCCCCCCCGGTTTTTCCCACCAGCCGCGCGAGGCCGAGCGCGCGTTTGGCCTGCACGATCAGCCAGAATTCCAGAAGTATCGCGGTCATGCCCGCAAACATTTCCCAATAGCGAGGGAAAGTGGTGAGAAAAATCTGATTGCGGAAAACCGCGAGCAAAATGGCGATGATCGGCCACGGCAACACGGCCAACGCAAAAACCGATTTTTGCCGGGTACGCCAGTAGCTGGAATTGGGATGAAGGATGAACCAGTAGAAAGGTACCGGAAGCTCCAGAAAAAATACAACCGCAGCAATCCAACGAAGTATGAGTACGGTTGGCGGAGGCGCCAAACCCAGAACGGAAAAAAGCTGCATGAAAAAATCCCCCATAAAGATATAAAGACAGATGCATATATGAAAGCGAGCGTAGCTTAACAAAGAAAGACTGATTTGGTAGGTACCAGCACCATAAATCTTTTGGTGTGCGGAGGGGGACCGCTAAGGGGCGAGCAGCAGGCGAAGATCGCGTAAATTGTTGCCGGTAGGTCCTGTGATGACCGCATCTCCCATGTTTTCAAAGAAGTGGAAGGAATCGAAGCGGCGTCGATAGTCCTCTGGGTCCCAACCAGCCGATTCCGCGCGTCTCATCGTCTCACCGTCGGCGACCGCACCGGCGGCCGGGCTATTGCCATCGATGCCGTCGGTTCCCGCACTGAGCACCACCGCGCGTTGGCCGGCGATCTTAGGAACGCACGTCAATACAAACGCCGCGTTTCGTCCTCCCACTCCACTTCCCTCGGCGGGGCTGGAAAGTTCTCCGTTCGCGATCAGCGCTACGGGGCGATTGGGGTTCGACTCTTTTAACCCGGCGAGGCGCCCCAACAAATAACGGGAAGCTAGTTCGAGCGGCCAGTCGTTGGTCGAATTGTCCACTTCGCAGACGAAGCCCGCGCCTTCGGCGGTGCGGTGTGCGCAATGGGTGAGATCGTGCGAGCCCAGCAATCGCAGGTACAGGCTGCGTGCGAACGCGGGATCGTCCGCCTTCGGTGTCTCTTCGATACGCTGGGATTCCAACCGCTCGCGCAACGACGGCGGAAGGAGCGTGGCCAGGCGGAACTCTTTCGCGATGCGCAGAACGTCCTCGACGCGGCTGGGGTCCGGAAGTGTGGGGCCCGAGGCTAGAGCGCTCTCTTGTCCGTCGGGCACGTCAGAGACGCCCAGGGTAATCTTCATGGCGGTGGGCGCGGCGGTCGCCAATCGGCCACCTTTGACGCCGGAGAAATGTTTGCGGACTGCGTTCATGTCCGCGATGGGCGCGCCGCACGTCACCAGTGCGTTATTCAGCGCCCGGAAATCTTCCTGCGAAATGCCCGGATCGAGCGGTTGTTCGATCAGCGCGGAGCCGCCGCCGGAAACCAGGAAAAAAACTAAGGAGTGCTCGTCGCATCCGCGCAGCAAATCGAGGATAAGGCGCCCGGCGCGAAAACTCTCTTGGTTCGGCATCGGGTGCCCCGCCACAATGGTTTCCCAGCCCGGCAACGGCGACCGAGGAGGCGCCGGCACCACGCAAATGCCATGCGGGGGAAAATCGGGCGCCAGTACATCCGTGAGCCCCTGCGCCATAGCTGCGGCAGCCTTGCCGAACGCAATCGCGCAAACTTTTCGGAATTTTCGCAGATCCAGCGCTGAGGAAAGAGCTGAGGCGGCTGGGCGGGCGTGCCCCACAGCCGCGCCACACGCCGAGACGTCAATCAGACAACCGCTTCGGGGCAGACGCGAGGGAAGCGTCGCGCGAACATCAATTGCGTTGAGAGTGTTGCGAAAAATCCGCTCAGCAAGTTGCTTCATATCCGACTGCACCGTTCCGCCGTGCCGTTGATTTTGTGGCCCAGCCACTCTCGCGGCGCCACCACTCCGGGTGGCGTGGAAGCTGGCACGATAGAGATCCCAAGTCACCCACGCGTGCGCCACTCGCCGGTTCAAGTGATCTGTCGGGAAGCCTAACTTAAAAACCGTCTCCGCAGCCTTAGATTTTCAACACCTCCGGATTCAAAACGTTCGCGGGCCGCTTCCCCTGAAAGAGCGCCACCACATTTTGCGCGGCAATCACCGTCATTTTCGTGCGCGTCTCCAGCGAACCGCTGCCCATGTGCGGCGCCAGCACCACGTTTTTCAGCGGTATCAAGCCGGGATGCACTTTGGGTTCCTGCTCGAATACATCCAGCGCCGCTCCGGCAATTTGCCCAGAAGTGAGCGCGACAACCAGCGCCGCTTCGTCCACCACCGGCCCCCGCGTAGTATTGATGAGAAAGGCAGTGCGCTTCATCCTGGACAACGTCTCCGTGGAAATCAAATGCCGCGTATCCGGTGTGAGCGGGACATGCAGGGAGAGAAAGTCCGATTCGGCGAGCAGACGGTCGCGGTCGACGTACTCGGCGTGCAGTTCCCTCTCGACCTCCTCCGGAACCCGATGGTTGCTGTAGTAAATCACCCGCATCTTAAATCCTAACGAGCGCCGCGCCACTTCCCGCCCGATTCGCCCGAAACCCCAAATTCCCAGGGCCTTGCCCCAGACGTCGGCGCCGCAAAGCTGATCCAAATCCCACCCGGGCCAGGTGCCCGATCGCAGCCAAGTATCTCCCTCGATAAGACGCCGCGCCACAGCCATCAGCAGGGTCCACGCAAAATCGGCAGTGGTATCGTCCAGCACGCCCGGCGTATTGGTGGCCGCGACGGAATGCCGAGTGCACGCCGGCACATCGATGTTGTCGTAGCCCACCGACACGGTAGCGGCGATGCACAGGTTGGGCGCGAGCGCCAGCAATTCTTCGTTCACTTTGCTGCTCAGCAGGCAGATCAACGCATCCTTATTCGCCACGCGGCGCAGCAACTCGTCGCGCGGGATAATCCCGGGCCCCCTCCAAACGTCCATCTCAAAATGGGGAGCGAGCAGCGCGATAGCAGGTTCAAAAAGCGAATGGGTAAGCAGGATTCGCGGCTTGGCCAACGGAGATCACCTGGGATTGAGATCGTCTTTCGCCGAGTAGCATAACACCACCGGCCAAGCCGGCGCAGTTTCGAAAACCGCGAAACGAAGGCTGCTGATTTTGAATGGCGGAAACATGCGGAGAGAAAAAATACGGGCGGAGGAGGGAGGGCCTCCGCCCGCTAAACCCTGGGCGTCGTGGGTCGGACGCGCCCGAGGGGCAAAAATAAGCCAGCGCCGTTTATTCAGGCTGCGCCGGCGGAGCGCCAGGCCCGTGACGGAACTCACGGCCTTCACGTCCCGGCCCGCCCTCTTTCACCGTGTAATCCGACGGCACCTGGAACAGCGCAGCCGCAGGTTCGGCACGGGAGATGTTTTGCAATTGAAAGACCATCGTTCCGTTGCGGGGATCGGAGTGCTTCACCATCACCGTAGTCTGCAGCTCCGACGAAACCCATTTCTCGGTGACGATCTGGATCGGCTTCTCGTTCCCGATTTTTCCCGCGGGAATCGTTCGCGTCACCCGCGTGCCTTGGACAGCGACGCCGTTGATGGTTTGCGTGCCGAGCGCTTCGGTAGCTTCTTGTACGTCGCTCCCCGCCTTGCGCGGACGCTCGCGCGGCGTCACGTCCGCTTCGTTGAGCGGGGAAAACTTACGCGCTACCTTGCGGTCCGTTTCGAGGACGTAATGGGCGCCCGCCACCGGATCATTGATAAAGACCGCATGCGGCGCTTTGCCGGAAGCGGTAAACGAACCGATCGCCGGCAAAGTCTGCTCGTGCCGTGTGCGGCCTTGGCTGTCGCGATACACCGCGCCGCTCACCGTGCGGCTGATCACGTTGCCGTCGCTCAGAGTCTGGGTGGTCTCGACGCTGGTTTGCGCCGAAAACGGCGACGCTTTCACCACTTCTCCGCCCGGGCCGCCTTCAAATTCCACGAATCCTAGCCCAGGCTCGTGGCCGAAAGGCATCGGCCCGCCCGCGGCAAAGAAGACGTCCGCGGGTGGAGGTGGCGGAGGGGGAGCCGTCTGGGCCCAAGCCACCGGGGAAATCAGAAGAATTCCTGCCGTCCTGCTCAACACACGCAACACCTGCCATCGCATATTCATCGGAAACTGCCTCCAGAAGTTACGTCGATCACTCCCACTGACAAACTTTTTCAAGGCGCGCTGGGTTTCTGCGCAAATTACGGAACAGAAATTACTGCACGGCTTACTGCACTACCCGAATCGCGCGCGGCATTCCTGCCTGGTCCACCAGCAGGTCGGCTGCGATCTGCGTGCTTGACGCGTCGTCATCGCTCACTTGCAGACCGAACGATTCCAGCAAGGATTTCTGCATGGTCACGCGAATTACCGCGCCGCCCTCGAGCGGGAGCGAATCGTCGCTATCCGGCAACGGAGTAAACACTCCGTCCGACGCGTTAGCCGATTCCACGGCCAACGTTGAATTCGCTCCCGCTGGCAATACCGCCACCGCCGCCATTTGAACCGAGTTTGTTGCCGGCGCAGGCTCCGGTGCGGCAGGCAAAGCACCCGGTGCTCCGCTGGCCTCGTTCGCCATTGGCGCACCCGCGGACGGCTGCGCCGCGGTGTTGCCGGTGAAAGCCTGCTGCGGATGATTCAGACCTCCGTGAAAACCCAAAAGCAGCGCCAGCACCACCGCGGCCGCACCCGCTAAAATCATTCCACCTAATGCCCACTGGCGCCACCGCGGCGATGCGGGGACTACCACGCGGTTCTTGCGAAACGCCATCCGCAACGCCTCTTCCACTCCGGCTCCAGCTTGTTTGCCTCCGTCGGCGCCGGCCAGGGTGCGCAAGGATGCGTGGACGGCGCGCGCTTCCGCGAGGAGCACGGCACATCGGTCGCAACCCTGCGCATGATCCAGGCCGCGTTGCCACGGAGAGACAACATCGGTGTTGCGCGTAATCTCGTGCACTACGTCTTCGAATTCCAGGCAGGTCATATCGCTCGCCTCATCGCCCGTTCATTGATTACCGTTAGTAATTCGGCGGCCGCGTTAGCGCCGTTCGGCGCCGACGTCCGCAATTTTGAAACCAACAAATTCCGCGCGCGATGCAATCGGGATCGCACCGTCCCGAGGGCGCAGCCGATGGCCGCAGCAACGTCCTCGTAACTGAGTTCGTGCAGATCGCAAAGCACCACCACTTCGCGATAGGTTGCCGGGAGCGTCAGCACCGCTTCGCGCACCCGATCGATGGTCTCGGCGCGGGTCAAAATCTCGGCGGGATTCTCGGTGGCGCCGGGATGGGTGCCCGCGCGCTTCTTCATAGAAGTGGCAAACTCTTCCTCGTGGCCCTCCGGCATGGCCACAAACGCGCGTTCCACTTGCATGCGCCGCAGAATGTGATTTCTGGCGATGCCGAAGAGAAATGCGGAGACGCTGCCGCGATCGGCATCAAAACGTTTTGGATCGCGGATCAAAGTCATAAATGCCTCTTGGGTAACGTCTTCGGCGGTGGCCGTGCTGCCGGTCATTTGCAAAGCGAAGCGGTACAGGCCACCCTGACGCCGGCGATACAAAGACGCAAAAGCATCCTCATCGCCGGCGATCATGCGCCGCAGGAGTTCGTCGTCCGGAAGTTCGTTCGGCCCAATCATCGCGCTACTGAGTAGGACGGCCTCCGCAGGCTCACGTTACATATTCCGCGCAGCCGCCGGAAGAGTTCCCAAATTTTTGGAGGTGTGCGTGGCCAAGTAGGATTAGAGCGCATCTGCCGATATTAGATGCGCCGAGTGCACTCGTCGGCAGGAGCCTTCGATGTGCCCGCATCTCGCTGCAAAAATGGCACTTATGTTAGAATAACTCGCTAGGCCGGCAGCGGTGGGGCCGCCGAGTGGTGGCGCCACTCTGGCGGCGGGACGCAAAACTCCGTCCGCTCAAGGCCCGAGCACAACCCCGCCCTGGGCTACTTCCGATTCGTTTCGGGCCGGTACATTGCGGCACCAATCCGAGTGACCAACGACCGCGGGCTGAGTCGTTGGCCGTGGATCAGCAAATAATTCTTGGCGCCGGAAATGATGTAAGATTTCCCCTTCGCAACCGCCTGCAATCCCACCCCCGCCACCTTCTGCGAAGTCTCCTGGGCCTTGAACGACCGCTGAGGGGTCCCAGCGACCGCGTGAAACTCAGAATCAGTCGACCCAGGACAGAGCGCGCAAACGTGAATCCCGTAAGGCCGAACCTCATGCGCCAGCCCCTCGGCGAAAAGCAGATCAAATCCTTTGGTCGCAGCGTAGATCGAGAAAAACGGCACCGCCTGGAATCCCGCGATCGACGCGACAATCAATATATCTCCGTGCCTCCGCGTGATCATCGGCTGCAAATAAAGGTGGGTCAGATGAACCACAGCAGAACAGTTCACCCGCACCATCTCCAATTCCGCATTCAAGACCGATTTACCAAACTCACCGTAGACCCCGAACCCCGCGTTATTCACCAGCAATTCCACGTCAATTTTCCGCTCGGATGTAAAACGGGAAATGTTGCCGGGCGCATCCGCAGTCCCAAGGTCGGCGGCTACAATTTCAGCCCGGATGCCGTGCTTCGATGCCAGCTCCTGCGCGATTTTCTCCAGCCGATCCTGCCGCCGCGCCGTAAGCACCAGATTGGTCCCGCCCGCCGCCAACAGCCTCGCAAACTCCAGACCGATCCCCGCACTAGCCCCAGTAACCAACGCCCATTTTCCCCGCCATCGATCCATGCAAAACTCCTAGGTTCTGTCTTTACGGTTCGACGATCTTATCTTTTCCGGGTGCGCCAATCTTCCCGGTTTCTGGGAAGTGTGATGGTTTGACTTTGATTTTGCTTTTTGCGCCCGGTGCTAAGGGTCAATGAATCGATGCTTGAACTGTTTCTCCCCGCGAGCGTATTCTGCGACGGTGTGCCCCTTGCCGAACAGCTTGTACTTGTAGCTCGTCAAGCCGTCGAGGCCCACCGGCCCTCGCGCATGAATCTTGTTCGTGCTGACGCCCAGCTCCGCGCCCAACCCGTATCGATAACCATCCGCAAACCGCGTGGAAGCGTTCTGAAACACTCCCGCCGCGTCCACTTCATTCATAAAACGCAGAGCCGCTTCGCTATCCTCAGTGACGATCGCTTCCGTATGGCTCGAACCGAACCGGTGGATGTGCGCGATCGCGTCGGAAATCGAATCCACGACCTTGATCGACAGAATCAGATCACCGTACTCCGTAGCCCAGTCCGCTTCGGTAGCCGCTTTCACGTCCGCCGCGCCCAACAGCGCCAGCGTCTTGTCACACCCGCGCAGCTCCACCCCAGCGCCCTTCAACTTCGCGCCAATCACCGGCAGAAATTCCGGCGCGATCGCCGCGTCCACCAGCAGCGTCTCCGCCGCATTGCACACCGCGGGATACTGCACCTTGGAATCGAAAGTGACATCCACCGCCTTTCGCAGGTCCGCCGCGCTGTGGACGTAGACGTGGCAGATTCCCTCGCCATGGCCGAGCACCGGGATCTGGCTGTGCCGGGCCACGAATTCCACCAGCTCCCGCGAACCGCGCGGGATAATCAGATCCACGTCGCGATGCAGCGAGAGCAGCTCCATCACATCCGCGCGGGTGTGCAGCAATTGAATCGCATCGGGCGACGCCGAGGGAAATGCGTGCAGACACTCCTGGCAGATAGCCACCAGCACCTGGTTGGTGCGCGCCGCTTCCGAGCCGCCTTTCAGGATCACCGCGTTGCCCGACTTCAACGCCAGCGACCCCACCTGCGGGATCACCTCGGGGCGCGACTCAAAAATGATGCCGACAACGCCCAGCGGGCAGGATTCCTTGTAAAGGGTGAGGCCGTCGTCCAATTCGGTGGCTGAAAGTGTGCACCCGAGCGGATCGGGCAATCGCGCCACGTCGCGAACCCGCGCGGCCATCTCCTCGATCCCGCGCCCGTCAATTTTTAGCCGGGCAAACATTGCCGCGGACATTTTTTCGGCGACCAAATCCGGCGCGGCGGCGTGGCAATCGATTTCGTTGGCATCCAGGATGCGGCGCCAGCCGTCTTCGATGGCCTTAGCCAGGGCCATCAGGATTTCATTTCGAGCGAGCAGCGTGAGCTGGGCCAGCGAACGCGAAGCCGCCCGAGCGCGCGCAGCAATTTGAGCAACGGTGGGAAGAGATGGATCGGCGGGAATCGGCGCTGAATTCGGGGAGCTCACGGTATTTTTCTAGAGCAAAACGATATTATCACGCCGGACCATCACGCGCGAGGCGTTGCGGCCGGCAGCGTTGCGCGGTGTTTTTTGGTCGTCGAGCGAAGTTTCCGCTTCGTGGCTCGAACAGGCGGCAATTCCTCGCGCGAATTCCTTGCCCGCGGCATCCACAATGCTTACCACGTCGCGCGCAGCGAAATGGCTTTCGATGCGCACCACGCCCGACGCGAGCAGGCTCGCTTTGGCCTGTTCCAGCGCGCGCCGCGCACCGCTATCCACCACAATCCGGCCCTGAACGTTAGCCGCGAAAGCGATCCATCGCCGTTTCCCGCGCATGCGTTTCGAGGGCACGAACGCGGTGCCGATTTTTTCTCCGTCCAGGATGCGCTCGAGAATCCGCGGCGTCTGCCCGTTGGCGATCACCGCAACCCCGCCGCAGTGCATCGCCAATTCCGCGGCATCCAGCTTGGTGGTCATTCCGCCGCGTCCGCCGCCGGAAGGTCCCGCCGCCAGCGCTTTCAGCTCCGGCGTAATTTCGCTGAGCAGCGGGATCACGTCCGCATCGGCGCCAGAGCCGCCGCCGGCCGCCGCCGTGCCGCGCAAAAATCCAGCGACGTTCGTCAGCAGCACCAAAGCGTCCGCTTCGAGTCCACTCATCACCAGCGCCGCCAGCCGGTCGTTATCGCCGAACCCCGCCCTCTTCCCATGGTCGATCGCGGTGAGCTCCGCGGTCGATACCGTGTCATTCTCATTGATGATGGGGATCACGCCAAACTGCAGAAGTTTTTCGATGGTATGACGCAGATTGGAATACCGCCGCCACACCGTAAAATCCTCTTCCGTCAGCAGCACCTGCGCCACTTTCAGTCCGCACCCCGCAAAAAGCCGCTTGTAAGCATCCATCAGCAAGCTTTGCCCAACGGCGGCACAAGCCTGCTTGGTGACCATGTCGCCCAGACGCGAAGTGTGCAAGCCGAGCCAGGCCCGTCCCAGGCCCACCGCGCCCGAAGAAACCAGCACCACCTGCCGCCGCGATTGCGCAATCGCCGCAATCGACCTCACGATCGGCTCTACCCGTTCAGCGCACAAATCACCGTCGGCCCCGGTAACGGTCGACGTCCCCACCTTCACCACCAGCCGCCGCGCCGACCGCAGCCTACGCTTTCGTTCCACTTCCAAATTTTGATCCGCCAACAATCGAAATCTCCGAACCCCAACCGCAAGCCTACCAGAAGGCGCCCGCCCCAGCAGCCGTTGTGGCACAGCCACCTGGCGGTGAGGCCCAAGCCTTAAGAACTCCTCGATCCAAACCTGCGAGCACACTTTTCAGGCTATCGGCATTTAATCTGAGTGTTCTGGAGCCGGTACCGCGATTCGTCTGATGCGCGGTTACTGCGATCTATGCCTCACGACGCTGATCGGGTTTCTCTGTTGGAGAATATCGAACGATTGGCTCCTCGCCGCCAAGAGTAGCTGCGCCACAACCCCGAAAACCCCTTCTATTTCGAATCCACCGCAACAGTGACAATCTCGTATGGATGAACCGGCACAGAAACCTTTCCGTCACCCGTAATAGACAAATTCCCCGCCGCCTGTTCCATCAAATTCACCTCGCGAGCTTGCGTAGCACCGCGAATCGTCAGGTCCACAGTCCCGCTCTCACCCGCCCATTCGTAAAACCTATAGATAATCGCGGAGCTGTCCTCCGCCTTCTTCATTGCGGTGAGCACCACGTTCGGCGAACTAACCTGCACGAATGAATATCGAGCCGGCAACCGCCCCGGGTGCGCGGTAACAGAAAAAGCCTGCAACGGATAATTGAACTCGTACCCTCGCCGAACCGTCTCCGCTTTCTTCCAATCGTTCGCGTGCGGGTACAAAGAATAAGAAAACGAATGCCGCCCGCGATCGGCCGTGGCATCCGGCCAAGTCGGCGAGCGCAGCAACGAAATGCGCAGCACATTCCCCTTCGCGTCGTAACCGTACTTGGTATTGTTGATCAAGCTGAAACCGTGTTCGGCATCGCCCAGATCGGCCCAGCGCAGCGCGGGCACTTCGAACTTCGCCGCTTCCCAGGAATTATTGCGGGTAGTCGGCCGCTCGATCGATCCATAAGGAATCTCGTAAGTGGCCGCAGCACTCGATGCCGCCAGCGGAAACGCCGCCTTCAGCAGTATGTGGTCCTCATGCCAATCGAAATCATTGGCCACCTCGACCACATCCGATCCAGCGTACAGGGTGATGTCCTGCTGAAAATGAGAATGCCGCCAGGCGCGCACCACACGAATCACCGCGCGCAGCGGACCCTTCTCCAGCAACTTGACGGATTCGGCCCCATCGATCGGCGTCGTCTCTTTTTCGAAGCCGGCATCGATATTCCAAGCGTCATATTCCTTCGGAGTATCTTTGAACGCGATCAATTCGTTGCCGCACCCACCCTTGGCGATCGATTCGAAGTTGGCGCGCTTGTCAAAGAGGCTGGTAATGCAGCCGGTCTTGCCGTCCACGGTCACCCGCAACGCGTCGTTTTCCAACGTCAAATCGTGCGCACGCAAGCCGGTGACGGCCGGCGACATGCCGGGAGCGACTCGCAGAATTTCGTAGCCCATCGAAGGCATCGCGTCCACCGCGACCCTCAGATGGAAATTGTCCGCCCGCGTCTGCGGTTCGCTCAGCAAAATTTGAAACGGCAGTGGTTTTCCCACCGAGTTGAGCACTTGGATTCCGCCCTTCGGCGCTTCCGGCATCTGCACCTGAAATTCCACGGTGCCGCTGCGGGTCCAAGCGAGAGGATTCACAATCATCACCGGCACGCCTGCGCCCCGGGTATCAATGTTCTCGCCGATCGCGCGGGAAGCCGCGTTGCAAATGCTGGAAGTAACCAGCTGCACGTGCTCGTAGTCGCGCGCGGCATCCTGATAAATCCCGGCGATGCCTGATCCGGCGGCCAGATCGTGGAACTGGTTGAACATCACTTTTTTCCAAGCCTCGGTCAGCTCGAGCCCAGGATAATTCGCATCGAGCAGCGCAGCCATCGAAGACAATTTCTCGGCGTTGAGCATTTGCTCTTCGCCCTCGCGCATGTGGCGCTTGTGTTCAGCCTGCGAGGTCATCACCCCGCGGTGATATTCAAAATAGAGCTCATCCTTCCAGGTGGGGATGCTGATCTTGCCGTCGTGGGCCGCAGGGAGCGGACCCGCGCCGGCAGCCATGACCTGGTAGTTCCACACCGGCGAATTTTCGGGAGCACCGAGAGATTTCTCGACGTCCGAAAAAAATCCCTGCGCGTTGCCCCAGATCGTCTGGGGAAACACCCGCGCGGGATCGGACCAGTGCAGTCCTAAATCGAGCATATCCCGCGTGGGCCCGCCGCCGTGGTCGCCCACTCCGTAGAGATGCATCATTTCCGTCAGCCCCGGGTTCAACTCCCGCGCGCGGCTCACATCCGCTGCCAGAGTCACTGGGTCGACACCGTTGGCGTAGTCGTGCGGAAAATACGAGAGCACCCGGCTGCCATCCGGAGATTCCCACCAGAAAAGTTTCAGCGGCAACGGGTTGGTGTCGTTCCACGCCATTTTCTGGGTGACGAAGTAATCGATCCCGGACTTTTTATAAATTTGCGGCAACTGCCAGTTGTATCCGAACGAATCGGGATTCCACCCAATGCGAACGTCCACCCCGAATTTCTCTTTGAAATAGCGCTTGCCCACCAGCAGTTGACGCACCAGCGATTCGCCGTCGGGCATGTTCAGATCGGGTTCCACCCACATGCCGCCCACTATTTCCCAGCGGCCCTCCTTCACGCGCTTGGCAATTTCGTCGCACTGCGCCGGATATTTCTCGCAGGTCCACTCGCTGTAAGCCGCAGCCGATTGGGTGTAGGTGTACTGCGGATATTCGTACATCAGTTGCAGCGCGGTGCCGAACGTATGCCGCACCACCTCCACTGTTTCCGTCCAGGGCCACAGCCACGCCGCATCGATGTGCGAGTTGCCAGTAAGCCGCAGCGTAGTCGCTTGCAGTTTCGGTTTTACAACCTCGAGCGTGTCGTGGGCTTTCCCGATCGAAGCGTCGAACGCCTTTTGATCCGCATTCCGCAACGCCTGCACGTCCACGCTGGCCGCCGCACGATCGATCTGCTGTTCCACGCTTCGCGAATCCGGGCCCAGAGACCCCGCCAGATTCCCGGCGGCCAGCAATTCGTCCAGCAAATCGGCGGGGCTCGGCCGGCCAGCCGCGAAATCGATGCGCAGCGTTGCTCCACCAAACGTTTTTTGATCGACGGTGTGCAGCAGCTTCACCGCTACCACCACCGAATCTCCCGGCTTGGCCTGGTCGAACAACACGATCGGCTCTAAGTCATCGCCCATAGCCACCCTCCGCCCGTCGTAATAAATGATCTGCGGCATCGGACCATTGGCCCGGGCATGAAATTCAAACCAAATCTTCGCGCCGGTCAAATCGTAGCCGTTCAGAGTTTTCGGAATTCCAACTCGCCGGCGATACCACACCGCATCGCCCGGTGCGTGCGTGGACGAGGATCCAACCACCGTCGCCCAATCGCCATCATTCAAATCGGAAGCTTCGCCGTGCGCAACGTCGCCCACATGTTGCTTCCACTGTTCGGCAGGCAACTCGGTCAGGCCCGCCAATTGCCGAGCCACCTCCTGCGACGCAGCGGAAAGTTTCAGAATCGCCTTCTGCGTATCGGACTGCGACAGCGCCGTAGCCACCGCAAAAATTAGACTCGCGCCAAGCACCAGCACCGGCACTACGCGTTTCACCACGGCACGTCGACCCATGCCGAATTGAGTGCCCCGATTTGCGCACATCCTCGGACCTTCATTCGCCATTAGGGGCTCTCCTGTCGCTGCCGGGATCGATTCCGCTACGGCGGCGCAGCCGCCAACGCCGGACTAAAACACAACGCTCCCGACTATCCATCGGCGCCGGGATTATAAGTCAGCTAAAGCGGATTATGGTATCGTTTGCTGGCCGGGCCCGCCGTAGCCTTGGCGGAGGCGGGATGAAACTCAACGCAAATCTGATCCGAGCCACCCTCGTCGGCGCGCTTGGCGGCCTGCTCTTCGGATTCGACACCGCGGTGATTTCCGGCACCACCCACGCCCTGCGCATCGTTTTCGATCTCAACGAAAAAACTCTCGGCGTAACCGTAATGATCGCGCTCCTCGGCACGATTGTCGGATCGATGTTCGCCGGAATCCCCGGACAAAAATATGGCGGCCGGGAAACTTGGCGCTTCCTGGCCGCGTGCTACGTGGTTTCCGCCATCGGATGCGCGTTCGCGTGGAGCTGGCCTTCGTTGCTGGTGTTTCGTTTCATCGGCGGCCTGGGCATTGGCGGATCGTCGGTGATGGGTCCGGTGTACATCGCCGAAATCGCACCGGCGAAGTGGCGCGGACGGCTGGTGGGGACGTTCCAGATCAACATCGTCGTCGGTATCCTCGCAGCTTACCTGTCCAATTTCCTGATCGCGCGAATGGGGCTCGGTGGAGCGGAGTGGCGTTGGCAGTTTGGCGTGGGCTTCCTTCCCGCGGTGATTTTCTTCGCTCTGCTGTTTTCGATCCCGCGCAGCGCCCGATGGCTGGTGATGCAGAACCGCCTGGAGGAAGCGCGCTCGGTCCTCAAGAGCACCGGCTCACCTGACCCAGATGCCGAGGTGGCCAGCATTCTCGAGTCGATCCATTCAGACACCTCGGGAACCACCGAACCGCTATGGAGCTGGAAGTACCGCTTTCCGATTTTTCTGGCGATTACCATTGGTATGTTCAACCAGCTCGCGGGCATCAACGCCATCCTCTATTACCTGAACGATATTTTTGCAGCCGCGGGATTCAGCAAGGTCTCTGGCGATCTGCAAGCGGTGGGCGTGGGCGCCATGAACCTGGTGGCTACGCTGGTAGGAATGTCACTGATCGATAAGGCCGGGCGAAAAACGCTTTTGCTTATCGGCGCGGCGGGAATGGTGGGCTGCCTCTCCGGCGTCGCACAAATATTTTTCACCCAGCACCATCAGGATTATCTGGTGTGGCTGCTGGTGGCCTACATCGGATTTTTCGCCATTTCCCAGGGCTCCGTAATCTGGGTGTACATCGGCGAAGTATTTCCAAACCGCGTGCGCGCCAAGGGGCAGAGCCTGGGCAGTTCCGCGCACTGGATCACCAACGCCGCCATCGCGTTGACGTTTCCTTCCATCGCCAAGGCATCCGGCGCTTACCCCTTCGTATTTTTCGCCGGCATGACCCTAATCCAATTCTTCGTGGTGCTCTTCATCTACCCCGAAACGAAGGGAATTTCCCTCGAGGAAATGCAGCATAAGCTGGGGATCGACTGATCGGAGACTCGCATTGACGCCCGGCGCTGCCGACTGGATTCGAAGTCTCAGTCTAGCGCCTCATCCCGAGGGCGGCTACTATCGAGTCACCTACGCCTCGGAACTTTCGATTCCCCACAGCGCGCTGCCGGGGCGTTTTCGCGGCGCCCGCCCCGTGTCCACCGCCGTCTATTTCCTGATCGATGGTGCAAATTTCTCGGCGTTCCACCGCATCCAATCCGATGAGCTATGGCATTTTTATGCCGGCAGCGCGCTCGTCGTTCACGTAATCGATGCCGGGGGCGACTATTCGGAACTTTCGCTCGGAAGCCGTATGGAGGCCGGCGAAGTGTTTCAGGGGGTAGTGAAAGCGGGATCCTGGTTTGCGTCGCGCGTGAAAGACCCAGCGACGTTTGCGCTGGTAGGCTGCACCGTAGCGCCAGGATTTAACTTCGAGGATTTTGAATTGGCCAAGCGGGCCGAGTTACAAGAAACGTATCCGCAGCATAGCGCGCTGATCGAGCAATTAACG
>Ga0302325_10010414_pt1 | contig 20171 bp, 16 predicted proteins | sample Palsa_T0_2_FD_201948 | JGI IMG/M metagenome (GOLD analysis project Ga0302325, IMG submission 201948) | Peat permafrost microbial communities from Stordalen Mire near Abisko, Sweden - Palsa_T0_2 | ecosystem: Environmental > Terrestrial > Soil > Palsa > Peat permafrost | place: Sweden: Abisko...
ACACCTACCAGCAGCGGAGGCTGGCTGACGGCCGCCAGTACGAGGTGCTGAAGAACTTCCCTGACCGCGCTCAGCTGGCGGCCGATCTCGGTCCGGCCGCCACCGGGCTGGACTGGACCGGGCTGACCTACTACTGGCTGGCCACCTGCGAGCTGCGCTGAGGCGCCTGGGCTGCGCGCTTCAGCTCCCGGCCGCCTAGTCTTGGGCCATGAGCTCGCAGGCGGGTCCGCGTGACGAGGTGGCTGACCGGCCAGGGCTTAGCTCGTTCCGGCAGCTCTATGACTTTGACTTTGACGACTTCCAGGTCCAGGCCTGCGATGCCCTTGAGGCCGGCCACGGCGTGCTGGTCGCGGCGCCGACGGGCTCGGGGAAGACCGTCGTCGGCGAGTTCGCCGTGCACCTGGCCCTGGCTGAGGGCCGCAAGTGCTTCTACACCACGCCGATCAAGGCGCTGTCCAACCAGAAGTACGCCGACCTGGTCAGCCGCTACTCCGCGGCGAACGTCGGGCTGCTGACCGGCGACAACAGCATCAACGGCGAGGCGCCGGTCGTGGTCATGACCACCGAGGTCCTGCGCAACATGCTCTATGCCGGCTCAGTGACACTCGGCGGGCTCGGCTACGTCGTGCTGGACGAGGTGCACTACCTCGCCGACCGCTCGCGCGGCGCGGTCTGGGAGGAAGTCATCATCCAGCTGCCCGAGTCGGTGCAGGTCGCGGCCCTGTCGGCCACGGTCAGCAACGCCGAGGAATTCGGCGACTGGCTGGAGCAGGTCCGCGGCGGCACCACGGTGATCGTGGACGAGACCAGGCCGGTCCCGCTGTGGCAGCACATGCTGGCCGGGCGCCGGGTGTACGACCTTTTTGCCAGGAACGGGGCCGTCAACCCCGAGCTGCGCCGCCTGGCTCAGCGTGATCAGGACGCCTACCGCGAGGGCAGCCGGCGGCCTGGCCGGGGCGGTGCCGGCTACGGGGGGCACCGCCCGGTCCGGTACCGCCCGCCCTCCCGGCCGGACGTGATCGAGCGGCTGGACGCCGAGGGCCTGCTGCCGGCCATCACCTTCATCTTCAGCCGGGCAGGCTGCGACGCGGCCGTGCAGCAGTGCCTGGCGGCCGGCCTGCGGCTCACCACGCCGGAGGAGTCGGCCGAGATCGCGCGGATCGCCGCGGCCAGGACCGCGGGGCTGGCCGACTCTGACCGCCAGGTCCTCGGCTACCCCGACTGGCTGACCGGCCTGCGGCGCGGCATCGCGGCCCACCACGCCGGGCTGCTGCCGACGTTCAAGGAGGTCGTCGAGGAGCTGTTCGCGGCCGGCCTGATCCGGGCGGTCTTCGCCACCGAGACGCTGGCACTGGGCATCAACATGCCGGCCAGGACGGTAGTGATCGAGAAGCTGGACAAGTGGAACGGCGAGCATCACGCCGACCTGACCGCGGGGGAGTACACCCAGCTCACCGGTCGAGCCGGTCGTCGCGGCATCGACGTCGAGGGCCACGCGGTCGTGCTCTGGCAGCCCGGCCTGGACCCGCTGGCGGTCGCCGGGCTGGCCGGCACCAGGACCTATCCGCTCAGCTCCAGCTTCCGGCCGACCTACAACATGGCGGTGAACCTGGTCGGCCAGGTCGGCCGTACGCGCGCGGCCCGGCTGCTTGAGTCGTCGTTCGCCCAGTTCCAGGCCGATCGCGGCGTGGTCGGGCTGGCCCGCCAGGCGGCGAAGCTGCAGGAGCAGATCGCCGGGCTTGCCGTTACCTGCGAGCGCGGCGACATCGAGAGCTACGACCAGCTCCGGCGCGAGCTGGGCGAGCTGGAGCGGGACGAGTCACGGCAGCGCACGGCCGCCAGGCACGCGGAGGCGCTGGCGTCGCTGGAGAAGCTCAGGCCGGGCGACATCATCGACGTGCCGGGCGGCCGCCAGGCGGGCATCGCTGTCGTGCTGCAGAGCGGCGGCTCCGGCGACGGCCGCCCGCTGCCGCTGGTGCTGACCGCTAACCGGCAGGTGAAGCGGCTCTCGGTTGCTGACTTCCCGGTGGCGGTCAGCCCCATCGAGCGGATCAGGATCCCGCCGTCGTTCAGCCCGCGATCGCCGGCCGCGCGCCGCGACCTCGCGTCCACCGTGCGGAACCGGCTGGCCGGCCGCGACCTGCCCCGGCAGGAGCGCGGCGGCGGACGGAACGAGGCGTCAGCAGCCGCCATCGAGGCCCTGCGCCGGCGGCTGCGCAAGCATGCCTGCCACGGCTGCCCGGACATGCAGCTGCATCTGCGGGATCTGTCCCGGCGGGCGCGGCTGGAACGCGAGGCTGCCGCCCTGGAGCAGCGCGTGTCCGGGCGCTCGCATGTGCTGGCCCGCACGTTCGGCCGGGTATGCGCCGTGCTCGAGGAGCTTGACTACATCGAGGGCGACGAGGTGACCCCGGCCGGGCGCCGCCTGGCCGCGCTCAATACCGAGCTTGACCTGCTCGCGGCCGAGTGCCTGCGCCGTGGCACCTGGGGCGGACTGCCGCCCGCTGACCTCGCCGCCTGCGTATCGGCACTGACGTTTGAGTCGCGGCGGCCGGACGATGCCAGCCCGGTCCGGCTGCCGCACGGCCAGGCCCGTGAGGTGCTGGCCGGCATGCTCACGCTGTGGGGCGAGCTGTCCGCGGCCGAGACTGGCCAGCACCTGTCCTTCCTGCGCCAGCCCGACCTCGGGTTCGCCTGGACGGTGCACGCCTGGGCCCGGGGCACGGCGCTGGAGAAGCTGGTCGGCTCCGACCTGACCGCCGGTGACTTCGTCCGCTCGATGAAGCAGCTGATCGACCTGCTCGGCCAGCTCGCAGTGGCCGATGGCGGGGGAGAGCTGGGCAAGACCGCGCACGCCGCAGCCGATCTGCTCCGCCGCGGCGTGGTCGCCTACTCGTCGGTCGGCTGAGAACCGCGCACCGGACGGCTTCCGCTCCGGTTTCCGGCTGCGCTACCTGGTCGCTGTCACGGACTGGATGATCCCGGCATACAGGTGCTGCCAGCGCTGCTGACGGAATCCGGTGGCTGTCAGCAGCCGGGTGGCGCGGGCTCGCGTCCGTGCCTTTCCCCGCCTGCTGCCGAGCAGCGTCGGGCTGAGCAGCAGCGAGAACTGATCGGTGAGCACCAGGTGGCCGCCAGCGGACAGGACCCGCGCGCACTCGGCGAGCCCGGCCTGCTGGTCAGCCCAGTGGTCGAACGAGGTGGTGCTGATGACGAGATCGGCAGTTCCGTCGGGCACCGGCAGCTGCTCCGCCGTGCCGCGGACGAAGGTCAGCCGGCCGTCCTGGGTACCGTCGCCGGCGACCCGTACCATTCCCGGCGCCGGGTCGATGCCGATGAGCTCCGTGGTCGCAGGCAGCCGGCTGGCCAGCCGGCGGAGCGCGTACCCGGTCCCGGAGCCGACGTCGAGCACGCGGCGCGGCGCAGGCTCGCAGCGCAGTGCAAGGTCCGTCGCCCGGTCGGCGATCTCATGGTGCAGCCGGCCGAGCCAGCCCGATTCGTAGCCGGGCGCACGCCGGTCGAATGCCCCGAGGTCGCGGTCAGGCACCACGGGTTGAGTGTCACACATCTGCCAGGGCGATGTCGCGCTGGCGGGTCTGGTGCCCGCCGGTCCTGGTGCCGGGCAGTCCCGGTGCCGGGCGGTCCTGGTGACAGGCGCTGAACCGGTTGCGGGCCGGACGCAACCCCGCCATTCTCGGTGTCCATGACCTCAGCGCCCGGCGGCGGGATGCGTGGCACCACCCTGGTGCGACCGCTGACAGCGGGGGACTGGCGGGCGCTGCGGGCAGCGCGGCTGGCGGCGCTGGCTGAGGCGCCCTATGCGTTCGCATCGACGCTGGCCAGGGAGCAGGAGTTCGCCGAGGACACCTGGCGCGAGCGAGCCGGGTCCGGCCGGACATTCGGCGCCTGGCAGGACGGCGTGATTGTCGGCCTGGCGACCGGCTTCCCGGCGGAACCCGGCCCGGACTGGCACCTCGTCGGCATGTGGGTGTCGCCCGGCTGCCGCGGGCAGGGGGTCGCTGGCCGGCTCGTCGGCGCGGTCTGCGACCTGGCCCGCGAGTCCGGTGCCCCCTCGGTCACGCTGTGGGTGACCGAGGTGAATGACCGGGCGCGCGCTTTCTACCGGCGGGTGGGGTTCGCGCCGACCGGCGCGCGGCAGCTGATCCGGCCGCAGGAGTGGGAAGAGGAGCTGTCCCTGCCACTCGGGCCGGCCTGAACCTCCGGTCCGGGCCAGCGTGACTAGCCTGGCTAGCGGGCCGCGAGCGCCGCCACCGGCAGATCGTAGGTCCGGCGGACGCTGCTGCCGAGGCGGGTGATGTCGGCGCCGTAGACGTGGAGCGAGATCGCCACGCCGGTGCCGATATTGCGTACCCGGTGGATATCGCCGGGCGGGGCAAAGCCACTGACCTCGCCGCGGCCGGCCTGATTGCGGCCGACCTCGCGAAGGCAGCCGCCGTCGGCGGACAGCGCGTACAGCTCCTCGTACTCCGTGCCCTGGATGACGCCGAAGACGCACCAGGTCACATGATCGTGAATGGGCGTGAGCTGGCCGGGACGCCACACGAGGGCCGTGATCGAGAAGGAGCCGTCCGGCTCGACGTACAGCACATGGCAGCGGTAGTCGTCCGGGTCTCCGGCCCGTTCGGCCGCCGTCAGGATGTCGGGTCCGGGTAGATGGCGGCTCAGCTGGGCCGCGACAAGCTCAGAAGTCCGCTGCCAGTCCTCGTGCTGCCGGGTTGCGGCGCGGATGCCAGTCACGAGATCGGCCGGACATCGGGTACGAACCGGGCTGACTACCGTCATACGCTCGCTCCTTGCCTACTGGATCGGTCGACAATAGCGTACGGGTACGGGTGTGCCCAGTTCCAATGCCAGTTATCCATGGGTTCATAGGCGGGACCTATGCGCCCCAGGTCAGGGCGGCGGGAAGGCCGCCCGGCCAGGTACACCGGCAGGGGCCGTCGCGCGTCACGGTAATGGCGTGCCAAGAGGGGAGTACGCCGAGCGACCGGTCAAAATGGCGGCTGGGTCGCCTGTCCGGCTGGCAGGATGCCGGAATGGGCACCATCATGCTGCTGGACGCGGCCTCGATGTACTTCCGGGCGTTCTATGGCGTGCCGGAGACGATGACCGCTCCGGACGGCACGCCGGTCAACGCCGTCAAGGGCCTGCTCGACATGATCGCCCGGCTGGTCCGGGCCCGGCATCCGGCGCAGCTGATCGCCTGCATGGACGCCTCCTGGCGGCCGGCGTTCCGGGTAGCGGCGCTGCCCTCCTACAAGGCCCACCGGGCCAGGCCGGACGGCTCGGAAGAGGTCCCGGCGGCGCTCGAGCGGCAGCTGCCGATCATCGTGGACGTGCTGTCAGCGGCCGGGATCGTGATGGCCTGGGCTGACGGGTATGAGGCCGACGACATCATCGGCACGCTGGCGGCGCAGGCGGACCGTCCGGTCGAGGTCGTTACCGGTGACCGGGATCTGTTCCAGCTTGTCGACGACGAGCGCGGCATCACGATCGCCTACATCGCCCGCGGCCTGGCCAACCTCGAGATCGTCGACGAGGCCGCCGTCACCAGGAAGTACCAGATCCCCGGACGGGACTACGCCGCGTTCGCCGCCCTGCGCGGCGATCCGAGCGACGGCCTGCCCGGCGTGCCGGGCGTCGGGGAGAAGACCGCCGCGGCCCTGGTGCGGGTGTTCGGCTCCGTGGAGGCGATGCTGGCGGCGATTGACGCAGGCCATGGCGGCTTCCCGGCCGGGAGCCGCGCGAAGCTGGTCGCGGCGCGACCGTACCTGGATGCCTGCATGCCGGTGGTGCGGGTCGCGACCGACGCGCCGGTCACGCTGGCCGGCGGCGACCTGCCCTCGGTGCCGGCGGACCGGAGCAGGATCGCCGCGCTTGACGAGCAGTGGGATCTCGGTTCATCACTGGGCCGCGCGCTGGCCGCGCTCGCCGCCGCCCCCTGAGTCGTCCGGCGACTCGCTCACCTGCAGCGCGACAAGGCAGGTGTCGTCATCGGCATGGGCGCTGCCGAGCGCGCGCAGGACCGCGGCGACGGCGTCCTCCGCGTCGGCTCGGCCGGCGGCTGCTGCCAGCAGCACGGCAAGGCCGTGGCTGATCGAGGAATCCCGGCGCTCGACCAGCCCGTCGGTGTACAGCAGCAGCACGTCGCCAGGTTGTAACTGCACCGTCGCTGCCGCGTAGCCGCGGCTCACGGCACCGAGCAGGATGCCGTCCGGCTGCGGCAGCACACGGGCCGAGCTGCCGCGGATCAGCACCGGCGGCGGGTGCCCCGCCTGCGCCCAGGTGAGCATCCGGCTGGCCGGATCGAAGTACCCGGCCACGACCGACGCGGTGTGCTCGGGCGCGACGTGCCGGACGAGGTCGTTCAGCCACGCGACCAGCTGCTGCGGGGGCGCCCCGGTGATGGACAGGCCCGCGAGCGCGCCGCGCAGCCTGGCCATGGCGGCTGCCGCAGGCAGGCCGTGCCCGGCGACATCGCCGATGGCCAGCAGTACCCGGCCGTCGGGGAGCTCGGCGGTGATGTACCAGTCGCCGCCGACCCGGCTGCCGACCGAGGCAGGCAGGTACCGGACGACGGCCCGCAGCCCGGGCAGTCCGAACGGCTCATCATGCAGCGGCAGGATGGCCCGCTGCAGCTCGAGCGTGATGTGCCGCTGCTGGGCCAGCTGCGCCGCCAGCCCCGTGCCTGCGTTCGGAGCGGCATCGCGGCCCGTGGTTTCGTGATCGGCGGTGTCGTGACCGGCGGTGTCGTGACCGGCGGTCCCGGCCAGCGCCGGACCGCGCGCCGCGCTCTGGCGGTGCGCCCGGATGGCTGCGGTGTCAGATGTCAGCATGTTTGCACGGGAGGTCAGCACTCGTGTACCAAGGGTGACGCATCTGGGACGCTGCTGTCTAGATGCGGACACACCTCTCCAGGGTGAGATGATGCCCGGGGCGTGGGCTAGCGTGGCAGCAACGGCTGAAGGAGTGGAATGGGACACGATCAGGAGGGAACGGCGCTGTTCCCCGCCGGCAGGCTGCGCGAGGTAGCGGTCGCTACCGCCGCGGGAGGCCTGGATGCGGTGCTGCTGACGCCCGGACCTGACCTGCGCTACGTGACGGGCTACGACGCCCACCAGCTCGAGCGGCTGACCTGCCTCGCGGTGCCCGCGGACGGGGCTCCGTTCCTGGTCGTGCCCCGGCTGGAGGAGCCGGCCGCGAAGGCGTCCCACGCAGGCAGGCTGGACCTGGAGATCGTCGGCTGGGACGAGACCGACGACCCGTACGCGCTGGTGGCGAGGCGACTCGGCGCCATCGCCTCGGTCGGGCTGGCGGACCGGATGTGGGCGCTGATGGTGCTGCGGCTGCGGGACGCGCTGCCCGGCGTCAGGCAGGCGCTGGCCAGCGTGGCGCTGCGCGACCTCCGCGCGCGCAAGAGCCCGGCTGAGATCGCTGCCCTGCTGGCGGCGGGAGAGGCCATCGACCGGGTGCACGCGCAGGTTCCCGGCTGGCTGCGGCCGGGCCGGACTGAGCGGGAGGTAGCGGCGGACATCAGCGAGGCGATCCTGGCCGAAGGGCACGAGACCGTGGACTTCGCCATCGTGGCCTCCGGGCCGAACGGCGCCAGCCCGCACCATACGGCCGCTGACCGGGTGCTTCGGGCGGGCGACGCCGTCGTCGTCGACATCGGCGGCACGATGCCGAGCGGCTACTGCTCCGACTGCACCCGCACCTATGCGATCGGCACGCCGCCGGCCGACTTCGCCGCGTACTACCAGGTCCTGAAGGACGCGCAGGACGCGGCCTGCGCCGCCGTGCGGCCGGGCGTGAGCGCCGAGGCAGTGGACGCGGCCGCCCGCGAGCCGATCACCGCCGCCGGCTACGGCGAGTTCTTCGTGCACCGGACCGGGCACGGGATCGGACTGGAGACGCACGAGGACCCTTACATCGTGTCCGGCAACACCGAGGTGCTGCAGCCCGGTCACGCGTTCTCGGTTGAGCCGGGTATCTACCCGGGGCCGCACGGAGCCAGGATCGAGGACATCGTCGTGTGCACGGAGGACGGCAGCCGCCGCCTGAACAACCTCAGCAGGGACCTGATCGTGGTGGCGGGCTAGGGCGTCTCAGGCCTGCCACCGCGCGATGATGCCCTGCCACGGTGGCAGTACCTCCGGGCGGCCGGCTCGTCCGCTCGTGCTGAGCAGGACCTTTCCGGCGGCTGCCGGCGGCTCAATCGGCCCGGCCGTGAGGTTCGCCGCGACCAGCAGGTCCCCGGCGCGGTAGGCGAGCAGTCCGTCCGGTCCGGTCAGGAACTCCGGGCTGCTCACGGCGAAGCTGGCGTCGGCGTGCCGGAACGCGATCAGCTCCCGGCACAGCCACAGGGTCGATCCGCGGTCGGCGCGCTGGCCGGCGACGTTCGGAGCGGAGGCCGGCGGCAGCGGGAGCCAGGGCCTGGCAGAGCCCGTCGTGAACCCGCCGTCCGGTGAATCGTCCCAGCGCAGCGGCGTCCTCGCGCGGTCCCGGTTGCCTCGCGGATTCGCGGCGCCGATGGTCATCGAGTCGCGCTGGAACTCCGGCGGGACGTCGAGATCGGTCATGCCGATCTCGTCGCCGTAGTAGAGCACCACCGTGCCGGGCAGCGTGGCGAGCACCAGCAGCGCGAGCCTGATCCGCTGCTCGTCGCCGTCGCACCAGCGGGTCGGGAACCGCCCGATGTCGTGGTTGGAGCCCATCCAGACCGGGCAGGCGCCCGCCGGCAGGGCCGCGAGCGTGTCGTTGATCACCCGTGCGATGGCGGGCGCGGTGAAGCTGCTGAACGCGAACGGGAAATTGAAGCCCAGCTGCAGCTCGTCGTTGCTGCCGTAGAACGACGCCAGCCGGGCCGCGTCGGGCACCCAGGTCTCGCCCAGGAGCAGCCGCTCCGGCGTGTAGCTGTCCGCTATCTTGCGCCAGTCGCGGTACACGCCGTGAACTTCCGGGCGGTTGGAGTTGTAGACAGGCCGCAACCCGAAGCGGCCCTCGAGCTCGTCAGCGCCCGGCGGCAGCGGCGGGTTGTCCCGCAGCCCGGCGTCCTTGTACAGCCCGTGGGCCACATCAATGCGGAAGCCGGCGACCCCGCGGTCGAACCAGAATTCCAGAATGTCGCGGAACTCCGCGTGCACGGCCGGCAGCCACCAGTTGAGGTCGGGCTGCCTGACCAGGAAGTTGTGCAGGTAGTACTGGCCCGTCGCGGCATGCCACTGCCAGGCGGACTGCCCGGTCGCGTCGAGCCAGTTGTTCGGCGGGCCGCCGCCGGGCGCAGCGTCGGCCCACACGTAGTAGTCGCGATGCGCGCTGTCCCGGCCGGACGCGGCGTCGATGAACCACGGGTGGGCCGAGCTGGTGTGGTTGGGCACGAGGTCGAGGAGCACCCTGATCCCGCGGCTGGCGGCCGTGGCGATCAGGGCGTCCAGGTCCTCCATGGTGCCGAGCTCAGGATGAACGCCGGTGTAATCGCTGACGTCGTAGCCCCAGTCCTCGTCCGGCGACGGCATCGTCGGCGAGAGCCACACTCCGTCCACGCCGAGCCAGGACAGGTGGTCGAGACCGGCAGTGATGCCGGGGATGTCGCCGTATCCGTCGCCATTGCTGTCCCGCCAGGACCGCACGTACAGCTGATAGAGCACAGCGCCACGCCACCATTGGCGCGCGGCCATGGTTGTCATCCTTTCCCGAGCCGGCCTGCAGGTCTCCCCTTCCGTCGCGGCTAGGTCCAGATGGCCGCCCCGCCATCGGGGTCGAAGAACTGCATGCCGGCGGTGTCGACGGCGAACGTGATGCGGTCGCCGGCCTTCACCGGCGTCTTCGGATCGACGCGGGCCACGCCCTCCCCGGAGATGGTGGCCGCCTCAGCGTCGGCGGAGTGCGCGCCCTCAGCCTGCACCCGCTTGGCGTCGATGGTGAAGTGGACGACCAGCTCAGAGCCGAGTGCCTCGACCAGGTCCACGTCGCCGGTCAGCTCCGGGCCGGCGGCGCCTGAGGCCGCGGCGGGCAGGTGCTCAGGCCGAAGGCCGACGATCACCGGCTTGCCCGCGAACGAGGCCAGCCGCGAGTGCGCGACGGTGACCGAGTCGGGCAGCGCGACCTCCTGGGAGCCGATGCGGACGGACCGCGCGCCCTCGCCGACGGAGGCCTCGTACAGGTTCATCGCGGGCGAGCCGATGAACGCGGCGACGAATACGTTGTCCGGGCGGTCGTAGAGCACCTGCGGAGTGGCGCACTGCTGCAGCACCCCGGCGCGCAGGACGGCGACCCGGTCACCCATCGTCATGGCCTCGATCTGGTCGTGGGTGACGTAGATCGTGGCGACGCCGATACGGCGCTGGATGCGGGAGACCTCCGCCCGCATCTGGACGCGCAGCTTGGCGTCGAGGTTGGACAGCGGCTCGTCCATGAGGAACACCGAGGGCTCGCGTACGATGGCGCGCCCCATGGCCACGCGCTGGCGCTGGCCGCCGGACAGCTGTCCGGGCTTGCGGTCCAGCCACTCGGTCAGCCCGAGGATCTCCGCGGTCTCCTTGACCTGCGCGTCGAGCTTGTCCTTGGGGAGCTTGCGCAGCTTGAGCGCGAAACCGATGTTCTCGGCGACCGTCATGTGCGGGTAGAGGGCATAGTTCTGGAACACCATGGCGATATCACGTTCCTTCGGCGAGAGGTTGTTCACCTCCCGGTCGCCGATCCGCAGCGTGCCGCTGCTGATGTCCTCCAGGCCGGCGACCATGCGCAGTGCCGTGGTCTTGCCGCAGCCCGACGGCCCGACGAGCACCATGAACTCGCCGTCGGCGACATCCAGGCTGAGGTCGTGCACCGCGTGGAATCCGTTGTCGTAGACCTTGTTGACGTTGTCCATGCTCACCGTGGCCACGGTGCCTCCTCAGCGGGTGTGGGCGGGGGATCGTCGAACTGGCGCAGGCTCATCCCTTTACCGCGCCCGAGGTGAGGCCGGAAATCACGAACTTCCGGAAGATGAACACCAGGATGCCGATGGGAACGGTGGCGACCACCGACGCGGCGAAGATGGTCGCGTAGGGCGTCACATCGATGGTGCCGAACTGCGACACCCCGACCGGGATGGTCCGGTAGTTGTTGGAGATGTTGAAGCTCAGCGCCATCAGGAACTCGGTCCAGCAGGCGGTGAAGCAGAAGATGCTGGCGGTGAAGATGCCGGGCAGCGCCTGCGGCAGGATGATCGACCACAGGGTGCGCAGCGGACCGGCGCCGTCGATCCGGCCCGTCTCCTCCATCTCCTTGGGGATGCCGAGCATGTAGTTGCGCAGGATCCAGATGGCGAACGGCAGGTTGAAGGCCGCGTACGGGATGATCAGCGCCTGGTAGCTGTTGGTCCAGTGGAGGTGGTACAGAACGACATACAGCGGAGCAATCAGGGCGATCTCCGGGAACACCGAGATCATGAGGAACACGACCAGCATGGTGAACTTGCCGCGCATTGGCAGGCGGCCGAGAGCGTAGCCGGCCAGCGTGCCCATGATCAGCACCAGTGCGGTCGCGATGAGCGTCACGATCAGCGAGTTGCGGAAGTAGATGCCGAAGTCGTACTGGACGAAGGCCGACTTGTAGTTGGCGATGCTGAGCGGGTCGGGGAAGTACTGCGGCGGGTCGACGCCGATGCCGAGTGGCGTCTTGAAGCTGGAGGCGATCAGCCAGTACAGCGGCAGGCCGATGAACAGCACCACCAGGAACGCGGCGATGTTAACTCCGTTGATAATGCGGTGCCAGCCGGTCCGCTTGCGGTTGCGCATCAGGTGTTCTCCTTCCCGACCTGGACCCGGAAGGTCCGCAGCGACAGCAGGCAGCCGATAAGCACGAGTACCGCCGTACTAGTGGCGACCGCGGCGCCGCCGCCGAAGTCGAGGTTCTTGAACATGGCTTCGTAGCCGAGCACGGCCAGCGAGGTGGTCGACGTTCCCGGGCCGCCGCCGGTGAGTACGTACGGGAGGTCGAACAGCCCGAAGGCCTGCAGCACCCGGAACATCAGCGCGAGCGCGAGCGTCGGCCGCAGCAGCGGCAGCGTGATGTGCCAGAAGGTGTACCAGCCGGACGCGCCGTCCATCTCGGCCGCCTCGTAGACGTCGCCGGGCAGCATGACCAGCCCGGCCAGCACGATGATCGCCACGAACGGCGTTGTCTTCCAGATGTCGGCGACCATCATGCCGGCGATCGCGGGAGTCGGGGTGCCGAGCACGTTGGGGTGGCCGAGGCCGACTGCCTGGAAGATCGCCTGCAGGACGCCGTAGGTCCCCTCGTAGATGTATCCCCACAGCTCGGCGTTGATGACGGTGATCATCGACCACGGGATGAGCAGGAGTGCCATCATCCAGCCGCGCCCCGCCGTGAGCCGCTCGAGGACGAGCGCGATGATGGTGCCGAGGATGAGCTCGATGGCCACGGTGATGATCGTGTACACGACGGTAAAGCCGAGCGCATAGCGGTAGAGGGAGCTGTGGATCAGCGCCGAGTAGTTGGCGCCGGTGATGCCGGTCATGTTGATCCCGCTGCCGGTGACCGACACGTTCCGCAAGCTCATCACGACCGAGTACAGGATCGGGAAGATGGTGACGGCGGCCACGAAAATCAGCGCCGGGGCCGAGAACAGCCAGCCCAGCCGTGCGAGTTTCTTGCGGTTAGTGTCAGGACGGCCGACCGGCGGTGCAGCCACGGCGGCCGGCTGCTGGGCGGCACTTGAGATGGTGGTCATAAGTCAGTCCTTTGGCTGCAGCCGGTATTGGACAGATGCTGCCGGGTGGCCGCCCGGACCGGGACGCCGGAGCGCCCCGGTCCTGACGGCCACAGCGGATTAGAGCCCGCCGCTCGAGGTGGAGGCGAGCGCGGTGTTCGCCTGGCTCTGGGCGGACGAGAGGCCGGCTGACGGGCTCACCGAGCCGGCCAGGATGGCGTTGACATTGGTGTAGATCGCGGTGCTCAGCGCCGGGTAGTTAGGCGTGCCCGCCGGGCGCGGGACCAGCTTGGTCTTCGGCACGATGGCGAGGACCGCATTGGAGGAGATGACGGCCGCGGACGTCCGGACCGATTCCACTGTCGGGATCTCGGAGTACTGCTCGGACAGGATGTCCTGAGCCTGCGTGCTGGCCAGCCACTTGATGAAGGTCAGGTCCAGCCCGATGTGCTTGCTGTGCGGGTTGATGTACATGTTCCAGCCGCCGATGTTGGAGTAACCGGGGTAGGACTGACCCTGGAATGTCGGCAGCGGCGCCACGCCGACCTGGCTCTTGGTCAGCTTCGACGTGGCCGGTGTGGTGGCGTAGGAGTAGGCGTAGTCCCAGTTGCGCAGGAACACCGACTGCCCGGCCGCGAACACGTCCATCGCCTGCGGCTCCTGGAATGTGGTCACGGCGGCCGGGGTGACCCCGGAGGTGATCAGGCTGCGCATGAAGGTGACGGCCTTGAGCGCGGCTGGGGAGTCGAGCGTTGCCTTGGAGTAGGTGCTGTTGGTCACGGCGCCGCCGGCATCGGTCAGGTATTCCATGAAGTCGCAGGTCAGGCCCTCGTAGGAGTCGCCTTCCCAGACGAAGCCGTACTTGATGCCGTTCTTGGCCTGGATCGTCTTGGCGTCACTCGCCAGCTGCTCCCAGGTGGTGGGCACGGACATGTGGTACTTGGCCAGCAGGTCCTTGCGGTAGTACAGGAAGCCCTGGTCCTCGAAGAGCGGCGAGCCGTAGACCTTGCCCTTGTAGGTAGCGCCCTGAATCAGGCCGGGGGCGAACTTAGCGAAGTAGCTGGCGGGCAGGTAGTTCGACAGCGGAACCGCGAGCTGGTGCGCGCCGAACTGGGCGGGCCAGATCACGTCGCCCATGTAGACGTCGGGGGTGGCCGAGCCGCCGGAGATCGTGGTCGCGAGCGTCGCCCGGTTCGTATCGGTCGAGGTCGATGCTGATACAAGCGTGACCTTGATCTTCGGATAGGCCTTCTCGAACGCGCTGATGAGAACCGTCCGGGTGTCGGTGGCGCCGGCGCCGGCGATCGGGCTGGCCGACCAGACGATGGTGCCCGAGGTGGTCGAGCCGATCCCGGCCGTGGAGGACGAGCTGGCGGAGGGACTGCTGCTGCCGCCGCACGCGGCCAGGCTCAGCGCTCCGGCGGCGGCTGCCGCGATGAAAATGATGGTCTTCCGGGACCGCGTGCGCGCGAGGCCGGATGCTGTTCTTCGTGCCATGGTGTGCTACTCCTTGTCAGCGCTGACTGCCGCTGCCGCGGCCTGGTCGCCTCTTCCTTGCTGATGCGGGATGTGCTCGTAGTGGGCGCCGGTTGGCGGGCGGGTCATCCCAGCCCGGCGACGGCGCAGGGTGCGGCAGGGCCGGCTCGCGTGGCCCGGCCGGGCCGCCTCGCGGTTGTCGTGCTCGTCCTGGCCACGACCGACAGTGGTAGTTCCTCCCGCAGCGGCCGCACTGGCTGGCCGCTGATGAGTGCGCAGAGCCGGCCCGCACCGCGGGCGCCGCTCTCCGCGAGTGGCTGGCGAACCGTGGTCAGCCCGAGCTGAGCCGCGGATTCCAGATCGTCGAAGCCGATCACCGACAGGTCGGCGGGTACCGCCCGCCCGTGCTTGTCGGCCGCGGCCAGGACTCCGAGCGCCTGCGTGTCGGACGCCGCGAAGATCGCGGTCGGGGAGCCGGGACGGCCGAGGAGTCCCGTCGCAAGGCTGGCGGCCCCGGCGGCGGAGTGGTCGCCGAGCTGCACCAGTCCCGGGTCATAGCCGAGGCCGTAATGATCCAGAGCGCGGCGGTAGCCGAGGAGGCGGCGCCGGGTCGACAGGAAGCCGAGGTTGCCGACGCGCTCGTCGCCGATGAAGGCGATGCGGCGGTGACCGAGCTTCACCAGGTGCTCGGTCGCGAGCCAGCCGCCCTTGATGTCGTCGACGACGGTGCACGGAACGCCCGGCGCCTCGCTGTCGACCATGGTCAGGGGCAGGCGGCTGTGCCGGAGCGCGGCCAGGTGAATGCTCGTCAGCTGCAGCGACACGATGACGGCTCCGTCGGCCTCCTGGCGGGTCGTCAGCGCCGCAAGATGGCGGTCACGCTGGCCGGCAGTCTCGACGTTCCGCACGACGGTGTCGAAGCCGTGCTCGTCCAGCACGCCGATCGCGCCGGCGAGCCGGGCAACCACGGAGGGCCGGGTCAGGAACGGTACAAGGATGACGACGGTCCGGGTGCTGCCTCGAGATAAACTCGCCGCGGTCCTGCTGGGCCGGTAGTTGAGGCGCTTCATCACCTCAGTGACCCGCAGCCGGGTGTGCTCGCGCACGTTAGGGCTGTCGTTGAGCACCCGCGAGACGGTGCCGACACTGACCCCGGCGGACGTGGCGACATCAGCGATCGTGGCGCGACGACTTGACCGCACCTTTTCACCTCCATGCACCCCTACCTGCGGCTATTGCCATGGAACCGATTCAATAGTCGTACTCCTGCGCTAAGGGTGGCGTCAATACTCCATTAGCCCTTGGTACACCAATCGAGACCTGCCGTCCGGTTAGGGCAGGGATGCTCTCGCTGGCAGCGCGCTTGTTACGGCGGATTACCGCTCCAGAAAAATCGGCCCGGAGCACGGCGTGTCGCCGCGTTCCGGGCCGGGGCGAGACCGCGAGCTGGTGCCGCTAGGCCGCCGAGCCACTCTGACCGCCGGGCTGGCTCGCGGGATGACCGATCGACAGGCCGCTGGCGGCATCGAAGAACTGCAGCTGCGAGGTGTCCACGGCGAGGGTGGCAGCGGAGTTCGGCCTGATGTCGCTGCGCGCGGCCACCCGCGCGGTCCACATGGTCTTGTTGTCGGCGAGCGGGATTGCCTCGTCGTCCTCGCCGTCCGTCCTGGCCTCAGTGATGCTGGCGTGCTGAACCGGGGGAGCGTCGATCGGGAAGATCACGTGAATCTCGCTGCCCAGCTCCTCGGTGACCGTGGACCGGATGGCCATCCTGGGCCAGGACTGCTCAGCCAGCTCTGCGTCCTCGAAGTCGGACGGCCGGATGCCGAGGATCAGCTCGCGGCCGAAGTACCCGTCGAGCCCGGGCCTGGCCTGCAGCAGGCGCTCGCCGACCGCGAGGCGGTGGCCGGCGAATACGACCGCCGGGCCGTCCTCGCGCACGAGCCGGGCGGTGACGAAGTTCATCGCGGGCGAGCCGATGAAGCCGGCCACGAAGAGATTGACCGGTGAGTTGTAGAGCGCCTGCGGGGTATCGACCTGCTGCAGCCTGCCGTCCCGCAGCACGCAGACGCGCTGCCCGAGCGTCATTGCCTCGACCTGGTCGTGGGTCACGTAGACCGTGGTGACGCCGAGCCGGTCGTGCAGCTGGGACAGCGAGGCGCGCATGGACACCCGCAGCTTCGCGTCCAGGTTGGACAGCGGCTCGTCCATCAGGAAGGCCTGCGGCTCGCGCACGATCGCGCGGCCCATCGCGACCCGCTGCCGCTGGCCGCCGGAGAGGGCGGCGGGCTTGCGCTTGAGGTACTCCTCCAGGCCGAGCATCTTCGCGACCTCCAGGACGCGCCGCCTGATGTCGTCCTTGGGGGTCTTGCGCTGCTGCAGGCCGAAGGCAAGATTCTGCTCCACCGTCATGTGCGGATAGAGCGCGTAGTTCTGGAAGACCATCGCGATGTCGCGGTCCTTGGGCGGGAGGTCGTTGACGACGCGGCTGCCGATGCTGATGGTCCCGGCCGAGATCTCCTCCAGCCCGGCGATGGAGCGCAGAGCCGTTGACTTCCCGCAGCCGGAAGGGCCGACCAGCACCATGAACTCGCCGTCGGCGATGCTCAGGTCCAGTCCGTCAATGCCCTTGTGACCGCCGGGGTAGACCTTGTCGACCCCGTCCAGCACGATCTGCGCCATGAGACCTCGCTCGCCTCGCAGCGGCCCCGGCGGGCCGTCCTGGCCGGAGCGTAACGGTCAGGCCGGAGTGCGGGCTATCGTCCGGAAGAGCATGTTACGGTAGTGTAAAGCCCGTTATCATTTCGTTATCAACCAAGCGCCCGCTGCCGGGCGGACCGGCACGTTACGGTTGCCGGGTGGAGGAGATCAACGCGACGATCGTCTCGCTGCTGACCAGCGACGGCCGGATGAGCTTCACCGAGCTGGCCCGGCGGACGGGCCTATCGGTGTCAGCAGCGCAGCAGCGGGTCCGCAGGCTCGAGGAGCGGGGCGTCATCAAGGGCTACAGCGCCGTCGTCAGCGCCGAGGAGATAGGGCTGCCGCTGACCGCCTTCGTGTCGATCAAGGCGTTCGATCCCGCCGCGCCCGACGATGCGCCGGAACGGCTCGCGCACCTGACCGCCATCGAGGCATGTCACAGCGTGGCCGGTGACGAGAGCTACATCCTCAAGGTCCGGGTAGCGTCGCCGCACGAGCTGGAGGACCTGCTGCAGGAGATCCGGGCGGCGGCCAATGTCTCCACGCACACCACGATCGTGCTGAGCACGCCGTTCGAGAACCGGCCGCCGCGGATCTAGCTGCCGGGCGCCCTGATCAGGATGCCACGGCGAACAGCCGCAGCGGCTCGCTGGCCTGTATCTCGACGCCGAGCGGAACGATCGCGGCCGTGCCCCGGTGCTCGGTCGCCGCGGCGGATAGCTCATCGGTCCTGGCCTCGACCACCGTCGCGCCGTGCAGCAGCGCATGGTCGAGGAAGGCGGTGTAGGACCGGCCGTCGCCGGCTGGCGGTGCTGCCAGCACGACATCGCTCTCGCTGACGTTGGCGGCCGCGCTCAGGGCGGTCAGCTCGGCGGCCATGTCCAGGTGGGTCAGGCCCGCCGGCTGCAGGCTGCCATCCGGCTGCCGCGCATACGGCAGCAGCGCGAGGTCGTGCGGCCGGGCCGCGGGCGGCCGCAGCGAGCCCATTCCGAGCAGCGAGCTGAACGGGGTCGCGGCCGGCGCGTCGCCGAACGAGATGACCTGCCGGACCCAGGAACGGTCAGCAGCGGCAAGTCCGGCGGCCGCCAGCGGCTGTGCCGTCAGCAGCATCCTGGCGCCGCAGTCGGCCAGCTGACCGGCTGTCTCGGCGACTGACAGCTCAGAGCTGACCGGGCACGGGATACCGCCCGCCGCGCTGATCGAGTGACAGGCCAGCACATAGCAGGCCGCGTCCGGGACGTACACGCCGACGATGTCCCGTGGCCGCAGCCCGCGCCAGGCCAGGCCCGCCGCCGCGCGCTGCACCGTGCTGGCCAGGTCGGCGAACGAGTAGGGCTGCGCCGTCCTCCTGGTGACCAGCGCCGGCCGGCACCCGTAGCGGGCCGTCATCTCGATCAGGCGCTGCGTAACGGTCATCTCCCCGTTCAGGCTCGAGCTGGCCACGTGACCGCGTCCGCCTCCCTGCTGCCAGTCGGCTGATCCCACCTGCCCGACGGTATGCCGCCGGGCAGGCGGGCCACATCGTCAGGAATGTGTAGCCGGATATGTAGTCAGCGCCGGGGCTGCGCACCCGCGTCAGGCGCCCCCGGCATCAGGTGACCCGGCATCAGGCCCGTCGCGTCAGGCGCCCGGCTGCCCGCGCCGTCCGGCATGAGGAGCGGCCCCTGCCTGCAGGCCCGCCCGTGGCCCTGCGCACCACTGTGCAGCGCCCGGGTACCCAGGTAGGTCACCGGCCTGCCGGTCATCCCCCTCCGATGGCCGGCAGCGCCGGTGACCCAGGGTCCCAGTGAAAACGGTAGGGAAAGTCCGCCGCCGTGACATCGGCAGGATTGCGCATTCCGGTATGCAGATGAGACCGGCGGGCTGTGTAGACAGGCGGCCGGGTTGCCGGCTGCCATGCGGCTGCGGCACCGCTCGGCGCCGCGATCCGCAGGCGCCCGCGGCCGTGTACATACACATCCGACCCTGGACGGCAGCAGATACAGGGCCGCGCCCGCACGCTCGGCCCGGTCTCTCCGCTCAGCTCCGCGGGTCGGGTCCGAGTCCGCCGGAGGCCCGCTGGTCGACGGTCCAGGCGGCGACCTGCGCGCGCGAATTGAGGCCGAGCTTGCCGAGGATGTTGGCGACGTGCCGGGCGGCGGTTGCCGGGCTGATGACAAGCTCGTCGGCGATGCCGCGGTTCGACAGCCCGCGCGCGATCAGCAGGGCGATCTCCTGCTCCCTCGCGGTCAGGACGGATGCCGGGATGAGGGCGGCCGGCCCGCTGAGCGCGGTAGCGGGCGCAGCCGGCGGTACTGTCGCGGCGGTGCCGGGCGGCCGGGCGCCCGGGGGGCTGGGGCCGCGGCCGGAGCGCAGCGCGAATCTGACGGCCTCGTGCATGGTCAGGCGGCGCCCCTCGGCCAGCAGGCTCGCGGCCGCCGACCCGCCGAGACGCTGGTGAGCCGGAGCGAGGAGAGTGCTGAGCCGCGCCTCCGCAGCAGCTGAGCGGACCGGGCCGATGGTCTCGCGCAGTGCTGTCGCCGCCCCCTCGAGGCGGATCGCCGTCACATCGTCAGCGTGCACGACCGCGAGCGCGGCGAAGGCCTCGAGCCCGCGGGCTATGCCGAGCCGCTGGCCGGTGGCCATGCTGAGCTCCAGGCTCTCGGCCAGGCTCGCCTGCGCGGTGGCGATATCCAGGCTGGCCAGTGACACCCAGGCGATGCCCGCCAGGCAGCGGGCGATCTCGGTCCTGGAATCGATCTGCCGGAAGATCTCCAGTGCGCTGCCGAAGTGCCGGAGCGCGGCGGCATTGTCGCCGCGCGCACGGGCCAGGCTGCCGAATCCGTACTGGGCGTTCGCGACACCCCAGCCGTTGTTGCCGGTGAGCAGATCGAGCGCGGCCTCGAAGGACTGCTGCGCGGCATCGAGCTCGCCGATCCGGGCGAGGATGGCAGCCCGTGCCGTGAACGCCAGTCCCTCCTCCCACTCGTCGGAGAACCGGCGCGCTGCCGCCACGGCCTCGTCGGCCTGCGTGAGCGCCGCATCGGCCTGGCCGGCACGCAGGCTGATGAGCGCGAGGATGCGCAGGCCGCCGGCCGGACAGACGGCCCGGTAGGCGGTGCACATGGACACTGCGGCAGTGGCACGCTGCCGGGCCTGCCGGTACTCCTGGTGCTCGAATGCCAGCTCCGCGCCGAGCATGAGCGCGCGGGCACGCACCCCCGCGGCTACCCGGCTGTTCAGGGCCAGGAACCGGGCGAACCAGGCCAGCCCCTCGGTC
>Ga0302325_10010416_pt1 | contig 20169 bp, 21 predicted proteins | sample Palsa_T0_2_FD_201948 | JGI IMG/M metagenome (GOLD analysis project Ga0302325, IMG submission 201948) | Peat permafrost microbial communities from Stordalen Mire near Abisko, Sweden - Palsa_T0_2 | ecosystem: Environmental > Terrestrial > Soil > Palsa > Peat permafrost | place: Sweden: Abisko...
GCCCACGGCGCCCTGAGGAGCCGGAGCCGATGAAGGCCTCCAGCGCGTCATAGCCACCACCGGCGGGCAAGTCGTGGTCGGCCTCGTCGGGGAGCTGAGCAGCAAGCGCTTCGGTGACGACCTGGTCAATGCTCACTCCGCGCTCGTCAGCGCGACGACGAGCACGGGCCGCGATCTCCTCCGGCAGCTCCACACTGACGCTCACGCTCACCTGACCAGAGTAGGCATGGCCGCCGGCCAAGGTCGCCTTATTTCCTCATCGGGGACCCTGGCCACCGCTCACCTCGTCGAGAAAATTCTTTGTTGTCATGTTGTGGCATGGTCATATGCCATGAAGCGCACTACATGGCAACACCTTAGGCCAGTCGTGGCAGGGGGACAGCTCGGTGGGCCAGCACAATGGGGGCCAGGTGACGACTATGGAGGTCGGCATGCCACTGGGTGAGCGGGTAAAGGAGCTGCGCAAGGAGATGGGCTGGTCCCAGGGTGAGCTGGCCGACAAGGTGGGCACCGACGCCCGCCAGGTCAGCCGTTACGAGAACGGCAGGATCACCCCATCGCTGGACGTGCTGGCCCGCATAGCCGAGGTGCTCGACGTCAGCCTGGACTACCTGGTCTTCGAAGACGTTCCCCGACGGCGCCTGCGAGCTGCCGAGAACGCTCTCGGGGACCGCTTGAGCCAGGTGGCCGAGCTGCCAGAGGCCGACCTCACTGCTTTGGTGAGCGTGCTCGACGGCTTGGTGGCCAAGAGCCGCCTGAAAGCCCTAGCTGGCGGCCTCAGCTGAGCGTCACGGCCAACCGCTAGGAGCCGGGGCTGCCCCAGGGATCCCGAGGAGCGAGCGTGGTTGCCTCAAACCGTCCCCGTTCTTCTCGGCGGGGGCGGTTTGAGGTACCACGTCTCGCAGCGGGCCCGATGAGCCTGAGATGGTGGTCCGCCCCAACGGGGTCAAGGGCTAGCAGCCAGCAGCAGCACCCCCAACGGGATTCGAACCCGTGCCGCCGCCTTGAAAGGGCGATTTAGCAGGCCTTTTGGCCTGGGCTTTTGGCACGACACCCCTGTGAGCTGCTCAATTAGCGCCAGGCCATGCCAGCTTCTGCCGATCCATACCATGTCGTTATGGCACGAATGTGGCACGAACATGTACGCACCGGGTGTGTACACTGGACTTGTGAGCCAGGCAGAGCCGGAGCGGACGGGCCGGATCCACATGCGCGTGAGCGAGAGGCAAGAACGTATCCTGCGCGCTGCCGCCGAGCTCACAGGAGAAACCATGACCGGGTTCGTCCTCGCCGCCGCGACCGAGCGCGCCGAGACGGTCCTCGAGCGTGCCGAGCGAATAAACCTAAGTGCCGAGGCATTCCAGCGTTTCGTGGCCGCGCTCGACCAACCGGCCGAAGAAATGCCTGTCCTGCACCACTATGCCGTCACAGATAGCCCGATCCCTTCGAGGTGACCGACGAGCTTCGTCCGGTTGAGCTGCTAACAGACCGCCACCGGGTCGAAGGTTTCGAGTGCGGCCATTTAGAGCTGGACCAATGGCTCGTCCGCACTGCGCCGGTGGCCGCCAGAGCAGGGACGGCAGCGACTTACGTCTTATGCCGGGGTCCAAGGGTCGTCGGGTACTATGCCCTCGCCATGGGTTCAATATCGCATGTGGCTGCGCCGTCCCGCCTGCGTCGAGGTATGCCTGACCCAGTCCCGGTCGTCGTGCTCGCCCGCTTGGCCCTCGACCTTTCGGAGCAAGGCAACAAGTTGAGCGGTCATCTTTTGGTCGACGCTCTGCGTCGCTGTGCCCGGGGCGGCCAGGAGTTCGGAGCTCGAGCCGTCGTCGTCGACGCTATCGACGACCGAGCCGCCGCCTTCTACCGCCACTTCGGTTTCCATGACCTCGGAGGAGCCCGCCTTTGGCGTCGGATGAGTGACATCGCCCAGGCGTTGAACTCTTAGTGGTGACTCGGGTTTGGTCGGTCCGGCGAGACACCCAGCACCCTTCCTCCACAAGTACCAAACATGCTGAACGTGCAGCCCAAAGCCTTCTGCGAGGACTGTTACCAGACCCCAACGGTAATAGACCTAATCTCGAATGACCTCGATGACGACTTGGGTGGCATCGCATTCCGGAATGCCGACTGGGCCGACGGTGAAGTACAAGAAACCTCCGGTGTGCACGGTCGTCGTCACCGTGAGAGATCCCGTCGAGCTCCCGTGCACGACGCTACCGTGACGGAGGACCCGGGCTCCTGAGTCGATGCTCCAGGTAACGGTTCGCGTTGTCCCGCACGCCGTGTCCACTCCGGTGAAGCTGGCCACGGCGCGGACGCGGCCGTTGAGGGGGCTCTTCCAACCGATGAGGGCGAGCGCGGGCGGACCGTTCCCGGCGCCGGTGCCGTTCGGGTGCACGATCACGGCACCCGGGGGTGTCGAGTATTCGGCGGGAGGGTCGGCGTTCCTGCCCGAGCCGTTCACCCCGACATAGGGATAGCCGGCCGGCGACAGCGACGACGGTTCATCAGCCAACGCGCTCCCGGTCCATTGCCCGTAGCCCTTCAGTCCCAAGAATGCCGGGTTGTAGTGGCCGAGACGCGTGTATTTGCCGTTATGGGCAAGGGAGCTGCTTTGCAGGTAGTACCACGCGGCACCCCCGTGGCTGGGCGTCGGGTTCTCAGCAGAGTGCGCCGAAAAATCCTGGCCCAGGACCCAAGCGGCCGGCGCGGCTGGCGCATTAGCCTCGGCAGGAACCGACGAGGTACCCACTAAAACGCTCGCCACTCCGAGAGCGCTGACCAACGACAAGAGCCCAAACCCACCATGCGTATTCATGTGCCTCCCCTTACGGCCGTGCACTGAATGCCACACCCGGCCTAACTGCATACACTTACCCACTTAAGCCGCGCATGCACAATATCGGGTGCCCCGCTTCACAATTCCATCTGCGGCTGAGGGATGATTTCGCTTGAAGCTCAGCCGACCGACCGGGAGACTCCAAGGAGCGGGCGTGGCTGCCTCAAACCGTCCCCCGTTCTTGTCGGCGGGGGCGAGTTTGAGGTGCCACGTCTCGCAGCAGGCCTGATGAGCCTGAGCTGGCGATCCACCCAATGGGGTCACGGCTAAACCAGCACCCCCAACGGGATTCGAACCCGTGCCGCCGCCTTGAAAGGGCGGTGTCCTAGGCCGCTAGACGATGGGGGCGGGACCCTTGGAGTTTAGGCGCCGGCTCTCGCCGGTGGGCTACCCAAGCGCGCGCGGGCCGGGTCAGCTCCTATCGAGGAGATGCTGCCAGGCGGGCTCGAGGCCCAAGACAAGGCAGCCGTCTACTACGTCGTCGTAGCCGAGCGCGGACACCCGAAGCAAAGCAGCTGCGTTTCGAGCTCGGCCGCCACCGCCTTTGGCGAACCCAGGAGCCTGACCGATGCCCCTACCCAGGACTATGAGCTCGGGGTCGACCACTGCGACCACAGATGAGACGGCCTGAGCAATGAGGGGTACTTCCACGGCCGCCCGGGCCGCGCGCGCCGCTTGAGGTTTCAGGAGGCACTGACGCCGGCGAAGCGCCTCGAGTTGTGGGCCCGCGCCGGGTTGCCCGTTCGCACCTCGCGCCCTGTCTTCGTCGATGTGTGCCGGAGACTTACACCCGAACTGGCCGAGGTGCCGCCGCCGCGGCTGGCGGCCTGCCACGTAGCTCAGATCGGCCATACTGCAAGCGTGAAAATTGCCGCCCGAGGCGACCGTCCCCAGCACGTTGAAGACGCTGCAGTGCAGACCTCGGCCCCGGTGCCCGCCTCCCCGCCCGTGGCAGGGCAGTGAGCCAATGCGGCTAGCAGTCCTTTAGCGTGCCCGGTCCCGCAAGTTCCTCTCGGCCAACGATGGCAAACGACGGCCCGCGCGCGGGCATAGAGGTCGTGTCGTTCGGCTCGGTGTTCTTGGAGATCGTCTTCGGGCATTGCGATCGCCTACCGCTCCCCGGCGAGGAGATCTACATCGACTCGTTTGCGTTTTCGTGCGGGGGAGCGATTAACTCTGCGGTGGCCGCCAGCCGGGCGGGGGCCGTAGCCGGCCTGGCGAGCTTGCTCGGTGACGACCTCGGTTCCCGGTTGGTCGAAGAGCATTGTGCCCGCGAACGCGTGGACCTGTCGCCCTCGGAATGGTTGAGCGGGCCCATCGCCGGGATAACGGTGGCGCTCAACTTCAACGGAGACCGGGCTTTTATCAGTCACATGCCACCGCAGCCGCCCCGGCAGGAGGCGGAGGTGAAACGCTGGGCCGAGGTCCTGCGGCGGGTGCGCCCGGCCTGGTGCTACCTACACCCGGGCCCCGGCGTTGCAGAACTTATGGCCGTGGCGGCCACGACCGAGACCCGGGTCGCCCTCGACACCAATTTCGGCGAGATCGACGCGTTCGCAGAGACCGTCGTCCAATGCGCCCAGATGGCTGACCTGTTCCTGCCCACGGAGGAAGAGCTCTTGCGTGTCACCGGCGCGCCGGACCTGACTGCCGCCATCGCGGTAGCCGGGGCATGGTGCCCGCGAATAGCTGTTAAGCGGGGCGGGGCGGGTGCGATCGCATACGAGGGGGGTCGAGCGACAGAGGTCACCGAAGGTCTTTTAGATGTCGTGGTGCAGGACCGCACAGGTGCCGGCGACGCCTTCGCCGGGGCGGTGATCGCGAAACTGGTACGCGGCGAGGGTTTCTTGGAGGCGGTGGCCGCTGGCAACACCGCCGGCTCTGAGGCGGTAGCGAGGCTGGGATCGGCGGGCGAGATGCGCGAGCCGGGAAAGGAGCACCGATTATGAAGCTGGCCATACTGGGGGGCGGCGGCGTGCGTATGCCTGCGTTCGTGCGGGCCGTGCTGTCCGGGGGCGCCAACGTCTTCGACGAGATCAGCTTGTTCGAGCCAGACCCGGCGCGCCGCCAGACGACCGGGCGGCTGGCGGTCGAGCTCGCCGGCCTCCTCGGGTACCCGGGGACCGTGACCCAGACCGCCGACGCGGACGAGGCGTTCTCAGGCGCCAGCTTCGTGTTCTCGGCCATCAGGGTTGGCGGCGACCAGGGTCGCGTCATCGACGAGCAGGTGGCGCTGCGGCGAGGCCTGGTCGGCCAGGAGACTACCGGGCCGGGCGGCGCCGCGATGGCGCTGCGCACGATCCCCGTCGTCCTGTCTTACTGCGAGAGGCTCGCCCGTTGCTCACCGGGGGCAGTGCTCATCAACTTCACCAACCCGGCGGGGATCATCACCCAAGCGCTCTCTTTGTACGGGGAGGTGCCGGCGGTCGGTGTGTGCGACACGCCCAATGGCACCCTGGAGCGCCTAGGTGAGTTCCTGGGCGCTGAGCGCGAAGCGGTGCGCTCCGAGTACTCCGGGCTCAACCACTTGGGCTGGATAACCTCGTTCCGCGTCGAAGGCGAAGAACGGATCGGCGAGCTGCTCGAACGTTATGAAGAGCTCCGCCACTTCGACCACCGCTTCGCCGCCTTCGACACGGACATGGTCCAAAGGGTTGGGGCGCTGCCCACCGAGTACGTTTTTTACTATTACGACTCCCGCCGCTACGTGACCGGCGTGGCACACGCCGGTTCCAGCCGGGGCCAGGACGTCCTGCGCCTCAACGAGGAGCTACTGGGGGGGATTGCCCGGGCGTTCGAAAAAGGCGATGTAGAAGACGCCTGGGCGACCTATTCGCTCCTCCTGGGGGTGCGCCGCGACACATACATGCGCACCGACACCGAAGGGGAAAACCACCAAACCGAGGCGCGTTCGCTGCTCACCGCCGAAGGCCCCGCCCCTTTGGCTGAAGCCCAGATCGGTGGCTACGAAGGAGTGGCGCTCCAGGTCATCGCGGGCCTCAGTTCGCGCCGGCCGGCAAACGTGATCGTGAACACTCGTAACGGCTCGAGCATGCCGTTCCTCGAAGCGGACGACGTCGTCGAGGTGCCTTCCCTAGTGGACGGCAGTGGCATCCAGCCGCGCGCTGCCGGTGACTTGCCCCGCTCCGCCCGCGGCCTGGTCACCCAAATGAAAGAGTACGAGCGCACCCTGGTGGAGGCGGCGGTGACCGGCAACGCCGAGCTCGCCCAAATAGCCCTGTCCCTGCACCCCTTGGTGCCGGGCATCACCGAAGCCCGCGAGCTGCTCTCCGAGTACCGCCAGCTACATGGGGCCGATCTGGCCTACCTGAGCTAGCATCCTGATCGTGGGCTTATCGCCTTAGCTACGAGGGGCCCGGCGCGCTGAGCGCGATGCGGCGGCCGTAGTGCACGACCGGCCCGTCGGCCGCGATAGGCAGGGGCTCGAAACCCACCCGCATATAGAACCCGTGTGCGCGGGCGTTGGCCAAGGCCACGGTGACATGGACGCCGGGGGCGCCGGCAGCGCCGGCAGCGCCGACGAACGTCTCGATAAGGCGGCGCCCGTTGCCGCCGCCCTGGTAGGGCGGCAGGATATCGATGTGAAGGTGTGCCGGGAAATCGCCGGTCCCGCCGTGCAACATGCGCTCTGGCTGGTGAAATGCCTCCAGCAGCTCGGCGTCGCCGACTGCCGCGCCCGGCTCCGGGACGGGGTACCGGGACGCCAACTTGGGCACCCACTTGTCCCTGAAGGCGCGCACGAAACCCGCCGTATCTGCGGTCCCCAGCACGTACCCGACCGGGCGGTCGGCGCTGTCGGCGAGGACGAACGCCAAGCTCGGCTCCAGGTAGACGTAGGGAGCGGCATAGATGTCGGCTAATAGTCGGGGGTACCCGAACTTGCCGGTGGCGTCCCCACCGTTGTCGCCGGTGCGCACGCAGATGTCATAGATGGCCTCCAGATCGCTATCGCGGTAGGGGCGCACGGGCAATTGGCCCTCGTCGTTCGCTCTCGCCATCCCACCAGCATGCCTTCGACCGCCCCGCCAGTGGCCTGACCCGAGAGCAGCGCGCTCTTCCCGCCTAGGCGCCGGCCGTCTCCCTGAGGCCCCAGTCGGTACCCGCTGGGGTGTCCCGCACCTCCACGCCAAAATCCTCGAGACGCTTTCGGATGCGGTCGCCGTCGGCGAAGCGGCCGCCCTGGCGCGCCTCGGCCCGTTCGACCAGAAGAGCCTCCACCCAAGGAGCCAGCACCTCACGGGGGTCGCGGAGCCCGGGGCCAACAAGCTCGCCGAGGCGGACGATCATCCGCCGGAGAGCCGCCCGGGCCCGGTCGAGCTCGTCCGACTGGAACGTGTCGGCGGACCAGGCATGCAGTGTCGCCTCGAGCTCGAGGACTGCCTCGGTCGCCCCGTTGGGATCGCGCCCGGCGACAGCCGAGTCAAAAGCAGCGGTGAGGCGGCGCGCTTCCGCGAGGAGTGGGCTGCCGGCCGGCTCGGGCACAGCAGGGGCACGGCTGCTCGCGGCAGGGACAGCACCGGGTACACCGGTCCCGAGGTCACTGGTCCCGGGGTCACCAGTGCCGGGGAAAGCCGACCCGGCGACATCACCCCCGGAGAACGAGGCGGCAAGCTCGACAAGCTCTTCGATCGGCAATGTCCGGCCGGAAGCGACGATCACCGAGGTCCCCTGGCGCCGCACGGTGACAGCACCCAGGCCGGAAACGCTTGCGCTGCCCGCGTCGAAATCGAAGACACACACGGTGTGCTCGTCGACCCCGAGGACCCAGCCTTCAGGTGGCAGCTGCGCTTCCATCAACCGCAGCCGTTCCTCACCGAGGTAGCAGTAACGGGTGTCGTGGGTACCCCCTTCTGCGTTGTCGTAGTGAGGCACCACCGCCACTGGCGAGCCAAGGGCACCTAGAAGGTCGAGCCCATCGGCCCATACCGGGTCCTCGCCCGCCTTGTAGATCTCGTACACGGGAACTGTCCAGCGCCCCAAAGTAAGCGCTGCAGCAGAGGAAAAAACGACACAGCCGCCATCAGAAATTTTCTCAGCCAGCAAGCTGGGCAGGATCGTCGGGCGCCACTGGGCGAGGGCATAGGTCGGGCTGCCTGGCCCGGAAAACACCCAGCGGGCCTCGGCAACACGCGCCAGGGCAGCCTCGAGTGCCACAGGGGGCACCCCGATGGTGCGCGACAGAGACGCGACTGCCACGGGCCTTCCAACGCTTTCCCGGAAATAAGCAACCGAACGGGCCGAAATGTCCTGCGCGTTGGACTGGAAACCGTACGGCGTGTCGAGCAGGACGGCCGGCACAGGCCCTGGCTCGAGCCGTTCGAACAATTGGCGGTGGACCTTGGCCATGGTCGGGGTGGTCTCACCCGAGCCCATGATCGCGAGCAGGCGTGCAGGCATTTAGCCGCTGATGTCGGGCCCGGCGCTTTGGACCTGTACAGCAATCGCCACACGGTGCTGCGCGAGCATGTCCCGTTCGAATTCCTCCCAGTCCGGGTGCTCCCCGGAGATCTGGGCATACGTGAGGCGCAACAACGCCATCGCCTCGGGCATCTCGACGATGCTGGCAATGCCATCGACCTGTACCCACTGCCCAAAGAACCCGTCCTGCATGGAAAGGACGGAGACCTCAGGGCTCAGCTTGATGTTGCGGACCTTGACCGCCGGCGAACGGGTGGAGACAAGGATGCGGCCATCGTTCCCCACCGCCTGAACGACCGGCGACATTTGCGGGCGGCCGTCGCGGCGCCGGGTGGCAAGCACCGCTCGGTGGTTGTGGCGGAAGTGTTCGAGTGCGTCGTCCAAGTCCATCATTCATCTCCTAAAAGGGCCTCGACTGCCAGGCCTTGTATCTCGGTAAGTAGGTGGTAAAGCAGGTGCGGTGGGTCCTCCGGCCCGTCGTCGGTTTGGTCCTCGCTGACATCGAGAAGAGTGCCCAGCCACAGGCGGATGTCGTTCAGGGCTCGCACCCAAGCGTCCAGCTGCTCCTCCGAAAGCTCCGTCGCATCAGCGGTCTTGGAGAGGGTCTCGAAAGCGAGGGACCGGCTCTGGTCGAGCTCCGACCCAACGAGGCGGCGGTACTCTTGCTCCGCCATTTCGTCGTTTGCGTAAGCAGGTGGGAAAAGGCGCCTGAAGACGGCGTCTTTGGGGTTCGCGGCTATGGCAGCCCTCAGCTGTGCCGGCAACGTCCGAAGGAGTTCGCGGTTCTCGGCGCTGAGAACTACCTCATAGCAGCCCGGGCCAGAGCGCTGTATCGGTAGCTGCCACTCCGGGGCGTTCAGGTGTCCTGCTCCATGGTCGCCCAGAGGCCGTGCTCGTGCAGCCTGAAGACATCGAGCTCCGAGCGCTCCCGTGAGCCGCCCGACACAACGGCTTTTCCCTTGGTATGCACGTCCATCATGAGCTTGTGAGCCTTCTCCTTGCTGTAACCGAACAACTTCTGGAGAACGAAGGTGACGTAGCTCATGAGGTTGACCGGGTCGTTCCAAACGATCACCTTCCAGGGCCTCGCCACATCGGTCATCTCGGAGCGTTCCGGCTCCTTCACCTCAACCGGCGCAGCAGAAGCCATGTCCCACCTCTTCTAGATCCTGGCCAGCAGAGGGGCGCTCTCCAGCTCCCCCCTTACAGTTTGCCCCTTGCGCACCGGCTCGCGCGTATAAAGCCCGAGGTTGAAAACAACCATCGCGATCACGACGGTAGTAGCTCCCGCAATGTGCACAGCGACGAGCAGCACCGGGTCCCCGGTCAGGTACTGGCTGTAGCCGACAGCAGCCTGGGAAACGAGCACCACGAGCAGCACTTCGCCCCGGCGCAAAACAGCCGGCGCAACCCGCGCGCGGTGCATCGACCAAAGCGTCGCGACTGTGAAGGCGAGCAGGACCTCCACGGAGGTCCCGTGAAGCTGCGCGACCGTGTGGAGCGAGAAGCCGAAGCGGGGGACCCCCGGGGCACCTGCGTGGGGGCCGGTCGAGGTGACGACGGTCCCCAGCACCACGACTACCAAGGTGACCGCGAGCATGCACCTGCTCATGACCACGTGGACTGGTCTCACGAGCCGCCGGGCTGGCAGCAACGTGGCACCGCCCGCCGGCGGGCCGAGGGCAACCTCTGGCTGGCGGGCCCTGTGGTAGAGCACGACGGCGTTGACAAGGAGCACCACGGCGAGCAGGAAGTGGGCCATCACAAAGGGGGGCGCCAACTTGTGGAGCACGGTCTCGCCTCCGAGGACCACCTCGGCGAAGATGCCGGCGACAAGGCCGCCCGACAGGGCGACGAGGTCGTGCCGTCGTGGCCGGCGCCTGAAGGCGGCAATGGCCACCAGCACCACCCCTATGGTGATCAAGACATTGATCAGGCGGTTCCCGAACTCGACCCAGGCGTGGTATTGGAGCGGGGCCACGATGTTCGTCGCAGTGCAGGTCGGCCAGTCGCTGCAGCCGAGGCCTGAGCCAGTCAGGCGGACAGCCCCGCCGCTGACGATCCCTAAGGCCAGGGCGCCGACCGCCAGAGCGGCGCTGCGGCGGTAGAACACGGGGGTCGCCGACAGCACCCAGGCTCGCCGGACCACCCTTGCCAGCGCAGCGAACGGGCTCCTCGGCGAAGCTACGGGCCTGCTCAGCGAAGACGTGCGACTTCTCAACAAGGACATCTCCGCTCGATGCTAATGCTGCCTCCGGGAAGGGCGTCTACCAGCCTGCTTGTCCTGCTGGGCGAGCACCCCCTAACGTTGCCCAGGTGGTCAGCAACGCGAGCACTATTTCCGCTCGCCCTACTTCTGTTCGTTCCGGCACAAGCACGCTTGCCCGCATCGGGGCTTTCGTTGCCCTCACCAAACCCCGCATAATCGAGCTGCTCCTCGTGACGACGGTGCCGACCATGGTGGTCGCGTCACGTGGGTGGCCGTCAGCGGGCCTGGTGGCGGCGACTCTCATCGGCGGCACCCTGTCGGCCGGCGGCGCCAATGCGGCAAACATGTACCTCGACCGCGACATCGACGCTCTGATGCACCGGACATCCCGGCGACCCCTGGTCACGGGCGCTGTGAGCGCGCCGGCTGCGGTCGTGTTCGCAGCAAGCCTCGAGGCCACCGCCTTTTTGACCCTATGGCTCGCCGTGAACATGCTTGCGGCGGTGCTGGCGCTGTCGGCCGCACTGTTCTACGTGTTCGTTTACACCGCGTTCCTGAAGCGCACGTCACCTCAGAACATCGTCATCGGCGGTGCGGCGGGGGCGGTCCCGGTGCTGGTTGGCTGGGCCGCAGTGAGGGGTTCGCTCGGGTGGGCGCCGCTGGTCCTGTTCGCTGTGGTGTTCTTGTGGACACCGCCGCACTTTTGGGCTCTAGCCATCCGCTACAGGGACGACTACGCCAACGCAAGGGTGCCGATGATGCCGGTCGTGATGACGTTGGAGCGGACCGTGGCTCAGATCTTCGTGTACTCCCTTGCAACCGTTGCCACCTCGGCTCTCTTCGGCCTCGTCGCCCACACGCACTGGCTCTACTGGGTGGTAGCAATGGTCGCCGGCGGCGTGTTGATCGGGCTGTGTGCCCGGCTGCTGGTGACGCAGACCGCGGCGGTCGCCATGAAAGTGTTCCACTGGTCGATCACCTATCTGAGCCTCCTTTTCGTGGCGATGGCACTGGACGTGCTGGTCCACTAGAGCCGGGCTGGCCCACCGGCACAGAGCTATTCCCAGCGGAAGCTGAGCGCTGCCGCCACAGGCGCCGCTGCGGCCCAAATGACTAAGACCAGCCAAGCGTGGCCGGGCACTCGCGCTCCTTCGCCGATGGAGGCCCGTAAGGCTTCGGCGAGGGCGGATGCCGGCAATGCGTCAGCCACCGACCGTAGGCCCGATGGAAGCTTGGACAGGGGGAAGACCATCCCACCGAGCAGGAGCAGGGCCACCCAGAGGCCATTGGCCAAGGCCAGGACGGCATCTGCGCGCAGCCTCCCGGCCAGGAGCAGCCCGAGGCCGGAGAAGCCTGCCGTGCCTGCCACGGACGCCCCGAAAGCGGCGAGGCAGCACGATAGCTCCACCGTGGCCCCAGGCCGCCACCCCAGCAGCAGGCCTGCAGCGAGGACCACCACGGCCTGGACCACCTCGACCAGGACTACGGAGAGGATCTTGGCCAAAACCAAGCGTGGCCTCCCGAGCGGAGTAGCACCGAGCCGTTTGAGCACCCTGTACTCGCGCTGGAACGCCGTAGCTATCCCGAGGCTCACGAGGCTGGTCGACATGATCGCGAGGGCGAGGATCCCCGGGACAAGGAAACTGTCCTGGTCCCCGGGCGCGGGCAGCACCTTGGTGACAGACAGGAAAACGAGCAAGCCGACCGGCACCCCGAGCGTGAGCAGCAGGGTCTCACCCCTGCGCAGGGTCATGCGCGTCTCGGCGGCGGCCTGTGCCAGCAATGCCTTCATTTCTGAGCACCGTGGTCCTTCTGCGCGCCCTTGTCCTTCTGCGCACCGGCCTCGTCCTGCGCGCCTGCTCCTTTCGTAAGTCGGAGGTATACGTCCTCCAGCGCCGGCCGGCCCGCTCGCATGGCAGCGAGCGGGAGGCGGTTGTCCGCGAGCCAGTTGGCAATGGCGGCGACGACGGTCGGAGTGCCTGTCACGGCAGCCACGTACTCGCCGGGCCGCTCCTCCCAGACCCGGGCGCCGAGCTCCGCCTGCAGCGCAGCGATTTCGAGAGCCGGCGTCGTGGACCAGCGCACCTCGGCGTGACCAGCGAGCGCGGCCAGTTCGTCCTGTGTCCCTGCAGCCACGACACGACCACGGTCGATGACGATGAGCCGGTCCGCGAGCCGCCCTGCCTCCTCCAGCTCATGGGTCGTGAGCAGGACACAGGCGCCGTTTTCACGCAGGTCGCCGATCACCTGGCGCATCACCTGGCGGCCCTCGGGGTCGACCCCTGAGGTGGGCTCATCGAGGAACAGTGCCCGGGGACGGCCTACCAGGGCCAGCCCGAGCGACAGGCGCTGCTGCTCGCCACCCGAGAGCCGCCGCCACGGCGTGCGGGCAACCGTCGCCAGGCCGAGGAGGGCGATCAACCGCTCGGGCTCATCGGGGGACCGGTAATAGCTGGCAAAGAGCTGCAATGCCTCCCGGGGGCCCATGCCCGGGTAAACCCCGCCCCGCTGGAGCATCACCCCTACGCGCGGGGAAAGGTGACGCCGGTCGGCGACCGGGTCGAAGCCGAACACCCTGACCTCCCCGCTGGCAGGGCGCCGGTACCCTTCGAGCACCTCCAGAGTGCTCGTCTTGCCGGCTCCGTTCGGGCCGAGGAGCGCGATTATCTGACCGCGTTCCGCAACCAGGTCGAGGCCGTCGACAGCGACCACTTCCCCGTAGCGAACCCGGAGCGAGCGGATCTCGACGGCAGGGGCGAGACCTGAGCTGCCACGAGCTGAAGTCACACGCTGACCGTAGCTTTCCACCGGCAATAAATGGTTCTAAAAGGGGACATCTCCACCTGTTAGCTTCGAGCAGGTGATCGACCTGCGCCGGCTTCGGGTTGAGCTCGAGGCTACAAAGACTGCGTTGGCTCGCAAGGGCGTCCCGGCCCAAGAGGTAGAGCGAGCTGCGGCTCTCGACGCCGAGCACCGCCGGCTCGCCAGCAAAGGCGAGGAGCTCCGTGCCCGCATCAAGGTGCTCTCGAAGCAAGTCGGCGATGCGATGCGTTCGGGGGGCACCGGAAACGCCGGGGAACTGCGCGAAGAAAGCAAACGCCTGGGCGAAGAACTGGCAGCCGCAGAAGAGGAAAGCTCATCGGTCGAAGTTGTCCTCCGCGATGCGATGTTGCGCCTGCCCAACCTCCCCTCAGACGACGCCCCGGACGGCTCCTCGGAGGCCGACAACGTGGTCGTGCGGACCGTCGGCTACGACCCATCACGCTATGGCCCGCACCAGAGGGTTCCCCATTGGGACATAGGCAGCGAGCTCCAGATCCTCGACCTCGAACGGGGTGCCAAGATCGCCGGTTCGATGTTCCCCCTTTTCCAGGGCCTGGGAGCCACCTTGGTCAGGGCTCTCTGCCAGCTGGCGCTCGACCGCAACGCGGACGCCTACACCGAAATAAGGCCGCCGAGCCTGGTACGCACCCCCGTGCTGGAGGCGGTCGGGCAGCTGCCCAAGTTCGCCGACGACGCGTACCACCTCGAGCGGGACGACCTCTGGGCGGTGCCGACAGCCGAGGTGCCGCTCACCTCGATGCGAGCGAACGAGATCATCCCCGAAGACGAGCTCCCTTTGCGGCTGATGGCCTATACGCCGTGCTACCGCCGAGAAGCCGGCGCGGCCGGGCGGGACACGCGCGGTTTATTGCGGGTCCATGAGTTCGACAAGGTCGAAATACTCGCTATTTGCACGCGCGAGCAATCGTCCGCTATGCACATGGAGATCCTCGAGCGAGCCATCGCTGCGGTCGAGGCGCTCGGCCTCCCGTACCGCATACTCGATATTTGCACAGGGGATCTTGGGCAGTCGCACGCGCGGTCTTTCGATGTCGAGGTTTACGCCCCCGGATGTGACATGTGGCTCGAGGTTTCGTCGGTGTCGTGGTTCAGCGACTACCAAGCACGGCGGGCGTCGATCCGCTACAGGCCTAAAGGGGGCGGCCCCACTCAGATTTGCGACACTTTGAACGGTTCGGCCCTCGCAGTGCCGAGGATTTGGGCGGCAATCGTCGAGACCTACCGCCAGGCCGACGGCTCGGTCGAAATCCCGCCCTGCCTGCACCCTTACTTTCGAGGAAGCACCTCGATCGCTGGTAGCGTGAACCGCTAGGTGTTCGAAAGGGCGATGTCGTGATCCAGGTACGCAACCTCACGAAGCATTTCGGGCCGAACATCGCCGTCGACAACCTGACCTTCGAGGTACAGGCGGGGCGGGTGACGGGGTTCCTGGGCCCGAACGGGGCTGGGAAGACGACCACACTGCGCATGATCCTTGGCCTCGTGCGGCCCGAAAAAGGCACTGCGACCGTCGACGGCGTCTCCTACCAACGCCTGCGTGCCCCGATGCGTGAGGTGGGCGCCGTACTCGACGCCAAGGCGTACCAGCCCGGGCGCAAGGCGCGGGACCACCTGCTGGCCCTGGCCCAGGCGAGCCGCATCCCGGTCAAGCGGGTGGACGAAGTGCTCGGTTTCGTCGGCCTGAGCGACGTCGCCGACAGAAGGGCCGGCAATTTTTCCCTCGGCATGGCCCAGCGCTTGGGGATAGCGGGAGCGCTCCTCGGGGACCCTCCCGTGCTGATCTTCGACGAGCCGGTCAACGGCCTCGACCCAGAAGGCATCGTCTGGATCCGGACGCTGATGCAGGGCCTGGCGGCCCAGGGCCGGACCGTTTTCGTCTCGAGCCACCTGATGAGCGAGATGGCGCTCACCGCGTCACACGTGATCGTGATCGGCAGGGGCCACATGATCGCCGACTCCGAGGTCGAGGACCTCATCAAAAGAAACTCGGGCATCGTGGTTCGGCTCCGGACCCCCAAGGCCGAGGTCGTCGTCCCCCGCCTTGTAGCTGCAGGCGGCAAGATCCAGACCAGCAGCAATGGCGAAGACGACGGCGCCATCGTCGTTACCGGTTTGGAAGCAGCTGCCATAGGCGATATCGCGTTCCAGGCGGGAGCCCCTGTGCACGAGCTGTCCCCCGTAGAAGCATCGCTCGAAGATGTCTTCATGGAGCTGACGCGAGACGACGTCGAGTTCCATGGCACTGGTGCAGGAGCCATCCCATGACCCAAGTCCCAACGCAAACGATTGCAAAGTCCGGGTTCCCCGAGTTAGGCCCACCGGGCCTGCTCGACACGATGCGCTCGGAGTGGACAAAGCTCAAGACACTGCGATCGACCTACGTCATCCTCGGCCTCGGGGTTCTGTTTATCGTTGGGCTATCTGCCCTAATTACATTCTTGATCGCAGCAAACGAAGCAAGCGAACTCAAGCACGGTTCGATCCCGAGCCCTCTAATAACCATTCAGGGAGCGCAGGTGGGTTGGGAGTTTGCCTTGCTGGCTTTTATGGTCCTGGGTGTGCTGGTGATCAGCGGCGAGTACTCGAGCGGCCTCATCGGCGTTACGCTGTTGGCCACTCCGCAGCGAAAGCGGTTGCTCGTAGCCAAGGTATTGGTTTTCGCCATCACCTTGTTCGTATTCACCGAGGTGATGAGCTTCGTCAACTTCTTCGTCGGCCACGCGATTGTGTCGGCCTACCCGGCGTACCCGAACACTTCGCTAAGCAACAACGGGGTGCTCCGGGTTGTGATCGGGATGGGGATCTATGTAACGCTCATTGGCCTCTTAGGCCTTGGCGCAGGGGCCTTGCTGCGTAACGCTGCAGGGGCGATAGCGGCCTGCGTCGGTTTCCTCTTCATCCTTCCTATTGCTCTGTCGGCACTACCAGACTCGTTTAGCAACCCGATCGGGGAGTACTGGCCGACCCAAGCGGGGATGCGGATCGGGTTGCTGCACCAGGACGCTCATACGTTGACGGCATGGTGGGGCGCGGGAGACATGGCGTTGTTCATAGCTCTACTCTTGCTGCTCACCGGCTACGCACTCTCCAAGCGGAATGCCTGAGCACTCGCGCGCCAAGACCAACCCGCGCCCCGAGACCAGACTTCGTCCATGACCGCTCTATGACCGGCCCCGTGGTGTGGCTCGCGCGGCACGGTGAAACCGAGTGGAGCGCCTCCGGCCAGCACACCAGCCGCACCGATCTCCCTTTGACCGTCGCCGGTGAACAAGAAGCGATAGCCCTCGGCACCATGTTGAGGTCAGAGCACTTCGACCTGGTCGAGTCGAGCCCCCGCCAACGCGCCGTTAGGACCGCCGAACTGGCGGGGTTCAAGCCCGCGATCTACAACGACCTCGCGGAATGGGACTACGGAGAGCTGGAAGGGTTGACCACGGGCCAGATCCGGGCGAATTACCCGGGATGGGAAATCTGGCACGGGCCGTGGCCCGGGGGCGAGACCGGCGGGCAGGTGGCCGCCCGAGCGGACAGGGTGGTCCAGCGCGCTCGCGCCTTGCCCTCGGGTGCCAAGGCGCTGCTTTTCTCACACGGGCACCTGCTTCGGGTGCTCACTGCACGGTGGCTGGGCCAGCCCCCGGCGACCGGCCGGTTCTTTGTGCTCGGCACCGCCACGGTCAGCGTGCTCAGCTGGGAACACGGCGGGGCGGCAGTTGCGCAGTGGAACGTCCCACCCTCTCTCGCCCCCGGTGCCCCTCCCGCTGGCGTTACCCCTCCCGCCCCCGGTGCCCCTCCCGGGTCTCCCCGGTAGTGGCGAGCACAGAAGGCCCCGGGCCGGGCTCGGGCCAACCTGAGTGGCCGAGACCTGGGTGGCCCAACCCCGCGTGGCCCAGTACCCCGGCTACCAGCCCGGGATGGGGTCGCCCACCACCGGGCTCCCCGCCCCCGCCCTCCTCGCCCGCCCTCCCGCCACTGGGCCCACCTCCCGGCGCACCACCCGCGGCGCCGCCCGGCAACGAGGAGATAGGCATCGGGCCGAACACCCGCTGCTACGAGCACCCCGAACGGCTAGCGGGGTCAATATGCCGGTCCTGCAACAAACCGATCTGCGCCGACTGCATGGTCCAAGCCCCCGTGGGCTGGCACTGCCGCCAGTGCGTGCGGAAAAACGCCAAGAAATCTCCCGTAATCCGGTACCGGCCAAGTACCGGCACCCTCCCCACGCTCAGCCAGGTCCCGATGACAATGGGGCTCATCGCGATATGCGTGGCACTTTATATAGCCAGTACCGCCGATTACCCCAATCTGCTCGACGACACGGCAATGCAGGGCCTGGCAGTGCAGACCGGCCAGTGGTACCGGGTGTTCACTTCTATCTTTTTCCACCTCAATATCCTGCACATCGGCCTGAACATGGTCTCCCTGCTGATCATTGGCAGGCTGGTAGAACCAATCCTCGGCAGGTGGCGCTACTTAGCTCTTTTCTTGGTATCGGGCCTGGGCGGTTCTGCGGCGGTCTACCTGGTGACCAACCCGTTCGAGCCGACAGTTGGTGCTTCGGGCGCCATCTTCGGCCTATTTGGCGGATATTTTGTCCTTGCGCGCCGCGCTCGAGCCGACACGTCTGGGATCGGTGTCCTTATCGCAATCAACCTCTTCTACAGCTTCGTGGTCCCTGACATCTCCTGGCAGGACCACATCGGCGGCTTGGTGACCGGGGTTGTGCTGGCAGCCGCCTTCGGGCTGGGCCGCCGGGGCCGGGGCCGGGGCGAGCTCGTGACCGACATCTTGGCAGTGGCGGGTGTGTGCGTCGTCCTCGGCCTGCTGTTCCTCCTGCCCCCGGGGGCCGTCAACCTAGGATGACGGTGTAGCAAACGCGGAGACGCGCCAGCGTGCCGGGGGCGTAGGTCAGTGGAAGACCGGCAGACTTTTAATCTGCGCGCCGGGAGTTCGATCCTCCCCGCCCCCACCTGATCAGGGCTTTACCGTGACCTGAAAACGGGCTCGCCCCACGTCCGTCGGCTGTATTGTTCAGCTCACCCTGACCAAAGGAGGGGCAGCCAAGTGACCTACGCCCGGAAACTGGATGTGGCGCCGGTGGTCCCCGCAGCTCGCCTCTTGGGACCGGTGCTGCGTGGCGGTCGCATCTTGGCTGCCACCGCCATGGTCACAGCCGGAGTGGTGGCCTCTTCATCTGTCCTCCAAGTTTCATCTGTTCTCCAAGTCACTCGCCCGGTCGCCGCTGCGCCGGTGCCCAACCTGGCCAGCGCCTCTGGGCATATGGTCGGCTCTAACAGCGCCCAGGGGGGGCGCTTTGCGTTCGGAAACAGCGCAGGGGGGGCAATCGCCGCCATCGCCGGCGCCCGGGTCAGCGCTTCGGGCACCGTGCTCGACTGGTTCAACGATTACGGTGGCGCACCCCAGGTCACTCACACCTCGGGCGGCGGCGAGTACCTCGTAGAGTTCCCGAACGCCCCGGTCCTCGGCCAGTACACCGGTGGCAACAGCGTCTTGTCGGTCACGCCCGACACGCCTTCGGCCGACTGCACAGTTGTCAACGCCGACTACGCAAGTAGCGGGCTGGTCACGTCCTCCGGTACGGCAACGCCGTCCATCTTTGTGTTTACGAAGGACTGCACTTCGTCGACCGGGGGTTCCACTTGGCCTTTGGTCGACCGGGGGTTCCACTTGGTCGTCTACGGCAGCCCCCCAACCAGCACAACCTCTGGCGCCAGCGCGATCGCCGTAATTGCCGGGGCCCGGGTCAACTCTTCGGGCACCGTGCGCGACTCGTTCAACGATTACGGCGGCGCGCCCCAGGTCACCCATACGGCGGGTAGCGGGCTCTACTACGTCGAGTTCCCGAACGCCCCGCTCCTCGGCAATGGTCGTAACAGCGTCTTGTCGGTCACGCCCGACACGCCTTCTTCCGACTGCACGGCGGTGAACGCCGACTACGCGACGATCGGGGCGGCCACGGTCATCGCCGTGGAGACCAGAGACTGCACGACCAGCTTCGCCGACGAGGGGTTCCACCTGGTCGTCTTCGCTAGCCCCCCAGCCGCCTCTGCCGCTGGCGCCAGCCCGATTAGTGCCATTGCCGGGGCCCGGGTCAACCCTTCAGGCACCGTGCTGACCTGGTTCAACGATTACGGCGGCGCGCCCCAGGTCACCCATACTACGGGTAGCGGGGTCTACGAAGTCGGGTTCCCAGACGTCCCGCTCCTCGGCACCGGTGGCAACAGCGTCTTGTCGGTCACGCCCGACGACCAACCTGGGACGCTCATCGCCCTTTACGAAGACTGCACTGCGGTCAACGCCGACTACGCCAACAGCGGGACGGCCGCGGTCATCGTCGTAGAGACCAAGCAATGCACCAACAGCTTTGCCGACCGGGGGTTCCACCTGGTCGTGTTCGCCACCTCCCAAGTCCCCCCGTCCACCAGGCCCCCTGGGGAGTCCCCTACGGTCAGCGAGTACCCGGGGAGGGTCGGTGCCGCGTCGGGCAATAGGGCGCTCCCCCAAGAGCTCGCGGCCGGGCCGGACGGCAACTTGTGGTACACCGACGAGCTCTCGGGCGTGTTCAAGTTCTCGCCGAAAGCCCTAGGAGCGCTTCCTTGCTCGTCCTCGTCCTCGTCGCCGGCCGTCGGCTGCGAGGTCTCCGCCAACGCCGTCGCCCCTACCGACATCGTGGCCGGGCCCGACGGCGCGATGTGGTTCACCCAGAGCGCCGGCGGGAACCCCCGCGACGGGAGGTCCTACTACGCCGCCAGCATCGGCCGTATCACCACCGCCGGCTCCTACACCTCCTACCCGGTGCCCACCTCGGCCCGCGCCG
>Ga0302325_10010417_pt1 | contig 20169 bp, 19 predicted proteins | sample Palsa_T0_2_FD_201948 | JGI IMG/M metagenome (GOLD analysis project Ga0302325, IMG submission 201948) | Peat permafrost microbial communities from Stordalen Mire near Abisko, Sweden - Palsa_T0_2 | ecosystem: Environmental > Terrestrial > Soil > Palsa > Peat permafrost | place: Sweden: Abisko...
TCCCGCCGGCACACCGGCCTCGTGCAGCACTTTGGTCCAAATGGCGGCGCTGAAGGGCGAGAACTCGGAAGGCTTCAGGACCATGGTGCAGCCGGCCGCGAGCGCGGGAACGACTTTCGCCGCTATCTGATTAATCGGCCAGTTCCACGGGGTGATGAGTGCGCACACGCCCACCGGCTCAAGCAGCAGACGCGCCACGCCGTGCTGTTCTTCGAACTTGAAATGCCGCAGCACGTCGATCATGGCGGTGAGATGTCCCACGCCTACTGCCGCCTGCGACTCGCGCGCAAGCTTCATCGGCGCGCCCATTTCATCGCTGATGGCGGTTGCTATCTCCTCGTAGTGTGCCTTATAGCCGGCGAGAATCTTCTCCAGCAGGGCACGTCGCTCGTGCGCAGTGGTGCGTGAGAAACTCTCGAATGCGCGCCGTGCCGCCGCAACAGCGCGGTCGACGTCCGCTGCGCTACCCATGGAGATGACGCCCGCCACCTCCTCCGTCGCCGGATTTATAACGTCAAATTCGCGCGCGGCAATCGGATCAACCCAGCGCCCATCGATGTAAAACTGGCGGTACTCGTACGACATGCAACACTCCTCAATATCCAAAGCGCCGCCTGGCCTACGGCGGGCGGCCGAACCGTCCGTTTACTGGCGCGCGGGCACGACCTTGGCGAAGAAATCATAGATTCCGTCGTCGCCCATGTGGCGCGCGTCGGCAAGCTCTCCCGCGCGTGTGGCGTACAGCACCTTGTCATCGGCGTTCACAACGACCGCGGCCGGGATTCCCTTGCCGATCGGATAGCCATAGCGCTTCACGACGTCCAGATTCTTATCGAAATTGCCGATGTCGATCTTGACGACGACGAAGCGTGCATCTATCAAACTCGCCGTGCGTCCGTGCATGGCTTTGTCGAGCTGACGGCAGTCCTCGCACCAGTTTGCGCCAAAGACGACAAGCACATCCTTGCCCGACGCGCGCGCGGTATCGAGACCCTGCTGCAACGCGGCGCGGGCGTCCGCGTGCTCATCATAGGGCAGCGGCGCGGCCAGCGCCGCTACCGACAACAGCGCGGCGGCAAAAACAACTGACCACTTCATCATAACAACGGCTCCGCCAGCTAAGATCCCAAGGATGTACCAGTATGCTATTAATGTCGCGGCGCGAAAAGCCATCATGCGGGCCCGCAGCGAGAACGCAAGCGGTGCGCGCCATGAAAAGGAAGAGGATGAACGATGTCGGGTGACATACCGGAAAACATGCGCTTCGTCGGCCTGACAGGTCCGGGCGGGCCCGAGGTCCTCGAAATCCGCACGATGGCAACTCCGGTGCCGAACGCGCACGAGGTCGTCATCAAAGTTGCTGCCGCGGGTATCAATCGACCCGACATATTGCAGCGCCAGGGAAAGTATCCGCCGCCGCCCGGCGCATCACCGATTCTCGGCCTCGAAGTCGCAGGCGTCGTTGTGGCACGGGGCAAAGACGCTACCCTCAAAGTCGGCGACACAGTTTGCGCCCTCGTCCCGGGCGGTGGCTACGCCGAGTACTGCCGCGTTCCCGCCGCTCACTGTCTGCCGGTGCCGCGCGGGCTTTCGATACTGCAGGCGGGTGGTCTTCCCGAGACCTTCTTTACCGTGTGGGCGAATGTCTTTCAGATCGGAGGATTGAAGCGCGGCGACCTCTTCCTAGTGCACGGCGGCGCGGGCGGTATTGGCACGACTGCCATCCAGCTCGCGCATGCGAGCGGTGCGCAGGTGTTCACGACCGCCGGGACGGATGAAAAATGCGCGGCCTGCGTTGCGCTCGGGGCCGATCATGCTTTCAACTACAAGAGACAGAATTTTGCCGACGAGATCAAGCGCATCACCGACGGCCGCGGCGTGGATTTGATCCTCGACATGGTCGCTGGCGACTATGCGCAGGAGAACGTGAACAGTCTTGCCATGCGCGGCCGGCTGGTGCAGATCGCCGTACAGCAAGGAGCAAATGTCACTTTGAATCTTGCGAAGATCATGCAAAAGCGCCTAATTGTCACGGGCTCGACGCTGCGCCCGCGCAGCATTGAAGAAAAGGCGACCATTGCGCAGGAGCTGAAGGCGCATGCCTGGCCGCTGCTGGAGAGTGGCCGGGTCAAGGTGATCATTGACAGGACTTTTGCGTTTGCGCGCGTTCGAGAAGCGCACGAGTACTTCGAGCGCGGCTCACACTTCGGCAAAGTCGTTCTGGAGCTCTGACTGCCGCAGGCGAATGCGGCGCGCGCTACCGGTGGTCGCGAAAGACCAGCGGCTTCTCGCTCACGTACGGGCGCTCCGCGCGCGCCACCGCCTCGGTCACGAGATGATGGTGCGGCGAGAGGTCGCACACGGGGTCCGCATTGGCCGCGTCGCCGGTCAGCAGGTAAGCCTGACACCGGCAGCCGCCGAAATCCTTGGTCTTTTCGGGGCAGCTCCTGCAGGGCTCCTTCATCCACGCATCCCCGCGGAAATGATTGAAGGCCGCCGAGTCGTACCAGATCGACGCCACGCTCGCGTCGCGCACGTTCGGGAATTGCAGGCCCGGAAGCATGCGCGCCGCCTGACACGGCAGCGCGCAGCCGTCGGGCGCGATCGTGAGAAAGAGCGAGCCCAAACCGTTCATGCACGGCTTCGGGCGGCGTTCGAAGTAGTCGGGCACTACGAAGTAAATGCGCATCCGCTCGCCGTTGTCCTCGCGAAAGCGCTGCGTGACGGCTTCGGCACGCTCGAGCTGCGCACGGCTCGGCAGGAGCTGTTCGCGATTCTTGAACGCCCAGCCGTAATACTGAGTGTTGGCGAGTTCGACGTAGTCCGCTTCCATCGTCTTCGCCATGGCGAGGATCTCCCCGACATGGTCGATGTTGAGCCGGTGCAGGACTACGTTGAGCACCATCGGGTATTCGTACTTCTTGATGAGCGCTGCGACCTTTGATTTGAGTTCAAAGGTGCGCGTGCTACTCAGGAAATCGTTCATCTGCCGCGTGCTGTCCTGAAAGGAGAGCTGGATGTGGTCAAGGCCGGCGCGCTTCAGCGCCTCGAGGCGCGACTCGTTGAGTCCGACACCGGAGGTGATGAGATTGATGTAGAAACCGAGGTCATGCGCGGCCGCGACGATGGTCTCCACGTCGTCGCGCACCAGCGGTTCGCCACCGGAGAGGCCGAGCTGCACCGCTCCCAACGCGCGTGCCTCGGCAAGCACGCGCAGCCACTCAGCGGTTGTGAGCTCGGCACCCGTGCGCGAGAAGTCGACGGGGTTGTAGCAGAACACGCAGTGCAGCGGGCACCGGTAGGTAAGTTCGCAGAGCAGCCAAAGTGGCGGCCCCGGCCGCGGCGCCGCCGTCACGGGCGCACCTCGAGCCATTTCTTCTCCAGCGCCATGGCGACGAAGGCTGCGACATCATCACCAAGCCCGGTGGCGCCAAACGAGCGCTCCAGATCCGCGGTGATTTCGCTCACGGTACGTTCGCCGTCGCAACGCTTCATTATCTCACCGGCGCTGCCATTGAGCTTGATCATGCCTTCGGGATACAGCAACACGTGCGCGTTCTGCGCCGGCTCCCACTGCAACCGCAAGCCCCTGCCGATGGCAGGCTTGGCGGTGGGGGCGACGGTGTTCATGTCTACGGCGCGCGGGGTCTGCTGGGGCGCAGACGCGCGGTCGACTTTTTACAAGGAAACGGGCGCAGCCCGCTTGCGCGGGCCGGCGCCCTGCGAACGATCAACGATTAGCAATGTACATCGTGATTTCCATGCCGAACCGGAAATCAACAGCTTGCGGGGTTTCCCATTTCATAGAAATGTCCTTCGTCATTAAACAACGGCAGCCAGAAGTCTGCTGCCACGGCCCCTATCCTCTGCTGTCGGACGCCGTAGGCAAAGGGGATCATCATGAAACTCGCCTCATGATTTTCATGAGTCCCGGCACCTTGCACTCAAAGCCCGTGGGCGCTGCTAACATCGAAGCCACCGATGAAGCTGCGGACTCGTCTTAATCTCGTGGTGGCCGGTCTGACGGCCGCGTTCGTGATCGTGCTGCTATCGGCGGAAATCCAGGCCACGCGCTCATCCATCCGCGAGGAAATAGAGGCGGCAAACCGCGTCGCCGCACAGCTTCTCGGGCGCCTCGCCCTCATATATTCGAGCGAAGGCGGTCCGCAGCTGGTACTGCCGTTCTTACAGCAGCTCGGCCACGTGCGTGCCAACGATCTGGTGCTGCGCAGCATAAACGGAGAGGTTCTGTACCGCTCGCCACCCCCGACCTACAGGGCAGGACAGGAAGCGCCAGCCTGGTTCACGCGCCTGATGTCCCCTGCTCCTGCCAAGTATACGTTCACGCTTCCTGGCGGGGTGGAACTGACCGTCGCGGCCAACTCTTCGCGATCCGTACTCGACGCCTGGGATGACCTGACGCATCTTCTTTTCCTGGCAGCGGCCATGCTTGTCATCTTCAACGCGCTCGCCTTCTGGTCCGTGGATCGCGCACTCGCCCCATTCCCCATCATCACCGACGGCTTGCAGCGCATACAGCAAGGCGATCTCGGGTTTCGCCTGCCGCGACTGCGCGGCTTCGAGGCATTCGTGATTGGCGCCGCCTTCAATCGCATGGCGCAGGCGGTGCAGGATAAAGTAGAGGTCGAGAAAAAAGCGCATGAGGCGGAGACACGGCTCGATGAGCGGCGCGAGATGGCGTTGCTGGTTGAGCAGCGTGTGGAGGAGGAGCGGCGCCTCATTGCGCATGAACTGCACGACGAATTTGGCCAATCGGTGACCGCGATTCGTAGCCTCGCAATGGCCATCGCAGCTCAAGGCGGCATGCGCGATCCGCCCACGGGGGAAGCGGCGCGGCTCATCTCCGAGGAGGCAGCACGCCTCTATGATGCGATGCACGGACTCATTCCGCGCCTCATGCCGCTCTCGCTCGATACTTTGGGACTCGCCGACACTTTGGAGAATCTCGTCAGAGATTGGCAGCGCCGCAATCCGGCGATCACGTTATCGCTCGAACATGATCTGTCCGCGCCGCTGGGCCCCAGTGTGACCCTCGTCATCTACCGCGTCGTGCAGGAGGGTTTGATCAATGCCCTGCGGCACGCCCGGGCATCGCGCGTGGCTATCGATGTGCGCTGCAATGCGCAGCGTATCGTGGTGACGGTTGCCGACGACGGCATCGGTATGCCACCTGGGGGCTCGCAGCCGGGACATTTCGGGCTGCGCGGCCTGTCGCAGCGCGTCGCACACCTGGGTGGGGATTTCGCCGTCAACGCGTGCGAGCCGCACGGCGTACGCCTGACCGCGCAGATCCCGTTGACGGCGAGCGCATGATTCGCGTCCTGCTGGTCGACGATCACGCCGTCGTGCGCACGGGCTTTCGGCTGCTGCTGCAATCGCAACCCGAAATGTCGGTGATCGCGGAGGCGGAATCGGGGGAAGTCGCCTGCCAGCGCTATCTTGAGTTGCAGCCCGATATCGTGGTGATGGACCTTGCGATGCCGGGGATGGGCGGCCTTGAGGCTCTGCGCCGCATCCTCGCCCATCATCCGCAGGCGCGCGTGCTTACGCTTTCGGCCCAGGATGACCCGATGCATGCGCGCCGCGCGCTGCGCGAGGGCGCGCTCGGATTTCTCTCCAAGCGTAGCGCCCCGGAGGCCTTGATCGATGCTGTGGCCGCGGTCGCCGCTGGGCAGCGCTATATCGACACGAGCCTCGCGCAGAAACTGGCGCTTGATGAGATCGACGGCACAAGCAAATCCGTGATCGAGCGTCTCTCGGAGCGCGAGTTCGAGGTATTCATCCGCCTGGCACGCGGCGCGAGTGTGCAGCGGATCGCGGAGGATCTAAAGCTGTCTCCTTCGACGGTTGGCACTCATCTCTATAACATCAAGCAAAAACTGCGCGTCACCAATCAATCTGAGCTCACGCTGATTGCGATCCGCGAGGCGCTCATCGAGGCTTGAGCGACGCTGCAGGCATTTGCGGTTGCTCGCTTTTGGGTTTGCGCACTTGTGGCCACTGCCTGCGGTGTGTAGCCTGCCGCCGCTCCCCGCGCCAATTTCGCAAAGGCATATCATGCGCATTCGCTCACTCGCTCCCGCGCTCACAGTACTGCTCTTGGCGGTGGCCGCACCCGCGCCCGCCGAGACCGATGCCGCCGCCAACGCTGTTGCGCACGATTTACTCAAAGAACTCATTGAGATCAACACGACTGATTCGGTCGGCAATGTCACGACCGCGGCGGAGGCGATGGCAAAGCGGCTGCGCGCAGGCGGCTTCGACGCCACGGACGTGCAGCTGCTCGGCCCGAATGATCGCAAACATAACCTCGTCGCGCGCCTGAGGGGCACCGGAGCGCACAAGCCGGTGCTCATGATCGGACATCTCGACGTGGTCGAAGCCAAGCGCGAGGACTGGAGCACGGATCCGTTCAAGTTCGTCGAGAAGGACGGCTACTTCTACGGCCGCGGCACGGAGGACATGAAGGACGGCGACGCGATCATGGTCACGACTCTACTGCGCCTTAAAAAGGAGGGATTTAAGCCGAGCCGCGATGTCATTCTCGCCCTCACCGCCGATGAAGAGTCCGGCACCGCCAACGGCGTTGAATGGCTCCTGAAGAATCATCGCGAACTGGTCGATGCGGAGTTTGTATTGAACCACGATGGCTACTCGGTCGACACCGTGCACGGCAAAGCGACGTACTACGAACTCGACGCAACGGAAAAGGTGTACGGGGACTACCTCATCACGGCGACCAACCGTGGCGGCCACAGCTCCTTGCCGCGCCCGGACAATGCGATCTACGAGCTCATGAATGGCCTCGAGCGGCTCGCCAAGTATGATTTTCCATTTGAGCTCAACAGCGTGACGCGTGGTTACTTCGAGCAGGTGGCCAAGACCGGCACCGCCGAGCAGGCGCGCGACATCCAGTTGATGCTCAAGGTCCCTGCCGATCCCGCTGCCATTGCGCGCCTGTCCCAGGATCCCACCACCCGCTCGACCACGCACACGACCTGCGTCGCGACGCGGCTCGCCGCGGGACATGCCAACAACGCACTGCCGCAGCGCGCACAAGCGACCGTGAACTGCCGGATCCTCCCTGGCCATTCTCCGGAGGAGGTGCGTCAGGTGCTCATCAAGGTGCTGGCGGATCCGAAGCTTACGGTGCAGTACATCGATGACGACGGCAATATTCATGAGATCGCATCCGACCGACGCGGCTATCCACCCCCGCCCCTGCGGGCCGAAGTCATGCGCCCGCTTGAAGCTCTGGTCGCAAGCTTTTGGCCCGGCATTCCCGTGATACCGACCATGTCCGACGGCGCGTCCGATGGCGTATACACCAGTGCCGTGGGCTTGCCGACCTATAATCTGACGGGCATCGCAGTTGAGCACGGCGATGAGCGCGCGCATGGCCGGGATGAGCGCATCGGCATCGAGTCGTTCTATCGCGGCAATGAATTCTTCTACCGCTACATCAAGGCGATTACGGCGCAGTAAGTGACGCCGCTGCTCGGCAATCGCGTCAATTCTTCGTTACGGTGATCGATTGAACGCGCCCGTCTTTGCGCATGGCCGCGATCACCGCCCGACATTGATCGTCTGGTCCGGGGCCGGTGAGATCAAGCTCGACGGCGGATCCGTTCTGACCGGTCCAGGACAGCTGGAATCCCGGCTGCGTCAACAGCGAACTTAAGAATGCGAGGTCGCGCGGATTGGGAACGTCGGGGGTGAGCTCAACTGAAAGATGCCTGTGGCATGTCGGCGGAGATTGGGCCGCTGCGGTGCCAACGAGTAGCGTCATGGCGATGAAAACAGTGCCTAAGAAGCCTTTCGAGTTCATGATCATTGGCCTCCCGACCGATCCGCACTCTCAAATTAGCCTGATATCAACAGCACTTGCGCGAGAGCCTCCGCGCCGATTGTCGCACGAGTCGATTCCGGTCGGAAGCCTCGACGCCACGCCCTTGGGCCGCGGCCGACCATTACATAAAGCATACAGATCTCAGGCGCACTCGCCCCTGGCCGGCAGCTTTAATTTTCTTCATGAACGTCAAGCGTCATAGTTCGATGCCCGCGCCAGCGCCGCTTGCCCCGAATGATGCGCGCAAGCAGCTGCTGCCGTGGCTCGTCGCCGTGGCGTTTTTCATGGAGTCGCTCGATACCACCATTCTGAACACCGCCGTGCCGACCATTGCGCACGCACTCAATGTAGCGCCGCTCAGCATGAAGGCCGTGCTGGCGAGCTACACTTTAAGCCTCGCGGTCTTTATTCCGATCAGCGGCTGGATGGCGAATCGATTCGGCACGCGCCGCGTGTTCTCGTCGGCGATTGGCATCTTTACGATCGGCTCAGTGCTCTGCGGCATTTCGCGCAACATTCATTGGCTGGTTGCGTTTCGCATCCTGCAGGGCGCTGGCGGCGCCATGATGCTCCCGGTCGGACGACTGACCATGGTCCGCACGTTTGCCAAGTCCGAGCTCGTGCGCGCGATGAGCTTCGTCGCCATCCCCGGACTCATTGGTCCAATGCTAGGGCCGATCTCCGGAGGGTTGATCACGGGATACTTTCACTGGAGCGTGATTTTTTTCGTCAACGTTCCCATCGGGCTCGTGGGTCTGTACCTCGTCTACCGGCATCTGCCCGACTACCGCGACAAGGCGACTCCGCCAGTGGACATCGTCGGCCTAATTCTTTTCAGCTCCGGCATTGCGCTCCTGTCGTACGTGCTCGAGGTTTTCGGTGAGCACACTTTAAGCGGCCGCGAGGTTTGGGGACTTATCGCCATCAGCGCCGCATTGCTCGCAGGTTACGGGCTGCATGCGACGCACACTACCCACCCATTGCTGCGCCTTACGCTGTTTCGAATCCGCACGTTTCGCGCGGCGGTCAGCGGCAGCTTCTTCACGCGCCTCGGAATCGGGGGAATTCCTTTCCTCTTTCCGCTGCTATATCAGGAGGGTCTCGGCTTTACTCCAGTTCAATCCGGTCTCCTCATGATGCCGCAAGCCCTCGCCGCCATGAGCCTGAAGCTGACGATGCCGAGAATCCTCGCGCGCTTTGGCTACCGCGGAGTCCTGATCTCCAATACCGTGGCGCTGGGGCTCCTTATGCTGCTGTTCGCGACCATCGGGGTAGGCACTCCAATATGGCTGATCGTGCTACAGGTGTTCAGCTTCGGATTCTTCACTTCTCTGCAATACACGAGCATGAACACGCTTGTCTTTGCCGACGTCAACGAATCCCAGGCTGCCAGTGCAAGCACCATCGCAAGCACGATGCAGCAGATGTCGATCAGCTTTGGTGTAGCGTCGGCCTCCTTGGTGACTGCTATCTTCATTCCCGACCGCTTTCGGACGACCGCCGCGGAGATGATTCACGGCATCCACGAGGCATTTCTCATACTCGGCGCGTTGACAATCCTTTCTGCAATCGTGTTTCGCGAACTGCACGGCAATGACGGCAGTGCCGTGAGTCAACACAAAGCCATTCTGCCGACCGGCTGACGAAGCTTCGTCTCAACGAGCAGAAGAAGGATCTGCAAGACCTGACCGTCCGCAGATTGGCGGTGCCCGCCAGACCTCTCGATGACAGCGGACACGCCGGCTGAAGTCTCGACGGTCGACGCTGCGCGGCTCAGGTGCTCACGCCGCACCGGTCGCTGCCGGCGTCGACGCTCAGTGCGCGCCAGTGGCGCTGACCGGCATCTGATCGGGCGCTAGGACGTCAGCGACGAGCGCGGTTCCGCCCGGATTGAGCTGATGTGGTACGCAGGTACTTTTGAAGTCGACATTGCGCGTACTGAAAAGAGGCAATACTTTCTGCTTTACCTGTTCGACAAGCTCACATTCGCCCGCCTCGGATAGGCTCTCGTTGTCGAGTTTCAGCTGCACCGCCCGCCAATGACTGGGAACGGTCGGACTACCGCCGGACGCAGTCGGGGCGTCGGCAGGCACAAGCACACTCATCTTCACCGCAACGCCGGGAAACGGATCCGGCACGCCGCTCCTCCCAGAACAGCCCCTGTCAGAGATCTTCAGGTCCTCCTTGCGCGCGCCCAGCTGCAGTAGAATTTTGCGCATCTTGCCGTGCAGGCCATCACATGAATATTTTGTCGTAAATCCTTGATATGTAAAGGTGAATTCCTTCTGCACCCACACTGCCGACTGGCCGCCATCGATGCTGTCCGCCCATAAGGCCGGAGGCAGGAAAAGACCACCGAGTGCCACTATTGAAGCGAGCGACCTGTGAACCCGCCGACGTGTGAGGACGTGCATTGAAGTGTCTCCGCGGCACGGTGATCTGTGCCCTTAAGCCTAGGACGCGCTGCCGCTGTATTTGTTCCGCGATTCCAGTGTCGCGTTCAATTTGATGCGGCGTACGCTCGACGGCGAATACTAGCGGGCGCGTGCCTGCCATTCGCGCGCCGCCACATCAGGTGCCCGGCGCGGACACCGCGGCGGCGGCGGCACGCTTTATGTGTTTGAACTTCCACAGCACATAGCTGTAGTAGTAGACATAGTACCCAATGAGCACGAAGAACACGCTCAGCGTCAGCGGGTTCTGGTAGAGCGAACCCAGTGCGTCAGCCGGTGAGGCACCCGGGGACGGCGCGACGCCCAGTGCAAGCCCACTGCGAAGCACGAGGAAGCGATACAGCAGGCGCCCGAGAAACAGGGCGGACACAACCATGCCCGCGTAGGTGTGCGGCACGTAGTGCAGCGTGCCTTCGTGCCACTCGAAGCGTGTGTGCTGCGCACCCCAGGCGCCCAATCCCACGCCGAGCACGAGTCCCGCACCGATGGCAAGCGCGCCTGAACTCGAATGTAGCGCTGCGGGCAGCAGCAACAATCCAATGACGCTGAGGATCGTCATGCGCGCGATCATGCTGCGCGGCCGCAGCGCCTGGCGCCCGAAACTGCGGCGAAAACGCCGGTAGATGATGAATAGGACCAGCGCGGCCGTCGCCACCGAGCCCCAAATGTGGTCAAGTCCCGGCGGCATGTTGAGCGCGCGTCCTATTTTCGGCTAACGACAAATTCTAACACGGCTGAGCTTTCGGCCTGATGCAGTGCTTCGACTGCGGGGGTTGCAGCTGTCGCGCGGCACGCGCCGACACGCGCATGCGCTGGCCGGCGCAATGACATTGCCTCTGCGGCATGCGACGATGAGAAGTCATGATCCACGCCACCGCTGTTGTTCACCCGCGCGCGCAGTTGGATTCGAGCGTCGAAATTGGCCCCTATTCGGTCATTGACGAGCACGTGATCGTCGGCCCGGGATGCCACATCGGCCCGCATGTCTATCTTACTGGCCTGACGACGATCGGCGCGCACAACCAATTTCACGCCGGCTGCGTCATCGGGGATGCACCCCAGGACCTCAAGTACAAGGGCGCACCGACACGGCTGCGAATCGGCGACCACAATGTTTTCCGCGAGCACGTGACCGCGCACCGCTCAAACAGCGCCACCGAGGACACCGTGATTGGAGCACACAATTTTCTCATGGCGCATTGTCACGTCGCGCACAACTGCCGGTTAGGCGACCACATCATAATCGCCAACGGCGCCCTGCTGGCTGGTCACGTCGTGGTGCAGGATCGCGCCTTTATATCCGGCAACTGCGTTGTGCATCAATTTTGCACCCTTGGTGTGCTGTCCTTCATGCAAGGCGGCTCCGCCATCAGCAAGGATCTGCCGCCGTTCACGGTGGCGCGCCGTGGCGAGAATGCGCTCGGCGGGCTGAACAGTGTCGGCCTGCGCCGCGCGGGTTTCAGCACGCAGGAACGCATGGAGCTCAAGCGTCTCTACCATGCGCTCTTTGCAAGCGGCCTCGGCCTGCGCGACGCATTGGCGCAGGCGCGCCCAAGCGTCAGTAGCGCTGCCGCACAGACACTGCTTGATTTCGTCGCCGCGTCGAAGCGCGGAGTGTGCACCGCAAAGGGGCAAGCCGGCGACGATGGAAATGCGCCAGCCGACGGGCGCGATCACCTATAGTATTTCGCGCATGGACCTGCAACTGACCGGCAAAGTCGCCCTCGTCACGGGAAGCACGGCGGGCATCGGCTACGGCATCGCGGCGGCGCTTGCGCGCGAAGGCGCAGCGGTCATCATAAACGGCCGCACGCCGGGCGCGGTCGACGCCGCGCTCGCCAAGCTTGGGGTGGAAACGGCTCGCGGGTTTGCCGGAGATTTGAGCACCGACGCGGCGGCGCAGACTGTAGCGCGCCAATTCCCGGACGTTGAAATTCTCGTCAATAACCTCGGCATCTTCGAGTCAAAGCCTTTCGAGGACATTCCAGATGCGGACTGGCGGCGACTCTTCGAGGTCAATGTTCTAAGCGGTGTGCGCCTGGCGCGCCTCTATCTTCCTGGCATGAAGCGTCGCAACTGGGGCCGGATCATATTCATCTCCAGCGAGAGCGCGCTCCAGATCCCGATCGAGATGATCCATTACGGCATGACCAAGATGGCGCAACTTGCCGTTGCTCGCGGGCTCGCCGAAGCAGTCGCGGGCACGGGCATTACCGTCAATAGCGTCCTTCCTGGCCCAACCCGCTCGCGTGGAGTTGTAGATTTCGTCGATGCTCTGGCGAGGACGCAAGGCGTATCGGCAGCGCAGGTCGAGCGCGATTTTTTCAAGAATACCCGCCCGACTTCACTCATCAAGCGATTCGCAACTCCCGAGGAGGTCGCCTCGCTCGTGGCGTACGTGGCAAGTCCACTCGCGGCGGCAACGACGGGAGCGGCGCTGCGGGTGGATGGCGGCGTCGTCAAGAGCGCGATTTGAAGCCTGATGGAGCGGCCACGTCGCATCCGCAGTCGCCGGCGCACGACAACCGGCTGAGCGGGACCTGCACGGATTTGGCGCACAACTGGGGGTAAGGACGCGGCGCGTCTCTACCCCGGGCGCGAACAGTTCGCGGCGCTCCCTGTAAAGAGATTGGCCGCGGCCGCGGGGAACTGCTCCACCCGCACGCGCGTTTAAGGTACCACCGCGCGATTGCGCGCGGTTCTTGCCGCCCTGTTGGGTACTTGACACCTGGCCGGGCGCGGCCTGTCGTGACGGAGAGGATTGCCATGATATTTACGCTTCCCGATTTGCCCTACGCCGCCGATGCGCTCGCACCGCGCGGCATGATCAAGGAGACTCTCGATCTGCATCACGGCAAGCATCATCAGGCGTACGTGACAGCATTGAACGGGCTCGTCGAGAAGAACGACGCCTTGAAAAACAAATCACTCGAGGAGCTGGTAAAGCTCTCCCACGAAGACAAAGCTTTGACGGCGGTGTTCAACAACGCCGGCCAGCACTGGAACCATAGTTTTTTCTGGCCGTGCCTGTCACCCTCGGGCGGTGCAATGCCTGGAAGGCTCGAGAAAAAGATCGTTGCCGACTTTGGCAGCATCGCGAAGTTCAAAGAGACCTTCCAGGAGGCGGCCGTCAGCGAATTTGGTTCCGGTTGGGCGTGGCTGATCCTCACGCGCGACGGCCGACTGCAGGTGACAAAAACGTCCAACGCCGCAAACCCTCTGGCAACCGGTGAAGGCAAGGCGCTCTTGACGCTTGATGTGTGGGAGCACGCCTACTACGTCGACTATCGCAATCTACGGCCCAAGTTCGTCGAGAACTTTCTGAACAAGCTTGCAAACTATGAGTTCGCACAGAGCCAGCTGACGGCGGCATAACGGCAGGCGCAGCGGCGTTATCCCGAAGGACGACGGGCACCCCAGATGACGCGCGGCGTGGCCCGGCAGCCTGGCCTCTTCCTTGGCATAATCATCACCTGACAGCGAAGGTCCTGGACCGCCCTCAGGCGACAGATTAGGTAGGCGCGACGCGTCAACCGAAACCAGGAGTCGTGCGTTGCGTGCCATTGCGGCGGCGCTTCGCGCCCGTTGCGGCGGAGTACCCTGGAGGTCAAGCTCATGATCCATCGGAAACTTAGCATCTGCGTCATCGCCCTTGCGGCAGTTCTCCTCATGAGCTCATGTGTCTCCTTGCGGGTAACGTCAGACGTTGCTGTTGGCGCAAGCGCCGCGCAGTGCCACACCTTTGACTGGGCCGGCTCCTTCCATACTGACGGCAAGCCGCGCACCGTCGCTAATCCGCTGAATGAGAGCCGCCTGCGCACTGCCATTGCCGCAAATCTTGCAGCGAAAGGCGTTCAGCCGGCGAGCGGCCAGGCCGATTGTCTGGTCGGGTACGGAATCGGTGTGCAGACGGTCCTCGATGGCGGCTATCCCTACTACGGCGGGGGCTGGGGATGGGGATGGGGTTGGCACGGCGGGTACTACGGCGCTTGGGGATGGGATGGTCCGTATGCTTACCGTGAGGGGATTGTCGCCGTGGATCTTTACGACGCGCGCAGCCGGCAACCGCTGTGGCATGCGTTTGTGGATCAGAACGTCGCGGGCCTGACGGGAACCGCAGCGGATCAAAAGATCAGAGAGGCTGTGGCGGCGATCTTTACTAAATATCCCGGTTAGGGCATCCGCCGAACGTCATCTCTTCCTGCAGCCGGGCGCGCCACGAGCGTGACCCGACGTATCGCTCAAGCGCACGCCCTAATTGACCGCACTCCTGCGCGGGCTTTTGCCGGTCCTCGGGCGCGCTAGTACACTCGCGTCGCCGCGCGCCACGCACCTGTGCGCCAGAGCGCAAGCTATTTGGGAGTCCCATGCTTATCCAGCTTCGCTCGCTCGTTCTTTCTACATTTCTGTTGTCAGCAAGCGCCCTAGCGCAATCGCCCGCCGCCCCGGATACCGCAGAACCGGGGTCAGCAGAGGAAATAGCCAAAGCCACCACCGAGTCGCGCTTCATGTCGCCGTGGGTTTCCTACCTGCCCGCATCCGCAAGCGTACCCTCGCCGCGGGCGTTTTTCGGTCGCATCCCGGGCGCACCGGGCGAGCTCGTTGATTCGGCCAAGGCCTACGCGTACTGCCGCGCGCTCGCCGCCGCTTCGCCGCGCGTGCGGGTCTTCACCATCGGGCGTTCCGAAGAGGGACGCGACATCGTCCTGCTCGCGATCGCCGACGAAGAGGGGATTGCGCACCTGGAAGGCCTGAAGGCGGCCACCGCCGCACTCGCCGATCCTCGCAAGACCGATTCGGCCGCCGCGGATCGCCTCATCGCCGGGTCACGCGTCATCTATTACTTCAACGCGGCCATCCATTCCGATGAAACCGGATCCACGGAGTCCGTCCTCGAACTTGCCTATCGCCTGGCGGTCTCCGAGCAGCCGATGATCCGGCGCATTCGCGAAAACCTGATCGTCCTCATCAATCCCGTGTCCAATCCGGACGGACGCGACAAGCAGGTCGAGTGGTTCTACCGCTTTCTCAAGGGCAAGACCGATTTCGCGACATTGCCGCGCCAGTCGCCCCCGTATTGGTCCAAGTACGCCTTCGTCGATATCAACCGCGATACGCATCAGCAGACTCACGAAACCACCAAAGCAGTCCATCGAATGTTTCACGAATGGCATCCGACGATCGTGCATGACCTGCATGAGGCGGAGCCGCTGCTCATGACGTGGAACGGCACCGGTCCCTACAACCCCAACATCGATCCCATCACCTACACCGAATTCCTGGCGATGAGCTTCCACGAAGTCGAGACCCTCACGGCATTTGGCATGCCCGGCGTTTCCACATGGAACTTCGGTGAGGCATTTGCCCATCTGTACCTCGATTCGGTGGCCATGAATCACAACGCGATCGGCCGTGGCTACGAGACGTTCGGTAATGGCAGCGCCGAAACGATGGCGCGCACGCTTGACGCCGAGCAGGTTTCCCCTCAGTGGTATCGGGTGCTGCCACCGCCGGCGGAGACCTTCCGGTGGTCAGCGCGCGACAATGTCAACTATAACGAGACCGGGGCGCTCACCGCTCTGGATTACACCGCCGCGAATTCACATGCTCTGCTGCGCAACTTCTACGAGAAGGGTTACCACTCGTGGCGTAAGGGCATCGAATCTGCGCCGTATGCTTTCATCATTCCCCAGGACCAGGGCGATCCGACCCGAGTCACGCAGCTCGTCGGCCGACTGCTGTCCCAGCACATCGAAGTCAGTCAGGCGCGCGCGCCGCTTAAGTTGAAGGAAGGGACATTTCCCACCGGAACCTACGTCGTGCGCCTCGACCAGCCCTATCGCAACTACGCGGTCGATTTGCTCGCGCCCCAGCAATATCCCAAGGATGGCGGCGAGCCGTACGACGACGTCTCGTGGGAACTGCCGGCTCACTATCATCTGCAGGCGCTGGCCAGCGCCGATCCCACCGTGCGCTCGAGCGATCTTGTCAATCTGACCGCAGCCCCGCATGCGACCGGCCGGGTGATCGGCAGCGGCAGCTATTACGTTCTCAGGGACACCGGGCAAGAGGGCCTCCTCGAAGCGCGCTATCGTCTTGCCCAATTCAGCATCGATATCGCCGAGCACCCGTTTTCCCTGAAGAATATCGACTATCCGGCCGGATCCTGGATCATCCCTGCGCAAACAGGCCTCCTCGACACGCTGCGTGATTGCGCGGCCAATCTTGGTCTTGATTTCACCGCCTCAGCTGCCGTTCCCAAAGTTACGCATCACACCGCGCAGGCGCCGCGGCTGGGAATCTGGGTGCCGTGGGCGGACACAGACTCCATCGGCTGGGTCCGCTACGCACTCGATCAACGCAAAATCCCGTACATCTATCTGCGCGATGAGGACATTCGCGCGGGCAATCTGCAGGACAAGATCGACGTCCTTCTTTATGGTCACGTGGACCTGGAGCTTGCCGAGCAGATCCAAGGTATTCCCAAGGCCTGGGGCCCGATGCCATACAAGAAGACCGCGCAAACCCCCAGTCACGGCACGCCCGCCGAATCCGACGACATTACCGGCGGCATCGGTTGGGAAGGTCTCGCACAGATTCAGCACTTCGTCGAGCGCGGCGGTCTACTCGTAACGCTTGGCAGCGGCTCAATGCTGCCAATCGAGGGCGGCCTCATTCGCGGCATACGTCGCGATTCCGGCGGTCCGCCGCGTAGCTCGCAGGGTGGCGGTACGGCGTCCGCCGCCGCGGCGCAGGAGTCGATCACCCGCACTCCAGGCGCGCACGTGCGTGTCACGTTTGCGCAACCTGATCACCCGATCGCCTATGGTTACGCCGCCCGTACCCACGTTTTCCGCCAGAACTTCCCGCTGTATTCCGTGCCGCGCCGCTGGTTGCGTATGGCCTATTGCACTACCTGCCTCGATGGCCCATTCGACACCAGCAGTGTGGTGCTCGAATGGGGCGACCGCAGTGGCGCGTCATTTCTCGTCAGCGGCCAGGTGTGGGGAGAAGCCAATCTGATCGGCCGCCCTGCGATTCTCGATACCCCGGTGGGCCACGGGCACATTGTCGCGTTTAATTTTAATCCACTGCACCGCGATCTGAATCGCGGTGATCAGCGCATGCTGTGGAATGCGCTGCTCAACTGGCAGGCCATCTTGGTGGCACCAGCGCGCCCGTGAGCAGGCCGTTAAACGCCTACGGCCAGCCGATCGGTCCGCCCGTCGATGGCTGGACCGAACGCCCGCGCCCGCAGCGCGTGGCGCTCACCGGTGGCTACTGCCAAGTCAGACCGATCGATGTCGCGCGCGATGCGTCCGCACTCTTCGGTGCGTACATGCAGGCGGCGGACGGACGGGACTGGACTTATCTTTCGCAGGAGCGGCCGACAAGCCTGGCGTCGTTTCGTGAGTACCTGGCGAGGCTCGCGGCGAGCGAGGATCCCCTGCACTACGCTATCGTTAATTTGACGAGTGAACTTACCGTGGGCACCGCGGCACTCATGCGGATCGAGCCCGCACACGGCGTGATTGAGATCGGATACATCACCTTTTCCCCGGTGCTGAAGCAAACCCGCGCGGCCACCGAAGCGATGTATCTCATGATGCGGTACGTATTCGATGAACTCGGGTACCGTCGCTACGAATGGAAATGCGATAGTCTGAATGCGCGCTCCTGCATAGCAGCGAAACGCTACGGATTTCGCTTCGAAGGCATTTTTCGCAAGGCGATCGTCTACAAGGGTCGCAGCCGCGACACGGCGTGGTTTTCGATCACTGACGAGGAGTGGCCGCGGATTCGCGCCGCCTTCGAAGCATGGCTCAGCCCCGAGAACTTTGACGCCGCCGGGCGGCAGCTTCACGCTCTTGCGGCCCTGCGAGCTTGAACTCACGCCGCGCCGCATTTGAGTCGCGGTCGCACCGGAGCGTCGAACCCTTCATATTTGGCGGCTTTGCGGCCGCCCGCGAATTCGCACTGCGCGCACGTCAGACGCTCGGCCGGTGCACACGCGCCGGGCGAGCATCTGCGTTCGAAGGTCGTTCAGCGAGCCCAGTGACCTCTTTGGAAGTGCCAGTGAGGGCCGGCCTGCACCCACGTCTCGGGAACCCAATGGTATCCGGGACGCTCACGGATCCAGCGTCCGGCGACCCAGACGTGGTGACCGCCAACCCAGTTCCAGTATCCGGGTCCCCACACGAATCCGGCACGCGGTGCGGGCACGACCTCCACCTGCAATGGCGGCGGCGCAACATCGACGTCAACGATAACCGCGCCGTAACTCGTGGCAGGAGCCACCACCGTGGCCGCGGCTATCAGAAGCAAGCTGAGTAATCCCGTTCGTACACGCATTTTTCAAAGCTCCGGTTGAGTGAATAGGTCCTATTGCAATAAACGCCCCGTCAGATTGATCCGTTGACGGCTGGCAGCTGAATCGGAGCAAGCCCTAGGCTGCAGCAATAATGTGCAGTCGGCATTCGCCAACTACTGCCGCCGATGTACACTACGTCCTGACAGCTTGCGCACGAGTGCGAACACTGTAGCATCAGTGGGCAACTGAAGCCAATACCAAAGCGTGACTAACCGCTTGATTTAATATGCAAATTGCCCAGTGGACTACGACCGGCGGCGCGCCCAGATTGCGGGTTTGTAATGTTCTCGTAATGCAATCTAACCGGAGTCACGCATGAGTCTGCTGTCAGTACTGCGCGAGCTCAATCCCGTGCAGCGTCACACTGTACTGGCAAGCTTTCTCGGCTGGACTCTGGATGCTTTCGACTTCTTTCTTCTGACTTTTGCCATCAGCGCAATCGCCGCCGACTTCAAAGTCGGGCGCGAGCAGGTATTCGTAGCCGTGACGTTCACTCTGGCGGCAAGGCCGCTCGGCGCATTCCTGTTTGGCCGGCTCGCAGAGCGCTTCGGCAGACGGCCGATTCTCATGCTCGACGTCGCCCTCTTCAGCGCGTTCGAATTTGCTACGGCGTTCTCGCCCAACATCGGGGCACTCATTCTCCTGCGCTTCCTGTTCGGCTTTGCCATGGGCGGCGAATGGGGCATCGGGGCATCGCTCGCGCTAGAGTCGATTCCGGCGAAGGCACGGGGAGTCGTCTCGGGTTTACTGCAGGAGGGCTATGCCGTCGGTGGGCTGCTCGCCGGCCTCGTCTTTGGCCTGTTCTTTGATCATATCGGCTGGCGCGGACTATTCATGGTCGGCGCACTGCCGGCGCTGCTCGTGATCTACATCCGCGGCAAGGTCCCCGAATCGGCCGTATGGGAAAGCGCGCAGCGCGCGCCGCCGCAGGAACGCAAGGTGCTGACGGCGATGCGCGGATATTGGGGACGCGCGCTGTATCTCGTCCTGCTCATGACACTGTTCAACTGTTTCAGCCATGGCTCTCAGGATGTCTTTCCCACCTTCCTCAAGGTGCAGCGCGGCCTGGATGCGCACCAGACGGGCGTGGTCACCACGATCATGGCCGTTGGCGCAGTTGCCGGCGGGTTGTTCTTTGGCTCGCTGTCGTCACGCATCGGGCGCCGCAAGGGCATAGCGATTGCGGCGACGTTGTCGCTCGTCATGATCTTTCCGTGGGCGTACAGCTACACCGTCGCAACACTGGCCCTCGGAGCATTCCTCATGCAGTTCATGGTGCAGGGAGCCTGGGGCATCGTGCCGGTGCACTTAAACGAGCTTTCGCCGAATGCCGTACGCGCCATGTTGCCGGGGCTCGTCTATCAGACGGGCAACTTCATCTCATCGCTGACGCCGACGCTCCTGTCTCGATGGTCGGAGGCGAACGAGAAGAACTACGCGCAAACGATGTCCATTTTCATCGCTTGCGTTGCGGT